>JACXTT010001431.1_pt1 | contig 39599 bp, 31 predicted proteins | sample 9270951 | NCBI WGS metagenome assembly JACXTT01 (sample SAMN15532306, study PRJNA645909) | rock metagenome | isolation source: weathered quartz diorite | place: Puerto Rico | collected 2017-06-21
TCTCAACTCACCGTCATCCCCGGCGAAAACCCCGCCGACTTCCAGACCCTCTTCGACGCCTTCGCCGCCGAAGCCGAGCCCGAATCCCCGCGCGATCTCGCCGCCGTGCGAAAAATCGCTTCCTGCGAATGGCGGCTCCGCCGCATCGCGGCCATCGAAGCCGAAATGTTCACCCAGGCCCTCCAGCCGAAACCGGCCGAAGAGCCCACCGTCGATAACATCGAAGCACTCATGGAGCGCCTCGCGGCCCAGGAAGCCGCCCCTCCGCAATCCCCGCTCGCCATCCTCGCCGCCCGCTTCCTCTCCGGCGAGATCAGGCACTTCAACGCGCTCACCCGCTACGAAGCCACGCTCGACCGCCAGTACCGGCAGGCCTGGCGCGACCTCGACGAGCGTCCTGAAAAGGATTTTCGCGACCTCTACGACCCCGCCGACGAAGACGAGTCCGAAGCCGAGTCTGAACCTGAGCCTCACTACACCCAGCCCACACCCGAAGCCCTGGCCTGGAAGTCATCCCTCGAACGCTACGCCGAGGCCTCACCCCTCAAACCCCGTGACCCCGAGCCGCATCCACAGGCCCAACCACCCCTCAACCAAACCCCGGACTCCTCTGAAACCCCAATAAATACAGCCTCTCCAGCGCACTCTCCGGAAACTGCACGAACGAACCCAATCCCAAAATCGGACACCACCCCGATGCCCCGGAACGTGATCTGGGCGATCCCTCGCCCCACTCGCACAAGCCATCAGGAGGATGATGAGGAGAAAAAACCCGAATCAGCAGCTTAAATCGCCGTTCCTGATCTCAAAAAACAACGAACCATCCCCGCCCACACCACCACTCCGCCCAACTAGTCTGCTTTACGCGGCCCAAGGCCGCGCATTCAAAAAACGACGCGCGAAGCGCCTCCTCCACCCAACACCCATCACCCAACACCCACCGCCCGCAGTGTACGACGGCTCCGCCGTCGAACACTGCTCACTTCGGCAGCAGACTCCCGCGGTCCACCCAGCGCCCGTCCTGCATGATTCTCGAGATCTTCCGCAGATTGCGAACGTCGTCCAGCGGATTCGCGTCCAGCAGCAGCAGGTCCGCCCGCTTGGCCGCTTCCACCGTCCCAAGCTCGTTCTGCTTCTCCAGCGCGGTCGCCGAATTCTTCGTCGCCGCCGTCAGCGCCTCGCTCGCCGAAAATCCGCCCTCCCGCAGAATCTCGATTTCGCGGTGGCTCATCAGCCCCGGGAAATCGATCCCCGACCCGCCGTCCGAGCCCGTTGCGATCAGGACGCCCGCCGACGCCAGCTTGCGCGAATTACGCACCGCGCGGTCGAACTCCAGCCTTTCGATCGCTCCAGGCTTCTTTCCCGCCGTGGCCTTCCGCACTTGCTCCACGATGTCCGCGCCCACCGACCGCGCTGCTTCGGGATCGTCCAGAAGCTGCGGCTTCTCCGCGTACAGCCAGCCCAGCTCCTGCCGCACCAGCGTCGGCGTGAACACGATCTTCTTCTCTCTCAGCTCCGTGACAAACGCCTCCGGAATGTCCTCCGTATCGCGGATCATGTGGACGATCCCCGACCCGCCGTGATGCAGAAAATGCTCGGTCTGCTTCAGCGAATAGATGTGGGCGATCACCGGAATGTTGTGCTTCCTCGCTTCGTCCAGAATCGCCTCGATCACGTCGTCGCGCACCTTGGGCTGCCTGCCGCCCAGGTCGTCGATCCAGATCTTGATGAGGTCCACCTGCTGGCCGGCAAGTTCGCCCACCTGCCTCCGCGCGTCCGCGGGGTCGTCGGTCTGGCGCGCAATCTCGCCGACCTCCTGCGCCGGGTGCCCGCCCTTCGACGTGAATCCGCGCCCCGCCGTGAACAGGCGCGCGCCCAGCGAAGCAGCGTTCGCGGTTGCCGCCTGCTCCCGCTGCGCCTTCCGCACCTCAAACCCCGCCTCCCGGTCCGTGCCAACGCTTCGAACCGTAGTAATGCCGAAGTAAAGATAGGCGTTGAGATTCTGCACCACGCGTTCTCGCGTATAGTCGCTGGCGACAAACTGGGTCCCCGCGCGCGACCCAAGGTGGACATGCAGATCCATCAGCCCCGGAACCAGGTACTTGCCCGAAGCGTCGACCTTCTCCGACCCCGCCGGAATCGGCACCGTGGCCCGCGGCCCCGCCGCGCGAATCGTCGAGCCCGACACAATCACGGCCGAGTCCGGGATCGGCGGCCCGCCGTTGCCGTCGATCAGCACGGCTCCAATGATCGCCGTCGTCTTCGGTTCTTCAGCAGTCTTGCAGCCCGCAAGCAGTACAACAACAAGGATCAGAATTGCTCGTAACATATTTGAAGGATTTTATACCGGCTAAGCACCCGTCAGCCGCGCCACCAGATTGTTCTCCCCCGCCACATCCGTCAGCCGGAACTCCCGCCCCTGGAAGAAATAGGTCAGCTTCTTATGATCCAACCCGATCAACCCCAGCAAGGTCCCATGCAGATCATGCATGGTCACCTTGTCCTCCGCCGCCCGCAGGCCGATCTCATCGGTGGCGCCAATCGCCTTCCCGCCCCGGATCCCGCCGCCCGCCATCCACACGCTGAAGCCGTACGGATTATGATCCCGGCCATTCCGGTTCCCGCTGCCGCCCTCGCCGCCGTCGGTGAATGGCGTCCGCCCGAAGTCGCCGCCCCACATCACCACCGTGCTCTCCAACAGCCCGCGCGACTTCAAATCCGCCAGCAGCCCCGCGATCGGACGGTCCACTTTGTTCGCCATGAACTGGTGGTTCCGGTCGCACTCGTTGTGCCCGTCCCAGCCGACTTCGTTGCCCTTCTTGCCGCCCGAGTAGAGCTGCACGAAGCGCACGCCGCGCTCCACCAGACGCCGGGCCATCAAACACTGCGTGCCGAACTCGGCCGTCATCGGCTCGTCCAGCCCGTAGAGCTTGCGCGTCGCCGCCGTCTCCTTGCCCAGGTCCGCCACTTCCGGCACCGACATTTGCATCTTGAACGCCAGCTCATAGGAGGCGATCCGAGCCGCAAGCTCCGAATCGTCCGCCCGCGCCTCACGGTGCTCTTCGTTGTAGGTGCGCAGCAGATCCAGCATCCGACGCTGGTCGTCCCCGCCAAGCTCCTTCGGCCGGTTCACGTTCAATATCGGTGGACCGTCGCCGCGCAGCACCGTGCCCTGGTACATCGCCGGCAGGAAGCCCGACCCGTACGCCGGCGACCCTTCCTTAATCCCCCCGTCCAGCATCACCACGAACGCCGGCAGGTTCTCGCTCTGGTTGCCCAGCCCATAAACCACCCACGACCCCACGCTCGGCCGGCCCACGCGCCCCCATCCCGTATTCATCCAGCTCTGCCCGGTGACGTGCGTGAACCCGTCGTGATGGCAGCTCCGGATCACCGCCAGGTCGTCCGCGTGCGCCGCCACATTCTCGAACAGATCCGACACTTCCAGGCCCGATTGGCCGCGCTTCTTGAACACCCGCGGCGACGCCATGATCGGCACCTTCTCCATCTTGGTGAACTGGAAGTCCACTTTCCCGAAACTCGGCGGCACCGGCTTGCCGTCCAGTTGCGCCAGCAGCGGCTTGGGATCGAACGTATCCAGGTGACTCGGCCCGCCGTGCATGAACAGGAAGATTACGCTCTTGCCCTTCGCCGCAAAGTGCGGCTGCCGCGCCGCGAATGGGTTCGCCGTCGCCGCGCGAGCGTCGCGCTCCAGCAGAAACCCCGCCGCCAGCGCGCCGAAGCCCAGCCCGGATTTCTCCAGAAACTCGCGGCGCGAGGCCGTCTGAAACGTCTTCCCGCAAAGCATACCGCTGCTCCTCACTCAATCCACGTACAGAAACTCGTTCATGTTCAGAACCACCAGGCAGAAGCGCGCCAGCGCGTCCGCATTCGCGTCTTTAAGGAAGAACTCCCGCGCCTGCTGCCGCTCCCGCTCTGTGGGCCCGCGTCCCAGCGCCAGCCGAAAGGCCTCCACCGCCCAGCGTTCCCGGTCGTCCCCCGACTGCTGTCTCACTCGCGCCGCGAACTGTCGGGATTCCTCGCCCATGAACTCGCTGTTCAGCAGCGTCAGCGCCTGCGGAGCCACCGTCGTCGAGTCCCGCCTCGGGCAGCTCACCGACGAATCGGGTGTATCGAACGTGGCCAGCATCGGCAGCGGGAACGATCGCTTCACGTACAGATACACGCTGCGCCGGCTGATCTCCCGCGGGTCCAGCGACTCCGGCCACTGATCGCGCGCCCACAAGCCCGTGTACTCCTCCGCGGTCAGCGGCGGAATCACCGGCCGGCCTCCCATCTTGAGGTTCAGGGCCCCGCTCGACGCCAGCACGGCGTCGCGCAGCGTCTCGGCGTCCACGCGCTGCCGGTTCATTCTCCACAGGTAGCGATTGCCCGCGTCGATCTTCGAATCCGCCTCGTTCGGCTCGCTCGACCGCTGATATGCCTCCGACGTCATGATGAGCCGGTGCATCTTCTTCAGGCTCCAGCCTTGCGAAACCATCTCGCTTGCCAGCCAGTCCAGCAGCTCCGGATGCGTCGGCGCCTCGCCCTGCCGCCCGAAATCGCTCGGCGTAGCCACCAGGCCGCGTCCGAAATGCCACTGCCACATCCGGTTGACCATCACGCGCGCCGTCAGTGGATGTTCGTGTTCCGTCAGCCACAGAGCCAGCGCCTTGCGGCGATCAAGGGGCTCTTCGATCTTCCGGCCGCCAGCCAGCACCGCCGGAAACGCAGGGCCCACCACTTCCCCTGTCGCCCGGAAATCGCCACGGCTGGTCAAGTGGACTTCCGGCTGCACGCTGGCATGCCCCAGCACCGTTGCTGTCTGCAGCACCGGATTCGCCCGCAGGGCGGCCTTGCCCAATTCCACGATCAGCCGCTCGCGCTCTTTGCTCTCTTCCGCCGTCAACGGAATGTCGGCCACTTTCCCCGCCGCGTTCTCCTTCAAGCCGGCCTCGGTCAGCGCGTCTTCGAACGCGGCCGCCAGCTTGCGCTGCTCCGGCGTCCTCTCGTCGGCCTTGGTATCGTAAGCGGCCAGCAGGGCCGCGGGGAAGCGCTGCCGCACGCCGTCCACCACGCGCTTCCGCGCCGCGCCGTCGATCCGGCTGATCGCCGCCTTCAGCTCCTCCACTTTCAGCCAGTTCGGATACCCGGACTTGAAGCCGAAGATCGAGAAGTTGCTCACCACCGGAATCTCGCGCTCCTCGCTGCCCGCGAAGATCGCCATCAGCGCGTGGTAGTCGCGTTTGGTCAGCGGGTCGAACTTGTGATCGTGGCACCGCGAGCAGCCGATCGTCAGCCCGAAGAACGCCTCGCCGGTCGTGTCCACCACGTCGGTCAGCCATTCGTACCGAAGCTGCTCACCGTTGAAAGCCGCCTCGTGATACACCGGCCCGATTGTGTACATTCCGGTGCCGATCCGCGCTTCCAGATGCCGCAGCTTCTCTTTCGGAACGTCGAAGCCCCCCGCGAGATCAAGATTGTCCGGCCAGATCTCGTCGCCGGCGATTTGCTCCTGCACGAAACGGTCGAAAGGCTTATCGTCGTTGAACGACTTGATGACGTAATCGCGGTAGCGCCAGGCATTCGGAAAATAGATGTCCGTCTCGAAGCCGCCCGTATCGGCATAGCGGACCACATCCAGCCAGTGCCGGCCCCACCGCTCCCCGTAGCGCGGCGACTCCAGCAACCGGTCGATCAGCTTCTCCCACGCATCCGGTGCGGCGTCCGCGGTGAACTTCTCCACCTCTTCAGGCGAAGGCGGCAGCCCGTGCAGATCGTAGTACGCCCGGCGGATCAGCGTCCGCCGGTCAGCCGAGCGCACCGGCTGCAAGCCTTTCTCTTCGAGCTTGGCCCGGATGAACGCGTCGATCGGGTTCCGGGCGCCATTCGCCGGCGCCTCCGGACGCCGCACTTTCCTGAAAGACCACCAGCCCGGCTCCGCAGCGGCGCTCGCCGACGCCGGCCAGTTTGCGCCGGAATCGATCCATGCTTTCAGTGTCTCGACGTCGGCGGCGGACAGGCCGTTCTTGCCGGGTGGCATCTGCAAGTCGCCGTCGCGCCGCACCGCGCGATACAAGAGGCTGGCCGAGGCATCGCCTGGAACCACGGCCGGCCCGCGCTTTCCGCCCTTCAGCAGCGACGCGCGCTCGCGCAGGTCCAGACCGCCCATCTTCGACGGGCCATGGCAGCCTACGCAATTCTTTTCGAAGATCAGCCGTACCGCATCGGCCCCGTCCGCCGCGAAACACGCCGGCGCGGCCAAAATGGCCCAAATAAGCCGCATCGGCCCTATTCTATTCGATCAACGGATCAAGTGATACTCGGTCTGCCGCCGCAGCACCCACCCGATTTTGCCGTCCTCGCTGAGCACCGCATCCTCTTCCTCTCCGACGAACAGCTCCGCGCCGCCCCACTCCGGCACGGGCGTTCGCGCCCCCAACTCGATCGAGAACCACGTGCCGGGTTGCAGCAGCACGTCGCCCCGGCCCGGAATGCCTTCCTGCCGGTCCCACAACCCGATCAACGGACCGGCCCCGTGGCCGTGGTCCCCGATCGGGTGAGAGTAGATGGTTCCGTTAATGCCCGCGGCTTTCACTCCCCGCAGAGCTTCCGCCAGCACTTCATTGCCCGAGCGCCCCGGACGCATGCAGTTCAGCACGATGTCCTGCATGCGATTGGCGTTGCGCAGCGCCGCGCGGACGCCCGGCGGCGGGTCCGTCTCGCCTTTCTTAAGCACGTATCCCATGTGCTGCGTGTCCGTATTAAGCCGCATCGCCGTGATACCGAAATCCACGTGCAGCACGTCGCCCCGCGCGATCGTCACCGCCGCGTCCTCGGCCAGGAAATTCACGTTCGTCTTGCCCGGCTTCTGCACGCTGACCGAAGGATGAAACCAGGTGCCCAGCCCCAGGCCCGCCAACTGCTGACGCAGCCACCAGACGACATCCTGGTTCGTCGTCTTTCCCGGAGTAATCACCTCGTTCGAAAACGCCCGGCCGATCAGCCAGTGGGCCGTCTCCATCATTTGCTTATAAACCGGCAGCATTTCCGGAATTCGGAGCTGGATATAATCCAGCGCCAGGTTTTCCGCCCGCATGACGCGCTTCAAGTGCGGCCCCAGCACGCTCTCCAGCTTCTCCCGCTCCGCCGAGGAAAGCCCGTCGGAAAAGGCGTGCGTGCTCGACACGTTCAAGGCGATGGTCGCCGGCTGCCGCTCGTCGATCAGCTTTCGCAGCAGCGTCCACTGGCTTTCGCCGTAAATCTCCCGGCCCTGTGCATCGGGGTCGCGGTAGACCTGGTACAGTCCGCCGTTCGACCCGCCGCCCAGCGCCAGCCGCTCCACCCCCGCCGCCTCGCCGCGGTCGTGGAATACGTAAATCGTGCGGCGGCGCGCCGCCATCACAGTCGGCGACACCAGCGAGAAGAAGACCGGATCTTCGTTGTACTCGCGGCAGATCACCAGCCACATCTTGACGCCGTGCCGCCGCATCAGCTTCGGCAGAACCCGCTCCAGGCGGGCGCGCAGCCAGTTCTGCTGGATCGCGGCCTGCTCCCGCAGCGGCGGCAATGCAGCCGGCGCCGCCGCCATGAATTGCGCCGCCAGCGTCACAGCCAGAGTCCGCACCAGCATGATCGTAGAATAGCTTGCCCGGCCTTCGAAGGCCTCATGTTATCCTGGAACAAATCGCGCGTCGCCGCGATTTGCGCACCCGGAGAGGTGGCCGAGTGGTTGAAGGCGCACGCTTGGAAAGCGTGTATAGGGGAAACTCTATCGAGGGTTCGAATCCCTCCCTCTCCGCCAGAACTGCCCCTAAGCGGGCTGCCTCTGGATCGCGTTCAACGGGACTCCGGCCTTTTGGGCCGTGAGGGGAGCGATCATGCCGACACCTTCGGCTGTCAACAAAGCCTGGTCCACGGACGTGGCTCAGGCTCTCAGCCTGCCGCGTCGAGACTTGTCTCGACGCATGCGCCGCGCGCCGAAACAAAAGCGCCGCCAAGGATGAAAGTCCTCTTCGTAGGAGACAACTCGTTCGAGGGCGACTCCCCTGACGAGCAACTGACCCGCTACGCGCCGGACATCTTTTTGGATTTCGCTCCCGCCTGGACTCAGGCGGCTCTCCTGCCGGAAGCCGCCGCCGCAAACGGCGGAACTTACGACATCGTGCTGACGCATCATCTGCCCGGCGGGACTGGATTGGATCTCATCGCCGAGCTGCGCAGCCGGAGTGCGGTGCCCCTGGTTGTCATCACCGGCCCGGACGACAAAGGGGCCGCTGTCGCCGCACTGACAGCCGGCGCCGACGACTATATCGCCCGGAGCGAAGGCTACCTCAGCCGACTGCCGCATGTGTTGCGAAATGTCATCGTCCGGCGCGCCATCCAGTCCGAAGGCATGTTCCGTCCGCTCCGCGTACTGTACGCCGAGCACGACGCCGGCGATGCCGATCTTACGCTCCGCCACGCCGCCCGTCATGCGCCTTACCTCCATTTCGAGTTGGCGTCATCGGCCTTCGAAGTCCTGAAGAAAGCCGCCGGGCTGGCCGCTGGAGGCTATGACGCGCTGCTCCTGGATTACCATCTGCCGGATCGTAGCGGTCTGGAGCTCCTCAAGGACCTGCGCGATGAAGGCATCGATCTGCCGGTCGTGGTCGTAAGCGGCCATGGCGACGAAGAAATCGCCGTCCAGGCATTCCGGCTGGGCGCTTCCGATTGCGTCATCAAAGCACCCGGTTACCTTTTCCGCCTGCCCTCCGTCCTCGAAAGCGTCTTCCACCGCGCTCAGCTGATCCGCGAAAAGGCAGCTCTACGGGAATCCGAGCAGCGCTTCCGGACCCTCTTCGACAGCGTTCCGGTGGCCATCCTCACCCGCGATCCGGAGGGCCGCTGCCTCAGCGCCAACGCCCGCGCCGCCCATCTCTGGGACCGCTCCCCGCTTGGCAAGACCCTCCAGGAGCTTCTCCCCCCGGAGCTCGCTGCCGAGTGGCGGGCCGGCGACGATCGGGTCATCCTCTCCGGCGAGGAGATCGTCGTCGAAGAAACCGTGCCCACGCCCGGTGGTCCCCGCCTGTTTCTCACGCGCCGCACGCCCCTCCGCGACCGCGCCGGACGCGTCACCGGAATCCTCTCTTCATCACTCGATATCACCGAACGCAAGTCTCTGGAAGCCCAGCTTCTCCAGTCGCAGAAGATGGAGGCCATCGGCCGCCTCGCCGGGGGAGTGGCTCATGACTTCAACAATCTGTTGACCGTCATCAACGGCTGCGCCGCCTTCCTCATCGGTTCCATGCCCGAAGGCAGCGAGGCCGGCGAGCTGTCGCAGCAGATACTCGACGCCGGCGAGCGCGCGGCCGCGCTCACGCGTCAATTGCTGGCCTTCAGCCGGCGCCAGGTCCTGGAGCCCCGCAACATCGACCTCAATGCCGTCGTCGCCGGCATGGAACGCCTGCTCGAACGCGTCATCGGCGAGGATATCTCGCTCGAGACCTCTATGGACCCGCGCCTGCGCGAAGTGCTGGCCGACCCGATCCAGGTGGAGCAGGTGATTATGAACTTCGCCGTGAATGCGCGCGACGCCATGCCGCGCGGAGGTACGCTACGCATCACAACCGCCAACGTGACGGTTGAGGAAGCTGTATCCGACTTTCATCCCGTGCCCGCCGGCGAATACGTCCGGCTTGCCGTCACCGACTCGGGCGTCGGCATGGATCCTGTCACTCTGGCCCATATCTTCGAGCCATTCTTCACCACCAAGGCCCTGGACAAAGGCACCGGGCTCGGCCTCTCCACTGTGTACGGCATCGTAAAACAGAGCGGCGGCCACATCCGCGTAGGCAGCGAGCCGGGTGACGGCACCGCCTTCGAAGTGTTCCTGCCCGTCGCCGCCGGCCCGGCTGTTCTGGCCCGCCCGGCCGCCAAGGACGCCCCGCGGCGCATCGCCACCGGAACCATTCTGGTGGTCGAGGACGAAGACATGGTGCGGAAGCTGATCTGCGCCGTGCTTTCCAGGCAGTCCCATTCCGTCATCGAGGTCAAGGACCCGGACGCGGCGGTGAAGATCTGCGAGGAGGATCCGCGCACCATCGACCTCATGATCACCGACGTCGTGATGCCCGGGACCAGCGGCGTGGACCTGGCCTCGCGCGTCTCTACAACGCGCCCCTCCATGCGCGTGCTCTACATCTCCGGTTACCCCTACGAGGCGGCGGGCTTTGAAAAGCTTCACAACCAGCGCCCGGCCTTCCTCTCCAAGCCTTTCCCGCCGAAGGTGCTGGCCCAACGGGTCCAGGACCTTTTGTCGCAGCGCAAAGCCGGATAAACTCTCCTCAGGCAAACTCAACATGCGCTGGATCGCGATTCTTTTAGGGACGGCCGGTTTGTTCGCTCAGGACCTGGCTGTGGTGGAAAAAGTGGCGGGCTCGGTCGGCTTCTACTCGGCCGCCGGAAGCCGCACATCGGGCATCAAGGTGGGTGCGTATCCCCACGAGATCGCCTTCTCTCCCGACCGCAAGCTCCTCTACGTGACCGACAACGGCGTGCTCTGGATGACCAATCCCGGTGAGGGCGGCAACACTATCTCGATCCTCGATCGCGCCACGCGCCGCAAAGTTGGAGTGATCGACCTCGGCGCCTACCGCCGTCCTCACGGCATCGCCGTCGATCCCAGGACCGGCCGCCTGCTGGTGACCATCGAGAACCCCGACGGTCTGCTGCTGGTGGATCCGGCTGCGCGCAAAGTGGTCCGCAAGTACGATGTCGAGGGAAAGAGCCCTCACATGGTGCTGCTGGGGCCCGGCTCCGAGTGGGCCTACGTTTCAAACGCCGGCTCCAGTTCCATCGCCGCCGTCCACCTGGCAACGGCGAAGGTCAAGCTGATCCCCACCGGCGCCCGCCCACAGGGAGGCGTGCTCTCTCCGGACGGCAAGACCGCCTACATTACCAACGCCGACGGCAACTCGATCACGATCGTCGACACTGCGAAGAATGAAGGCGTCGGCGTCATCCAGACCGGCAAGGGGCCGGGCCGCGTCGCTCTGACGCCCGACGCGAAGACGCTGGTCTACAATCTCCAGCCCGGTCAGGCGGTCGGGTTTGCCGACGTCGCGTCCCGCAAGGAAACCGGACAGGTCCCGCTGGGTGGCGCGCCGCTGTCGCTGACGCTCTCGGCCGACGGCCGCCGCGCCTGGGCTGGCGTCCAGGATCAGGACCGCATCGTGGAAGTCTCCGTGGCGGAGCGCAAGATCCTCCGCGTGATCCCCGCGCCCAAAGACTCCGGACCCGACCCCGCGCTGCCGCTGGAGTAACTCTCGCCCGACAGCGCTTCATGGGACTCTCTCGATGATCATCGCGTTTGCCATCCCGCCGCCTTCGCATATCGTTTGAAGCCCGTAGCGGCCGCCGCAGCGAGCCAGTTCATGAACCAGCGTGGCGGTTAAGCGTGCCCCGCTCGCGCCCAGCGGATGCCCCAGCGCCACCGCTCCGCCGTTGACGTTGACCTTCTCCAGGTCCGCGCCGGTCTCCCGCTGCCAGGCCAGCACCACGCTCGCGAACGCTTCGTTGAGCTCGATGCGGTCCATCGCATCGAGCGCCAGCCCGGCGCGGGCCAGCACCTTGCGTGTGGCCGGGATTGGGCCGGTCAGCATGGTCACCGGGTCTTCGGCCGCCAGCGCGAACTCTACAAACCGGGCCATCGGGCGGAGGCCGAGGCGCTGCGCAGTCTCGCGCTCCATGATCAGCACCGCCGCCGCTCCGTCGCTGATCTGCGATGAGTTCCCCGCCGTTACCACGCCGTCCGGCTTGAAGGCCGGCTTCAGCGCGGCCAGCTTCTCCGGCGTTGTGTCGTAGCGGATGCCTTCGTCACAGGCCAGCTCCGGCATCCGAATCATCTCGGCCGAGAAGCGGCCCTCGCGGGTGGCCCGTGCCGCCCGCCGGTGGCTTTCCAAGCTGAACGCGTCCAGCTCCTCGCGGGCGATCTTCCACCGCTCGGCCAGCATCTCAGCGCTGATTCCCTGGTGGAACTCCGCGCCGGCGTAGCGCTGCTTCATCAGTGGACCGAAGGGCTTCCCCGGTCCCGCGCCGGACGCGCCCAGCGGCACCCGCGTCATGGATTCCACGCCGCACGCGACGGCGATGTCATAGCTCCCGGCGAGCACGCCTTGCGCGGCGAAATGCACGGCCTGCTGGCTGGATCCGCATTGCCGGTCCACGCTCGTCGCCGGCACCGACTCGGGAAAGCCCGCCGCCAGCACGGCGTTTCGCGCCACATTGAACGCCTGCTCGCCTACCTGCATCACGCAGCCCGCGATCACGTCGTCAATCCTCGCAGGGTCGAGCCCGCTTCGTTCGACCAGCGCCCGCAGCGTGTACGCCAGCAGATCTACCGGGTGCCAGTCCTTCAGCGCCCAGTCGCGCCTGCCGATCGGCGTGCGCACAGCGTCGACGATCACCGCTTCGCGAAGCATCCGCTCCTCACTTTCGCAGCTTCTGAATTCCCGCCCGGATCTTTTCCGCGTTCTCCGCGTCCGGGTGCCGCTTCAGGAAGTCTTCGAGTTCCGCCGCCGCTTCCTCCGGCTTGTTCTCCCGCATGGCGATCTCCGCAAGAATCAACTGCGGATGGGAGAAATGCGCCGGGTCCAGTTTCTTGGCGACCGCCAGGTACTTCCGCGCCAGCGCCAGATTTCCAGCCATGAAGTAGGACATGCCGAGCTGCGAATTGGCCAGTGCGTCGGCCGGCCGGGCCAGCACGGCATAAAGGTTGTAGTCCAGCGCCTCATCCAGTTCGCCCAGCGTAAGCAGCACGCCGCCCAGGTTCACCAGCGGTTCGAACGCCGAGCGGTCATGCTCCAGAGCCGAGCGGAAATAGCGCTCGGCGGCGCGGTAGCGTTTGGTCTGATAGGCGATTGTCCCCAGGTGATTCCACGCCGTCACGAAGTCCGGCGACAGCTCCAGCGCGCGTTCCAGGTGGGCTGTCGCGCCGGCGACGTCGCGGCGGGCCAGCTTTTTCTGCGCTTCGTCATACTCCCGCCGCGCCTTGTCGGAGACGCGGAGCTCGGCGGCGGACACCTGGCCGGCCTTTCGCAGCGCTTCGGCCGACAGGTGCATCGACTCCAGATCGAGCTCCAGGTTCAGTCTTCCGCGGGAATCCACGGTTCCCGGTCCGACCTCGATCGTTCGCCGCGCCTCGCCGGCGCCGGGCACGAAGATAGCGAGGGTGTAGGTGCCGGCCTCGATCCCTCGAAACAGGAAGCGGCCTCGATCGTCCGCCATTTCGGAAGCTTCAAACGGACTGACCGACCCGTGTAGCGACACCACTGCGCGCCCCGCCGGAGTGAGAGTTCCCGACACCGTGTACTGGGCCGCAATTGCGGAAGGCGTCGTCGCGGACAAGGCCGCCGCGAGCAGCGCCAGACAAGATGGGCGCATCAACCTCTACGATATTACAGAGAGGAAGGGGCCACCGGGATCACAGGCTGCGCAGATGGAATCCGCCGTCTATGTGCAGAACCTGGCCGGTCGCGTAGTCCAGCAGCCCGCCGGCGATGGCCCGTACCGCGCGCGCGATGTCCTGGCCTTCGCCCATTCTCCGCTGCGGAAGCAGTCCCGAGGCGATCCTGTCTTCGTAGGCTTTTTCAACCGCGGCGATCATGTCGGTCCGGATGATGCCGGGCTGGATTTCGAACACCTGGATGTTCTCGGCGGCCATGCGCACGGCCCACGCCTTCGCAGCCATGCTGAGGCCGGCCTTTGAGATGCAGTACTCGGCGCGGTTCACGGAAGCCGCGAAGGCGGAAATCGAGCTGACAAAGACGATCCGTCCAGCTTTCTTCTCCAGCATCCAGCGGGCGGCAAGCTGAGTCAGAAAATGCGGGCCCTTCAGATTCGTCGCCACCAGCTCATCGAAGCTCTCTTCGGTCGATTCCAGCACGTCACGGCGCTCGCGCGGGGCGATGCCGGCGTTGTTCACCAGCAGGTCCAGCGCACCGTATTTCTCCCGCGAATAGCGGATCAGCGCCTCGCGGTCGCCCGCCGAGGAGATGTCGCACTGAAAGATGTCGGCGCCGGTTTCGTCGCGCAGGCTCTCGGCGGCGTCGCGGCGTCCGCGGTAGGTGCCGATCACCTGGTGAGTGCGGGCCAACTCCACCGCGATGGCGCGGCCGATGCCTCGGCTGGCCCCGGTGACCAGGCTAACGGGCCTGTTTGAGTGCATCTTCAATCGCCTTGGAGATTTCCTGCACAGTGAACGTCTCTATGAAGGGCTGCCCGTTGACGAACACGGTGGGCGTCTTCGAGACCCCGCGCGCCACGCCATCCTGGATGTCCTTCTCCACGGCGGCGTCCAGCTTCGGATCGGCCAGCGCGGCGGTAGCCTTCGACGGGTCGGCTCCGTTGGACTTGGCGAAGGCGGCGACCTTGGCCGTGAAGTTGTCGGGTTTGATCTGGGGGATGTTGTCCGAGCAGTAGCGGCGGAACTTGAGGCCCAGCTCCGGGCTGACGCCGCCGAAATAGCGCGCCGCGATCGCCGCCGGACGCGCCCAGGCGTGTTTCGCCAGCGGGAAGTCACGATGGAGGAACGCTACGTCCGCGCCGAACTTCGGCAGGAGCTTTTCGTCGAGCATCACGCGGAATTTGGCGCAATCCGGGCACTGCAGGTCCTCGTAGATCAGGACCTTCACGGGACTGCCGGCGCGGCCTTCCGTGAGGGGGCTCTGGGCCAGCGCGGGCAGCGCGGCAAGCAGCAGAAAGCAAAGTGCATACCACTCCCTCACGGTCGTGGCTCGGTACCTGAGTTTCATTACCGCCCAGCATACCGCAGCTTCCGCATCCTCTCCTTTTACTTTTCTTTTACAGAAAACCGACGACTTGGGAAGGTCCGTAGTGGCCAAATGAAACCATGCGACAAGGGAAACACGCAATCGTGATCGGCGGCAGCATGGCGGGTATGCTCGCCGCTCGCGTGCTCAGCGATCATTTCGACCACGTTACAGTCATGGAGCGAGACATTCTCCCTCCCACGCCTAAGATCCGCGCCGGCGTTCCGCAGGCCCGGCACGTCCACGTACTGCTGGCACGAGGGCAGCAGATCATCGAGTCGCTCTTCCCGGGAATCACTGAGGAGTTCGTCGCCGCCGGGGCCGAGCTGATCGACACGGCGCGGGATTTCGCCTGGTTGACGCCGGCGGGATGGGGCCTGCGCTTCGATTCCGGAATCCCAGTGCTTGCGCTGAGCCGCGAATCGATCGACTTCGTCGTCCGCCGGCGAGTGGCCGCACTCGCCCAAGTGGAGTTTCTGGAAGACACCGAAGCCGCGGGGCTGCTGAGCGATCGCCTGCGACACGCGGTGGTGGGCGTGGCCGCGTGGCGCCGTACAGCGGCCGAGGGTTCGAATGTGTTCGCCGACTTCGTGGTGGAAGCAAGCGGGCGCGGCTCCCGCGCGCCGGTATGGCTGGAGGCGCTGGGCTACGAGAAGCCGGCCGAGTCCGTGGTCAATGCCCGCCTGGGCTACGCCAGCCGTATCTTTCGCAAGCCGGCGGGGTTTGACCCCGGGTGGCGCGGAATGTTCCAGCAGGCGGCGCCGCCGGAGCATCCTTACGCCGGCGTGGTTTTTCCCATCGAGGGCGGCCGCATGATGGTAACGCTGGCCGGCGGCGGAGGCGAGTACCCGCCCGTGGATGAAGACGGCTTCCTGGCGTTCGCCCGCAAGCTGCGCCACCCGGCCATCGCGGAGCTGATCCGGCAGTCCGAACCGCTCAGCCCGATCGCGGGTTACCGCGGCACCGAGAACCGCTGGCGGCATTACGAGAAACTGCGGCGACGGCCGGAACGGTTCGTGGTGATGGGCGATGCGGCCTGCGCGTTCAATCCGGTCTACGGCCAGGGTATTACGACCTCGGCGCTGGGCGCGGTCACCCTGCAACGCTGTCTCGGCGCGCTGCCGTCGGGCCGCGTCGCGGGCCGTTTCCAGCAGGAACTGGCGGAAGAGTTCCGCGGTCCGTGGACGTTTGCCAGCGGCGAGGACGTGCGCTATCGCAACGTGGAAGGCGGGGCAATCAGCCCGCCCACGCGATTCATGCACTGGTACGTCGACCGGGTGCTAGAGCTTTCGACGCACAACCTGGCCACGCGCCGCGCCGTGCTGGAGGTTTTTCATCTGCTGAAGCAACCGGACTCGCTGTTCCAGCCGTCAATCGCCGGCTCGGTACTGCGGCAGATGTTGCTGGGATCCCCGTTGCCACAGGCGGCCCGCCAAACCGCGTAGACTGGAACGGATGGAGGGCCGGTCCGTCGCGCGGGTGATGCGGGGAGCGCTTTGGGCTCTGGCCGCTGTCTCCACCGGGGCGCAGCGTCCGCTGGAGCGAGACCTGCTCCGCGAGCTGGTCGAGATCAACACCGCGACGGTCAGCGGCACCACTACGCCGGCCGCCGAAGCGATGGCGCGCCGGCTGCGGGCAGCGGAATTTCCGGAGGCGGACGTGCGCGTCGACGGACCGAACCCGCGAAAAGCCAATCTCGTGGTCCGGCTGCGCGGCGCTCCCGCGGCCCGCCCGCTGCTGTTTCTGGCTCACCTCGACGTGGTGGAGGCGCGGCGCGAGGACTGGTCCTTCGATCCCTTCAAACTGCTGGAGCGCGATGGCTATTATTACGGCCGCGGCACGCTGGACAACAAAGCCGGGGCGGCCGGCCTGGTGGCCGTTTTCCTGCGCTGGAAACAGGAAGGCTTTCGCCCCTCCCGCGATTTCATAATGGCGCTCACCGCCGACGAGGAGGGCGGCGATTTCAACGGCGTGGACTGGCTGCTGAAGAATCATCGGGACTGGATCGACTCCGAATATTGCGTCAACACCGACAGCGGCATGGGCGAGCTGCGGGCGGGCAAGCAAGCGCTGCTGGGAATTCAGACGGCCGAGAAGACCTACCACACCGTCCGCCTGGAGGCGACCAGCCCGGGCGGCCACAGCTCTCTGCCGGTTCCGGACAATGCGATCTACCGGCTGGCCCGGGGCCTGGACCGGCTGGCACAGTTTCAGTTTCCGGTGAAGTTGTCGGATACGACCCGCGCGTTTCTGGAGGTTGTCGCCGGAGTACATCCGGAGGTTGCGGGCGATCTCAAGGCGCTGCTCAGGAATCCCGCCGACGCGTACGCCGCCGCGCGGCTCGGCGAGTCGGCGTACTTCAATGCGCAGATGCGGACGACGTGCATAGCCACGATGCTGGAAGCCGGCCATGCCGAAAACGCCCTTCCGCAGACCGCGCGCGCGACGGTCAACTGCCGCCTCCTGCCCGGCGAGTCTCCGGCCGAGGTCGAGCGCACGCTGGCCCGCGTGCTGGCCGACGACAAGATCTCAGTGAAAGCGGTGCGAAAGACCGATCCGAATCACGCGTCGCCGCCGCGGGGCGACCTGATGGGTCAGGTCAGGCGCGCCGCGCAGGGGATGTGGCCGGGCGTGGTGGTCGCTCCGGTGATGGAAACCGGCGGCACGGACGGCCGGCTGCTGCGCTCGGCCGGGATTCCGGCGTACGGCGTCAGCGGGCTGTTTCTCAACCCGGACGACGTCAGAGCCCACGGCAAGGACGAGCGCATCGGCGTGGAGGCGTACCACGAGTCGGTCGAGTTTCTGTACCGCCTGGGCAAGGAGCTGGGAGGGCGGCCGTAACAGCGAAGCGCTATACTTTGATCAACGTTAATCAACAAGGATCCGTTTAGATTATGGTCAGTCGTCTCCCCATCACCAAAGCACGCATCAACCTCGGCCAGATCGCCAAGAGAGCCCACCTTAAAGGTGAATACTTCATTCTGGAAAAGGATGGCATCCCCGTCATCGGCATTATGGACGCCGATGAGCTGGAAGACTACCTTGAACTGCAGGACCCAGCGGTCAGGGATTTCATCGGCAGAAGCCATGACGACTATGTCGCTGGCCGCAAGCGTCTCGCTGAACAACTTCTCCGCGAATTGTCAGGGAAGGAAGTCAAGAAAAGCAAGATCCGCAAACGCGTCAAAGCATGAAAGGTTACGAGGTACACACAACGCCGCCTGATCGTTCGGCTAAGCCGGCAGCATTCCGATCCTGGAGACGGATCCCTACAACGTTACCCGTCGTCACCCCATTCGAAAGCTCAAAAGCGTCAAACCAGGGGAAGGCCAGTACCGTGTCCGCCTCGGCCGTTGGAGGTTTCGTTACGATGTGTGGGACAACCGTCACGAAGTAGAACTCAGCTACTGCGGTCTGCGCCGCGAAGATACATACTGATCACCCAGATGTATTGGGCGAATGCGGCTCCTGGTAACATAGTCTTTTCATGCCACAGTTCCGAGGAGTTGATTACTTCCTGATCGACTCCCAGTTCAGCCAGGAAGAACTACTGGTGCGACAAACCGCGCGCCAGTTTGTCGAAGACCGCGTCCTGCCGGAGATTCGCGACTGCTTTCGCGACGGCCGCTTTCCTACTCAACTGATCCCGGAGCTCGGCCGGCTGGGCTTTCTCGGAGCGAACCTCGAAGGCTTCGGTTGCGCGGGCATGTCCAACGTCGAGTACGGCCTGATCATGCAGGAGCTGGAGCGCGGCGACTCCGGCCTGCGCAGTTTCGTCTCCGTGCAGGGCGCGCTGGTGATGTATCCGATTCTCACTTACGGCAGCGAGGAGCAGAGACAGCGGTGGCTGCCGAAGCTGCAGTCCGGCGAAGCGATCGGCTGCTTCGGGCTCACCGAGCCGAATTTCGGCTCCAATCCGGCCGGCATGAAGACTACCGCGGGCAAGGACGGCGCGCACTGGATCCTGGACGGCGAGAAGACCTGGATCACCAGCGGCACTCTGGCCGACGTAGCCGTCGTCTGGGCTCGCGCCGAGGACGGCATCCGCGGCTTCCTGGTGGAGAAGGGCACAGCCGGCTTCTCGGCGTCCGACATCCACGGCAAGTGGTCGATGCGCGCGTCAGTCACCTCCAGCCTGTCGCTCTCCGATTGCCGCGTGCCGCAGAGCGCTATGCTGCCCGGAGCCCGAGGCATCAAAGGCCCGCTGTCGTGCCTGACGCAGGCGCGCTACGGCATCGGCTGGGGCGTGATCGGTGCGGCGATGGACTGCTATGAGACCGCGCGCCAGTATTCTATCGTCCGGAAGCAGTTCGACGACAGGCCCATCGCCTCGCACCAACTGGTACAGGAGAAGCTGGCCGGGATGATCACCGAAATCACGAAGGCGCAGCTTCTGGCTCTTCACGCCGGACGGCTCAAGGACCAGGGCAAGCTCGACCCGGCTCACGTCTCGATGCTCAAGCGGAATAACGTGGCGATCGCGCTGGAAACGGCGCGCGTCAGCCGCGATCTGCTCGGCGCCAACGGGATCACCGAAGAATATCCGATCATGCGGCACCTGATGAATCTCGAGACAGTGAAGACTTATGAAGGCACCGATCATATTCATGCGCTGGTGATTGGGGAACGCGTCACGGGCGTCGCGGCGTACAAATAACCAGATGCTCCTGTACGCGGCCACCATCTTCCTCAGCGCGTTTCTGCTGTTCCAGGTCCAACCGATCATCGCCCGCATCATCCTGCCCTGGTTCGGCGGGTCGGCCGGCGTGTGGACCACCTGCATGCTGTTTTTTCAGATGGTGCTGCTGGCCGGGTACGCGTACTCGCACGGCGTCATCCGCGGATTGAGTCCGAAACGGCTGTCCATACTGCATATCGGGCTGCTGGCGGCGAGCCTGCTGGTACTGCCAGTGATTCCCGGCACGGCCTGGAAGCCTGCCGGCGGCGAGGAACCGACGCTGCGTATCCTCGGGCTGCTGGCCGTCACCATCGGCCTACCCTACTTCATGCTCTCCACCACCGGTCCGCTGCTGCAAGCCTGGTTTGCGCGCGATCCGGCGATGGGAGGCCGCCCGCCGTACCGTTTGTACGCGCTCTCGAATCTCGGATCAATGCTGGCACTGCTGACCTATCCGGTGGCGGTGGAGCCGAGCCTTCCCTCGCGCATGCAGGCCTACGTGTGGTCCGCCGGGTTCGCCGTCTTTGTGGCTCTGTGCGGTTATGCGGCATGGCGCAGTGCGCAGTTCTCTCCGGCTCTTGTAGGGGAGGAAAAATCCGCGGGCGGTCCGGCGGGCCGCCCCACTCCACTGCACCTGCTGACCTGGGCCGGCCTCGCGGCGTGTGCCTCTTCGCTGTTGCTCTCGGTGACCAATCACTTGACGCAGAACGTGGCCAGCGTTCCATTTCTCTGGATTCTGCCGCTGTCACTTTACCTGCTGACCTTCATCCTGTGCTTCGACAGCGACTTCTGGTATCGCCGCTGGCTGCTCCTGCGTCTGTTCGCCGTGGCGGTGGGCGGGATGGCGTACGCCATTCACGCCGATTCCGATTCCATGCCTCTGAAGGTGGCGATGCCGCTGTTCACCGCCGGCCTTTTCGTCTGCTGCATGGTCTGCCACGGCGAGTTGTCGCGGATGAAGCCGCACCCGCGCTATCTCACGATCTATTTCCTCATGATCTCGCTGGGCGGCGCTCTGGGCGGGCTGTTTGTCGGAGTGGTCGCGCCCTACTCATTCCCGACTTACTATGAGCTGCCGATTTCGCTGATTGTGGTTTCGTTTCTGGTGGTGGGGCTGCTCTACCCGCAAGGAGAGCGCTCGGGCAACTGGATACTGGGACTGGTGCTGGCGGGTGCGGCCGTCATCTGCCAGATGTTCTACTTCATGAAGGAATCCCAGGTTGCGCTGGCGGCCATGGTGCTGGTGGTGGTGGTTGCCCAGAAGGAGCGGGCGACCACCTGGGTAGTCTCGCTGCTGCTGGCAACCGGGTTGGCAGGCTATCTCGTCTCCCACATGCAATCGTCGCTGAAGCACTCCCGCGTGGCCGCCCGCAATTTTTACGGCGGACTCCGGGTCAGTGATTCGCCGGGCGGCGAGGACCAGGTCCGGACGCTGACGCACGGCACCATCAACCACGGGGAGCAATACCTGGACCCTGCCAAGCGACGCCGGCCGACGACCTATTACGATCCGCGCTCGGGCGTCGGCGTGGCCATTAAAACCAGGGAGCCGCGGGGTCCTCTTCGTGTCGGCGTGATCGGACTGGGTACCGGGACCCTGGCCAGCTACGGCCGGCCCGGCGACGTTTACCACTTTTACGAGATCAACCCGCTGGTCATCAACATTGCCCAGAACGAGTTCTTCTTCACGCGCGAATCCGGAGCGAAGATCGATTACTCGCTCGGGGACGCGCGTCTTTCTCTGGAGCGCGAGCCGGCGCAAAATTTCGATGTCCTTGCCGTGGACGCATTTTCGAGCGATTCCATCCCGGTGCACTTGCTGACTATCGAGGCGTTTCGCCTTTATTTCCGGCATTTGAAGCCGGACGGCATTCTGGCGGTCCACGTCTCGAACAAATTCCTCGACTTGAAGCCCATCGCTCTGCTGGCGGCCCGCGAACTGGGAAAGGAAGCGCGCATGGTCGACACCGACGATGACGACAATGACAGCGCCGTGTTCGGCTCTACATGGATTCTGGTTACCGCCGACCGCGCGTTCTTCGATGCGTCGCCTGCCAAGGATGCGGTCAAGCCAGTGCCCGAGAGGCCCGCGGTGCGCCTCTGGACGGACGATTTCAGCAACCTATATAGAATTCTGAAGTAGTGTGGTTATCTGCCCTTGGCGCGCAAAACTTTGGCTCGGAGTATGACGTCTACATCGCGCAAGCCGAGCTGCTTGCCCAGAAACCGCGCGCGGTCGGCCGGCACCGCGAGATCGTTCGCGTCGTGCGCGCAATCGTACCACTTGAGCTCCTTGGGCTGACTGGCGCGGTCGTAAAACGCCTGCGCGTCGCTCTCCGGCACGCCGGGATCGAAGCGGGCGGACTGAAACAGCAGCGCCGCCGGCGCGGCGTTCCCGATGTAATCGTCGGCATCAAAAGGCCTGATGCGCTCGATCAACGCGTCGAACTTCTCCTTCGGCATCGATTCCCGCACGCTTCGGGGCCAAGGATGAGGGCTGGTGCGGAGGTGATACGACATCCCCAGCAGGCCCACTTCAAAAACGAAACAGCGGAAGCGATGATCCACTCCCGCCGCTACCGCGCCCATCATGGCGCCGTAGCTGTGGCCCACGTATCCCAGGCGTTTCGGATCCACGTCCGTTCGCGCGCTCAGTAGATCCGCCGCGCGCCGGATGTTGACCACAGCCTGTTCCATTTGGGGACTCATTTCCTCATTCGACGGCGGCAGATCGAGCAGCAGCGAAACCGCGCCCGTGCGGGCCAGCAGCAAGGCGTCCGGCAGAAACGAGAGGGGGCCTTGTGAGTGAGTGAAAACAAGGCCGGCGAATTTTCCATGACCCGGCGGCGTCACCAGCCAGCCGGTGGCACGCCCTCCCCGCGGAGACGCGAACGCGATCGTCTTCACGCGGATTCCGTTCTCACGGAATGCCTTCGTCTCCACGTCCAGTGGCGCCGATGCGTCATAGGTGAAGCGGTCCGCCGCCGAAGCTCCCACTGCCGGCGTTCCCAGGGCAAGCAATGCCAGCGCGGCTACTTGGGCACCGTATCGAGTATGTCTTTCCAGTCGAACCATCCGGGCTTCCCCCTGATCCACTTCTCGAACCAGTTGTACTCGGCGGTCATCTTGACCATCTGATAGCGGGGCTCGGTGATGCCGTGGCCCATGCGCGGGTAGACGATGAACTCGGTGGGCACGCCGAGGTTCTTCAGCGCCATGTGCAACTCTTCGCTTTGCGGACGCGGCACGCGGGCGTCCTCCTGGCCCACCTGAATAAGAGTCGGCGTCCTGGCGTTGCGGATGTATTTCAGCGGCGAGAGATTCAGGTATTGGTCCCAGTTCTCCCAGGGCGCGCCTTTAAAGTAGAAATCGCGGATCGCGTGAATGTCGGTCTGGCCGTACATGGAAATCCAGTTCACCGCTCCAGCCCCGGATGAGATGGCCTTGAAGCGGTCGCTGTGGGTGAGGGTCCAGTTGGCCCAGTGCCCGCCGGCGCTCCATCCCATCAGGCCGAGCTTCTCCGGATCGGCGATGCCGCGACGGACCAATTCGTCCACGCCGGTCATGATGTCGTCGAAGCCCTGGCGGAAATAGTCGCCCGCGATTTCCGTGCGGAACTTATCACCGTAGTTGGCGCTGCCGCGGTAATGGGGCTGGAACACCGCGTATCCGCCCGCGGCAAAGACGTGCACATACGTGCCCCAGCCGGAGGAGAAATTGTTGACGTAGGCGCCTGCCGGTCCTCCATGAACCTGGACGATCAGCGGATACCTGGTCCCCGGCCGATAGCCCGGAGGTTTCACCAGGATTCCCTCCACGGTCCGGCCGTCGCTCGACTTCCAGCGCACGCTTTCGTACTCGCCCAGCGCGAAGTCGGATACGTTCGGGTTAGCGTCGCTGACTCTGGTCCACTGGTTGGGCGACGAAAGCGACGCAAGCGGCGTGACGAAGTAATCGCGCGGGCGGCGCGGATCCTCCGCCGCCAGGACGAAGCGGTCGCAGTCCGGAGTATAGGTGGCGGTTAGCGCGCCGACGCGGTCGGTCAACTGCCGCACCTCGCCGCTCTCCGGATCGACGGAAAAGAGGTGCTGATTCAGCCCCACGCCGGCTGTGTAGAACAGCCTGCGGGCGTCGGCGGACCACATCAGCCCGCTTACCTCTTCCTCCCCGGAGTTCTGTAGCTTCTTCCACGGGCCGCCGACGCGCGGACGCAAATACGCGCGGTTCCCGCGGAAGGGAGTGAACTCGTCCGGTGAGGAGAGCGCCACCCATTTTCCGTCCGGCGACACCAGCGGCACGGATTCGGGCACGTGATTGCGCGTCAGCCGATCCACAGCGCCGGACAGCACGTCAAGGAGATAGGCTTCCGCGTAGTGAACGCCGTCCAGCCCGCCCTCGTAGCGGTTGGGCGAGCTGCCCGTGAAGCCTATCGAATTTCCGTCGCGCGACACGGAAAACGCGGTTACGGTGAATTCCTTGCCCGACGTGAGCCGCCTGGTTTTCCGGTCGCCGATGGAGATCTCCCACAGATGCTCAGGCGGCTTCGGAGCGTCGACGATCTTCACGTCGAATCGCAGGTCCGTGCGCCTGCGCTCGTTTTCCGAGCGCTCGTCGGGGGAAGTGAAGAAGACGCGGGACGAATCCGGAGTCCAGCGGAATTGCGTGACGCCGGAAGCTTCCCGCGTCAGGGCGTCGGCCTTGCCTGTTTCCAGGTTGTAGATGTAGATCTGGCTGGAGTCGGTGCGGCCGGCCCGGAAGGCGATCCATTTACCGTCGCGGCTGAACTCGAAGGAGCTTACACCGCCGCCGCCCTGAATATCGGAAATCTTGCGAGCCTCGCCGCCGGAGACCGCGATCAGGTAGAGCTGGCTTCCGCGGTCCTGGCCGGAGCCGGCGGCTGTTTCACGGTCGGAGAGAAACGCGAGTTGCTGGCCGTCCGGCGAAAAGGCCGGCTGCGATTCCGAGCGGGCGGCGGTGAACGTCATCCGCCGCGTCGGCCGGCCCAGTTCCGTGTAATAGAGCTCGGAGATACGGCGTCCGGCTTTCCAGTCCAGCTCGCCAACCATATAGGCGAAGCGCTTGCCGTCGCGCGACAGCGTGCCGCCTTCCACTGTGCGGATCTGCAGCACGTCCAGAAAGGTCATCGGGCGCTTGTCCGCCGCGGCTGAGGCCGCGCACAGTAACAGCAGGCTGCCGAGAATTCGCCTCATGCAAAGTCTCTCTCCGCCGATGATAGCAGTCCGATGGTAGCTGCCAGGCTAAGGCAGGCAGGCTGAAGCCTGCCCTGTCCGTGTCACTTTCGGCGGCCGACCTTCTTCGCTACGTCGTAGACCGCGGACATGACGCGGTCCTCCACTTCCTCGCTATATGGCCCGGGGAGACCATAGTAAATCATGCTCGTGTCCGGCTCGTAGCCGCCTTCCTTGAGGACCCGCACCGACGGAATGTAGGACATCACGTCGTTGGAGTAACCGGCCACCACAATCCCGTCCGCGCCGAACTCCTTCTTGATCCGCAGAACGTAATCCACCACCACTTCGCCTCCCAGCGCGATCAGCGTCAGGTCTTTCCCGAAGGCGATGGCCTGCGCCGGGTACGGGTAGCGCCGCACAGGGCGCCTGTCGTCATACGCTTTCAGCATCAGTTTTGCATTGCGAATCTTGAAAACGTTCGTGTCTTTCGCCCAGGCTTCGAACTTGTCGCGCGTGTGATAGGCGAAATCCAGATCGGTGATACGGAATGCCGTCCGGATATTGCCGCGCACCGGGCGCAAGCCCGTGTTCATCACACGGCCGACCTCAGCTCCCAGCGCCGCGCCATGACGGCGGGCGATCTCCAGCGTCCCTCGCGGGTTCGGGTTCTGATCGGCGCCGCACAGCATCAGAAACATCGCCGTCGCGCCCGGGTTCGCTTGCTCCAGCGCTTCCTGCGCGTAGCCGGCATAGTCGCCTGAGACTTCGTAAAAGCTGCCTTCGAGAGTCGTGTTGTGGCAGGCATAGCCGAACAAAACCGCGCGCAGGCTTCCGTCCGGCGAGGTCACCTTCAGCACCGGTACGTCGTGGTCGGAGGGTCCTTGCGGGTTGACGCCGAACGCCACCCCCTGCGCCCTTGCCAGCCTGCGATTCACGGCGAAGGCGCCCTGGCCGGTGCCAAACCACAGATTGGCCGGCCGCAAGTCCCCAAGCGCGGCGCCCACAAGCGTCACCAAGTCGCCGGTCAACCGGAGCGTGTAGTCCGATACCTCATCGGAATCCGCCGGCGGCAGATCGAACAGCACCTCCAGGTTGCCCCGGATGAGCGGGCCCGAGTGGGTGTGCGATGAGTTCAGCAGAAGGCGGGAGCGCTCCAGGCCGTACTCTTTGGCCACCCGCGCCGCGACGATGTCGGCAACCGCTCGCGGCAAGCCGATTAAATCCGTGGAAACGATCACCACCCGGCCGTGCTTGTGATCTTCGATGGCGAGCGCTTTGGCCCATAATTCGCCAGCGATGCCGGTGGAAGCATGCGTCCGGGCGGCGTAGCCGGACAGATAAATCGGGCGTTGCGGCGTGATTTTCAGCCGGGCGACGCCCGCCCGATACTCTGCCCCCGCTGCGCTCGCCAGCAGCAAAAAGAACAACCCGCACGCATTTTTCATTTCACAGACCTTGAAACCCGTAGTATATAGGTAACGGGTCAAGCACCTCGAGAGAACGACGATTTACAGGCAAAGGAGGGCCACGATGCTCTACCGCGCCGCGATCTCCTGGGTATTTCTGCTCTCAGCAGCACCCTTATTTCCTCAGGCGAAGAACACGGCTGAAGTCATCGGAGTGGTCAGGGACCCTTCCGACGCGGTTGTTCCGGAGGCCCGAGTCACTGTTTCAAATCCCTCTACAGGCGTCGCGCGCGATGCGCGCACGGACAGCGACGGGCAATACCGCGTCATCCTGCTGCCACCCGGCCAATACGAAATTCACATCGAGAAGGACGGATTTGTTCCTCTCACCCGGAAGGGACTCGAACTGACGGTCGGGCAAGCAGCCTTCATCGACTTCCGATTGTCGGTTGGCCAATCCACGCAAACCGTGGAGATCCTCGCCGACACGCCGCTGGTGGAGAGCGAGCGCACTCATCAATCGAACACCATCGAGCAAAGCGAGATTCGCAATCTACCGATCAACCGCCGCGACTACCTGACGTTTGCGCTGCTGGCGCCCGGGGTTTCCGATTCGAAAGCGCTGGCCGACGCCAACAGCTTCCGCGTCAAACAGACTCCGGACAGCGGTCTCTCTTTCTACGGCGGCAACGGCCGCGGGAACAGCATCACGGTGGACGGAGGCGAGGCCAACGATTCAGGTGGCGGCGTCCGCCCGACCGTCAGCCAGGAAGTGGTGCAGGAGTTCCAAATCAACCGGAGCAACTTCTCGGCGGAGTACGGCGGGGCGCGGGGAGGCGTGATCAACATTGTCACCCGCTCGGGCTCAAACAACGTGCACGGCTCCGCGTTCGGATTCTTCCGCCACCAGAGTATGGATGCGGGCGATCCTTTCGCCATCGCACTGGTCGACGGCCAGGCGGCGCGCGTGAAGCCCGACAGCCAGCGCCAGCAGTTCGGCGGCGCATTCGGGGGACCCATCCGGCGGGATCGCACTTTCTACTTCGCAGGCTACGAGCAACTCCGCCGGCGCGAGTCGGCGAGCGTGCCCGTGTTCACGGATCCATCCATCTTCCAGCCGACGCCCCAGCAGGCGGCCATCCTGAATTCGCTTCCCGCCCAGGCAGCCACGCCACTGCGAGCCGCGCTGACCGCGTCTCCGGAAACCGTGGCGATCTTTCAGACCAACAGCGGCGTCTTTCCGTTCAAAACCGACGACCACAAAGTGTTCGCACGGCTGGACCACCGCCATTCGGACAGCGACCAGCTCAGTTGGCGCTACCATTTCACGGAAAGCCACGAAACCAACCAGAACCTGCGCGGCCAAGTGGGGCTTTCCCGAGGCTTCATCACCGACCTGCACGAGCAGAACGGCCTGATGTCGTGGACCCACCTCTTCTCGTCAAGGGTGATCAACGAAGCCCGCGCGCAGTTCTCCTACTATCGTCCCATCTACTCCACCAACGATCCTTACGGTCCGGAACTGAACATCAATGGCTACGGCTTCTTCAATCGCGATATTTTCCTGCCCAGCGACAACGTCGTCCGCCGCGGGGAGATTGTCGACAACCTGGACCTCACGCTGGGTTCCCACAATCTAAAATTCGGCTTGCAAGTGCTGCTGCGCGGACAGCGGGCCAACTCGGCGACGTTTCTCGGCGGGCGATTCACTTTCGGGGCGCTGCCGGCGGCTTTCCTGCCCGGCGTGGCGCAGATCAGCCCGGCACTGGCTGGGACGCAACTGACCGCGCTGCAGGCGTTCAACCTCGGCCTTCCGCAGTCCTACCAGCAGGGTTTCGGCGACGGCGTCGTGGCGGCTTCATACCCACTGTACGCCGGCTTCGTGCAGGATGCCTGGCGCGTCCGGCCCAACCTGACGCTCCACTTTGGGCTGCGCTACGAAGTTGACACGCGCAAGGATCCGCTGCCCACCGACAAGAATAATGTTGCGCCGCGGTTTGGCTTCGCCTGGAACCCGGGCAACAGCCGCAAAACCGTGGTTCGCGGAGGCTACGGAGTCTTTTACGCCACCACCGACTACCAGATCGACTACGTGGTCAACGCGCTGAACGAAATCAACGGCTTTCGCCAGATCGCGCAAGTGCTGACGACGCTCAATGCGGCCGATCCGCTAGCCCGCAGCGGCCCCATCAACATCTACCAGTCGCTGCGCCGCCAAGGCATCATCGCCGTGCCGTCGCCGGTGCGCACTATCCTTGCCGACGACCTGGCGCAGTTCGGAATCCGGGTCAGCCAGACCGGACCGCGCCCGCCTCTGACGGTGCTGTTCAGCAATTCGTCCGACTTTGTCAATTCCTACGCCCAGCAGGCGAGTCTTGGCATCGAGCGGGAGATCGCCCAGGGACTCTCGCTGGGAGTCAGCGCCATCTGGTCGCGGGCGCTGAAGATTCCGCGCGCCCGGGACAACAACCTGCTGCTTGCGCCCGTCGACCCCCGGCTCGGCATCCGCGTCTGGAGCACCCCATATTTCAAGAACCCGCTGTTGTTCCAGGACAACGTCTACGAGTCGACTGCCCGATCTTCCTACAATGGGCTGATGGTGGAGGTGGCCCGGCGGTTCTCCCGCGGCGCGACGCTTCACGCCAACTACACATGGTCCAAGGCCATCGACGACGTGGTCGATTTCAACAGCGACTTTCAGGCCAACGACCAGACGAATCTAAGGGCTGAGAAGGCGCTGTCGGCCTTCGACCAGCGTCACAAAGTGGTAGTTTACGGCGTCCTCCAGGCGCCGGCTTCGGGTCCGCTGCGCAATTTCGTCCTGACACCGATATTTCGCGCCAACAGCGCCCGGCCTTTCAACCTGCTGGTGGGTTCCGAACTGAACCAGGACCGGCATTCCACCACAGACCGCCCGGTTTTCGCCGGCCGCAATACTGGTATCGGACCGGCGTTTTATACCTTCGATCTACGCCTGGGCCGCAAGTTCGCTCTGACCGAGAAAAGTACGGTGGAGTTGCTGGCGGAGGGCTTCAACCTGGTCAACCACCTGAATCCGGCCAGCGTCAACAACACGGTTGGGAACCTGGAGCCTCCCTTCCGGGTGACCGGCCGGAACGACCGGACTCCCAGCCAGCCGCTCGGCTTTACCTCCGCGTTTGAAGCGCGCCGCATTCAACTTGGGGTGCGATTCAGCTTTTAAGGGTGGTAGGGGACTGAGCCGCTACTTGAAATCCAGGACCACGTCGGGGCGGACGGTCACGTAGAGGGTGTTGCCTTCGCGGCGGAAATATTCGGCGTCCCAGCGGTCGGTGAGCCCGGATTTCTCGGGGAGGGACTTGTCATTGGCCAGCACCTGAACAGGCGCGGCAGACGGGGCGGCGAATTCCAGCGTCAAGGCGACGGGGTACATGTTCTTTTTGAGGAGATTGTAAACGGAGAATTTGTTCCTGCCGATGCGGCGGGCCTCGGTCTGGGCAAGCACCGCCTTGTAGGCGTAGAGGAGGCCGAACGGCACGTACCAGACGTCTTTGCGTCCGCCCAAATACTTCAGATGCTGCTCATAGAAGTTGTCTGGACCGTAGTCGAGCCACTGCGGGTGCGAGACAAAATGATAGATCCCGCCCTTGCGGTGCACCTCGTCGAAGACGGCGTTCAGCTCGGGAACGCTGGTGCGGCCGGTTTTGGCGATGCCGCCTTTCTTCTGCACAACCTGGGTGTACGCGGCTTCGTAAGGGTTGATGGCGAACTCGCCCAGGCCGGGGAGGTTGTGGCGGTCTTCCGCCTCGCCGGGGTAGGTGCGGGCGGCGAGGTAGCCGGCGGCGGCGAGCCTCTCCTGGACGAAGCGGCGGTCCGCGCAATTGCCGCACGGGTAGGCCCAAGACCAGACGTATTTCTGCGGCGAGTGCTCAAGAATGTCGCGGATGGAGCCGCGGATCTCGTCGTCGCTGTAAGCGCCTCGGCAGAACTCCTCGGTGTCGGGCCATTTGCACTGGTGAGTGCGGGAGTGGGAACCGATCTCGTGGCCCTCGGCCACGGCCTTGCGCAGCCGCGGCCAGAGGTCGGCGATGGGAGGGCGCTGGGTGGAGACGAAAGCCGTCGCCTTTATGCCGTACTTGTCCATGGCGTCCAGGCATTCGGGCACGAAGCGGGTGGAATCGTCGATGGTGTGTGTGACGACTGCTTTGGAATGGTTCAGCCAACTGGTGGGGCCCACCAGCCGGACCTCCTGGGCCGGAACGCCGGATGCCCAGAAGACGGCCGCGAGCAGGAGGGATGGTCTCATCCGAGCGGGAGGATGGGGATTCCGACGCGGGCTAACTCGGACTCCACGTCCCGTGGAGTGAGGCGTGTGGCGTCGAACTCCACGACGAGGTTCTGCCCACCCGGGTCGACCCGGACGCGGAGCAGGCCGTAAACTTTGGGCAATTCGCCGAGGCGCATCAGCTCGGCTTCGCCGAGGGGGCGCCGCAGCCGGAAGGGTAGATCCACTTTAGTCATTGAAAATTAAGCATACCTGATTCGGGCTTTTCAGGAGTATTCTATCTTTGAAGCAGTGCGGCTTTGAAGCAGTGCGGCTTTGAAGCAGTGCGGCTTTGAAGCAGTGCGGCTTTGAAGCAGTGCGGCTTTGAAGTAGTGGGGCTATGAAGCAGTGCGGAGGAGCGCCTTTCATGTCGGAGGGCAAAGAGAGCAGGGCGTACTCACGCTACCCGCTCACCGGGAGCATTACCGTGTCCTGGCAGGACGAGCATGCGCAATTTCACGCTCTCCAGGCCAAAGGCATCGATATCTGCGAAACCGGCATCCAGATTGAGCTGACGGAAGCGATCGACAAAGGGAGTACCGTTACGGTCCGGGCCGAGAGGCACCGGCTAGCGGTGTCAACCTCCGTGCGGTATTGTCGGCGGCAAGGCCCGAAATATCGGATAGGTCTTGAGTTTATTGGCGGTTACCGGTGGCGTCCGCCGGAGGCCACCACCGGCGCTTCCGGGGGTGCGGATTAAGGTTTTTCGCCGGGTACTGCCTCCCCCTACCTATACCTTACCGACAGGACGTGGACAAAACCGCAATTCTGACGATAAGATGAGAGTATTGTGATGGCTACCAGTACCACACCTAGCTGGAGTGCTCTCAAGCGGAAGGATACGCGGCGTCACCGGCGGTATGCCGTGAAGGATTCCACGTTGCGCGTCTCCTGGCTGGATTCCACCGGGAACCCCAAAATGGCCTATTCACGCGTTCTAAATGTGTGTGAGGCCGGGATGGCGTTGGAACTGCCCGAATTGCCCGCAGTCAACTCGACGGTTCGCTTCCAATCGGAAAAGCACAAGCTGTTTGGAGGCGGTAAGGTGCGGCACGCGCGGCGCGCCGGCACAAAATGCATCGTCGGGATCGAGTTTGCCGACGGCCTGAAGTGGATGCCTCCCGAGGACGAGAACGTCGAGGAGCCGATTACGCTTTTCGGCCCGGCGGTGGAGTAGTTTCCACTCCACTCCAAGCGTGATGGTTTACGGGGCCCGATCCGGATCCAAAGCCAGGGTTCGTCCGGATCGCCTCAGTGATGTAGCTCTTCGCCTTTCGCACCGCCTCCACCAGCGATTCTCCTCTTGCCAGCAGTGCCGCAATGGCGGCTGAGTACGTGCATCCGGTCCCATGGGTGTGCCTTGTCTCGATGCGGACCGCGGGAAACTCGTGCCAGTCGCTGCCGGCGAGCAGGATGTCGGTGGCGGATGATTCCAGATGGCCACCCTTTACCAGTACGGCTCGCGCCCCGAGCGCTTGCAGGCGAAGCGCGGCTTCCTTCATTGCGGCGAGGTCGTGTATAGGGAGCCCGGTCAAGGCGGACGCTTCCGGCAAATTGGGCGTGAGTAGAGCGGCATGCGGCAGCAAGCGCTTGCGGAAGGCGTCGACGGCGTCAGGCGGCAAGAGCGGCGCGCCGTGCTTGCTGATCATGACCGGGTCGACGACCAGCGGAAAGGCAAAACCCTGGGCCAGGCCGGCGAGGGCTTCAATGACGGCGCGGTTGCCAAGGGCACCGGTTTTGGCGGCCAGGGGCGGGATGTCTTCGAGGACGGCGTTCAACTGCTGGACGACGAGTTGGGGATCGAGGCACTCGACGCGGTCCACGCGTTGCGTGTTCTGGACAGTGAGCAGCGTGATGACGGCTTCGCCGTAGACGCCGAACTGGTGGAAGGTCTTGAGGTCGGCTTGGATTCCGGCGCCGCCGCTGGGGTCGGAGCCGGCGATGGTGAGCGCGACGGGCGTCATTCACCGAGGATAGCAGTGGCTGATAACAGCGGCTGATAACAGCGGCTGATAGCAGCGGCTGATAGCAACGGCGGAAGTTTACAGCTCCAAGCCGTCGGGGCGTTCGGCACGGCGCTCACGAAGAGAGGAGTCGTCGTCGAGAGTGACGTGGATCACCAATTCTTTGCGGTCGCGGACGATGGTGAGGGGGAAAGTTTTTTTGGTCCGGGGGGCGCGGAGCAGGGCAGCGACTTCGCGCGGCCCGCTTACGCGGTGATCTTCCACCTTGACGATGACGTCACCGGCCTTGAGTCCGGCCTTCTCGGCGGCCGAGCCTTTCATCACGGAACGCACCAGCGCGCCCTCCTTGACGCCGAAGAATTCCGCCATCTGCGAACCAAGCGACTCGCTCTCGATTCCCAGCATGCCGCTGCGCCAGGAAGTGAAGGCGCGGGGAGTGTCCGGGATGCGCACTTCCGGAATGCGCGGCAATACGGCATCCAGCCCGTCAATGTCGAGCGGGGGGCCCGCTTCACGCGAGCCGATGGTGGGTGTCAGCGTCTGCTGCTGCCCGCCGCGCGCGATCAGCACTTTCGATTGGCGTCCCACCGGAGTCTCGCGGACCAGACGGATGAACTGCTCCATGCCTTCCACTTTCTGCCCGTTGTACTCCAGGATGACGTCGCTTTCCTTGAAGCCGGCTTTCTGGGCGGGGCTGTCGGCTTCGACGCTCTTGACCTCGACGCCTTTTTCTTCACGCAGGCCGAGGGCTTTGGCTCGAGTGGAATCGATCTCGGCGACTCCGACGCCCAGAAAGCTGGACGCGGGGCGGACGGCTACGGAACGCGAGGCGGAGCGTCCGGTGCGCTGGGCCCTCGCCGCCGGAGCGGCGAGACTCCCGCTCATCAGGCAGCCCGCCAGAAACATCGCATTCCACCGCATCGCCGCTCGTCCTTTCAAACCGGTTCCTCGCCAGGCGTCACTGCCGCCTGATATAAATGGTGCCTCCAGCGCTCGACAAGCGCAAGAGGGGGCCTCCCCCGTTGATTGCGCCTTCGGCCATTACCAGCGGGCCCTCCTTGCGCACGCGGACTCCTGGGAAATCCGAGACGATCCGGCTCAGGCTGGCCGCCGATTCGTTCTGCGCCCGGATGGTCACCCCAAGATTCGACGGAACAAACACCGTAATGTCACCGCCGCCGGTGCCAAGAAAAGAGTCCGCCCAGTCTTCGGCGTTCACCAACCGCGCAATAATGTTGCCGACGGCGGTGGAGGCATGCAGCGCTCCCGAGATATTGGTCAGCCGGATGGCGCCGCCGCCGGTCTCGCACTTCACACCGCGCGCCGAGCCGACCATGATCGGCCCGCCCTGGCTTTCGGCGGTCACCGAACCGGCCGCGCCTCCGACGTCGATGACACCGCCGACCGTGTTGGCGACTACGGTGGAGCCGGCCTTGCCGATTTGAATTCCGCCTCCGGCGGTGGACCCGTAGAACGGGCCGCCCACTTCACGCACGGTGATGTCGCCACCGGCGGTTTCCAGGCGCGCTTCGCCTTTGATGAGGTCGGCCCGGATGGGACCGCCGGCCGAGATGCAGCGCACCGAGCCTCCGATGGTTCCGAGGATGACTTCGCCGCCCGCCGTTTTCGCCACGACGTGGCCGGCAATGCGGTCCAGCCGGATTCGCCCGCCGCCGGAATGAGCTTGCACGGAGCCGCTTAACCCGCTGGCTTCCACGATGCCGCCGAAGGTTTCGATGACGATGTCGCGCAGGCCGGCCGGCGCGATCACCTGGAGGTCGGCGCTGCCGGGCGCGTCTCCGGAATGCGCGACAGCCACGGTGCACAGGTCGGCCTGCCGGAAGCTCTTGACGACGAAGCGGCCGAGCAAGCGGCGGGCTTCATCCTCGCTGCGCGCTTTTACCTTGCGAATGAAGATGTAGCGGACCTGTTCATCCTGTTGCGATCCGGTGACCGAAACTCGACCGCGCGTGGAGACACGCAACCGGCTCACCGGAGCGCCGGCCGGTTCGATCCCGGTCACCTTCTGCACCCAGAGCGGACCCTCGCGCGTGAGGGTTTCCTGCCAGGCGTTAAGTGGCGCCGCCAGCGGCGCGGCGGCGATGGCCGCGGCGATTACGGCGACACCCAAGCACGGTCTGGTTACCGGCATAACTCCACGTGCTCCACTCCCTGACGGTCGTGGCTCTGACCGCGTGCCGGAAAGCGAGTGCTAGAAAGTGCCGACCGAAGCATTCATCTCCTCGAGCAGATTTTTGCAGCGCAACCGGACGTAGTTATTCTGCTCCCGTGAGACCAGGTTCTGCAACAAGCCCACCAGCGCCGAGTCGTGCTGCTGCACCAGCAGGTCGATGGCCTGGATGCGCATTCCGGCGTTGTCGTCCTTGCTCAGCACCTGGGCCAGGGTCTTGCGGACTTCGGGGTGCGCGGCCATGGGCTTCAGCGCCTCCAGCGCCTTCATCCGTACGCCGGGGTTGGGATCGTGGGTAAGGGTCTGGATCAGGACGCCGCGGATCTCGTCGGACGCCGGCAACTGCTTCAGCATCTCGAGCGACTCCACGCGAAGCCCGGTATTGCCTTCCTCGCGCGCCGCGGCCAGCAGGAGCGATTCGATATGCCCGTCGCCGAGCTTGCCGGTCACCAAGCGCCGCCGCGTTTCGTCGAGGGCGATCTGTACCCTGCCGGAAGCATCGGGCTGGACGGAGCGGATCGTCGAGACTATCGGCTCCGCGGTGACGCCGGCCAGATGTAGCGGCGACGGCGTTTGCGTGGTGACGCGGGCAAGGAAGAATCCCGCGGAGACCAGCGCCACGGCGGCGGCGGGCCGCAGCCACGCGCTTCGAATCAAGTTCCAGTTCCAGCCGAAAGTCTGCGCCGCGAACCAGCCGCGCGGGCGGCCGGCTGACGCGGCCGGATCGGCGGTCCGCTGCAGCAACTCGCGGCGGCACTCCATCAACAGGTGCGCGGGCGGGTCCATCACAGCCTCGTCGAACGCGGCATGCAGGCGCTTCTGCGCCGCCAACTCGCCGCTGCAGCCGGTGCAGCCGTGGAGGTGCGCCTCCATTTCTTCTTCCTGCGGCGCGGCCAGCTCGCCGTACAGATAAAGCGGAATCGCCTCTTTGACGTCACCGCATTTCATAAAAATTCTCCTAACTCGTTCCGCATTTTCTGCGTGGCCCGGAACAGGCAGTTCTTCGCGGCCTCTTCGCTGGTGCCTAGAATCTCGCCGATGGACTTCAGCCGCAACCCCTGGTAATGCCGCAACTCGAACACCATCCGCTCGCGAGGGGTGAGCATCCGCAGGGCCTCGCCGATACGCGAATTCAACTGCCGGTTGTGGAGGCGGCGCTCGGGGTCGCCTTCGGCCCGGTCTTCCTCGATCCCGTAGGTCCGGTCCACGCTGCCGTCGGCGGTTTCGAGCACGGGCGATTCCTCCTTCCGGATCTTTCTCTTCCGGAGGATATCAAAGCAAATGTTGGTCACGATCCGGTAGAGCCAGGTGTGGAAGCTGCAATCGAACCGGAACGAGTGGATATTCTTATAAACCCGAAGAAACGCTTCCTGGTAGACGTCCCGCGCATCCTCCTGAGAACGCAGGAGATTCATGGCTAGTCCGAGCACACTTTGGTCATACGACCGGACCAGGACCTCAAACGCGTCCTGCTCCCCTCGCTGAACGGCTCGAATCAGTTCCGCTTCGTCGACTCGCGGGGCCAATCTGGCGCCTATCATCACGGCCGTGTGCTGGGCCATATGACCAACACACTCTATGACGGGAATTCAATCAAAAGGATAGCTGTTGCAGCAGGCTATTCCCGAGCGCCTCGCCCGAGCGCCCCCTAGACTTTCCAGCAGATCAGCTTGGGCTCGGTCATTTCCTCGATGGCGTACTTGGGACCTTCGCGGCCGGTACCGCTGAGTTTCACGCCGCCGTAGGGCATCTGATCGACGCGGTATTGAGGTACTTCGTTGATAAGAAAGCCGCCTACATGAACCTGGCGGGCGGCATAGAAGGCCTTCTGGAGGTCGCGCGTGTAAATGCCAGCCTGCAAGCCGTATTCGGAATCGTTGACCATGCGGATGGCCTGGTCCAGATCCTGGTACGCGTTCACTCCGACGACGGGTCCGAACGCCTCGCGGCAGGAGAGGCTGACGGACGAGGAGACCTCGGCGAGAACCGTCGGCTCCATGGTGGCGCGGAACATTCGCTTGCCGCCGGTTACTACTTGCGCGCCGGCAGACTTGGCTTCGTCTACCCAGGCGGCGACGCGTTCGGCTTCGGCCGGAGTGATGAGCGAGCTGATGTCGGTTTGGGGCTGGTGAGGATGACCGATGGCGAGCTTGCGCGTGGCCTCCACGCAGCGATCGAGGAACTCGTCGCGGATCCTGTGGTGCACGTAGATCCGCTGCACGGAAATGCAGACCTGGCCGGAATGGGCGAAGCTGCCGGAGACGCAGCGCGGCACGGCTTCGTCGAGGTTGGCGTCGTCCTCCACGATCACGGCCGAGTTGGCGCCCAGTTCCAGGGTTACTTTCTTGAGGCCGGCCAGATTGCGGATGCGGAGGCCGACTTCGGGGCTGCCGGTGAAGGTGACCATGGCCACGCGCGGGTCGAAGACAAGCTGGTCGCCGATCTCGCCGCCGGGGCCGGTGACCACATTGAGGGCGCCGGCGGGCAGCCCGCAGTCGAGGAATATTCGCGCCATGCGGAGGGCGCTGAGCGGGGTGGTGGACGCGGGCTTGTGCACTACCGCGTTGCCGCCGGCGAGGGCGGGTCCGATTTTGTGCATCGCCAGGTTGAGCGGGAAGTTGAACGGCGTGATGGCGGCGATGACCCCGAGCGGCTCGCGGACGGTCATGGCCCAACGTCCCTTGCCGGATGGAGAGGCGTCCATGGGGACTACTTCGCCGCAGAGACGGTGCGCTTCTTCGCTCGAAAACAGCAGCGTCATGGCGGCGCGGTCCACTTCGAGACGGGCTTCGCGGATCGGCTTGCCGGTTTCGGAGCTGACGGCCAGCGCCATTTCTTCTTTGCCGTCGAGGAGCCGCTGGTAGGCGGCGCGGAGGATGGTCGCGCGCTCGTCGAGCGTCATCTCACGCATCGTGGGGGCGGCCGCGGCGGCGGACGCGATCGCGGCGTCCACTTGCTCTTTCGACGCCGCGAAGATCGTCGCTACCTGGGAGCCGTCGAACGGCATCAGCACCGGGCGGGGGTTGGGCGAGGTTACGGCTTGTCCGCCGATGATCATTGGACATTCCATGGTCTTACAGTAACGCAGGCGTTGGCCTGCGAATTGACCCTCTTCGGCCCGACCCTCTACAATGGAGAAAGCTCACTACCAGCGCCCAGCGGGAGTAACTCAATGGTAGAGTCACAGCCTTCCAAGCTGTTGGTTGCGGGTTCGATTCCCGTCTCCCGCTCCATCCTTCCCGGTTCGCTGGCTGATCGCTTCACGCAAATAGCGCTCATCCGTTTCCTCTAGGGCGGCACAGCCAATATTGCCTGGCGCGCCCGGGCCACCCATGCGGGTTCATTCGGGACGCGAAATACGACAACTCCGGATCGAGTTTCCAACATCTTCTTCGGTTCAGACTCTGAGTTGTCATAGACGAGTGCCTGGTGCACCAAGTTCAAGGCTGCGGGCAGATTCGACAGACGGCGGCGGTATCGCCGCCGGATGTCTGAATCAGGGACATCATGGCCGCCTCGCGCGGCGCGTTCGCGCACCCGCTGGATGCAACGCTCAGGATCGTCAAGGCAGACGTAGACCAACCGGACTACGAATCCGCGGGCCTGTGCCTGGCGCATGGTTTGAAGGGTACTGCCGCTGGCAAGTGTCGTCTCGAAGCGAAGCTCTGCTGGTTCGCGAGATAAACGCGGGTCCTGCGAATCACTTCCCGCGCGGCTGCGACAGCCGCGCGGCGAGAGTTGGCCGGATCGATACGCTTTGCAATGGCATCGGCTTCGAGAAGGTATTCTCGGCCTTCAAATTCGATATCATCGACGATGCTACTCTTGCCGGAACCATTGGGTCCCGCGATCACGGTCAGGATGGCCACGGACTACGCGGCGCTTGTGCCGAGTTCACGCAGCACTTCGTAGTTTCGCTCCCGCGGTACACCAGGCACATAGCGATCTCGAATCTTCGACCGTCGGGCTGCTCCATAATCTCGACGCCCAATGCAGAATCGCGATAGAAAACGGGCACACCCGCCTTCAAGGTTTCCTCGCGCGCCCGTGCGCCCGCAGCCCTGACCGCGGCCGTGAAGTCGTCACCAAGCAAGTCCCGACTCATCATAGGCTGTACCTCCCAATCATACCGCCGCACCCGGTGGTCACGCCAATTTGTGCTTCAAGCCGTGACCGTCAACAGTTGCCGGGGGGCGAGATCCGATCAGCTTGGCCGTCGGAGCACATCCCCGACAGCCTCGGGATGGCTGGAGATGACCGCCAGCAGCGCGCGTGCGGCCCCCGGGCCGGTTACCGCCCTGCCCCCAGCTCCGCACCGTGGCTCCGGCCGGCTCAGCTAAGTCCCAGCCCCACAGGGCAGCAGATATTCGTCAGGGTTTCCGAAGGGTTTCCGAAGGACTACGGACAAAGCTCCGGTCTAGGCTTCGTACGTGCGACAGGCAAATCGATTCAATCCAGTCGCGACAGAAAGAGGCAACGGCATGAACGTACAGAAAACTTCTGAGACAAGAATGCGACAGATCCTGGTTGGCGCCGGAGTGCTGGCCGGATTTCTTGCGGCGGTTGGGGCGGAGAAAAAGCTCAACGCGCAGTCGCTTGGTATTTACGCCTGTGTAGAGAAAGAATCGGGGATGGTCAGAGTTCGTACCAGCAAACCGGACTGCCGCCCATCCGAGGTAGCGCTGAACTGGAACATCTCAGGGCCGCAAGGGCCTTCCGGTGCGCCTGGACAGCCAGGCCCGCAGGGCACGCCGGGACCCGCCGGGCCGCAGGGTGCAACCGGGCCGGCTGGCCCGCCACCTCCGGCCGCACCGCTGAACCCGCAGTATGTTTCCCAACAGGGGTGGGGCTTCGCCAGGGCCATCTGCCCAACGGGATTCAAACTCATCGGCGGGGGCCGCTTCCTTGAACGTGCCGGACCGCAGCAGCTACGGCAGAACCTTCCGATTTCGCACCCAAGCGGCGTGAAAGCTTTTTGGGTCATATGCATGCGCCTGACGAGCAAGCACCGCCACTTTCGGGGTTAGTGTGGCCCCAGCTGCCCACTCCCGCCGC
>JACXTT010001432.1_pt1 | contig 39539 bp, 36 predicted proteins | sample 9270951 | NCBI WGS metagenome assembly JACXTT01 (sample SAMN15532306, study PRJNA645909) | rock metagenome | isolation source: weathered quartz diorite | place: Puerto Rico | collected 2017-06-21
AGCGAAGGGTTCCGCCGCATCATTTTTCAAACACGCAAGTGTTTGAAAAATGGAGCAAGGCCCGGACCTGTGCCGGGCCGAAGCGGGTTGATAAATGCCAGGGAGGGCATTTATCAACAACCTGTTAGATTTCGCACCGCGTGGGTGACCAAAAGTGAGAGACAGCTTCTCTCCTCCCTTGGAAGCCCCATTGCTAAGGAGCCGCGGCAAACCGCGGGCAGTTTTAATGCGTCACATCATTTCGATACTGCTGGAAAACGAGGCCGGCGCCTTGTCGCGTGTCGCGGGATTATTTTCCGCGCGCGGCTATAACATCGAGTCGCTCACCGTCGCCCCGACTGAAGATCCCTCGCTGTCGCGTATGACGCTGGTCACGCGCGGCACCGAGGCGGTGATCGAACAGATCACCAAGCAGCTCAACAAATTGATTGACGTGGTGAAGCTGCTTGACCTTACCGAAGGGCCGCATATCGAGCGCGAGATGATGCTCATCAAGGTCAAGGCGGTAGGTAACGAGCAGCGCGAAGAGATCAAGCGCCTGGCCGACATCTTCCGCGGACATATCATTGACGTAACCAATACCGCCTATGTCATCGAGTTGACCGGCACAGCGGAAAAATTGGACGGCTTTATTCAGGCGCTCGACAGCAAGACAATACTCGAAGTCGTCCGCTCGGGCGTCTCGGGCATCGCACGCGGCGAAAAGAGCTTAAAAGTTTAATTTGATATAGAGGAAAAACATGAACGTTTATTACGACAAAGACGCCGACCTTTCGATCATCAAGAAGAAGAAGGTCACCATTATCGGTTACGGTTCGCAGGGCCACGCGCACGCCAATAATTTGCAGGATTCGGGCGTGGATGTGGTGGTCGGGCTGCGCGCCGGCTCGGCCTCCGAAGCCAAGGCTAAGAAGGCCCAGCTGCCGGTCAAGGAAGTGGACCAGGCGGTCATAGGCGCGGATGTGGTAATGATCCTCGCGCCGGACGAACAGCAGGCCAGGCTGTATCGCGATGTCGTCGAGCCCAACATCAAGAAGGGCGCGGCGCTGGCCTTCGCGCACGGCTTCAACATCCATTTCGGTCAAATCGAACCGCGCGCCGATCTGGATGTCATCATGATCGCGCCCAAGGGTCCGGGCCACCTGGTGCGCTCTACGTACACGCAGGGCGGCGGAGTGCCCAGCCTGATCGCTATCCATCAGGACGCCTCCAAGAAGGCGCGGGCGCTGGCCTTGTCGTACGCCTCGGCGATAGGCGCGGGCCGCGCGGGCGTCATCGAGACCAACTTCCGCGAGGAAACCGAGACTGATCTGTTCGGTGAGCAGGCGGTGCTGTGCGGCGGCGCGACGGCGCTGGTGCAGGCGGGCTTTGAAACCCTGGTGGAAGCGGGTTATGCGCCCGAGATGGCCTACTTCGAATGTCTGCATGAGTTGAAACTGATCGTGGACCTCATGTACGAAGGCGGCATCGCCAACATGCGCTACTCGATTTCCAACACCGCCGAGTACGGCGACTTCACGCGCGGACCACGCATCGTCACTGCGGAAACCAAGCGCGAGATGAAGAAAATCCTGAGCGAAATACAAAACGGCGAATTCGCTCGTGAATTTATTCTGGAAAATCAGGCCGGCGCGCCGGTGATGAAGGCCAAACGCCGTCTTGGCAAGCAACATCAGATCGAGATCGTCGGTGAAAAACTGCGCAGCATGATGCCTTGGATTAAGGCCAACCGCTTGGTGGATAAAACCAAGAATTAACAGCGCCTGCAGCGGCCGGACTTACCATGGAAGAGTTTGCTCAGCGTCAGGCCGATCAGGAAACCCTCCCTCCCGTGCCGCCGCCTAAACGGCGGCGCGGCATTTACCTGCTCCCAAATCTGTTCACCACGGCCGGACTGTTCGCCGGCTTCTATGCTATCGTCGCCGCCATGAACGGCCACTTCGAGCCGGCGGCCATCGCCATCTTCGTGGCGATGGTGATGGACAGCATTGACGGTAGGGTGGCGCGCCTCACTCACACCCAGAGCGATTTCGGCGCCGAGTACGACAGCTTGTCGGACATGGTGTCATTCGGCATCGCGCCCGCGCTGGTGATCTACAGTTGGGCGCTGTCCAATTTCGGCAAGCTGGGCTGGCTGGCGGCCTTTGTCTATACCGCCGGCGCAGCGTTGCGGCTGGCGCGTTTCAATACTCAGGTAGGCAGCGCCGACAAACGCTATTTTCAAGGCCTCGCCAGTCCCGCAGCGGCAGGTATCATCGCCGGCATGGTGTGGGTGGGGCATGGCTACGGCTGGACAGGCAAACCGATCTTTATTATCGCCTTGCTGCTGACCGTCGCCATGAGTGCGCTGATGGTCAGCAACATCCGTTATCACAGCTTCAAACAGCTCGACCTCAAGGGTAAGATCCCGTTCGTGAGTTTGCTGATTATTGTATTGGCGTTCGTGCTTATCTCCAGCGAACCCGCCTCGGTGCTGCTCGGCGTTTTTCTGCTTTACGCCGCTTCGGGCCCGATCATGCTGCTGTTGCGGCTGAGAAAGAAACGGATGCAGCGCAAATCCCAGGCAGGCCCGACATCCCATCGCGATGCGCAGGGACTTGAAAAATAAACCGGGTTGCTTGATAATTATGGCATGTTTAGCGCAAACTTGAATCTCACCAACCCTGCCCCACTCCGTGGGCAGACGGCTTTGCGCGCGCTTCTCCCGCTCTCGCTGCGACTGCTGCCCTAAGGGCAGACTCCATCACACCCACACCTGGCGAGGGGATTCCAAATACGCGACTAACAGCTCGCGGCATTGGTGGGGCATCCTGCCCGGCACAAAGCAAAAAGTGCGATTTTTGCTTTGCTTCATTTTTCAAATACAAACGGCGTGCTTGAGAAATGGTGGCCCATCCCTGGACAGCACGCAGGCTGTTTATCAACACCCTGCTAATCATCCCCAGCACGATACCGCCATGTGATTCATTTCGGGCGTGGCCTGTGCTATAAGAGCGACTATGGAGCAACCATGAACGACAAATTAATTATTTTTGATACCACGTTACGCGACGGCGAGCAAAGCCCCGGCGCCTCCATGACCCGCGATGAGAAAGTACGCATCGCCAAGGCCCTGGAGCGTATGCGCGTGGACGTGATCGAGGCGGGTTTTCCGGTGGCGAGCCGCGGCGATTTCGAAGCGGTAAAAGCGGTGGCCGAGGCGATTACCGAAAGCACCATTTGCGGATTGGCGCGCGCGCTGGAAAAAGACATTGACCGCGCCGCCGAGGCGATCAAACCCGCCAGGCGCGGCCGCATCCACACCTTTATCGCCACCAGCCCGATCCACATGCAGCACAAATTGCGCATGACGCCGGATCAAGTGCTGGAACGCACGGTGCAGATGGTGAAGCGTGCGCGCCGCTACACCGACGACGTGGAATTTTCCGCCGAGGACGCGGTGCGCTCCGAGATGGACTTCCTGTGCCGCGTGTTCGAGGCGGCGATCGCCGCCGGCGCGCGCACCGTGAACGTGCCGGATACCGTGGGCTATAGCATTCCCCACGCCTGGGGCGAACGTATCAAAGTCCTTATCGAACGGGTGCCCAACGCGCACCAGGCGATTTGGTCTACCCATTGCCATAACGACCTCGGCTTGGCGGTGGCGAACTCGCTCTCGGCGGTGCTTAACGGGGCGCGGCAAGTGGAGTGCACCATAAACGGTCTAGGCGAGCGCGCCGGCAACGCCTCGCTGGAGGAGATTGTAATGGCGGTACGCACACGGCGCGACATCTTCAGCTGCGATAGCGGCATAGACGCCACCCAGATCGTGCCCTGTTCGCGCCTGGTGTCCGGCATCACCGGTTTCGCGGTGCAGCCCAACAAGGCGATTGTCGGCGCGAACGCCTTCGCCCACGAGTCCGGCATTCATCAGGACGGCGTCCTCAAGCATCGCACGACTTACGAAATCATGCGCGCCGAGGATGTGGGCTGGGTGACCAACCGCATGGTGCTCGGCAAGCACTCCGGCCGCAACGCCTTTCGCACCCGCATGCAGGAATTAGGCATGGCCTTTGAATCGGAGGACGCGCTCAACGCGGCCTTCACGCGCTTCAAGGATCTGGCCGATAAAAAGCATGAAATCTACGATGAGGATTTGCAGGCCTTGGTGACCGACGCCAATCTCGAGGCGGAGAATGAGCGCATCAAGCTGGTGTTTCTCAAGGTCTGCTCGGAAACCGGCGAGACACCGCAGGCGGCACTCACCTTATGGGTGGACGGCATCGAGCAGCAGGCCACGGCCGCAGGCGGCGGGCCGGTGGACGCCGCCTTCAAGGCGATCGAGAAGATCGTGGACAGCGGCGGCACCCTGCAACTTTACTCGGTGAGCAACATCACCAGCGGTACCGATGCACAGGGCGAGGTGACGGTGCGCGTGGAAAAGGGCGGCCGCATCGTGAATGGTCAAGGATCGGATACCGACATCGTGATCGCCTCGGCCAAGGCTTACATCCATGCGATGAATAAGATCCTCCAGCCCAGCGAGCGGGCCCATCCGCAGGCGGCCAATCCGATATAGGATACTTCTGAAAGATGGGCACGCCGTTCGTGCCCACCTACTTCAGGATAATTTGAGCGCTGTTACGGCGAGGCGTTTACCCAAGGCCAGGCAGAGACGTTTTTCTTCATCGCTGATGGGTAGTTTGCTGTCGGGCCCGGCGAGGTGGCTGGCGCCGTAGGGCGTGCCGCCGCTGCGCGTGGTGGTGAGATCCGGTTCGCTGTAGGGCGTGCCGAGTATCAGCATGCCGTGGTGGAGCAGCGGCAGCATCATGGAGATCAAGGTGGTCTCTTGACCGCCGTGCAGGCTCGCCGTGGAGGTGAATAGCGACGCGGGCTTGCCGATCAAGGCGCCGGACAGCCACAGCGAAACGGTACCGTCCCAAAAATATTTGAGCGCCGCCGCCATGTTGCCGAAGCGGGTGGGACTGCCCAGGGCAAGCCCCGTGCATTCCTGCAAGTCTTCCAATGTTGCGTAAGGCGGGCCGGAGGCGGGGATACTGTCCTCCACCGCTTCGCACACCGTCGAGACCGCCGGCACGGTGCGCAGCCGGGCGCGCATCCCGGCCACTGTTTCGACGCCGTGGGCAATGTGTTGCGCCATCTGCGCCACGCTACCGTAGCGGCTGTAGTAGAGGACCAGAATCTCCGCCATATCGCTTGACTGCCGTGAGTGGAAAGATGAATATACCATGACTCGAAGCTGGCAGGCAGCGCGTCATGAGGCATCCCTTTAATAAACTGCTGATGGTAGCAGCGGTGGTTCTGGCGGCGTGCGCCAGTATCCCCACGCAGGAGATGAGCGATGCGCGTCAGGCGGTACAGGCGGCGCGCGACAGCGGTGCGAATGTCTACGCCACCGAGGAACTCAATCAGGCGGTGGAACTTCTGAACAAGGCCAAGCGCGCGCTTGAAGAAGACGCCTATGAACAGGCGCGCAGCGACGCCCTGGCGGCCAAGCAAGCGGCCGTAAAGGCGCGCTCTAAATCTTTAGAAAAAAAGACCCCCTGAACACCCTGCTTTATCTGCCACTACCCTGTCCCCTTTTACGCTGTGCTGTGCTTGCTCTGCGAAAAGTCCAGCCAGGCCATCCTGGCCTGGCGTTCGGCCGCTTCGCGGCCTCACCCCTACACAGGGGGGGGCGGGACGCAGCGGCAAGCGTGGCTATACTTATTGACTTATGAATGATCGCCGCCCGGCGTGTTCCGTCAAGAATTCTGTGCAACGCGCCGCCGGCAGCGGGCGGGAGATATAATAACCCTGCGCTTCATCGCACAGTAGCGATAACAGGCAATCCAGCTCGTCCTGCGTCTCTACGCCTTCCGCTATTACTTCCAGTTTGAGACTGTGCGCCATCGCGATGATGGCGGAAGCAATGGCCGACTCATCGCGTCTGTCAGGGCTGATGTTGCTAACCAGGGAGCGATCAATTTTAATACGGTCTATGGGAAAGCGTTTCAGGTAGACCAGGGTCGAATATCCCGTGCCGAAATCGTCAATGGCTATGCACACGCCCAAGTTGTGTAACTCTTGCAGGGTGTTCAAGGTGTGCGAGGTGTCGTCCATAAGCACACCTTCGGTAATTTCCAGCTCCAGGTATTTCGGCTCCAAGTCAACCTCCTGCAAAATCCGTAACACCAACTCCACAAAGTTATCCTGCTTGACCTGATGCGCGGATACATTTACCGCGACGCGCAATTTCGGCTGTCCGGCTGCGTGCCATTCCTTTAATTGCGCGCAGGCCTTCCTGAGCACCCACTCGCCCAACGGGGTTATCAGCCCGGACTCCGCGGCAATCGAGATAAATCTGTCCGGCATCAACAGACCAAGATCGGGGTGCTGCCAGCGCACCAGCGCTTCCACCGCGACGATGTTGCCGCTCAGCAAATGTATTTCAGGCTGGTAGTGCAGCAGCAATTCGCTACGTTCTATTGCCCGGCGCAGCCTGCTTTCCAGAGACAGCCGCTCTTGGGCGCGCTCATTCATCGCGGGCATGAAGCGTTGATAGCGTGCGCGTCCCGCCTCTTTGGCGGCATACATGGCGATGTCGGCGTGCTTCAACAAGGTATCTACGTCCTCGCCGTCTTCCGGATAGATGCTGATTCCGATGCTGGGGGTGGCGTAGAGCACCTGCTTATCGAGCTTGAACGGGCTGGACAAGGATTTGAGGATATGATCGGCCACCTGTACCGCGCCGCCGGAATCGGTGATTTCAGGCAGCACCAGCACAAACTCGTCGCCGCCGCGCCGGGCCACGGTGTCGCCCGAGCGAACCGTGGTCAGCAAGCGCTCCGCGACGGCTTGCAGCAGACGATCGCCCATGCCGTGACCCAGGGAGTCATTGACTGTTTTAAAACGGTCCAGATCAATAAACAGTATTCCGATCTTTCCTTGCCTGCGTTGCGCATAGGTAAGCGCGCGGCTGAGTCTGTCCTGCAGCAGCATACGGTTGGCCAGTCCGGTGAGCGTGTCGTGATACGCCAGGTGCCAGATCCGTTCCTCCGCGCGCCGCCGCTCGCCGATCTCTGTTTTTAGCTCGTGGTTGATGGTTTCGACTTGCCGTTTGAGGACTAACTCTTGCGCGAGATTGGTGTTGTCGTATCTTATCTTTATGTTTTCGACGATACCGCGATTGACGAGCAGAGATGAACTGGCGATGGCCCCCATGTACACCAGCATTAATATGCCCAGCGAGAAATGCTCCGCGTCGCCCTGCATGAAAAAATCTATGGCAAGAGGCAATATGCAGGGCACCAGGAATGCCAGGTATAGGCTTCTGAACGCGGACAGCGGCACCACCGCGGCTGAAGCCACACCTACCGTGACCAGGATGGCGAGCACTTCACGCACCAATTGATGCGCCGTGAGCAAGGTGAGCCCCAGCAAACCCCACGCTAAACCCGCTAAACTACTGCCTAGCGCAAACAGCCTGACCCAGTGTAGGGCGCGGGCAGGCGGCGGGGCGGCACGATAATAATTCTTGGTCAGCAACACCCTGGCCGCGGTAATCAGCGCGATCGCTACCAGTGGATACAAAACGGTGCTGTCGAGTGACCTCCATAACACCGCGAAGATGCTTAACACCACAGCTATGGCCAGCAGGGCAGTGGGAATGGACAGCCGGTAGAGAATCTGCGCCCGTTCCGCAAAAATCCGCTGGGCATCCAGAGGAGGACGCGCCACCTGTTCCGTCGGATCGTTTTTAGGAAGATCCATCAAGACATTACCTTGCAAGGTGTTTACAAAAAACCTACATTCTTTATCGTTATCCTTTTCTCTCAGTGAAAGCAAGGATAGCACAGCGCAAAATGGGACAAGGTAGGGGGTAAAACAGGGTATTTACTCAGGAGTCATCACATCATAACCATTGTAGCCTTACTTTGTGACGCCTGAATAATAACACCCTTCGGCGAGTTGACAATGATTCTTGAGTATTTCTGACTTACAAAAATGTCATTTTTGCTTTTCGTCATTTTCCGAACCCACCCGAGTTTGAACAATGGTGGCCTATCCCTGCTCCTTAATGAGTTCGCGCACGAAGGGTATGGTCAGTTTGCGCTGCTGGGCCAGTGAACCGGTGTCCAGATGCTGCAACAACTCGAACAGCTTCGGCATGGCGCGCGGCCAGTGGTGGAGTAAGTAGCGGCCCACCTCATCGGGCAAATCCATACCGCGGCTGCGGGCGCGCAACTGGAGTGCGCGCAATTTATTTTCATCATCTAGGGGGTGGAGTTGAAATATCAAACCCCAACCGAGGCGCGAGCTCAGGTCGCGCAATGTCAGGCCGAGCTCCGCGGGCGCAGCGTTTCCCGTCACCCGTAAACGCATGCCGCTGTCGCGGATTCGATTATAGAGATGCAACAGTCCGGCCTCCCACTCCGGGCGCCCCGCTATCGCCTGGATATCATCCATACATACTAAGTCGAGATGTTCCAAACCTTCGAGCACGGCGGGAGAAATCGTGTCCGCCTCTGCTAGCGGCAGATAGGCCGCAGCCGTGTGCTGTTCGGCGGCCTGCTGACAGGACGCATGCAGCAGATGAGTCTTCCCGGTTCCGGCGCCACCCCATAGATAAACGAAACGCTCGTTGTCGTGTACCAGCCCCTGCAAGGTCTGCGCGGCTTCCAGGTTGCGGCCTGCGATGAAATTGGCGAAGCGGGCCGCATCGGGCAACGCGACGGGCAAACTGAGCTGCACCGGAAGCATGGGCTACTCGGGAGGTGGCGCGCCGTACAATCGGCTGCTCAGATACTGTTCATGCGCGTGGCGCAACAGCACCATGATGACGGCGGCGGTGGGCAGCGCTAATAATACGCCGAAAAATCCGAACAACTGGCCGCCCGCCAGCACGGCGAAGATCACGGCCACGGGATGCAGGCCGATGCGTCCGCCGATCAGCCAGGGCGACAACACCAGGCCCTCGGCGAGTTGCCCGACGCTAAATACGATGACGATAGGCAGCAGGTGCAGCACATCTTGATATTGCACAATGGCCGCAACGCCCGCTGTGAGCAGTCCTATGATGAATCCAAGATACGGGACGAAACTCAGCAGGCCGGCGATCATGCCGATGAGTAGCGCGAGATCGAGACCCGCGAGCCACAAACCCAGCGAATAGATCAGGCCTAATCCGAGCATCACCAGCAGCTGGCCGCGCAGAAATGCCCCCAACACTTCATCGCTCTGTCTTGCCAGCCGCACCACCACCGGCTCGATGTTGAGCGGCAACAGCTCCCGGATGCGCGCCATCAAAATGTCCCAATCTCGCAAAAGATAAAATGTCACCACCGGAATGAGCAGCAGGTTGATGAGTCCCGCCAGAAACGCCAGACCGGAGTGCGACAGCGAAGCCAATACACCGGCGGCCAGACCGCCCGCCTTCTGCCAGTTCTTGGCGAGCGCTTGTTGCAACATACTGAGATCGAGATTGGTCTGCTGCAAACCAAAACGCGCCAGCAGCCACGGCAGCGCGGTATTTTGCAACCAATCCAGATAGCCCGGAAGTTTGCCGATGAACAGGGTTATCTGCCGCTCCAGCATGGGAACAAAGATCAGCAGCAGCAGCACGATTATCACCAGTAACGCGCTGAAGACGATGGCCGTGGCGAGCCCGCGGGATAGTTTGTAGGTTTCCAGCTTGTCCACCCAGGGGTCCACCAGATAGGCGAGCAGCGCCGCGACAAAAAACGGCGTCAACACCGGCGCGAGCAGATACAGCAAGCCCGCGGCGATAACGATGGGCAGTAATATCAGCCATCGGTTGGAATCGGTCACTGTCCGCTCCTCGCCCGCAGGGCGCGCACGCCCCATGTCCATACGTAGCTTAATCCGCTCAACAGCGTGGTCACCAGCACCAGATCGCCGAGCGCGGCGATCCACACGGCGGGCAGAATAAATACGCTATGAGTCACTAAAATGGCGAGTATCAGCACGATCTGCGTGAGGGTATTGAGTTTGCTGAGCGGGCTGGGCTCGAGTTCATACCGGCCGATGAGATAATGATACGCCACCCCGCCGGCCACGATCACCAGGTCCCTGCCCACCACCAGCATCACCAGCCACAGCGGGATCTCGCCCAGCCAGCCCAACACCAGATAGGCGCTGACCAGTAACAGCTTGTCGGCAAGCGGGTCCAGAATCGAGCCCAAGCGGCTGCCCCAGCCGTAACGCTTTGCGAGATAACCGTCCAGGGCATCGCTGACCCCGGCCACGGCGAACAACACCAGCGCCGCGCCGTAATACTCATTCAGCAGCAGCGCCGCCATCGGCGGCACCAGCAGGATGCGGCCCAGGCTAATGGCGTTGGGAATATTGCTAGCTTGCATAGATGCTCAACGACCGCGCCGTCTCCCCGTGATTCCAAGCCTGCACGCTATGCGAGGACGGCTTGCAAGTCAACTGGAAAGGTGACCAGACCCGTTGCCTGGTTTGCAGTCGTCGCAACGGCCCTATAACATAACACTCTTTGACCTGGAGCCCCTGTGACCGATAAACACCCTCCCCTTCGACACTCGCCGGACACTCCGGCACTTAGTTATCGCGACTCGGGGGTAGACATTGACGCCGGCAATCGTCTGGTCGAACGCATCAAACCGATTGCGGCCCGCACCCGCCGCCCGGGTATCTTAGCCGGAATCGGCGGCTTTGGGGCCTTGTTCGAGCTGCCGCCCGGCTACCGCGAGCCGGTGCTGGTGTCGGGCACCGACGGTGTCGGCACCAAGTTGAAACTGGCCTTGGAGATGGGTCGGCACGATAGCATCGGCATAGACCTGGTCGCCATGTGTGTCAACGACGTGGTCGTGCAGGGCGCCGAACCGCTGTTTTTTCTGGATTACTATGCAAGCGGACGGCTCGATGTGGAGGTAGCCACGGCGGTCGTCGAAGGAATCGGTCAGGGCTGTGAATTGGCCGGCGCCGCATTGGTGGGCGGCGAAACCGCCGAGATGCCCGGCCTGTATCACGGCGCCGACTACGATCTCGCCGGCTTTTGCGTCGGCATCGTCGAGAAGTCGCGCATCATCAGCGGAGACTGGGTGGCGCCCGGTGACGCGCTGATCGGTATCGCCTCATCCGGGCCGCACTCGAACGGTTATTCACTGATACGCAAAATCATCGAAACCTCCGGGGCGGATCTCGCCCAGGACTTCCACGGCCGCCGCCTTGGCGAAACGTTGCTGGCGCCGACCCGGATCTACGTGAAACCGCTGCTCAAATTATTCGAGAAGGTGAAGGTGCACGCCCTGGCGCATGTCACCGGCGGCGGCATTCTGGAAAATCTCCCGCGCGTGATGCCTGAGAATACCTGCGCCGTCGTGAACACCTCGAGCTGGCCGCGGCCGCCGATCTTCGACTGGCTGGAGCAACAGGGCCGGGTAGCAAGCGATGAGATGTACCGCACCTTCAACTGCGGGATCGGCATGGTGGTGTGTGTGGCGGAGGAAGACGCGGATCCTACTCTGGAGTTGCTGAAAGACGCAGGCGAAACCGCGTGGCGCATCGGCCAGATCACAGCGGCGAAACGGAGCGGTCCCGCCCACGTCCTATTGCGAGCTTGAAGATGGCCGCGATGCCCTGTGTGATTCTTATCTCGGGGCGCGGGAGCAACCTTCAGGCCATCGTGCGCGAAGTGGTTGCAGGCAGGCTGCCGCTCGAGATCCGCGCCGTCATCAGCAACCGTCCCGAGGCTGCCGGCCTGGAGCTGGCGCGCCGCGCCGGCCTGATCACCCGGGTGCTCGATCACACCCGCTTTACCGATCGTGAAACCTACGATGCGGCGTTACTGACGTTGATAGACAGTTACCAACCTCAATTGGTCATACTGGCCGGATTCATGCGTATCTTGACGGCGCAGTTTGTCCAGCATTACCGGGGGCACTTACTCAATATCCATCCTTCGCTACTGCCCGATTTTCCGGGACTGGACACCCACCACAGCGCCCTGGCCGCCGGCGTGACGGAGCATGGCGCAAGCGTGCACTTTGTCACCGAGCAGGTGGACGGCGGCCCGGTCATCCTGCAAGCCCGTGTCCCGGTGCTACCGCAAGATAACGCCGAGACGCTCGCCGCGCGGGTGCTCAGCGAGGAACACCGCATCTATCCCCAGGCCTTGCGCTGGTTCGCCGAAAAACGCCTGCACCTGGAGCGGCGCGGCGGCCACGACTGCGCGCTGCTGGACGGTAAAGTATTAGCAAGCTGTTGAAAAACAGCCTGCGTGCGGTGCACGGAGGCACCGCCATTTTTCAAGCACGATTTATGTGCTTGAAAAATGAAGCCCAGCAAAAATCACGCTTTTTGCTGTGCCGGTTGAAAAAGCCCATGCAAGGGCTTTTTCAACAATCTGTTGGAGGTGTCCGAACGCCTGCTGCCCAGCGCGGTCAAATAGTGATGGTCAGACAATTCCTCGGCGCGGCGCTGTATCTTATCGGCGCGTCTAGCACAATGGCAGCGCCGCAAGCCTTTACCGCACACTACGGCGTCTACAAGGCCGGCATCCCGATCGGTGAAATGACTCGCACGCTGAAGCGGCTGGCCGACGGCCGCTACGACTACGAATCGGTCACCACGGCGAGCGGAGTATTAAGCCTGCTGGTGAAGGAAAAAATCGTGGAGCACAGTCTGTGGGATTACCGCGACGGCGCGGCGCAGGCACTCGAATACTCCTATGAAAAAGGCGGCGGCAAGACGTCCAAAAAAGTTCAGCTCATTTTCGACTGGGAGCAGCGCCAGGTCAAAAACGCCCTGGACGGCGAAACCCGGCCCATGCCCGTGGCGCAGGGGCTGACCGACATCCTGCTCTATCAACTGGTCCTGATGATGGATCTGAAGGATGAAAAAAAATCGCTCGAATACCCCATCGCCGACAAACATAAATTCAAGACCTACCGCTTCGACATCAGCGGCGAAGAGATCCTGGATACGTCGCTAGGCCAGCTCAAAACCGTCAAGCTGCAGCGTGTGCCGGGGCCGGACAAGAAGACCACTCTGATCTGGTGTGCGCCGAGTCTCGATTATCTGCCGGTGCGGATTGAACAGGACGAACAAGACGACGGGACGTTCAGCCTGGTTATCAAGTCCGTGGAGGGACTTCCTTAATCAAACGGGTGCCTTAACACTATGGTCTGCGCCCGATCCGGGCCGGTGGAGACGATATCTATCGGCGTCTCGGCGATTTCCTCGATGCGTTTGAGATAGGCGCGGGCATTTTGCGGCAGTGCGCCGTAGTCGGTAATGCCGACGGTGGATTGTTGCCACCCCGGCATCTCGATATAAACCGGTTCGCAATCGGAGTAGGCCTCCGCGCCGACCGGCGGCGTTATGCGCTCGACTCCGCCGCAGCGGTAACCGACGCACAGGCTGATGAATTCCAGCCCATCCAGAACATCCAGCTTGGTGATGCACAACCCCGACACGCCGTTGATCTGATTGGAGCGGCGCAACGCGACGGCGTCGAACCAGCCGCAGCGGCGCGCCCGCCCCGTGGTTGAACCGAATTCGTTGCCGCGTGTGGACAGATGCGCGCCCATCTCATCGAACAACTCGGTAGGGAACGGGCCTGAACCCACCCGCGTGGTATACGCCTTGGTGATGCCCAATACATAATCTATCCGGGTCGGCCCGACGCCGCTGCCGGTGCAGGCGCCGCCCGCCGTCGTGTTCGAGGACGTAACATAGGGATAGGTGCCATGATCCACATCGAGCAGCGCGCCCTGCGCACCCTCGAACAATATACCGTCGCCGCACTTGGCGTGCTGGTGTAGCAACTCCGGGATGTCCGCCACCATCGGCGCGATTACCCCTTGCAGCGCCAGCACCTCATCGAGCACCTGATTGAAAACAACCGGCTCGACGCGATAGTAGTTTTGCAGCACGAAATTGTGATAGTCGAGCACCTCGCCGAGTTTGGCCGCGAAGCGTTTCCGGTGAAACAGGTCGCCGAGCCGCAGTGCGCGGCGCGCGATCTTGTCTTCATAGGCGGGGCCGATGCCACGCCCGGTGGTGCCGATCGCCGCCTTGCCGCGCGCCAGTTCACGCGCGTGATCCAGCGCGACATGATACGACAGGATCAACGGACAGGCCTCGCTGATCTTGAGACGGTCGCGCGCCGGGATCCCTTTTCTTTCCAGCATCTCAATCTCTTCCAGCAGGGCCCTGGGCGACAGCACCACGCCGTTGCCGATCAAACAGGACACACCGTCGCGCAGGATGCCCGAGGGGATGAGGTGCAGCACCGTCTTCTCGCCATCGATGACCAGCGTGTGGCCGGCGTTGTGGCCGCCTTGAAAACGCACCACTACCGCAGCGCGATCGGTGAGCAGATCCACCACCTTGCCCTTACCCTCGTCACCCCATTGGGTGCCGATGACCACCACATTGTTACCCACTCTTTGTATCCTCGGTCTCAACGACTGTCCACACACCCTTACGTTGTTCCAGTCTGCGGTCGCAACCCAACTCCGCGGCATTGTCCGCCTGCCCCGGCAGCGCCCAGATGACGCGCTCGCCCTCCGCGCGCAACGCTCTAACCATGTCGCGCAGGGCAGCGTCATCGTTCCAGGGCGCCAGGATGCCGCTCACGTGCGCGACCGCCGGACCGGGGCTGAGCGCGATCAGCGTCTTGAGATCGGCGCTAAATCCGCTGGCCGGGCGCGACTGACCGTAGAGGCGTCCGACATCATAGCGTCCGCCCTGCGCGACGGCCTGCCCGTGACCGGGCACAAAGGCCGCGAATACCACGCCGGTGTGATAGTGATAACCGCGTAATTCGCCGAGATCAAAGTGCAAAGGCGTCTCCGGCAGATAACGGCCGGCGGCCCCGGCGATGGACCGCAAATCCGCCAGGGCGCGTTTGACCTCCGCTCCCGCTCCGCGCAGTACGCTCTCGGCTTCAGCGAGAACTGCGACACCGCCGTTCAATTCGGCGAGGCAGAGCAAACGCTGCTGCTGTTCGGCGGAAACATTTAAGCTTGCCAGCAGACTTTTCAACTCAGGCGTTGCCTTGCGTTGCAGCGCATCAAACAAAACGGCTTCGTGCGCGGCATCCAATCCCGCCTCGCGCGCCAAGCCGCGAAAGATGCCGACGTGGCCGAGATCGAGATGCGCGTCGTTCACCCCGGTGAGGGTCAACATCTCCTGCATCAAACACAGGATCTCGACATCGCTCTCGATGCCGGCATAGCCATACAACTCCGCGCCCACTTGCAGTGGATTGCGCGAGCGGGCGAATCCGTCGGGCCGCGTGTGCAACACCGTGCCAAGGTAACACAGGCGCACCGGCGCATTACGTTTCAGATGGTGCGCATCAATGCGCGCCACCTGGGGCGTCATGTCGGCGCGTACGCCCATGAGACGGCCGGTGAGCTGATCGGTGAGCTTGAAGGTTTGCAAGTCGAGGTCGCGGCTCATGCCACTCTGCAGCGACTCCAGATATTCCACTAGAGGAGGGATGACCAGTTCGTAGCCCCAGACATGAAACAGATCGAGCAGATCGCGCCGCAACCACTCCAGACGTTCGGCCTGCGGCGGCAATACGTCTTCGATCCCTTCGGGCAGCAGCCAGCGATCTTTATCGGTCATGCGTTACAACTCGGTTAGGAAGAAAGTGAAAAGTCGCAAGTAAAAAAATTCAATGCCTTTCTTGTAACTTGTTACTTGTCACTTGAAACTGCTTAGGACGGGTATCGGCTCAGGGTTTAGCAGCCGCTTCAGGACTCTTAAAATACTTAAAGAACTCTGCACCGGGGTCCACTACCAGCATATCGTTTTTGTCCCGGAAGACGTTTTTATAGGCATTCAAGCTGCGGTACAAGGAATAAAATTCCGCGTTGCTGCCGAAGGCTTTGGCATAGATGTCTGCGGCGCGCGCATCACCTTCGCCGCGTAGGCGCTCGGCCTCGCGATACGCCTCGGCGACGATCACGGTGCGCTGCCGGTCTGCGTCGGCCTTGATCCGCTCCGCCGCCTCCGCACCGCGGGCGCGGAAATCACGCGCGGCGCGCGCGCGCTCGGTACGCATACGATCGTACACCGAGCCGCTCACCTCCTTGGGCAAGTCAACGCGGCGCAGACGCACATCCACCACTTCAATCCCGAATTCCTTGGCTTGTTCGGCCGCTTCGGTTTTCACGTTGTCAATAATCTCCGCGCGATCGCCGGACACTACATTCTGTAAAGTGCGTTTGGCGAATTCATCACGCAGACCTTTTTTGATAATCTGAAAAAGATTGCTGCCCGCGCGCGCCTGATCGCCGCCGGTGGCTCGGTAGTAACGCGCCACGTCCACGATGCGCCACTTAACGAAGGAATCCACCAGTACGCTCTTCTTTTCCACCGTGAGATAGTCTTCGGGTTCGGCGTCCAGCGTCTGGATGCGCGCGTCGAATTTACGCACGTTATTCAAAATCGGCACCATGGCGTACAGACCAGGCTTGAAGTCGGTCCTTACCACTTCACCCAAGCGGAACAAGATGGCGCGCTCGCGTTGGTGTACGGTGAACAATGAGGCATAGGTAAGCACCAATACCGCCAGGCCCGCAATCAAGGCCACTATCTTCTTGTCCACCATCAACGCTCCCCTCTGTCGCGGCTGCGCTCGCGTGCGTCACCGTGAGTGACTGCGCTATCCTGAATGTCCTGTGTCTGGGGCGCCAACGAACCGGCCGAGGGCAGTATGCGCTCCAGCGCCTTATCGGAGGGTAAGGCCGCAGCGCCGCTGATCCGGTCAAGCGGAAGATAGAGCAGGTTATTGCCGCCTTTTACATCCACCATCACCTTCCCTGCATTGGATAATACCGACTCCATGGCCTCTAAATATAAACGCTTACGGGTTACCTCCGGCGCCTTGCTATACTCACCAAGCACTTGCATAAAGCGGTTCGCCTCGCCTTCGGCCTGCGCGATCACCTTAGCCTTATAGGCTTGCGCCTCTTGTTGCTGGCGTGCCGCTGCGCCACGCGCCACCGGCACGATGCCGTTGGCGTAGGTCTGCGCTTCGTTAATCGCGCGCTGCTCGTCCTCGCGCGAACGGTTTACATCCAGAAATGCGTCGCGCACCTCTACCGGAGCGTTGGCCGCTTGCATGTTGACACTGGTCAATTGCAGCCCGGTGCCATAGCGATCCAGAGTCTCTTGAATCAGTTTTTCAAGTTGCGGTTCGATTTCCTTGCGCCCTTCGGTGATAATCAAATCCATCTTGGTCTTGCCCACGATCTCACGCACCGCACTCTCGGTAATTTGCGTGAGCGTCGCATCGGGATCGCTCACGTTAAACAGGTAAGCGGGCGCATCCTTGATTTTGTATTGCACCGCGAGCTTGATATCAACGATATTTTCATCCTGGGTAAGAATAAGAGAGCCGCCGCCGTCGGCAGTCGCGGCGCGCGCGCCAATCTCAGCGCGGCCGATTTGATCCACATTCACCACCTCGACCGTCTCGATCGGGTAAGGCCAATGCCAATGCGGACCGGGCAAGGTGGTCACGGTATATTGACCGAAGCGCAACTCCGCCCCCCGCTCCGGCGGCTCGATGATGTATATCCCGGAGGCTACCCAGATGACGGCGGCGAGCGGCGCCAGCCAGCCGAGACCCGATGTACCGGGCTTCCCGCCGCTGTCTCCGCCTTTCCCGCCAAACAGGGCGCCGAACCGCTCGCGTAATTTACGGGCGACCTCGTCCAGATCCGGAGGCCCTTCGCCATTGGGCTTGCGGGTGCCCCACGGGTCTTTGCCGCCGCCACCACCCGGTTCATTCCAAGCCATCGCTTACTCCAATCAAATTCAAGATAGACACCGAAGTGTACATTCTATGGGTCTCTGGACACGGTCGCAACAAAATATCTGTCGGCCTCAACTGCTGCCGAAGCATAGTGTTACTTACCGGCTTATGAGTAACTCAGGTGAGGGCTAAGGCGAAGTGTTCGTCAAGTCCCGCTTCGCTGCGCAGGCTTTCGAGACGCGCGGAGGGGATCTCGACGTCCATGATCCAATCTCCGTCCTGCTCCAGCTGCTCGGCGCGCACCGCGCCCATCTTGAACAATCTGGCCCGCAGCCGTCCCGCGCTGGGCGGCAGACGCAGACGCTGCCGCAGCGGGCCTTGAAACGGCGTCGCGCTATCCTGATGCTGGGCTACAGCCTCCGCCAGGGCTTGCTGCAAGAGTTCCAGACCGGCACCGCTGACCGCAGACAGCCACACCCGCTTGATGCGGCCCTGTTCATCGCGCTCCAGCCGCGGTTGCGCATCGGGCAACAGATCAATCTTGTTATAGATCTCCAACTGTGGCACGTGTTCCGCGCCGATCTCCTTGAGCACACTGTTCACCTGCTCGGCGCAGACCTGATGGTCGTCGCCGTGGGCGTCTATCACGTGCAGCAGCAGATCGGCGTCGCGCGTCTCTTGCAGGGTGGAATGAAACGCCGCGACCAGATCGTGCGGCAGGTTGCGGATGAAGCCGACGGTGTCGGTGACGATAAGCGGTTGAGCGTTGTCCAGATCAACGCGGCGCACGGTGGGATCAAGCGTGGCGAACAACAGGTTGGCCGCGTAGACGCTGGCGCCGGTGAGACGATTAAACAAGGTGGACTTGCCGGTGTTGGTGTACCCGACCAGCGACGCGGTAAACAACTCGGCCTTGCGCCGCGCGCGCCTGCCCTGTGCGCGCTGGCTGCGCACCTTTATAAGGCGCTTGTTGATCTGTTTGATGCGCGCACCGATCAGGCGGCGGTCAGTTTCGAGCTGGGTCTCGCCGGGCCCGCGCAGACCGATACCGCCCTTTTGCCGCTCCAAGTGGGTCCAACCCCGTACCAGGCGGGTGGCGAGATGCTGCAGCTGCGCCAGCTCGACCTGCAACTTGCCCTCGTAGCTACTGGCGCGCTGCGCGAAGATGTCCAGTATCAGGCCAGTGCGGTCCACGACCCGGCATTGCAACAATTTTTCGAGATTACGTTCCTGGGCGGGAGACAAGCTGTGATTGAACAACACGACCTCGGCCTGTTCGCGCTCTACGCAGGCGCGGATTTCCTCGGCCTTGCCGCTGCCTACAAAATACTTGGGGTCGGGGCTGCTGCGTGTGCCGGTGATGGTAGCGACCGGACGGCCGGCGGCCGCCAGGGCGAGTTCGCGCAATTCCGCCAGTTCTTCAGCACCGCCGCATACGGCATGCTGCGAGCGGCTACCGTTCAGGTTCAGATGAACCAGGACTGCGCGTTCCCCGCGTTTGGGGCGCTCAAACAATCATCTACCCCCGCGAGTGGCGAGCACAGTGATTAGCAACGCGATACAAAAGGCCATGGACGGCGTGTTGCACCATTTAAGCGTTCCCCGGCGCAGACTCAACGTCTTCCTCTTCCATGCCCGGCAGCTTGATGTTGCGGGCGGGGACCACGGTGGAAATGGCATGCTTGTAGACCATTTGACTAACCGTATTTTTCAGCAACACCACGAATTGGTCAAAGGACTCGATCTGACCCTGGAGCTTGATGCCGTTAACCAAGTAGATGGAGACGGGGATGCCTTCCCGGCGCAGGGTATTAAGAAAAGGATCCTGGAGCGATTTCCCTTTGGTCATTTCAATTCTCCTTTTTTTCTCGTTATGAGGGCCCGTGTCCACGGACACGGCGTCGCCGACGCTCTTCGCGGTTAATTTAGCCATTTCCTATGCCCTCCGCACAGTAAGTACTCAGCCTTTCGAAAGTCCTTTCATCTAAGCTGTCAAACCACACCGCATCGGCTTCAGCGCGCAGCCACGTCAACTGGCGTTTGGCGAGTTGGCGTGTAGTTATAATAGCTCTTTTGGTCATTTCCTCGCAATTCATTTCACCCCCCAGATAAGCCCACACCTGACGGTATCCGACTGCCCTCAAGGCAGGCGCCTCGGGCGTCAAATCGCCGCGCCGGCGTAGGGCCTCGACCTCCTCAATCAGTCCCTGTTGCAGCATGTCATGAAACCGTCGGGCGATAGCTTCATGCAATATATGACGGTCGCTCGGCGCGACCGCCAGCTTGATGACTCGATATGTCAAAGGTTCGGCAGTGTCCCGGCTATAAAGTTCCGTGCGGGTGCTGCCGGTTAACTCATAAACCTCCAGGGCTCGCTGGATACGCTGGGGGTCGTTAGGGTGAATCCGCGCAGCCGCCTGCGGGTCTATCGCGGCCAGCCGGGTGTGCAGGGCCCCCCACCCCTTGGCCGCGGCCTCGGCCGCCAGCCTAAGCCGCACCTCGGCATTAGCCCCGGGCAACTCCGACAGGCCACGCTGCAAGGCGCGAAAATAGAGCATCGTTCCGCCTACCAGCAGCGGTATACGGCCGTTGCGGGTGATCGCCGCCATCTCGGCGAGCGCATCTTGCCGGAACAGGGCGGCGGAGTAGGGGTCGGCGGGATCGCGGATGTCTATGAGACGGTGAGGTGCGCGGGCCAGCATGTCAGCGCCGGGCTTGGCGGTACCGATGTCCATGCCGCGATACACCATCGCCGAGTCCACACTGATGATGTCGCAGGGCAAACGCCCGGCAAGCGCCACCGCAAGATCGGTCTTGCCGCTCGCGGTCGGGCCCATGAGAAAAATGGCTGGAAGCATCGTTACAGGTGACAAGTAGCAAGTAACAAGTTACAAGAAAAACCTTACATCACTTCTTGCAACTTGTAACTTGTCACTTGTTACTTCCCTCGCATAAACAACGCATCCAGCTCAGCCAAACTCAGTTGTATCCACGTCGGCCGGCCGTGATTGCACTGCCCGCTGCGCGGCGTCGCCTCCATGTCGCGCAACAAGGCGTTCATTTCATCCCGCCCAAGGCGACGGTGGGCGCGCACCGAGGTGTGGCAGGCAAGCGTGCCCAGCAGACCGTTGATGTGCTCGCGGATGCGGCGGCTGGTGCCATGGGTGATGAGGTCGGAGAGTACATCGCGCAACAGGCTCGGCACATCGGTATCTTGCAACAGAATTGGCACACGGCGCACCACGAGTGTCTCCGGGCCGCTCCGGCCAACTTCGAAGCCCAGATCAGCGAACAACTCCGCATTCTGTTCCGCGCTGTCCGCCTCGCGCCCGCTAACGTTCACGGTAATCGGCAGCAACAGCGGTTGCGAAGCGATCCCCTCCCCCTCCAGCGCGGCTTTCATGCGTTCGTAGCTGATGCGCTCGTGCGCGGCATGCATGTCCACCAGTACCAGGCCCGCGGCGTTTTCCGCCAGAATATAAATCCCTTGTAACTGGGCCAGTGCATAACCGAGCGGGGGGACGCTGTGCTGGGTGGGGGCGATGTGTGACAGCCCCTCATCATTCAAAGCAGCGCCATGCAGGGCGTGATACGCTGTCAACTGCTCACGCACTTGCATGGGCATAGCTTGCTGCACAGGCCATGACGACCCTGCCATGGCGAGCAGCCGCACCGATTTATCCGCACTGTCGGCCGTTAGCCGCTGCGGGTGTCCTGGCTGTGCTGGAGTGACCGCTGCCAACGCGTTGTGCAGCGAGCGGAACAGGAAGTCGTGCACCAGTCGTCCTTGACGGAAGCGCACCTCATGTTTGGTCGGGTGCACATTGACATCCACCTGCGCGGGAGGCACCTCCAAATAGAGGATATAGACCGGATGACGGCCGTGATACAACACATCCTGATAAGCCTGGCGGATCGCATGGCTGACCAGCTTGTCGCGCACCATGCGGCCGTTGACGTAAAAGAATTGCAGATCGGCCTGGCCTCGGGAGAAGGTCGGCAGCCCGACCCAGCCCCACAGCCGCAATCCCACCGCGGCGGCCTCCACCGGCAGCGCCTGCTCCATAAAAGTCGCGCCGTATAGTGACGCGACCCGCTGGGCACGCTCGCCGGGTTGGTGTGGTCGCAAACTATGCACCACGCGCTGGTTGTGGCGCAGGGTAAACCCCACCTCAAAACGGCTCAATGCAATACGCTTGACCAGTTCATCAACATGGCTGAATTCGGTCTGCTCGGTACGTAAGAAATGGCGGCGCGCGGGCACGTTAAAGAACAGATCGCGCACTTCGATCGTCGTCCCGATAGGGTGAGCAGTGGGTTCGGGCGCGCTCAGCGCATCGCCCTCAGCCGTCACCCGCCAGCCGTGGCTATCGGCTTCGGTACGTGAGCTGAGTTCAAGGCGCGCTACCGAAGCGATGCTGGGCAAGGCCTCGCCGCGAAAGCCCAGGCTCAGCACCTGCTCGAGATCGTCCAGGCTGCGGATCTTGCTGGTGGCGTGACGGCGCAACGCCAGCGGCAGATCATCCTTGTGGATGCCGACGCCGTCGTCACGCACCCGTACCCGGCGCACCCCGCCCTGCTCAATGTCTATCTCAATGCTGCGCGCACCCGCATCCAGGCTATTTTCCAGCAATTCCTTGACTACCGCAGCCGGCCGCTCCACCACCTCGCCCGCAGCGATTTGATTTACCAATTGTGGCGGGAGTAATTGGATCCGCATGAAAAAAGTGACAAGTTGCAAGTATCAAGTAACCAGAGAAAAACAATTCTAGACGTTTTTCTTGCAACGTGTTACTTGTAACTGGTTTTTAGGGGCGCGCGAGCGGAAGGATGCCGGGAGTGGCTTGGGCGACACGTGTTCCCGGTAAATGTTTAACAACATAGCCACGCACGCCATTCAGGATGGCCTCGGCCAAGGCCTGCTGATAGCGGCCATTGCGCAGCTTTTGTTCCTCGCTGGGATTGGAGATGTAGGCTGTCTCAACCAGAATCGAGGGAATATCGGGCGACTTCAGCACCACGAATCCGGCCTGCTCCACGCCGCGCCGATGCACCCGCCCGACTTGGCGCAGGCTGTTCAGGACATGCTGAGCGACCTTCATGCTGGCCTCGCTGGTCGCGGTCTGCGAGAGGTCCAGCAACACCGAGGCGAGCAGATCGTCTTTGTCATCGAGACTCACCCCGCCCACCAGATCCGCCGCATTCTCACGCTCGGCGAGCCAGCGCGCCGCCTCATTCGTCGCACCTCGTTCGGACAGTGTATACACCGACGAACCGTGCGCATCGGAATCCTCGGCGGCATCGGCATGGATAGAGATGAACAGATCCGCCTTGTGTTCGCGCGCCTTGTTGATGCGCTTGCGTAGGCTGACATAGTAGTCGCCGCCACGGATCATCACCGCCCGCATGCCCGGCTCCTTGCGGATCAGCGTCTCCAGGCGGCGCGCGATGGACAGCACGATGTCTTTTTCCATGGTCCCGTCGGGACCCGTGGCGCCAGGGTCGTCGCCGCCGTGGCCGGCGTCTATGGCAATCACAAAATCACGCGCGGGAGACGGCTTCGAAGGTCGTTCGCGCTTGGCGGGCGAGGCGGGGGGCGGAGGAGGTTCGGCTGCCGGCTTGCTCGCTTCCACCACGGTCTCACTCACGTTCCCCTGGCTTGCGCCGGGGAACAAATCAATCACTAGGCGATGGCCATATTGCTCATTGGGGCCCAACACAAAGCTCTTGGCCTGAACATGATTTTTGAGGGCGATGACGATGCGCACCGTATCATCCAGCGTCATACTGCGGATGTCCGTGAACAGACTTTTCTTGGCGTCAACGGCGGGCAATAAACTCAGCAAGGTGGCGTGACGCACGTCCACCTCGATGCGATCGGGAAACGTGTTAAGCCGGTGCTGAACAGGGGCGCTGACATCAAACACTAAGCGGGTGTTGTCGGGCGCCGGCCAGACACGCACCTTGTTGATTTCGACAGGCGCTCCCAGACAGGTGCTGGACAGAACCATCAATAACACCATGCAGAGGTATCTCGACAAGGCAACCTCCTGATGTAAGGCAGCCTTATTGTGCCGTCATTTTTTTTGTTTTTGCAAGAAATTTTGTTATCTATCATTAAAATAGCTAAATAATCTCAACTAAAGTTGATACAATTTATTTAACTCAATGATTATAAAAAGCAATGCGCTCTTCAAGCCGGACCTGGCGTTGTCCCGCTTGGTGTCCGATTGTTATCCGCAGATCAGCAGATGGTAGCAAGGGGCCGCCCCGCTCCGGCCATTCGATCAGACATAAGCTATCAGGCCGGAAATAATCGCGTGCGCCAATGTTCTCCAATTCATGCGGATCGCTGAGGCGGTACAGATCGAAGTGATAGATCCGGCGGCCGGCCAGTTCGTAGGGCTCGATCAAGCTGTAGGTGGGGCTTTTGACTGTGCCTTTATGTCCCAAAGCCCGCAGCCAGCCGCGCACCAGCGTGGTCTTGCCAGCGCCGAGTTCGCCTTGCAGATAGACCATACCGCTGGGATATTGCGCCGCGAGGCGTGCGCCGAGGGCTTCCATCTCCGGCTCGCTGTTAATCAGCCATTCCATCAGCGGAAATTGAGCAAACGTCGTAACTGAGGCATCAGATCACCGGCCAGCAGGCCGCGCTCACCTTGTTGCGCGGCCTGGTCGCCAGCCGCCGCGTGCAGGCAGACGCCGAGTCGCGCCGCGTGCTCCAGACCGAGCCCCTGCGCCGCCAGCCCCGCAATTACGCCGCTCAGCACGTCGCCGGTACCGGCGCTCGCCAGGCCGGGATTGCCTGCATCGCAAACATCTACTCGCCCACCCGCAGACACCAGCGTCCCGGCGCCCTTCAGCACTACAACCCCGCCGTAGCGTTTTTGCAATTCAGCAACGGCGCTAAAGCGGTCGTTTTGGATCTCCGCCGTGGCGGCGCTCAACAACCGCGCCGCCTCACCCGGGTGCGGCGTGAGTATCCAGTTATCGCGCCGTAAAGGTTCCAGCACTAACAGATTCAACGCGTCGGCATCCACGACCAAGGGAAGTGGCGTATCGAGCACCCGCGCAAATAGCCGCGAGGCCCATTCGGATTGCCCCAAACCAGGCCCGATCGCCACCCCACTCGCCTTTTCCAAAAGCGGCAAAAGTTGCGATGGCTGTTCCACAGCGTAACACAGCAATTCGGGCCGTGCCGCGCTGATGACAGCGGCGTGCGCCGCGCGCGTGGCGAGGTACACCAGGCCCGCGCCCACGCGCGCGGCGGCTTCGCCGCACAAGCGTATCGCCCCGGCCATGCCGTGATCGCCGCCGATGACCAGCACCCGGCCATAATCACCCTTGTTCGAGTCGCGCCGCCGTGCCGGCAGACGCGGCAAATCGCGCAAGCGCATGCGGGTGGAGGCGGGCGGGACACGATTGAAGATTTCACTGGGCACACCGAGATCGTCGAATTCAATCGCGCCGCAATGATCGGGGCCCGCGGCGGTGAACAGGCCCTGTTTGAGGCCGATGAAGCTGATGGTCACGGCGGCCCGCACCGCGATACCTCGCGCGCAACCGGTATCGGCATCGAGACCGGAGGGCACATCAATCGCCAATACCGGCCGCTCTGAGTTGTTGATGTCCTCGATGACCTGGCGCCACTCGCCACTCACTTCACCTTTAAGACCAGTGCCCAGTAAGGCATCCACAATCAAGTCGGTGTCTTGCAGCCTGCAGGCCTGGCAAGCAACCACCACGCATGTCGAGCCGCTAAGCTTGTGATACGCCTCCCACGCAGCGCCACGCAGACGCTCTGCATCGCCGACTTGCAGCACCTGCACCTGCAAACCTGCTGCAGCGGCCAGGCGGGCGACGACAAAACCGTCACCGCCATTATTGCCAAGCCCACACACGACTACGATGCGATACGCCTCCGGCCAATGCTGACGCAATCCCATAAAGGCCGCTGCACCGGCCCTCTCCATCAGTGTAACGCTTGCAATGCCATACTCCTCGATGGCGATGCGATCGAGTTCGCGCACCTCTGCGGCGCGGTAGAGGGTTTGGGGAAGGGTGGTCATTTGACCACGATATTAGTGTGGGGAGGACTGGTGTTACAAGTGCGAATGAATTCGCAGCTATGCGCGGAGCCGACAAAATAGCTCAAATATTAGGGAATCTCTGATTTATTCAGAGATTCCTGTGGCACAGGGAAGAGCGGAGCGAAGGGTCCTGCCACCATTTTTCAAACACGAAAGTGTTTGAAAAATGAAGAAAAGCAAAAATGACATTTTTGCTTTTCGTGCTCTGAGAATTCCAGGATGGAATTATTCAGAGCTTCCTTAGGCCGTTTTTTGCGCGCTGAGCGTCAAATATTTTTCGTATAACTGCTCTTTGGTCTCGACGATGTCGGGGTTAAGCGGGATGCAGTCCACCGGGCAGACCTCGACGCACTGCGGCGTATCGAAATGGCCCACGCACTCGGTGCAGAGCTTGGGATCAATTACATAGATTTCGGGGCCTTGTGAGATCGCGCCGTTCGGGCATTCCGGCTCGCACACGTCGCAATTGATGCATTCATCGGTAATCATTAACGCCATGAACGTGAGCCTGTTCCTAAAAATTCACGCTCTCGCCGCAGCCGCAGGCGGACTTTTCATTGGGATTGTTGAACTTGAATACCTCGTTCATCCCCTCTTTTACATAGTCGAGTTGGGAACCGTCTAAAAAGAGCAGACTGGCACGGTCCACCACGACCTTGGCGCCGTTGGACTCGAACACACTATCGCCCGCGCCGATCGCCTGGGCGATATCGAAGGTATAGGCCTGCCCTGCGCAACCGGCTTTACGTAAGCCCAGACGCAGGCCGACCCCGCCCTGTTTGGCAAGTAATTTCTGCACCCGTTGCGCCGCCTTGTCGGTGAGTGTGATGGACACGTTGGTTCTCCTGCGGTTTACAGCTTTAAAAAATACTATACCTGATTAAAATAGTCAACTATTACGCCAGCGTAAGGAGTTAAGGTAGAATTCCACTTTACTCAGGAGTCACAAAGTAAGACTACACCGCTAATGATGTGACTCCTGAGTAAATACCCTGTTTTACCTACCCCCACCCCCGGATCAAGTCCGGGGCAGGCTCTGTCCCGCCCTCTACATAAGGGGCGGGGACATAGCGGGAAGTGTAGCTATACTTATTGACTCATGAGTAATAGTATAAAAGACCTGAAAATGCGCGCCTCACAGCTACTCCTCCCCACCACCAAGGAAACCCCCGCCGACGCCGAAGTCATCAGTCACCAACTGATGTTACGCGCCGGCATGATTCGTAAACTCGCGGCCGGCATTTATACCTGGCTGCCGCTCGGCTTGCGCGTACTGCGCAAGGTGGAGACCATCGTGCGCGAGGAGATGAATCGCATCGGCGCGCAAGAGGTGCTGATGCCCGCCGTGCAGCCCGCCGAGTTGTGGCAGGAATCCGGCCGTTGGGGACTTTATGGTGCGGAGTTGTTGCGCCTCAAGGACCGCCACCAGCGCGATTTCTGCTTCGGCCCTACCCACGAAGAGGTCATCACCGACATGATGCGCCGCGAGATCCGCAGTTACAAGCAACTGCCCGCGACATTTTATCAAATCCAGACCAAATTCCGCGACGAGCCGCGGCCGCGTTTCGGCGTGATGCGCGCGCGCGAATTCCTGATGAAGGACGCCTACTCCTTTCACATAGATCAGGTCTCGCTACAAGAAACATACGAGACCCTGCACGCGACCTATAGGCGCATCTTCACTCGCCTGGGACTGAATTTCCGTGCCGTGTACGCCGATACCGGCGCGATCGGCGGCAGCGGCTCGCAGGAATTTCACGTGCTCGCCGCCTCCGGCGAAGACGCCATCGCCTTTTCCGATGGCAGCGACTACGCGGCCAACGTCGAACTGGCCGAGGCGCTGACACCTGCCGGCAAGCGTCCCGCACCGAAACAACCGATGCAAATCGTGGATACGCCGGGTCAACACAGCATCGAAGAAGTAAGCGGATTTCTGAAGATTGCGCCGCAACAATGCGTAAAGACGCTGCTGGTGCAGGGCGCCGAGAAAAACTCCGTCGTAGCCCTGGTGCTGCGCGGCGATCACGAATTAAACATGATTAAGGCGGGCAAGCTCAGCGATGTTGCAAGCCCGGTGACCTTCGCCAGTAACGAGCAGGTACGCGCCGTGGCGGGCTGTGAGCCGGGCTCGCTCGGCCCGCTGGAATTAAAGATTCCGGTCATCGTGGATCGCAGCGCCGCCCATCTCGCCGACTTTGTGTGCGGCGCGAACCAGGACGGCAAACACCGCAGCGGCGTGAATTGGGGACGCGATCTGCCCGAACCGCCGGTGACCGACATCCGTAATGTGGTAGCAGGCGATCCCAGTCCGGACGGCAAGGGCACGCTCTCCATCGCACGCGGCATTGAGGTTGGCCACATCTTCCAGCTCGGCGCCAAATACAGCGCGGCGATGGACGCCACCGTGCTCGATCAAAACGGTCAGCCGGTGGTCATGACGATGGGTTGTTACGGCATCGGCGTGTCGCGCGTGGTCGCCGCGGCCATCGAACAGAATCACGATGAACGCGGCATCATCTGGCCGGCGGCGATTGCGCCATTTCAGGTCGCCTTGCTGCCCATGAACATGCAGAAGTCGCAACGGGTGCGCGAGGCGGCGGAAAAACTCTATCAGGAATTACAAGCGGCCGGCATTGAAACGCTGTTTGACGACCGCCCGCTGCGCGCCGGCGTGATGTTCGCCGACATCGAACTGGTTGGCATTCCGCATCGCCTGGTGCTCGGCGAGCGCGGGCTGGACGCCGGCACGATTGAATATCAAGGCCGCCGTGACACGGAAAGCCAACATATCCTGCTTACAGATGTGGTGAAATTTATCACCTCACGCCCAGCGGTGATTTCCGCGCAACGCTAAAACAGCCATGCAGGTTATTCTACAAACTACCTTTTTGCTCACCTTGTCTAACGTCTTCATGACCTTCGCCTGGTACGCGCATCTTAAAAATCTGCATCACAAGGCGTGGTATGTCGCGGCGCTGGTAAGTTGGGGGATTGCGTTGTTTGAATACCTGCTGCAGGTGCCGGCCAACCGCATCGGCTTTACCACCATGAGCCTCGCGCAGTTGAAACTGCTGCAAGAAATTATTACGCTGTCTGTGTTCGTGCCGTTTGCGGTGTATTACATGCAGCAGCCTTTGAAGTTGGATTATCTGTGGGCGGGTCTGTGTCTGTTAGGCGCGGTATATTTTATGTTTCGCAATGCGTGAATCGTGCCTGGGAGGATTTTATGAAGACTACTGCTCTTCTTATCGCTATGACGGTTGCTGCCCTGCTCGGCGGTTGCGATAACCGTCCTAAAACCGAGCCACAGCCGGCAGCCCTCTTCAAGGAAGAGCGCCAGGCGCTCGATAAGGCCAAGGGCGTACAGCAGACGCTAGACCGTCAGGCGGAAGAGCAGCGTAAGAAGATTGATGAGGCTGAGAAAGGCCAATAAGAAATTCTTACGCGCTGTGCTTCAGCACCACCCCCGCCAAGGGCGGCAGAGTGATCTGTATGGACCACGGCCTGCCCATCCAGGATGTGGGCTCGGCCCAAACGCCCACTTCACCCAAATTACTGCCCCCGTAGAAGGTCGAATCTGAGTTAAGAACGGTGTGATAATAGCCCGGCTGCGGCACGCCGAGGCGATAGCCGTAGCGCGGCATGGGCGTGAAGTTGAGTGCCACGGCCACCGTTTCGTCCTCACTCTTGCGCAGATAAGCGAGCACCGATTGCGCGGCGTCATGACAGTCTATCCACTCGAAGCCGTGGGGATCAAAGTCGTAACGATGCAGGGCGCTGGAGTCACGATATAGCCGGTTGAGATCGCGCACCAGACCCAGCATGCCTTGATGTTCGGGATAGTCGAGTACATACCAGTCTAACCCTTGCGTGTGATCCCACTCCGGACCTTGGGCGAACTCACTGCCCATGAACAGTAATTTCTTGCCGGGCTGAGTGTACATGTAAGTATAGAGCAGACGCAGATTGGCGAAGCGCTGCCAGTTGTCGCCGGGCATCTTGTAGAGCAACGAGGCCTTGCCGTGCACCACTTCATCGTGCGATAACGGCAATACGAAGTTTTCGGTATAGGCGTAGAGCATCCCGAAGGTGAGCCGTTCATGGTGGTAGTGACGGTATACCGGGTCAAGCCTTATATACTCCAGCGTGTCGTGCATCCATCCCATGTTCCACTTCATGCTGAAACCCAGCCCTCCCAACCACACCGGGCGCGACACCATCGGCCAGGCGGTGGATTCTTCGGCAAGCATCAGCGTACCCGGACAATATTCGTGGGTCACGCTGTTGAGTTCGCGCAAAAAGGCGATGGCCTCGAGATTTTCATTACCGCCGTGGACATTGGGCCGCCATTCGCCGGGCTTGCGCGAGTAGTCGAGGTACAACATGGAGGCGACGGCGTCCACGCGCAGGCCGTCTATATGAAATTCCTCCAGCCAGTAGAGCGCACTCGAGATGAGAAAATTTTTCACCTCGTTGCGGCCGTAATTGAAGATCAGCGTGCCCCAATCGGGATGCTCGCCCCAGCGCGGGTCTTCGTGTTCGTAGAGGGCGGTGCCGTCGAAGCGCGCCAGGGCGTGCTGATCCCTGGGAAAGTGCGCGGGCACCCAATCGAGCAACACGCCGATATTGTGCGTGTGACAGTAATCCACAAAATAGCGGAAGTCGTCGGGGCTGCCGTGGCGGCAGGTAGGGGCGTAGTAGCCGGTGGTCTGATAACCCCAGGAGGCGTCGTAGGGGTGTTCGGTGATGGGCATGAGCTCGATGTGCGTAAAGCCGAGCGCGCTGACGTGCTCGACGAGTTGATGTGCGAGATCGCGGTAGTTGAGGAACTGGCCGTCGGCGCCGCGCCGCCACGAGCCCAGATGAATTTCATAGATCGAGATCGGCTGGTGCAGCCAGGCGCCTTCCGTGCGGTTCTGCATCCAGGCCACATCCGTCCAGCTGGGCGGGGAATCCGCCGTGACGATGGAGGCGGTCTTCGGGCGCAGCTCAAAACTCCGGGCGTAGGGATCGGTCTTGAGGTCTATGTAGCCGGCCTGCGTGCGCACTTCAAATTTGTAGAGTGTTTCGGCGCCCAAGCCGGGAATAAACAGTTCCCACACCCCGCTGCCGCCGCGCACCCGCATGGGATGGCGGCGCCCGTCCCAGTTATTGAAATCGCCCACCACACTGACGCGCTCGGCGTTCGGGGCCCACACCGCGAACAGCGTGCCGCCGATACCCTCCGCGCTGTGGAGATGCGCGCCCATAAAGCGCTGCGCATGCCGGTGACGCCCTTCACCGAAAAGGTGCAAATCATAGTCGGGAAGTTGCGGCGGGAAACAGTAGGGATCGTGGGCGCGCCGTGATTGTCCAGCCTCTTGCCAGATCAACTCGTAATGCGCACCGATCTTGGCGGCTTCACCGCGCCATTCAAACATGCCGCTGATCGCGGCTACCGGCTGCATGGGCAATGCCTGGCTTATTCCTTCGATAACTACGTGGCTCGCACCCGGTATGTAGGCACGGATGAGGGTTTGTTGCGTCCCCAGAGGATGCCGTCCCAGCAAGCAGAAGGGATCGTGGTGACGGCCTTCTGACAGTCGTAGCCATTCGGCAGGCGGATTGTTTACGCTATTCATATCATGCTTATTTCCGCGCAAAGGGATAACCAGTACGTGGTTTGCATACTGGTTCGCTCTATGTGTACCATACCATTGATCGTCGCTCCACGTAGTCTGCGCTCAGGCTAACATAAATTGGTTCCGGCAAAGAGACGTTAAAAAGAGACGTTAATAATATAAGGATCGGTTCATGGCGTCTTCCTCACCCTCCAATAACGCACGTCCCTTTGTCCGCCGCCGTGCCCGGCATACATTAGCGATCATACTCGCGGGCGGCCGTGGCTCACGGCTGGGACACTTGACACTGTGGCGCGCCAAACCGGCGGTGCCGTTCGGCGGTAAATTCAGAATCATAGACTTTCCCTTGTCCAACTGCATCAATTCCGGCATCCGCCGCGTCTCTATTCTGACTCAATACAAGGCACATTCACTGATCGGCCATATTCAGCGCGGCTGGAGTTTTATGCGCGGCGAGTTCGGCGAATTCGTCGAGCTGTTGCCCGCGCAGCAACGCATCGAGACCTCGTGGTATTCGGGCACCGCCGATGCGGTGTTCCAGAATCTCGACATCATCCGCATGCACAAGCCGAATTATGTGCTGATCCTGGCCGGCGATCACGTCTATAAGATGAATTACGGCCGCATGATCGCATTTCACTCCCAACACCACGCTGACATGACGGTGGGCTGCATCGAGGTACCGCTGGAGCAGGCCAAGGCCTTCGGAGTGATGAGTGTGAATAAGGATTCGCGCATCGTTGATTTTAAGGAAAAACCCGCTGAGCCCCAGCCCATCCCCGGGTCTGATGACGTGGCGCTCGCCTCGATGGGCATCTATGTCTTTAATGCCGAATTTCTCTATGAGCAGCTCATCAAGGACGCCGACACTGCGCACTCCTCGCACGATTTCGGCAAGGACATTATCCCGTTGCTGATTCGCAACTACCGTGTGCTCGCCTACCCGTTTAAGGATCACGTGGCCGGCAAGAGCGCCTATTGGCGTGACGTGGGCACCGTGGACGCCTTCTGGGAGGCCAACCTGGAGCTGATCGGGGTCACCCCGGAGCTTAATCTTTATGACGAAGACTGGCCGATCTGGACCCATCAGGAGCAATTACCGCCCGCCAAGTTTGTGTTCGACGATGAAGACCGGCGCGGTATGGCGGTGGATTCCATGATCTCCGGCGGCTGCATCGTGTCGGGCGCGGCGGTGCGCCACTCGCTGTTATTTTCCAATGTGGTGGTGAATGCGTATTCCTCTATCACAGATTCGGTGGTGTTGCCCGACGTCACCATCGGCAATCACTGCCGCCTACACAAAGTGGTAGTGGATAAAGGCTGCGTCATCCCCGACGGGACAGTGGTCGGCATGGATCATACGAAAGACGCCAAGCGCTTCCATGTCACCCCGGGCGGGGTGGTGCTGGTCACCCCCGAGATGTTGGGCCAAACCCTGCATCATGTCCGCTGATCTCACCGCTACGGCTGTTCCGGAAGAGCACAAATCACGACTCAAGGTGGTGTTGTGCTGGCATATGCACCAGCCCCAATACCAGGACCTCAGCACCGGAACGTATCAGTTGCCATGGTCGTATCTGCATGCGATCAAGGATTATGTGGACATGGCCCATTATCTGGAAACCGTGCCCGGGGCGCGCGCAGTGGTCAATTTCGCGCCCATCCTGCTCGAGCAGATCAGCGATTACACGGCGCAGATCGAGGCCCACCTTACCCGCAACGCAGCGCTGCGCGATCCGCTATTGGCGGCCCTGACAAGCAGCGATGGTCCAACCGACCCACGCGAATATGCAGCGCTGGTAAAGGCCTGCCTGCGCATCAACAAAGAGCGCTTCATCAATCGTTTCCCGCCGTATCACCGGCTCGCCAACATCGCCGACACGCTGGCCGAAAATTCCGACACGATTGTTTATCTCAGCCGGCAATATCTGGCTGATATCGTGACCTGGTACCACCTCGCCTGGCTGGGCGAGAGCGTGCGACGCGAAGACCCGCGGATTGCCTGGCTCATCCAGAAGGGCGTGGGATATACTCTGCAAGACCGTTACAAATTGTTGGGAGTGATCGGAGAGTTGCTGGGTGGCGTAATCGAACGTTACCGGAAACTGGCCGAAACGGGCCGCATCGAACTTTCCATGACGCCTTATGCACACCCGATCTTGCCGCTGCTGCTCGATTTAAACTCTGCGATCGAGGCGATGCCGGACGCGCCCATGCCGCAACTTAGCCGCTATCCGGGCGGACTCGAGCGCGCCCGCTGGCATATCCGCGAGGGCCGCGCGGTGTTCCGCCGCCACTTCGGTTTTGACGCACAAGGATGCTGGCCGGCGGAGGGCGGCGTCAGCACGGCGGCCCTGCGCTTACTGGCCGATGAAGGTTTTGTGTGGGCGGCAAGCGGCGCGACGGTGCTCGGCAACAGTCTGACCGGAACCAAGGAATTCGAAAAGCAAAACGGCAAGCCGTGGCTGTACCGGCCGTACCTCGCCCCCGGCGCCCTACTTTCTTGTTTCTTCCGCGACGATGGCCTCTCCGACCTGATCGGCTTCACCTATGCCACCTGGCACAGCGATGACGCCGTCAATAACCTCATCTATCATCTCGTCAATATCGCCGACGCCTCCAAGGATCAATCCGACCGCGTCGTCTCCATCATTATGGACGGTGAAAATGCATGGGAATATTATCCCGAGAACGGCCATTACTTTCTCAGCGCCCTCTATAAAAAACTGGCTGAGCATCCGCGCCTGGAACTCACTACTTTTTCGTCTTATCTGGAACAGCGGCGCCCGACCGCCACGCCCGCGCGCCTCACCAAGCTGGTCGCGGGGAGTTGGGTGTACGGAACCTTCTCCACCTGGATCGGCTCCACCGATAAAAACCGCGGCTGGGAAATGCTGGGCGCCGCCAAGCGCGCCTTTGACCGGGTCGTCGCTGAGGGCCGTTTGAGCGGCGAACAGTTGGCCGCCGCCGAGCGGCAACTGGCCCTTTGCGAGGGGTCGGACTGGTTCTGGTGGTTCGGCGATTACAACCCTGCGGCTACGGTCAGCGATTTTGAACGGCTGTTCCGTTTGCACCTTTCAAATCTCTACCATATGCTGGCCCAGACTCCGCCGCCTGAGCTGGCCGCTGCCCTGAGCCAGGGCGCCGGAGAACCTATGAGCGGCGGCGTAATGCGTAAAGGACAACAGCAATAGCTGCCGCGATGCCTTCAGCGAGCCAACTTACCGAACGCCGCGCCGGGGCCATCCTTCACCCCACTTCGCTCCCCTCGCATCTGGGGAAAGGCGATCTCGGCCCCGAGGCCTATCACTTCGTGGAATTCCTGGCGGCCAGTGGCCTGCGCGTCTGGCAGGTGCTACCGCTCTCGCCCACGCACCCGGACGGTTCGCCCTACCACAGCCCCTCTATCAACGCCGGCAACCCGCTGCTGATCAGTCTCGATCTGCTCGTTGAACAAGGCTGGCTGAGTGCGCAAGACCGCTCCAGCTTGGCGAAGCCGGCTCAAGACTACAGCACGCTGCGTCACGCCTTGCTGAAACAGGCCTATCAAGGTTTTTTACACAAGTCCTCTAAGATCGAGCACGATGCGTTAAACGAGTTCGTGGCGCAACAGGCCCGTTGGCTCGAAGATTACGCCCTGTATCAGGCCCTTAAACAGACTCATGGCGAGGCCGGCTGGGTACAGTGGCCCCCGGCGCTGCGCGATCGAGAGCCTGCGGCCCTGCAGCAGGCCGCGCTCGAGTTGCAGGAAGCCATCGCCCAGGTTCGTTTCGAGCAGTTCGTCTTTTTTCAACAGTGGTCCAGCCTAAAGGCTTACGCCAATAATTCCGGCGTGCAGTTGTTCGGTGACATGCCGATCTTTGTAGCCCACGACAGCGCCGACGTCTGGGCCCATCGGTATTATTTCCAGCTCGACGCGGCAGGTCAGCCTGTCAGCGTAGCGGGAGTGCCGCCGGATTATTTCAGCCCGCAGGGACAACGCTGGGGACACCCTCACTATCACTGGGAACGCATGCAGCAGGACGGTTTTCGTTATTGGATGGAGCGCGTAGAGACCCAGTTACAGCTCTATGATCTGCTGCGTATAGATCACTTCCGCGGTTTCGAGGCGCATTGGGAAATTCCTGCGGGCGATGCCACGGCCATCAACGGCCGCTGGGTCAAAGTCCCCGGCGATGCGCTATTCGCCGCGCTGCAGCAGCGCTTCGGCCCGCTCCCTTTAGTTGCCGAGGATCTCGGTGTCATCACCACCGAAGTCGTCGCGCTGCGCAAAAAATACGGCCTGCCGGGAATGAAAGTTTTACAGTTCGCCTTCGATGGCACGCCGCACAACCCTTATCTTCCCCATCAACACGAACACAATTGCGTGGTGTACACCGGCACCCATGACAACGACACTACGTTTGGCTGGTTCAACAATCTCTCTCACGACGCCAAAAATTACGTAGACGATTATCTCGGCTCGCCCGGCGAACCGATGCCCTGGCCGCTGATCCGCGCTGCACTGGAATCCGTCGCCAACCTGGCGATGTTACCGATGCAGGACATCTTAAGTCTCGGCAGTGAACACCGCATGAACACGCCGGGCACCATCGCCAACAACTGGAAGTGGCAGTTTAGTTGGGAACAAGTCACGCCCGACATCCCCGAGCGGCTGCAACACCTCACCCGGCTGTACGGTCGGAGTTAGCAGGCTGTTGAAAAACAGCCTACTAACTGGATTCTCCACACCTGTTTGTGTATGATTTATTTGTGCCCACAGTTACGCTTCCATTGAGTGAAATGAGCCTTGCCGAAAAGTTGCAAGCGATGGAAGGCCTATGGGACTATCTGAGCCGCCACCCTGACACCCTGAAGTCGCCCGCTTGGCACGAAGATGTGTTGCGCGAACGGCAACAGCGAATTGCGTCCGCTGAAGCAGTTTTTTTGGACTGGGAGCACACCAAGGCCGATATTCGACGCCGCACCATGCGGTGCTTGATTGGCGCAGAAAACCATCCCTGATAAAGAAACGTCTCTAATGACGTCTGCCTGCAGGGCATCCCCAAGCAACAAACGACACTATCGCGCGCTCATCGGCGCGGCCTTTGCGCTGATCGCGGCGGTTGCCTTTTCCGGCAAGGCGATACTGGTCAAGCTTGCCTACGCCTATCCCGTGGATGCCGTCACGCTGCTGACCTTGCGCATGGTGTTTTCCGTGCCGTTTTTTTTGGCCGTCAGCGTGTGGAAGGTCAATGGCTCGCAGACCAACCTCAGCGCGCGTGATTGGCTTACGGTAATTACACTGGGCCTTATCGGTTACTATGTCGGCAGTCTGCTCGACTTTTGGGGGCTCTACTATATCCCCGCAAGTTTGGAGCGCTTGATCTTGTTTTTATATCCGACACTGGTGTTGTTGTTATCGGCGTGGCTATTGCGGCGTCCCATTCGCAGGTATGAAGTAACCGCGCTGATCGTGTGTTACGCAGGGATTGCAACGGTGCTCCTAAAGGGTATTTCGCTTAACGCTGTGCATCTGAGTCTGGGCGCGACGCTGGTGTTCGGCAGCGCGCTCACCTATGCCGTCTATTTGATCGGCAGCGCTTCGATCATTGCCCGCATCGGCAGCATCCGTTTTACTGCTTATTCCATGACAGTGACCAGCATCGCCATCGTGCTGCACTTTCTTCTCACTCACGATCCGGCAAGCCTCAAGCAGCCTTCCGCTGTGTATGGGCTCGCCATCGGGATGGCGCTGCTTTCTACAGTGTTGCCCGCGTTTTTGATTTCCGAGGCGTTAAATCGCATCGGCGCGAAGAAGACCTCGATCATCGGTTCGGTCGGCCCGGTCTCAACCCTGATACTCGGCGCGGTTTTTCTGAATGAGACGATAACGGCGCTGCAACTGCTCGGCACCGGTCTCGTCATCGCCGGAGTATTATGGATCAGCCTGCATAAGCCGGTATAATGCGCGGATTGAAGTGTTAGCAGACTGTTGATAAACAGCCTGCGTTCGGCCCACGGACGGGCTGTCATTTTTCAAACACACCGTATGTGTTTGAAAAATGAAGCAACACGCCCTGATATTATATAGGGTATCCATTTTTCGCTTTGGAAGGGCTTTTTCAACAACCTGTTAGACTAACGCAACCCCACAAAAAAGCGGGATACACTTACAACATGCCGAAGACCGGTCAAATTCGTCACAGCGCATTTGTCCCTGCATGGTGGTTATCTAACGGACATCTGCAAACCCTCTGGGCGAGCATCGTGCGCCGCACCTCCAAACCGCTGACGCGACGTGAGCGGCTGGAATTGCCGGATGGCGATTTTGTAGACCTGGACTGGACACCCGGCGGATCCGGACCGTTAGTGATTGTGCTGCACGGCCTGCAAGGCTCTCTCAATTCGCTCTATGCACGCGGAATCATGAGGGCCTTACAGAACCGCGGCATGCGCGCAGTATTTATGCACTTTCGCGGTTGCAGCGGGGTGTCCAATCGCCTGCCCCGTTTCTATCATGCGGGCGACACCGGCGATTTGAACACCCTGGTCAACACCCTGCGCGAGCGCGAACCTGGCACGCCGCTGGCTGCGGTCGGTTATTCCATAGGCGGCAATGTGCTGTTAAAGTGGTTGGGCGAACAGGGCATCAATGCGCCGCTGCAAGCGGCCGTCGCGGTCAGCGTGCCCTTCGACCTGTACGACTCCGCGCGGCGCCTGGAGCGCGGCTTTTCACAGATTTATCAACATCACTTGTTGCGCTCCATGCGCCTTTCTGTCGAAAACAAGTTCAGACATAGGCTCGCGCCCATCGCCTTGGACAACCTTCAAAACCTGCGCACGCTTACAGAGTACGACAACACCGTCACCGCGCCGCTGCATGGATTTGCCGGCGCGAATGACTATTACCAGCAATCGAGCTGTCGCCGCTACCTCAAGAATATCCGCATTCCGACTTTGATTCTGCACGCCACCGACGATCCGTTCATGACGCCCGCGGCCATCCCGCAACAGGACCAGCTTTCCGCTTCCGTCATTCTGGAACTCTCGGCCCGCGGCGGCCATGTCGGTTTCATCAGCGGCCATGCTCCGTGGAAATCCTGTTACTGGCTGGAGCAGCGCATACCGGGCTTTATTTCATCCTCTCAGACCGTCTCCATCCCGGATAAAAAAGAGCGGGATGACGACACGGAGTGGTTGCCCGATCAAACGGGTGCGGCGCCTATCCCCGCCCTCACTGCAACTCTCTCCCAAGGTAAGAGAGAACCATCGTAGGGATGAGAGTTGAAGCCGGCCATGACCATAGACTACATCCAATTAAGTAAGCAACTGGTTTCATTGATCGTGGTGCTGGCGCCGATTGATGTCATGCCATTGTTTCTCTCTCTCACCCGCGACATGACGACGCAGCAACGCAACGGAATATTGCGCCGCATGATTATCACGGTGATTGTGACGCTGCTGTTTTTTCAATACAGCGGCCTGTATCTTTTCAGCGTGATCGGCATCAGCCTGCCGAGTTTCCAGGTAGCCGGCGGACTGATTCTGGCCTCGATGGCCTGGTCCATGCTGCACGCCACCCATTCACGCATACAGACCACCCCGGAGAGCCAGGAGCCCGTGCATCGTGAAGACATCTCCATCGTCCCGCTCGGCATCCCCATGCTCGCGGGGCCGGGCACGATTACCACCGTCATTCTGTATGCCCAGCAGCAGCAAGGAAATCTCAGCGGCCACGCTCAACTCAGCGCCACCATTTTAGTCACCGCGCTGGTGTTGTATATTCTGTTTCGGTTGGCGGGGCCGTTATTCGATAAACTGGGTCCCACCGGCGCGCGCGTGGCGACCCGCATTATGGGCATGCTGCTGCTGGCGCTCGCCGCGGAATTCGTCTTGAAGGGAATTAGCGCTACCTTTGCTAACCGATTATGACTATAGAGCACGCCTTACCCCTTGACAGAAACGTGATTTCTTGGCTTCATTAGCAGGGTGTTGATAAACACCCTGCTAAGCGCCGCAGGGAAGAGCGCAGCGAAGGGTTCCGCCGCATCATTTTTCAAACACGCAAGTGTTTGAAAAATGGAGCAAGGCCCGGACCTG
>JACXTT010001433.1_pt1 | contig 39533 bp, 25 predicted proteins | sample 9270951 | NCBI WGS metagenome assembly JACXTT01 (sample SAMN15532306, study PRJNA645909) | rock metagenome | isolation source: weathered quartz diorite | place: Puerto Rico | collected 2017-06-21
AGCCAGTCCGTGCGCCGCAGAGACTTGCCGAGTCCGACGAAGCCCTCCCGCAACTGTGGGGCGGGCGCCACCACGTTCCCGAGCAGGTTGACCACCGCCGGTGCGACGGGCCCACCCGCGATCCCGGCAATTGCGCTGAAGCCGCTGCCGGTGTAGTCGACGCGGCCCGTTGCCAGGCGGGTGCCGAGATTTCCTCCGACGGAATACGCATAGGAAACCGAAGCCAGGAGGTGGGGCGTCGCCTGGAACGACAGGCCGAGCTTGGGCAGGTTGCCATGGCTCGTATCGATATCGATGCGCCGCTCCTCGAGCTGCACGGACAGCTGCGAGGTGAGCTGCTCGAGCACGCCGCCGGCGACGAGGGAATAGTGGAACGCATGACTGCCCACGTCGCCGGCGCCTTCGTGGCCGTCGATGTACAGGTGCGTCCTGAGCCCGGGGGCGACCGAGCCGGTGAAGTTTCCCGCCGTCCAGTGGGCATTCGAGATCTGCTGGTACTCCGCGCCGGCGCCGATCACGGTCCCGTTCCCGAGGTTCCCCACCCAGGCGGCCGAGCCGCCGCCGCCGCCGCTTCCGCCCGTGAGCGTCGATCCGTTGGTGCTGAACACCAGCCGCTCGTCGCTGAGCGCGCCCGGCGTGGGCGAGGGGGACGGCGGCTCGACCGCGGCGGCCCGCACACCGGCGAGCGCCACGGTGAGCGCGGCGGCCCACGCTGCGGCTCTCATGGCCACTGCACCACAGTGGTCGAACCGGTCGCGGTGGTCTGATCCTCGGCCGCCACCCGCGCCATCGGCAGAAAGGTGATGACGTAAAGTCGCGCCTCCTCGCCGGGCAGAGCCACTGCCGAAGTCGTGACCTGGTACATGCGCCGCATCACCGTCATGTGCGTCTTGTGACGGCCACCGAGACCGGGATCCCACCAGCGCGCGCCGCTCGCCTGCGGCACCAGGCTCGACACCTCGGCGCCGGGGTTGGCGCCGGCAAAGAGCGCGCGCGCCGGCCGGTTGAGAGCCACGACGCGCCCCTGAGCGTCCACCACCAGCGCGGCGTACTCGGCCACATCCAGCGCCGCCTTCACGCAGAAGTCCTCGGTCGTATCGTTCACCACAACCAGGGCGAAGCGGCGCCCGTGCTGCGCAAGATGCTGCACACGGATCTCGGTGGCCAGCAGCCGTCCGCCGAGCTGTACCATGCTCAGCCGCTCCACCCCGTCGGCGCCGTCGATGAGCCGCTCGACGGGCTCGGGGTAGGAGAAGCGGATGGCCTCGAAGAAATCGCGACCGACGAGTGGCTGCGCGCCGGCGAGGAATTTCTTCGCTGCCGCGGCGCTCACGCCGACGATCTCACCGGTGCTGGCGTCCAGCAGCACTGCGGGCACCGGCAGCTGTTCGACCAGCGTGGACCACAGTTCCTGGCTGCGCGCGCCTTCGGCACGCGCCGCCCACATCTGCGCATCCAGCCGGTCGAAGATGGTGGCGAGATATTCCGCTGCGACGGCACAGGCGAAGACCATGATCACGAACACTTCGAGCAGGACGATGAAGTATCCGGAAGGTGCGTAGAAGGCCGCAAAGGGCGGTTTCGTGCCGCCGGCCGCCCCGCCGAACAGCGCCTCGAGCCACCCGCCCGGCGCGCCCAGCCAGGGCTCGTACCAGCGCAACTGCGGCGCCTCGCTGCAGGCCACAAGTACCACCGCGAGCGCCGCCAGGGTGGCCATGAGATAAGGCTGCCAGCGCGAAAGGAAGATGGAACCGATGACCGGGAGTGCGAACACCGCCAGGAACAGCGGGTTCTGCAGCCCGCCGGCGTGCCCCCAGATGAAGGCGATCGCGATCACACCGAGGGCGTGCAGGCTCGAGAGTCTGAGCGTCTCGCGCGTCTGATTCGTCGGCCGCATGCCGGACATGGCCGCGAGTATGACGTGGATCGCCCCGAGGCCCAGCAGCCCCGCCGCGGTGGCGGCGAACTCGATGTGCAGCCCGCTGACGAACCAGGGCAGCGCAATCGCGAGCAGGATGGCGCAGATCGTCAGCAGCCAGGTGTCGTCCAGAAGGTGAACGCGTGGATCGTGCCAGACCAGGACCGGCAGGAGCTGCGTCGAGTCGCGCTCGATCATTGTCGTCGCGCCGCCGCGCGCATCTCGCTGTCCGGCATCTTCAGGTCCTCGGCCGTCTGCACCGCATCGGCGCGGAAGTTGTTGCCCTCGAGGAACGGCCGCGCCACCACGTTCTCACCGCCCGGCTGCTGGTAATCCATCACGTGCAGGGCGAAGGCATGGGGTCGCAGCACCTGGTTGTGTCGCAGGATCGGCGAGTCTCCGATGATGTCGATGCCGTTGAACTTCGGCTCGATGATGGTGTTGCCGACCACGGTACTCGGCTTGCGCGGATCGCCGAGCACGAAGGCCATGCCGTATCCGCAGTTGTGGATGCGGTTGGCGCGCACCAGTGCATTGGCCGAGCTACGGACCATGATGGCGTAGGTTGCAAACTGCTCGAGCTCGTTGTCGTCAATGACCGCTTCGCCCGCATTCTCAGCGATAATCCCCATGGCCGTCCCGCCCCTGATCTGATTGCCGCGGATCACCGCGCCCGCACCGATCAGGTGGATGGCGGCGTCGCGCGCGTTCGCGAAGTCATTGCGCTCGAGGAGCACCGTGACGTTGCCGGTCACGACGCCGCTGCCATTCTCACTGAAATGGTTCTCGCGCACACTGATGGTGCCGCCGCGGCTGTCGGCGCTGCCGCGCACGGCCCAGACACCCGCATCCTTGTCCTGCAGGAAGCCGTTGCCGACCACCACCGTGTTGCGGCTCGAGGCCGCGAAGCGCATACCGATCCGGTCGCTCGCGAAGCGGTTGTGCTCGAGCAGCACGTCGCTGGCGTTTTCCGCGACATCCACGCCGACGTCACAGGATTCCACGGCGCTTGACTGCAGATGGAAATGGGCAGCGCGCAGCAGAATCGCCGTCCCGGAGCGATTGCGCAGCACTACGCCTTCGATCGAGGCGTTGTCGCCGGTGACGTCGAACACCGGGCCGGCGGCGAGCGCCCGCGCATCGATCTCGGCCCCGGGTTGCTGGGCGACGACTCTCATGCCGTGCGCATTCACCAGCGGCGGCAGCGCCGTCTGCAGCGCGATCGTCCGGGTCCTGATCACCACGTTCGCCCTGCCCTTGGCCGCGGCGGCGATGAACAGTGCTTCGCGCAATGTTCCGGGCCCGCGATCCCCCGGGCTGGTGACCTCGACCGTCACCACGCTCGCGACCTTGCCCGGCGCGGCGCGGCCGGTCTCGTACGACCAGCCGAGGTACGCCAGGACCCCCAGTAGCAGAAACACCCCTACGGCCAGTGCGATTCGCTGTTTGGAACTCATGTCAGACTCGCTGTTGTTCTAGGATGAAGACCGCGTGCCACGAGCGTGTGACCGCTCTGCGTCCCAATAGCACGTCGATCGGAATTGATAAGGCGGTGGCCAGCGCGAGGGCTGCGATGCGCACGGGGCGGACGCGCCGCGGCAGGTGGGGCAACAGCCAGGTCTTGAACGGCGCGGGATCGACCCCGGTGATCGAGCGCAGCCGCAGCCCGCAGTCGGCGAAGAGTCGCAGATAGTCGCTGCGCTGTCGGGCCTGGAAGATCGGACTGTCGCAGCTCGCGACGGCGCGCGCGGGTGCCGCCTCGAGCAGGATGAGCGTGCCGCCTGGGGCAAGGTGAGCCACCATGCGGCACAGCGCGGCGCGCAGGCGCTCGAGGACGCCCTGCTCGGCGGCGCGCCGCCGCGCCTCGCCAATCATGGTGGGACTGAAATCGACACCCGTCACGCGCCCACCGCGCGCGGCCAGCTCGCGGCACCAGCGGCCCACCCCGCACCCGACGTCCAGCACCCTCGTCCCGGGGCGCACCCGCAGCCATGGCGCGAGGGCCAGGCGCTGGCAGAAGTCGATGACCCGGTTATAGAAGACGGGCATTCCGTAGGAGCACACGGCGGCGAGCCCCTCGTCTTCGATGGCGAAGCGACGGGCGCGCTCTTCCCAATAGACCTGGGGTGGGAAGGCGGTGGCCGTCGAAATCACCGTGCTCATCACCGCCAGCTCCTCACCGCGCGGGCCACTTCACGCCGTCGCCGCCGTCGCCAGGGCCGCAAGCCCGGGCAGCTCCGCCGCGGCCCTCGTCTGCGGCAGACGCGCCGCCAGCTCGCGCTTCACCTCCCGCTCATCCGCGATGCCGAAGCCGTGCCCGGCCATGATCGGCAGCGAGCACAGTATCCAGATCAGCGAGCGGATCCGCGACGGCATATGCGCCGCGTAGTGTTGCAGCCGCAGCAGCGACTCTTCGAAATTGCGCTCGATGCTCAGAATGGCCTCACGCACCGCCGGCTCGAGCGGCAGGATCTTCGCCGGCTGATCCCAGACGATATCCGTTCCCGCGACCTGCCGGCGCTCGCAGACGGTGTGCCGTCGCAGCTCCGGATCCGCCGCCATGGCAGCCCCCGAGAACGGAATCACGTACGGATACATCCCGACCTCGCATCCCTGCCGCAACCAGCGGTAAGCCTCGCGCAGCGTGGTCGCGACGTCCGCGAGCCTCGCCCGTGGCGAACTGAGGATGATGTCGAGGAACGGCGTGATACCGAGCTCGAGCGCGGTGGCGAGCGTCGGCTGGATGCGGCTGTAGATCTGCGCCTTGTTGAATTCGGCGAGCACGTCGCGCGAGAAGTTCTCGATGCCGAAGCCGAGCACGCGGAATCCGGCGCGCCGCATGGCCGCCAGCCGCTCCGGCGACATGGCATCGACCCGGTTGGTGCTGATGAACTGCAGTGCACGGGGCAGCGCGCCGCTGGCCTTGGCCGCCATGATCGCCTCGCACAGCGGCAGAATGCGCTTGTCCTGCGTGAAAACGAAGATGTCATCCTGGAAGATGATGGTGCGCACCCGCGGATGCGCGCTGACGATGCGTTGCATCATCTGCACGCATTCTTCGGCGTCGAGTCGCGCGATGCTGGCGACACTTCCCTGGGCTTCGTGCAGAAAGTTCGTCGACGAGCAGAAGGTGCAGCCCATCGGGCAGTAATTGAGGGTGATCAGGCGCACCGAGTGGATCTCGGCGAGACTGGCCTCGCGCGCCGCCTTGGTCGGCAGGGCGCCCACGCGATAGGCGTTCTCGAGCCGCTCCCAGTAGACTTCGTAGGGCATCTTCTCGTAGGGCGTGCGGAAGATTGCATCCCGCAGCTCGACGCGCGTGAGCGCCCGCTGGGGCATTCTCAGGCACTGTCCGTCAGCGCCGCGCTCGGCCGTTCCGGTCGCCCCGCGGGGCGGCGCTCCGGAGCGCAGGCGCGCGACCAGCTCGAGCAACGGCCGCTCGCCCTCCCCGAGCACCACGCAATCGAAGGGCCCGAGACCGAACATGAGCTCGGGCCTGAAGGTCGCTTCCATGCCTCCAGCGACGAGCAGCGCACGGGGCGCCATCCGCCGCGCGAGGTGCGCGAGCTCCAGGTCGAAGCGCAGCGTCATCCCGGTGGTCGAGCTGCCGATGATGTCCCACTCGCCCCCGAGGAGCTCGCGCTCGAGCGCCCGCGCCGCAGGCGCCGCGCAGCAGTTCGGGTCGAAGACCCTCACCTCGGTCCCCGCGGACTCGAGCACTCCCGCCAGGCGCCAGACCCCGAGAGGAGGAGCGAGGAAGGTGTACTCCCCGCAGTGCGGGTCGTAGGGTCCGATCAGCAGAATCCGCGGCGAGCGCACCAATCGAAATGCCTCTTACGTCAGTTCTGCCGGCAAACGCCTAGGGCCGGGCACTTGCCGCCATCGGCTCGTCGGCGAGCGCCTGCTCGCCGAGCTGTGCCGGCACCAATCCGTTACGCACCGCGAACATCGTGAGGCTCGCGGTGTTGTGCAGTTCGAGCTTGCGCATCAGGTTCGCGCGATGCTTCTCGACCGTCTTCACGCTCAGGCGCAGCGCCATGGCCACGCGCTTGTTCGATTCCCCGAGCGCGACGTGCGTCAGAACCTCGCGCTCACGCTCGGTGATCCGCGGATACGCTCCCGCGGACGGCGCGTGGCGGCGCAGATAGCCCGACACCAGCCGTGCCGAAACCGGCTGCGAGAAGTACTTCTGGCCTCCGATAACGGCGCGAACGGCGTGCAACAGCTCGGTGCGGCTGGCCCCCGTGAGCACATAGCCGTCGGCCCCCGCGCTCAGCGCGGCACGTATGTACTCGTCCGTGCAGTACGTGGTGAGCACCACCACGCGCGCCTTCGCCGACGCGGCGCGCAGCTGCTCGATGATCCGCAGCCCCGAGCTCCCGAGCGGGGCGAGATCGGTGATGACGAGCGCGGGATCGGTGCTCTGCACGATGCGCAGGCCCTCCGCCGCGGTGCCCGCCTCGCCGACCACGCGAAGGTCGGCCTCCAGTTCGATCAGCGCGCGCAAGCCCTCGCGCAGGATCCCGTGTGACTCGATTATCACGATGCCCGTAGTAGTCGGCGTCTTGAACATCAGGTGACAACGCCTCGCCGGCGTTCCTCCCGCATTGCGTTGGTAAAGGTGTTAGGGGAGCGTTCTCTTGTTGCGACGATGCCGTCGGGCGCACACAGGGTGCGATGTGCGGAACCTTGCGCGCGGCTTCCTTTGCGTGTGCATGCGCAGATCTGTCGACGCACGTCGCTCCCTGTGCGATGAACCGTGACACTTCATCGACCGTCACGGTTGGCCTCCAACCTCTCAATCCAGCGTTGTCGCAAGGTTAGTGCGGACTCGGCTCCCTTGAATCGGCGAAAGTCTGAACGGCGGATCAGCCTCGATCGCAAGCCCCTATCGGGATTTTCCGGATGTCGCAGCCTGACGCCCTCTCGGTGCGCCGCGGGTGGGGAGGCCCACCGAGATGCCGATCGGGGGGTGCCTGCGTTGCAGCCTGCTGCCCACGGACGGCCGTGCGGTCACGCGCTCCCCCGCCGCACCGGCGATGTGCCGGGGCCCGATGCGGGGCCATCGGGAATTTCCCTATTCCCCGACGCGCCATTTCGCGAGTTGTAATTCAGCCTTCGCCGTCTTGGCGGGTGCCGCACGGCCGGTATGCTGGCTACCGCGGCAAGGAGTGGTGGGAGGCCCAATGGAAGGTCCGATCATGGACGAGGCGGCTGCGCAGCCGGTGCGCGTGAATGAGCAAGACATGCTGCGCGATCGGATCGCAGAGCTCGCGAGCGAGCTGCGGGCGGCCGCAATGAAGGGCGATACGCTGCGCATCACGCGCCTGTTGTCCGAACTGCTGCAGTTCAAGCGCCTCACCCCGGAGCGGAGAATTGCGCTCGAGGGGCTTACGCACCTCATCGACTCAATGCGCTCCCTGGCGCTGACGGATGAGCTGACGGGCATCTACAACCGGCGAGGGTTTCTGCAGACCGGCAAGCGTTTCCTCGACGTTGCCAGGCGGGATCTGCGTTGTGCATACCTGGTCTACATTGACCTGAACAATCTGAAGGAGGTCAACGACACGGCCGGTCATGCGGCCGGGGACGAGCTGATTCGGCAGACCGGCAATTTCCTGCGTGAGCTGTTCCCGAGCTACGGGGTGCACGAGGTCCTGGGAAGGCTCGGTGGTGACGAGTTCGCCGCCCTGACGACCGAGAGGAAGTGCCCCGCGCGCAGCGAAATCCTGCTGCGCGCGCGGATGCGTCAGGGCCTGATCTCCGACCGGCACCCGCTGTCGCTCAGCGTGGGACTGGCGTACTTCAATCCGCTGCTGCCGATCGGCATTAACGAGCTGCTCGAGAACGCCGAGCAGGCCATGTACGAGCACAAGCGGGTCACCCGGCTCGCCGCTACCTCACTCACCACGCTCCCGCTGGAGCGTATGCACTCCGCGCCCCGGCCGAGGGGCACCCACTCGCCCTCCGCCCCCTCGCCGTCCCGCCGCCTGCCGGGCCTGTCCGGCGCACCCGGCACGCCGGTCTGAGGCTCTCAATTCCAAAGGCGCATTTTTTCCGGCAGCTCGACCTGCTGGATGTCGTCCTCGTGCATCGCGTCGCGTTCGGCGCGTGCGTCCGCCACACCGCCGCTGCCCCCCGCGCGAGCTCCGGCCGCGTGCTGGTCGTCGAATGCCGCGGGCGGTGGCACGCCGAGGGGCTTCAGGCCCTGGCTCTGCAGTGACTTGTTGAGCCCGGGCAGCTCCCGCGCCGTGAGTGCCGCGAAGGCCGCGTCGATGTCGCTGAGCTCGGCGCGCAGCCCGCCGATATTCTCGATCTGGTAAGCCGACGGCGGTCCTTCCCAGGAGAGGATCGCGCCGTAGAGCTGATCGGTGTGCTCGCGCAGCCGCTCCTCGCCCGTGATCGCTCCGCCCTCCTTGGTCGCGACGATGCGCTTGCGCAGCTCATCGAGCTTGCCGTCGAAGTCGGTGAGCTTCTTGTGCAGGGGGTCCTTGTCGGGCCGGCCCTTGTCGGCCTCCGCCACCTGCGTGCGCAGGCCCCCGATGCGGGCGAAGAGCGCCGACTCGTCGTTGAAGAGCATGTAGACTTTCATCGCCGCGTCGTACTGCGCTTTGCGGTCGGCGAGCGTCCATTTCACGCGCCGGTCGAGCCCGACCGCGAGTTGCGTGTCGTAGGTCTTGTCGCCCCTCACCATGCGAACGGTGTAGGTCCCGGGCGGCACGCGCGGACCCTGGACACCGGCTTGCGCGAGCTGCACGGCGGGTGGCACGTGCGGGGGTGAGCGGTGCATGGTCCACACCACCCGACCCAGGCCGCGGCGGGTGCTGGCCGGCAGCTCGTCGATCACGGCTCCGCTCTCGTCGAGCACTTCGATCTTCAGCTTGCCGAACAGGTGGCGGGTGCGCTGGTAGTAGGTGATGACCGCGCCGTCTTTCGGATTGTCGCCCACGAACACCGCGGCGCCGTTGGCCCAGCCGCCCTGTGCCTCGACGCGCTGCTGCACGGGACGTGCCGCCACGAAGGCGGCGTCCTGAGAGGCGAGCTCCGCCGTCAGGTGGCGCAGCGGCGTGATGTCGTCCACGATCCAGATTCCGCGGCCGTGCGTGGCGATCACGAGGTCGCTGTCGCGCGGCTGTACGGCGAGATCGCGCACCGCAACGGCGGGCAGATTCCCGCCCTTGTACTGCGCCCAGTGCACGCCGCCATCCACCGAGATCCAAAGCCCCAGCTCAGTGCCGAGGTAGAGGAGCTGCAGGTCGACGGGATCCTCCCTGATCACGTGAGAGTAGCCGCGCACGCCCTTGGCGTCCTGGGGATCGAGGAGCGCCGTCCAGCTTTTGCCGTAATCCTTCGTGACATAGACGTAAGGCGCCAGGTCGCCGAAGGTGTGCCGGTCGAACGCCGCGTATGCGGTGCCCGGTGCGTAGCTGCCGGCCTGGACCCAGTTCACCCAGCTGTTCCTGGGCAATCCGCGGACGTTCCCCACCACGTTCTCCCAGTGGCCGCCGGCGTCGCGCGTCAGCTGCAGGTTGCCGTCGTCGGTGCCGGCCCAGATGAGTCCCGCCGTGAGCGGGGACTCGCTGATGGAGAAGATCGTGGTGTGCATCTCCGCCACCGAGTTGTCGACCGTGACGCCGCCGGATTCCTCCTGCTTCTGCTTCTGCGGGTCATCGGTGGTGAGGTCGGGGGAGATGCGCTCCCAGGTCTGGCCGTGATCGCGCGAACGGTAGAGGAACTGCGCACCGATATAGACCACCGACGGGTCGTGTGGTGAAAGCGCGACGGGCGTATTCCAGTTGAAGCGCAGCTTTTTGTAGCGCTTCAGGTCCTCCGCCCCGAGGCGCGGCTGGATATCGCGATACTCGCGGGTATGCATGTTGATGCGGCCGATGACGCCACCCTGCGCCTCGGCGTACACGTAATCCGGATCCGACGGGTCAGCGAACATCCAAAACCCGTCGCCACCGAACATGTTCTCCCAGCGCGAGTTCGTGATGCCGCCGGGGTAGGCCGAGTCGCCCACCCAGCTCGAGTTGTCCTGGAGCCCGCCGTAGACGTGATACGGGTCGCGGCCGTCGACGCTCACGTGATAGAACTGCGAGATGGGCAGATTGTCGCCCTTCCACCACTTGTTCCCGCCGTCGTACGAGATCCATAGCCCGCCGTCGTCGCCGGTGAACACGTGTTGGGAGTTGCTCGGGTCGATCCACACGTCGTGCGCGTCGCCATGCATGCCGTTGAAGCCGCCGACGACCGAGAAGCTCTTGCCGCCGTCCTCGGAGAGGATCAGGTTGCCGTCGGTCTTGAAGAGGCGTTTCGCGTCCTTCGGGTCGACGATCAGGTTCGCAAAGTAGAACGGCCGCCACACCATCCACTGGCTCTTGTCGCCCCGCTCCCAGCTGTCACCGCCGTCGTGCGAGATGAAAAGCCCCGAGTCGGTCGACTCGATGAACGCGTACACGGTTTTAGGCTCGCTCGGCGCAAAACGAAGCGCGATGCGCCCGTAGGGCTTCGCCGGCAGCCCCCTGTTTGACCCCGTCGTGAGCTCCTTCCACGTCGAACCGCCGTCGGTGCTGCGGTAGAGCCCGCTGCCCGAAGGCACCTTCGGGCTCTCGCCGCCCGAGCGGTAGGTCCAGCCCTTGCGGCGGAAGTCCCACAACGAAGCGATGAGGACGCCGGGACTGCCGGGCTGCATCGCGACGTCCCCGCAGCCGGTCGAGAGATTCCCCCCCTTCAACAGGAGCTGCCAGCTCTTGCCGCCGTCGGTCGTGCGGTAGAGGCCCCGATCGGCCGAGTCGCTCCAGAGCTTGCCGGGCACGCAGGCATAAACGGTGTCGGAAGCGCGCGGGTCGACGAGGATGCGCGAGATGCGCTCGGATTCCGGCAGCCCCGAGAATGTCCAGGTCTCGCCGCCGTCGGTGGACCTGTAGATGCCGTTGCCAATCGACACGCTGTTGCGTGTCCAGGTTTCGCCGCTGCCGACCCAGACGTTCTCGGGATGCGTGGGGTCGACGGCGATCGCGCCGATCGACTGCACCGGCTGCTCATCGAACACCGGCTTGAAGGTGGTCGCGCCGTCCGTCGACTTCCACACGCCGCCGCTGGCCGCGCCGACGAACAGCGTCAGCTTGCCCGAAGGATCACGGTAGCCGGCGAGCGCCGAGATGCGCCCACTCATGGTTGCGGAGCCGATGTTGCGCGCCCCGAGGCCTGAAATCGTCCCCGGGTCGATCGCGGTCCCCTGTGCCGCCGCAATTCCCGCACAGCCGAGTGTGCCGAGCACCGCGCAGCCGAGCGCTGCGAACTTCGATCGCATGAGCCTCACTCCTCTCAGGGATTACTTGGCCGCGCCCGGCGACGAGGCCGGGAACTGGAACAGCGTGTCCTCGGCCGCAACGTTGGCTTCCGCCTTCTCGACCTGTAGCGTGAAGCGCTGGCTCGAGCCCTTCGGTCCCGACTCCAGTGAGAACGGCATATAGACCCCGGCCACCTTCTCATAGTCGCCGTAGTCGGTGACAGTCTCGTTCGGCACGCCATGCTCGATGCGCCGGTTGACGGCGCGGATCTCGAGAAAGTAATCCGGATCGAGGTAGACGTATGTCAGGTCGCCGTTCGGTCTGGTCACGCGCAGCTTGTGCGCTTGCGTGCCGTCGATGTCCTCGGTACCGAGATAGTCGAGCGTGTAGCCCTTTGCCTTGTAGTCGACGAGCACTCCGGTGAAGTCTGCCGCGTTCTCACCGAGCGCCTTGGCATCGTCGGCCGACAGTCTCTCCGGTTCCTTGCGACCCCCGAAGGGGTTGATCTGCCAGCCCTGCTGGCCGTCGAAAGCCTGCACCCGCGTGAGCCCCTGCAGCAGCGCCTCGTAGCGGATCGAGCCCGGTCGCTTGATGAGTTCGACGTAGCCGAGCTCGATCGAGCCGCCGTTCACCCGGAGCTTCCCCGACAGGCGCAGCGACTGGATCGCGTTGAGCTTGTCGAGCCCTCCCTTGGCGGCGGTGTTCCTGGCGGCGAGCTCATCTGCCGTAAAGGCGAGTGCACCGGATGCTGCGAGCATCATCAGAAATGCTGCCAGGTGGCGCATTGCGGACTCCCGGGATCGGTCGGGGGCGCTATGATGCATTGCCCTTTGCGGCCGCACCAGATGCGGTCAGTTCTCATCGGCGAGGTTCGGATCTCTCGCCGGAGCCAGCTCCGGACGGATCTCGGCGAGCCGCCGTGCCCGCAGCGTCGAATTGAGCGCCGGCAGCTCACCCTGCAGCTGCAGCCAGGTGGTGAGCTGCTCGCGGAGCGCCTCTTCCGCAGCCTCGCTTGCGGCTCGCTGCGCCCCGGTGGGTGCCGCATCGGCGCGCGTCACCTCGGTGTACAGGCTGCTGATGCGGCTCTCGAGCTCGGTGAGGGTCGGCGGCGATGCGGCCTGCGACTTCTGCGGGTGCTCGTCCTTGGCCGGCTCGAGCAGTCCCGCCAGGCGCTTGTCGTAGGCCTGCACCGCCTGCGCTGTAGCGCCGCTCACGGCGAGTGGCGCGAGCTGCTGGCGCTCGGATCGCGCCGCGAGCAGCGCCCGCGAGGCGCTGCTTAAGAGATCGGCGAGCTTCATCGCCAGGTGGAGTTGATCCTCGAGCGCGCCGTCCGCGACCTTCACGCGCGGATCCTCCTTCAGGGTGAGTGGCACCTCGAGGCGGTGTCCGCTCACGGTCAACCGCACGAGGTAACTGCCGGGCAGCGCCACCGGTCCTCGCGGTCCGCGCGGGGTCGCGTGGGGAACGGCGGAGATCGGATAGCCTCGAGAGGCCGCGAGCGGTGCCGGGTAATGCAAGTCCCATATCCAGCGGTGCAGGCCGCTTTGCGCTGGCAGTGCGCGTGGCTCGGCAATCCAGTACCGCGGGATGAGCTCGCGCGAGAGCTCCTCGGCGCTCGGCTCTTGGGCGTCGTCGCTGCGGTAGCGCCTGACGAGCCCGCCGCTGCCGCCGAGCACCTCGAGCATCACCGGGCCGCGCTCATCGCGCGGCAGGTAGTACTCGATGATCACGCCGGCCGGCGGATTGGCTCCCAAGGGCTCATCGGCCGGGATGGGAGTATCGGTCCAGGTGCTGCGGAGTACGTGATAGCTCTCTGCCGGATGAAGGAGAACGGCCTCGCGCACGGTCGCGCTCCTCAACTGCCGGAGCCTGGAGATGTCATCGAGAATCCACAGGGAGCGGCCGTGCGTGGCGACAATGAGATCGTTCCCGTGAATCCACAGATCCCGCATCGAGGTGTGCGGGAGATTCAGCTGCAGCGAATCCCACTGCTCACCGTCGTCGTCGGAGATCCACACCGCCTTCTCGGTCGCCGCGAACAGCAGTCCCTGCCGCTCCGGGTCCTCGCGCACCGCGTTCACGGGCGCATCCTGCGGCAGGGCGCCGCCGATCGGCTCCCAGGTCTTGCCGGCATCGCGGGTCCTGAAGATGTAGGGATGCAGATCGTCGACGCGCAGGCGGCTCACGGAGACGTAGGCCGTGCCCACATCGAAGTGCGACGCCTCGATCTGGGTGACCTTACTCCACGCGGTGAGCGAGGGCGGAGTCACGTTCGACCAGTGGGCGCCGCCGTCCGAGGTGAGCCAGACGAGCCCGTCGTCGGTACCGGCCCAGAGCGTGTCGCGGCTGCGTGATGAGACGCCCAGCGCGTAGATCACCCCGCGCTGACGCTCGGCGCCGGGCCGATGCAGCGCTCCGACGCTCGCGGGAACGCCGGGATCCTCGCGGGTCAGGTCGGGACTGATCGCCTGCCAGGTCGCTCCGCCGTCGCTCGTCTGGTAGAGCCGGTTGGCTGCGTAATAAAGGACGTGCGGATCGAGCGGCGAGAACAGCAGCGGCTCGGTGCGATCGACGCGGACCTCGCCGCTGCGCACCGGAATCGGTGTCACGTTCTGTACCTGTCCGGTCGAGCGGTGGAACTTCGACACCTCGTTGCGACCGGCCCCGTAGATTACGTCCGGGTCGAGCGGATCCGGTGCGACATAGCCGTACTCGATCGCCCCGACCGGATGCCAGTCGCGCTCGGTGATCTCGCCGTCGTTGCCGCGACTGGCAATGCACACCGAGCCGCTCTCCTGCTGTCCGGCGCACACGTGGTAGGGAAACGTGGGCGTGACGCTCACGTGGAAGAGCTGCGCCGTCGGCTGGTTGAACCAGGAGCTCCACGACTCACCGCCGTTCAGGCTCACGAGGGCGCCCTGGTCGCCGACCAGTGCGATGATGCGGGGATCGTTCGGGCTGATCCACAGGTTCTGGTAATCGTCGCCGCCCGGCGCGCCGCGCAGCGACACCCAGCTCTTGCCGCCGTCGCTCGACTTCATGGTGACGATGCTGGCGCTGTAGACGACGTCGGGGTTCGAGGGATCGACGCGCACCACCGGCAGGTCGCCGCCGCCGATGCGCAGCGCGGGCCGCGGATCGGAAGTGATTCGTACCCAGCTCTCACCGGCATCGTCCGAGCGGAACACGCCCAGGCCGGCCGCCGAGGAGTAATCGCCGGGCTCGTTGGTGCCCACCGTGGCGTAGAGGCGTTGCGGCGCGCTCGGTGCGATCGCGATGTTCAGCTGCACGATATTGGGTGGAAGCCCCGCCGTGAGGGGCTTCCACGTCGTGCCGCCGTCGCTCGACTTGAACAGGCCGCCGCCGGTGCCCTGAAACTCGTTCTTGTCCTCCCAGGGACCGAGGCGCGACTGCCAGAGCGCGGCGTAGACGATGTCCGGGCGGCTCGGATCGATGGCCACCGCCGAGCCGCCGGTGTCCGGGTCCTTGTAGAGCACCTGTTGCCACGTGACCCCACCGTCGAGCGAACGGTAGATGCCGCGCTCGGCATTCGGTCCATAGGGATGACCGAGCACCGCAGCGAACAGCCGGGGTGAATTGCGTGGATCCACGGCGAGCTCGGCGATCTGCTGACCGTCTGCGAGGCCGAGATGGGTCCAGGTGCGGCCGCCGTCGGTGGAGCGGTAGATGCCGTTGCCGACCGACAGGTCTGGTCGATGAAGCCCCTCGCCGCTTCCCACGTAAATGACATTCGGGTCGGAAGGCGCGATTGCGATCGCCCCGATTGATTGTGTCGGCTGCGCGTCGAAGATCGGCTGCCAGGTTCGACCGGCGTCATTCGTCTTCCACACCCCGCCGTTGACTGCACCGACGTAAAAGACGTGCGGTTGCGAAGGTACGCCGGCGACCGCGCGCGTGCGGCCGCCGCGAAACGGCCCGATCATCCGCCAGGTGAACTCCTGATAGATCCCCGGCGGAAAGTGCTGTGCGACGGCAACGCTCGAGAAGTCTGTCAGAGCGGCGCAGGCCGCCAGAGGAAGGAGCCACGACCTAAGTATGCCCATAGTGCCCTCTTGCTTCTTCTGTTCGATGGGTCGATTCGGCCCAGCCTCGGGTAAGCTGAACTCCGGCTCACGCGCCAAGGCCGATCGAATGGGTAGCCGCAGGCCATTTTACGTGCCGGCGCTCGTCGTCATCCTGACGGGTGCCCTTGGCGGGTGCGCCGCATACGCCGCATATCGCAAGTGCGGATTTCACGGTTGCCCCGGGGATGCGGCCATCACGGCGGAGGTGTACGCGCTGCTCGATCAGCATCCGGCGTTGGGACCTCCCAATCAGGTCTACGTGCACACTTTCGACCGCGTCGTGTATCTGACGGGGCGTGCGCCAGGTGATCGACACCATCGCCCTGACCTATAACGGCCGGTGAGGCACACGCGGGGCTGCGGGGGCGGAGGGCGGCGCCATGCTTACAACAACGTGCGCCTGAGGCGCACCGTGCCGCCCGCATCGCGGCTCACGACGATATCATAGCGCTTGCCGCGGAATGCGATGTTCTTCAGCATCACCGACTTCCACGCGTCGGGCAACACCGGCGGATAGGCTTCACTCAGTCCCTTGTCGTCGATGCGCAGGCCGGTCAGGCCGTACACGAAGCTCTGCACGAAGCCGGCCGAGGTCGAGAGGATGTAGCCGGCGTTATTGGCCACGGTCTCGCTGCGCACGTTGAACGGCGCCTTGAGGAAGCCGACCAGATTGCGCTCAATCCACTCGCCGGCGGCGTTGCCGTCGCCGAGCTCGGCGGCGTGCACCGCGAGCATCACCATCATCATCTCGTTCGGATCGTCTCCGTGGACCTTGAGCTCCTTGAGCTGGAACTCGAGATCGTTGCGGCGCACCTGCGCCGACATCGGCAGGTCGAGATTGGGATAGGCCAGCCAGGAGAGCGAGGAGCCCATCCAGGTGACCTTGTCGTGCGGCGTACTTTCGTCGAAATCCAGATGGCGTTGCTCCTGCGTCGAGAACGGGATGTACATCTGCCGTGCGATCTGTGTCCACTTCGGATCGGCCTTGGCGCCGACTTCCCGCGCGGCGCCGACCGCGATCTCGAGCGCCTTGCGCGCGCTCGCGTTGGTGAAGGAGTCGTTCGAGACGTCGTCATACGCCTCATCGGGCGAGGTGACGTGATGGATCTCGTAGCGATGCTGGGCCTCGTTGAACTGCACCCGGCTGACCCAGAACTCGGCAATCTCGCGGATGACCGGCCAGCCATAGTCCCGGAGCCAGCTGCGGTCGGCGGTGGCGCGGTAGTACTGCCACTGCGCGATCGCGATGTCGGCGTTGACGTGAATCTCGCGGTACACGCCGTAGGCGAAATACGGGGTGTGATCGACGCCGGTCTCCGGGTCGGATTCCCATGGATACATGGTGCCCCGCACCCCATACTGCCGCGCGCGCTCGCGCGCCGGCTGCATGGTGCGGTGGCGGAACATGACGATCGGCTTGGCGCGCTCCGGGTGCAGCAGTAACAACGCCGGGAATACCCAGGAATCGCTGTCCCAGAATGCGTGTCCCGCGTAGTTCGGCGTCAGGGCGCAGGCGCCCATGGGCCACGCCGTACCGACCGTCGTGTTGGACAGCAGGTAGTACAGATCCGAATGCAGCACCTGCTGCGCCCGCGCGTCGCCCTCGATCAGCACATCCGACCGCCACAGCTCGTGCCAGGCCGTGCGATGTGCGTTGAGCAGCTCGTCGAAGCCGCTCTCGCGCGCCGCTCTGGCGAGTGCCAGCGTGACTTTCGCATCCCCTCCCCAGCCCTGCCGGGACACGGCGACGTACTTGCTGAAGGTGTAGGTTCGGCCTTTCTGCACCAGCACGCTGAGCAGCAGACCGAGCCGGTAGGGGGTCCTGATCAGCCTCGCTTCCGCGGGCGAGGTACCGGCCGGCAGTCCGACAGCTGCGGCCTCCGCCATGTCGAGGCCCTGCTCGGCCCGGCCGTCGAGCCAGAAGGTGAGGTCGCGGGCATCGCCGTCCTGTGCGATCACATGAGTGTCGCCGTGGTACCAGACCGGTACCCGGTCGGGGGTGACGGCATTCACGGGCTCGAGCACCGACATGTTGTTGGCATCGACCGCCTCCAACATCTGCTCGCCGGTCAGCGTGCGGATCGGGAAGCGCGGCTCATGCGGCGCCCAGAGCGTGAACCAGAACGCGAGCTGTACCGTGCCGGCAAAGTCCGGCGTGATCGCGATCCGGGTCGCGGCCAGGTGCGGCGACGCCTGACTCACGAAGCTCGTGACCCGGACATCCGTGCTGCGCTTGCTGTCGTCGGTGTAGCGATAGGCGGTGGTCAGCATCGCGTCGTAGAGGTTCAGCCTCTGGCTGTAGTCCGCGAACGCCTTGGCGCCGAGTTTGGTCTGATTGAGCCAGAAGTCCCCGGCGCTGGTGCTGCCGGTGCTGTAGTCGATGCCGCTCCAGCCGGGAATCGCGGCCGGTCGCGAGATGTCGTCCTTGGCGTAATCCATGAACGCGACCACATAGGCCAGGTTGCCTTCGGTGCCGCGCGGCCCGGTCATGGTCGACAGATAGCCGTTGGCAAGGTAGCTCGGGAAATAGGCGGCGAAGTCCTTGGCGGTAGCGGTGAGCAGAAAGCTCGGATCGGTGTCAGCACTCGCCGCAGCGGCCCCGCATGCCGCCGCCGCCAACATGCCGACCGCAACGCGCTGTCCGCGCTTCGATGCAAACTCCCGGAGCGGCCCGGCGTGGCGATGCGCAGCAGTCGCTGCAATCGCAGGCTGAATCATTTCGTGTCGGGCTCCTGGGCCAGGGTCATCCACACGGCGATGTCCCAGGCGTTGCGGATTCCGATGAACAGCAGCGCCAGCGACAAACCCGCGACAGCGTACAGGCTCCCACGCGGTCGCTGCCAGACGAAGACCGCACTCGCCAGCAGGCCGCCATACACGCAGCTCGGCAGGATCGCGTTCCAGATCCAGTCCTCGCGCACGGGAATGTAGGGATGCTGACGGCGCAGGTGTGTGGCGATGAGACCAGCGTAGCTAAGGCCCGCGAGCCCCACGAGCCCGACCCCGACACTCAGGCTCGTCACACTCTGATGCGGCATGCTGAGGTACGCGGACAGCGCCAATGCCGCCCCGAAATGCACGATCGTCGGCGTGACGAAGGCCCGAAGCCCCGTGGGCTGAGCGCGCGCCGCGTCCCGGATCAGCGCGATGACCACGAAGGTGAGCCCCGTCAGACCTCCGGCCGAGGAACCGACGATGACGTAGAAGTTTTCCCAACCTGTCAGGAGCGATGCGTTCATCGAGACTCTTCTTGAAGTTTGCGCCCAGGCGATCTTATATCGGTGCGCGGCTCAGCATCCCGCTCAGCATGCGCCGCACAGCCTGTGCCGGTGAGGTCGCTGCAGCGCAAAAGCCATCGCGGGCCGCACCAGCGGTTCTGCGGCGCGCGGGCGTGCGCGGTGCAGACTTGCACTTGCCGTGCCGTTGGCGCTGAATGCGCCGGGCGGACAGTGCGCAGACCAGCGAAGCCAGGGGAAACCAAGATGGTCGCAACCGACGTCGCCGGTCTTTCCGAGCGGGAGCATGGGATCCAGCTCAGGCGCGCCGTGATCGCTGCCACCGTGGGAACCGCCATCGAGTGGTACGACTTCTTCCTCTACAGCGTCGTGACCGGGCTGGTGTTCGCGAGGCTGTTCTTCCCGAAGTCGGATCCGTTGGTCGGCACGCTGCAGGCATTCGCGGTCTATGCCGTCGGCTTCGTCGCGCGACCCGTCGGGGCGGCGATCTTCGGCCATTACGGCGATCGCATCGGGCGCAAGGCGGCGCTGATCGCGACGCTCCTGCTCATGGGCATCGCCACGTTCCTGGTCGCGCTGGTGCCCACCTATGAGCAGGTGGGAATCTGGGGCGGCATCATTCTCACGATACTGCGGTTCATTCAGGGGATCGGCGTCGGCGGGGAATGGGGGGGATCGGTGCTGATGTCGATGGAATGGGCGCGTTCCAACAAGTCGCGCGGCTTCATCGCATCCTGGCCGCAGTTCGGAGTGCCCTGCGGGTTGTTCCTTGCCAACCTCGCGGTTCTGGTCTTCAGCCGCCTCTCGGGAGACCAGTTCCTGCACTGGGGCTGGCGCATTCCGTTCCTCCTCAGCCTGCTGCTGGTGGGGGTGGGACTGTATATCCGTCTCGGGATTCTCGAGACCCCGGTATTCACCCGGATTCTCGCCGCCCGCAAGGTCGAGAGCGCACCGCTTCGCGAGGTGCTGCGGCGCCAGCCGCGGGAAATCGTCCTGAGCATGTTCGCGCGCCTGGCGGAGCAGGCGCCCTTCTACATCTTCACGGCGTTCGTGTTCACTTACGGGGTCGAAATCTTGAAGGTGCCGCGCGATTTCCTGCTGCTCGCGGTGCTCAGCGCCTCGATCCTGTCGTTCGTCTCGATCCCGCTTTCCGGTCACATCTCCGACCTCATCGGCAGGAAGAAGATGTACCTGTTGGGAGCCATCGTGACCGGTGTGTTCGGCTTCATCTATTTCGGCCTGCTCGACACGGGCAGCCGGGCCCTGATCTTCCTGGCCATCTTCCTGTCGCTCATCCCGCACGACATGCAGTATGGACCGCAGGCGGCCCTGATCGCGGAGTCGTTCAAAGGCCGGGTTCGCTACAGCGGCGCGTCGCTCGGCTATCAGCTCGCGTCGGTGATCGCAGGCGGCCCGGCGCCGCTCGTGGCCGCCTGGCTTTTCAGCCGGTATCACTCCGCGTATGCGATCGCAGGCTACATCGCGGTCTGCAGCGTGGTGACGGTGATCGCGACCAGCCTGATGACCGATTACACCGGCAAGGACATCGAGGGGGACTTCGAGTAACAGCGTGCGCGGTCGGCTCGCGCGCCGCTCACGGATACTTGTCCTCCACGACGCCGCGCACCGGATGGGTGTCGTACACGAGGACTATCGATTGGATGCGCCCCGTGCTCGGGTCAAAATTGAATACATCCGCGCAGTCGAAGGCCACCCGCGAGCCGTCCTTGAGGCGCCAGTCGTACAGATAGTAGGCGACCGCGCGCAGGTGGCCCTCCGCGCTCACCAGCACGTCGTGCACGGTGAGCTTCGTGCCCTTCGATGACTCTGCGACCTTCTTGATGAACTGCCGCACCGGCAGTCGTCCGAGGAAGGGCGACTCGACCCAGCCATCCGGAATGAACAGGGACGCTGCCTTGTCCGCATCCCCCGCCTCGAGCGCCTTCAGATAAGTGTGCACCGTGCGCTGCATATGCCGCTCCGCAACCATCGCCGGGAGTGCGCACCCGGAAAGACACAACCCTGAGGCGTCCCCCGCCGAGGGTCAAGTCCGTCGGCACGCCGCAGCTACCGCCCCGACAGGGTGGCCGGGCACCAGACGCGGGATCCGGGAGGGGCGGCCCTCATGAGATTTGCGGCTTTAGAATCAACTGTCTGAGAGAAGAATCTCCGGTCGTTTCGCCTGGATTGGATGAATCCTAGGGGGTGCCTCGTGTCACGCTCGAAGAACGAGTGCGGGGTCTGGAGCCCGCCGCAGCCGAAGTCGCTCTGGGAATCACGCCTCGGCGCCCACCGGCGTCAGCTCGGCGCAATGGTCTCCGCCTTTTGGGAGGGGTAAGTTACCGTGCCCACACGGCAAAATACCCCGGCCGGGAGCGCAGCAAGCCTGCTTACCAAGGATCGCGCTCGCCTCGCCCCCATTCACGCGAGACACGGCGCCTGAGGAGAGCCCGGGATGCAGACGCTCACCGAGAAAAAGCCGAGCACGACGAAGCGCATGATCGTGATGGTCGTCGCGGTGCTCGCATTGATCGGCGTGATCGCCGGTATCAAGGTGCTGCAAATCATGCGGATGATCGCCGCGAGCAAGCCGCCGCCGCCCGCGGTGGTCAGCACCTCGAAGGCCGGCTATCAGGACTGGCAACCGGAGCGGCGCGCGGTGGGGACACTGCGCGCGGTGCGCGGCGCGGATCTGGCGCTCGATGTCGCAGGGCTCGTGACGCGCGTCAACGTGAAGTCGGGCGACGAGGTCAGGGAGCGCCAGCTGCTGCTGCAGCTGCGCGACAGTGAGGACATCGCGCTCTTGCACCAGCTCGAGGCCGCCGCGGCGCTCGCCGACGTCACCTTCGCCCGCGCCCGGGACCAGCTGGCCGTTCAGGTGATCAGCAAGGCCGATTACGACCAGACCGCCGCGGATCTCAAGGCCAAGCACGCCGCGGTGACGCAGCAGGAGGTCAACGTTGCGAAGAAGGCGCTGCGCGCTCCGTTCTCCGGACGCGCCGGTATCGTCACCATCAATCCGGGCACTTATCTGAGCTCCGGCACCACCGTCGTGACGCTGCAGCAGCTCGATCCCATCTATGTCGATTTCCATCTACCTCAGAAGGATCTCGCGGCGCTGCGCGCCGGCGAGAGGATCACCGTGACACTCGATGCCTTTCCGGGCAAGGCTTTCGCAGGCACGGTGAGCGCGATCAGTCCGAAAGTGGACGCTGACACGCGCAACGTGCAGGTGGAAGGGAAAGTACCCAACCCGGATCACGTGCTGACACCCGGCATGTTCGCCAACGTCAGCGTCGACGTCGGCTCGAAGCAGCGCTACCTGACGCTGCCGCAGACCGCCGTGGTCTACAACCCGTATGGCGAGACGGTGTTCGTGGTGCTCACCAAGGCGGAAGCCGACCGGCGGCAGGCGGCGGCTGCCGCGGCCGACGACCCTCCCAAGGAGCAGCAGCCGAAGAAGCCGGCCAAGGGGCCGCCGCCACTGCCGCCGGACGCGCTGGTGGTGCAGCAGACCTTCGTCACCACCGGGCCGACCCGGGGGGATCAGGTCGCAATCGTCAAAGGCCTCGACGAGGGGGCCGAGGTCGTCACCAGCGGCCAGATCAAGCTCAAGAACGGTGTGCCGATCCGGATCGACAACAGCGTACAGCCGGCCAACAGTCCGAATCCGAAGCCCCAGGAACACTGAGCACGCGGACGTGCCATGAACTTCACCGACACCTTCATCAAGAAGCCGGTCCTGGCGATCGTCGTCAGCTTGTTGATTCTGGTCCTCGGGCTGCGCGCGCTCATCGACATCTCGGTGCGCCAGTATCCGAAGACCGAGAACGCGGTGGTCACGGTCACCACCGCCTATTACGGCGCCGACGCGCAGACAGTCGCCGGCTTCATCACCCAGCCTCTCGAGCAGGCGATCGCGCAGGCACAGGGCATCGACTACCTCTCCTCCTCCAGCAGCACGGGGCTGTCGACCATCACGGCCACACTGCGCCTCAATTACGACGCCAATCGCGCACTCACGCAGATCCAGACGCAGGTGACCTCGGTGCGCAACCAGCTGCCGCCGCAGGCGCAGCAGCCAGTGCTGAGCATCCAGGTCGGCGAGACGATCGACGCCATGTACATGGGCTTCAGGAGCGACCTGCTGCCGTCCAACAGCGTCACCGATTATCTGGCGCGCATCGTCAAGCCGAAGCTCGACGCCGTGCAGGGGGTGCAGGCGGCGCAGATCCTCGGCGGCCGCCAGTTCGCCCTGCGCGCCTGGCTCGACCCCGTGCGGCTCGCCGCCCACGGCGTCACCGCCGCGGACGTCTACCGGGCGCTCAGCGCCAATAACTATCTGGCCGCGGTCGGCACCACCAAGGGACAGATGGTCAGCGTCGACCTGACGGCCGGCACCGATCTGCATTCGGTCGAGGAGTTCAGAAAGCTCGCCGTGAAGCAGAGTAACGGCGCGATAGTGCGGCTCGAGGACGTCGCCACCGTGGTGCTGGGCGCCGAGGACTACGACTTCAACGTCTCGTTCAGCGGCAGGATGGCGGTGTTCATCGGCATCAAGGTGGCGCCGGATGCGAACATCCTCGAGGTCGCGCAGCGGGTGCGCAACACCATGCCCGACATCGTGTCGCAGCTACCGACGGGTCTGTCCGGCGAGATCGTCTATGACAGCACTAAATTCGTCACCGCATCGATCCGTGAGGTCGAGAAGACGCTGATCCAGGCGCTGCTGATTGTCACCGTGGTGATCTACCTGTTCCTGGGAACCCTGCGCGCGGTGATCATCCCGGTCATCGCCATGCCGCTGTCGCTCATCGGCACGTTCTTCGTCATGCTGGCGCTCGGCTACTCGATGAACCTGCTGACGCTGCTCGCGCTGGTGCTCGCCATCGGCCTGGTCGTGGATGACGCCATCATCGTCGTCGAGAACGTCGACCGGCACATGAAGGAGGAAGGCAAGACACCGCTGCAGGCCGCCCTTCTCGCGGCGCGCGAGCTCGGCGGCCCGATCCTCGCCATGACCGTGGTGCTGATCGCCGTCTACGTGCCTATCGGCTTCCAGAAAGGGCTGACCGGCGCCCTGTTTACCGAGTTCGCCTTCACGCTGGCAGCCGCGGTCACCGTGTCCGCCGTCGTCGCGCTGACCCTCTCGCCGATGATGTGCTCCCGGTTCTTCAGCAGCGAGCAGGAGGGCGGGCGCTTCGTGCACCTGATCGACCGTGTGTTCGACCAGGTGCGGCGCGGCTATCAGCGCCTGCTCGAGGGGCTGCTGCAGACCTGGAGCGTGATCGTGGTGATGGGCGTGCTGCTGTTCGGCGCGACGCTGCTGCTCGGCATGACTTCCAAGTCCGAGCTCACGCCGGAGGAAGACCAGGGGTTCCTCTTCTATCAGCTCAAGGCCGCCCCCGACGCGACCGCACAACAGATGCTCGGCTACTCTGAGCAGATGTTCGCTCTCGGCCGACAGGTGCCGGAATACGAGATGATGTTCCAGATCGTCACCCCCGGGCAGGGCTTCGGCGGCATGCTGTTCAAGCCCTGGGATCAGCGCAGCCGCGGTGCCGCGCAGCTGCAGCAGGTGCTGCAGGAGACATGGAATCGCATCGCCGGCGGGCAGATCTTCGTGTTCTCGCTGCCGGCGCTCCCGGGCGCGGCCGGTGCGCCGATCCAGGTGGTCGTCAACACCACCGAGCCGTTTCAGAACCTCAATGAAGTGGTGGAGGCGGTGCTGTCGAAGGCGCGCGACAGCGGCAAGTTCTGGTTCATCGACACCGATCTCAAGATCGACAAGCCGCAGTCGACCGTGGTGGTCGATCGCGATCTGATCTCGACCCTGGGCCTCACGCAGCAGGATGTCGGCAGCGCGCTCGGCGACGCGCTTGGCGGCGGCTACGTCAACTACTTCTCGATCGCCGGGCGCTCCTACAAGGTGATCCCGCAGGTGCTGCAGGCCGATCGCCTGAATCCCCATCAGGTACTCGACTACTACGTGCGCACGCCAGACGGCGCGGTGCTGCCGGCGGCGACGGTCGCGAGCCTCAAGCACACCACCGTGCCGCAGTCGATCAATCGCTTTCAGCAGCTGAACGCCGCGACCATCACCGGCGCCAGCGGCATGTCGCAGGGTGAGGCGCTGCAGTTCCTGCGCAACACGCTCACCGAAGTCGCGCCGAGCGGCTATCAGCTCGACTATTCTGGCCAGTCGCGGCAGTTCGTGCAGGAATCCGGCGGCTTCGCAACCACGCTGTTGTTTGCGGTCATCATCGTGTTCCTCGCGCTCGCGGCGCAGTTCAACAGCCTGCGCGATCCGATCGTCATCCTGGTGTCGGTGCCCATGGCACTGTTCGGGGCGCTGATCTTCGTCAACCTGATCTCGAGTCTCAACATCTACACACAGGTGGGCCTGGTCACACTGATGGGCCTGATCTCCAAGCACGGCATCCTCATCGTGCAGTTCGCCAACGAGTCGCAGCGTACCGGCATGAGCAAGCGTGACGCGATCGTCCACGGGGCCGCGGTGCGACTGCGCCCGATCCTGATGACCACCGCTGCCATGGTGCTCGGCGTGATCCCGCTCGTGATCGCCTCGGGCGCCGGGGCCGCGGGACGCTTTGCCATGGGTCTGGTGATCGCGACGGGTCTTTCGATCGGCACGCTCTTCACGCTGTTCGTCGTGCCGGCCTTCTACATGCTGCTCGCCGCAGATCACCACGCCGAGCAGGCGAAGCGCGTCGATGAAGGCCTCGGCGGAGCGCCTGAGCACGCCTAGGGATCGCGCGCCCGCAGCCCGCGGCAACGTCCCTGCGCGCCTCTAGCGTTGCAGCCGCACCTGCAGGGCGGCGCCGTGGCGCAGGGGAATCAGCGATAACGCCGGCCCCGCGCGCCCGGTCGCGAGCGTAAGAAAGGCGTCATTAAAGAACGCGCCGTTGAAATTTCCCAGCGATATGCCGACCAGGGTATCCGAGGGGAAGTGAAGGCCGGCCTCTACCCGGGCCCACGCGGTGCCGTAGGCGATGGCGTCCAGACCGAGATCGAGCACGCGCCGGGTCGTGCGATTCAGGCCGAGCGATTGCAGGTTGCGCTCGGTGAGCTCGGTCAGCACGGCGGACCGCGAGGCGTGTGATGACGGCATGCTGCGGGTGTCCTGGCCGTTCGGGCGCTCGCGCGCTGTCGCGCTCTTGAGCACCGCGCTCTCCGCGTCGGTCACGACGATGGCGGCGACGCCGACGGCAGCTCCACGCAGCTTGTCGAGCAGCCACTCCTCCGGATCCGAGCCGCTCGGAGTCGCCAGAACGGATGCCACGTACGCGTAGCCCGAAGCGGCGCGCAACCGATTGCTCCAGTCCACCGCGCTCTGCGTCGATCCGAATACCGCCGTGCGGGCACGCGCCCAATCCGAAGTCCTGCGGTCGGCGCCGCGCACCTGAAAAAGTGCCGCGGCCGCGAGCGGGCCCCAGAACCGGGGAGTCTCCAGCGCGGAGGCCGCCGCGGCGCGCACCCGCCGCCACCCGGGAGCCGTGCTCGCAGCCTCGCCCCAGCCATGATCGTTCGGCAGTGTCGCGCAGCCTGCAAGGGCCAGCGTACCCGCCACCCAGAGCATCACGATGAAACGACTCACCCGAGTCCCGTTCTGCGGCGGCGTCACGTTGAGCGCTGCTTCCCCGCGCGCCTTGTAGGCTCAGCCTGGGTGAGCCTGGGGCGCACGCTGACCGGAATTGATGACGCGCACCGCCTGCCCTGAGGTCAGCCGCTCGGCGCCGCGCACCACCAGACGATCGCCGGGCGAGAGCGGCCCCTTGACCTCCACCGCATCGTCCATGCCCACTCCCGGCGTCACGTCGAGCTGCTCGACGGTGTTGGAGCGCGTGACCCGCAGCACGTAGGAGTGATTCTGGCGGATGACCAGGGCGTCGCGCGGCACGGTGACCGCGGTGCGTGCGGAGGTTGATGGCAGGCTGACTTCGACCGGGGTTCCGACCAGCCATTGCGGATCGGCGAGCGCGACGCGCACCTCGAACTGGCGGGAGCGATCGTCGCCCACGGGGACCATCGTGCGAACCCGGCCGGTCCGCTCGACGCCGTGCTCGCGTACCGTGACCGTCTGTCCGGGGTGGACGTTGGCGGCGAGGTCGAGCGCCGCAGTGGCGCGCGCTTCGATCTCCGTGGTGTTGACGAGCCGCACGGTCGAGGCGCCGATCTGCACGTACTCGCCGCGCTGAATGAAGCGCTCGGTCACGACGCCGGGGAATGGAGCGCGGATCACCGACTGACCGATCTCGTACTCCGCCTGGTGCAGCTGTGCCTCCGCCCGCGCGACGTCCTCGGCCGATACCTCGCGCTGCGCGCGCGCGTCCTCGAGCTGGCTGGCGCTCAGCGCCTGGGTCGCAGCCAGGCGGTTGAAGCGCTCCAGCTGCGAGCTCGCCACCTCGCGCTGGGCGCGCGCCCGTGCGACCTGGGCGCGCAGATCCTCGGCTCGCAGCCGCGGCATCGTGTCATCGAGCCTAGCGATCGGGTCGCCCTGACGGACGCGCGTGCCCACCTCGGCGATCCACATCACCCGGCCGCCGATCACGCTCGCAATGCGCGCATCGGCGCGGCTCACGATCGAGCCGGGGATCCAGCTGCTGACGGCCACCGGGCGCACGCTGACCATGCCGACTTCGACCACCACGCCCTGCGCGTTTGACGGCGGGCCATCGGCAGCGCTCGCCGCCGCCAGCCCCAAGGTGGCGGCGATTCCGGCGAGCGCAGCTTCACGGCGGCCGCTCGCGCGCCGCGCCCGCGAGGCACTGGCACCCGAAGCGCTGGTCGGGCTCATGGCTGCAGCACCGATGCCGCTGCCGGTTCGGCCGCGGCTTCCGTGCGGCCCCGCGCGCGCAACAGCCGCATCAGCGCCGGTATCAGCATCAGGCTGAACACCAGGCTGATGACCACGCCGCCGATGTTGACGGCGGCCAGACCCCGGTAGATGACGCTGCCCGGCCCCGGATTGACGGCCATCGGCAGCGCCCCGAGCGCGCCGGTGAGCGTGCTGGCGAGAATGGCCCGCAGGCGCTGCTGGAGCCCCGCGCGAATCCCCTCATCGAGGGTGGCGCCCTCGGACTCGGCGCTGCGCACCGCCGCGACCAGCAGTATCGCGTGGTTGATGATCACGCCGATCATCATCACGAAGCCGATCATGGAGAGGAGATCGAGCGCCTGGAACTTCACCAGGTCCAGCAGCCGCAGCCCCACCACCCCGCCGACCAGAGCGAGCGGCACCGTCAGCAGCACGATGACGCTGTCGCGCACGGATCGGAACAGCACGGTCATGAGCAGCAGCAGCACCACCAGCGCCAGTGCAAACACCCGGCTCATCGCCGCGAGCGTCTGGCTCAGGCTGTCCGCGCTCCCGGCGAGGCGCATCGAGCCGTCGGGCGGCATGTGGGCGCGCAGCTGTGGCAGGATCTGCGCATCGATGGTGCTCAGCACCCTCTGCAGTGACAGCGACGCCGGCGGATCCACGGTGAGGGTCACGGTGCGCCGGTGATTCAGCCGGCGGATCGCCGGCGGTCCGAGCACCGTCGACAGCTGCACCAGGTCCCCGAGCCGCACGACCAGCCCTGAGGGTGTCATCAGCGGAGCGTTCGACAGGTCTTCGGGCGTCGTGCCCTCGCTCGAGCGCAGAATGATCGGCAGTCGCGACTTACCGTCGAAGTACTCGCCGAGCCAGGCCCCCTCGCCGACCGCGCGCACCACGGTCCCGAGCGTCGCCCGGTCCCAGCCCACTTCGGCGATGCGCCGATCGTCGGGCACCGCGTGCAGCTCGAGCGACACGTCCTCGGGGTTGGGGAAGCTCTGCACCGCGGCGCCCGGGAACAGTTTCTCGAGCAGCGTGCGGCCCTCGAGCGCCACGCGGTTGAGCGCCGCGGTGTCCTCGCTCTGCAGGTGAATGCCGACCGAGCGGGCCGAGCCGCCGATGCCGCCGAACAGGTCCCCCTCGACCGTGAATACCCGGGTGTCCGGCAGGCCTACGACGATTTTGTCGCGCACCAGCCGCTCGAGCTCGCCGATGCGATTCTCTTCGATCACGCGCGCGCCGATGGTGCCGCCTCCCGGCCAGGTGAGGATGTACCAGTTCTTGAGGTACGGCTGTTGCCGGCCCTCCATGTAAGGTCGCATACGCTCGAGCAGCGTCGGCAGCAGCTCCCGATTGACCGCCTCCGGACTCATGCCCGGCGGAAAATCGAAGAACGCATCGATGGCCGCGCGCTTGACCGGCGGCAGGTAATCGAGCGGCGGCAGCATCCACCACGTGAGCAGCAGCGGGAAGAGCAGCAGACCCGCGATCCACGACAGTTGCTTCGGGCGCGTGTCGGTCACGCGCAGCACCCACTCGGTCAGCCGGGGCCAGCCGTGGCCGTAACCGCTGGGACGCAGCGGGCGGTCGAGCGCGAAGCTCAGGGCCACCGGCAGCAGGGTGAGCGCGGCCACGATCGAGATCGCGACAGCGATCGAGATCGTGAGCGCAAGATCACCGAACAGCTGCCCCTCGACGTCCTTTAGAAACAGAACCGGCACGAACACCGCGACGGTGGTGGCGGTGGAGGCGACCAGCGCGCCGGCGACCTGGCGGGCTCCCCTCCTCGTCGCCTCCTCAAGCGGCAGGCCGCCCTCGCGCAGACGCACCACGTTGCCCGAGACCACGATCGCTCCCTCTACCACCATGCCTACCGCGAACGCGAGCCCGGCGAGGGAGATGACGTTCAGGCTGCGCCCGAACAGGTCGAGCACGATGAACGTTGCGCAGAGGCACACCGGAATAGTGGCGGCGATCAGCAACGTCACGCGCCACTCGCGCATGAACCACCACACCACGACCAGCGCGAGCAGAGCCCCCACCACCAGGTTCTCGGTGAGCAGTCGCACCGCGCGGCGGATGAAGAGCGAAGCGTCGAAGGATTGCTCGATGCCGAGCCCGTGGGCCTTGAGCGGTCCGGCGCGCAGCTCCGCGACCGCGGCCTTGACAGCCTCGAGCGTTGCCAGCACGTTGGCGCCGTTGGCCCGCAGCACCCGGATGCCGATCGCCGGGTTGCCGTTCTGGTAGGCAAAGAACTGCCGCGCGGGCGGTCCGACATCCACCGTGGCAATGTCGGCGAGGTGCACCGGTCGGCCGTCGCGCCACGCCAGCACCAGCGCGCCGAGCTGCTCGGGCGAGAAGCGTCCGGTGAAGCGCAACGTGTATTGGCGGCGGCCGACGTCGAGCTGGCCGCCCGATACGTTGGTGGCGCTCGCGGCGCGGCTGGCGACGTCCGGGACGGTGATTCCCAGGCTGGCGGCGCGCGCCAGATCGAGCGTCACGCGCACGTTATCCGGCGGCCCGGCGTTCACCTCGACCGCCGCGACTCCCGGTATCGCCTCGAGCCGCGAGCGCACGGTGTCTTCGATGAAGCGCCGCTGCGCCTCGATCGGACCGCGGGTGCCGGGCAGCAGCTGGACGAAGAACCAGGAGAGTGTCTCGTTGGTGTTGCCGTTACCGCCGAGCGAGACGCTTGGCCGGTCGGCATCGCGCGGCAGCGGCGGCAGGCGGTTGATGCGCCCGATCACCTCGACGAGCGCATTCTTCATGTCGGTTCCGAGCGCGAAGCGCAGGTTCAGCTGCGCCGCGCCGGCGAAGGCGTTGCCCTCGATCTCCTCGACACCGGGCATGCCCTGCATGACGTTCTCGAGCGGCTCGAGGAGCTCCGACTCGACTTCCTCGGGCGACGCGGTGCGCCAGCCCGCCTGGATGGAGAGCTCGGGTTTGTTGATGTCGGGAAACAGCTGCAACGGCAGCCGGCTCAGGCTCAGAAGCCCGACGACCCCCAGGAACACCGCAATAACGATGACCCCGATCGGACTGCGGCTCGACCACTGCAGGCTTTCCACGGCTCAAGCCCACGCGATGAGGGGGAACGCACCCCCGCGAGCTAGGATGCTAACGCCGTTCGGGCGGTTTAAACGGGCGCACGCGCCGGAGCGTTGGTCCGATGCGACGCGGGGAGGCGTGCAGGGTGCGGGAACGCCCGGACCGCGGTTACGCCGCCGGCCGGTCCGGACACGCGGCTAGCTGCGCGGCGGTCGAAGGACCGTGAGCTTGCTGTAAGTGCGGTCGAGCGCCGACTCGGGCACGGAACCGGTTTTCTGCTGCGACTCGCGCAGCAGGGTGGCGAACTGGTCGGCCGGCACCGCGGGGCTGAAGCAGAAGCCCTGGTACTGGTCACAGCCGAGAGTCTTTAGTAGGTCGAGCTGCTCGCGGGTCTCGACGCCTTCAGCCACCACCTTCAGATGCAGGCTGTGGGCCAGAGAGACGATCGCCCTGACGATCGAGGCGTCGTCGGCGCGCGATATCAGCTCGGCGATGAAGCCCCGATCGATCTTCAGCTTGTCGATCGGGAAGCGACGCAGGTAACTCATGCTCGAGTAGCCGGTGCCGAAATCATCGACCGACACCACCACTCCCATACGGCTGAGCTGCTCGAGGATGGTCACGGATTCCTCCGGGTCGCTCATCAGCGCGCTCTCGGTGATCTCGACCTCGAGAAAGCGCGGCTCGAGCTGCGCGGCCTGCAGCGCCTCGCGGATCATCTGCAGCAGATTGCCGTGCCGGAACTGGAAGGCCGACAGATTGACCGCGACGCGCAGCGGCTGCAGCCCACCGAGCTGCCAGGCGCGCGCCTGGCGGCAGCTCTCGCGCACCACCCATTCACCGATCGCGTCGATCAACCCGCACGATTCCGCCAGCGGGATGAATTCTCCCGGAGGCACCAGCCCGCGCTGCGGATGCCGCCAGCGCACCAGCGCCTCGGCGCCGTGAATCAGTCCCGTCTTGGTGTCGACCTTCGGCTGGTAGTGCAGCTCGAACTGCTTGAGCGCCAGCGCCTGATGCAGGTCGCTCTCCAGCTTGACCCGCTCCTGGGTCGCGGAATTCATTCCCGGCGCGTAGCACTGGGTGTTGTTCCGGCCGCGTTGCTTGGCACAGTACATGGCGGCGTCCGCGTTGGCGATCAGCGCCTCCGCGCTCTTGCCGTCGGTCGGAAACCTGGCGATGCCGATGCTCGCGGACGTGTGCAGGTCGACGCCCTCCAGATGGATCGGTAGCTGCAATGCCTTGACCGCGCGCCGTGCGATGAGCTCCGCGTCCTCGGGCTTCGCCAGTCGGTCCATGATGAACAGAAACTCGTCCCCACCGAGGCGGCCGACGGTGTCCGTGCTGCGGGCGATACCCGCCAGGCGGTGTGCCACTTCCTTGATCAGCCTATCCCCGGCGTGGTGTCCGAGCGAATCGTTGACGATCTTGAAGCGGTCGAGATCGAACATCGCGACCGCGAAACTGTGCCCGTCGCGCTCCGCATGCGCCACGGCCTGTGCCAGGCGATCGTCCAGCAGCACGCGGTTGGGCAGGCCCGTCAGCGCGTCGTGGCTGGCGAGATGCCGCAGCTGCTTGTTGGCGGCCTCGAGCCCTTGGGTACGGGCCTCCACGACGTGCTCCAGATGCTCGACCTGGCGCCGCAACGTCCGTTCGTTGTCCCACTTACGCGTAAGGGCGTTGGCAGACTGCAGCACCTCGATCGGCTCGAACGGCTTCTTGATGACCAGCAGCTTGTCGGAGTGATCGAGGCGCGCGACCACCTCGGTCCAGTCGTAGTCCGCGTGCGCCGAGCAGATGACGACCTGCACGTGCGGGTCGATGTCCCACAGGTGCAGGATGGTCTCCAGCCCGTCCCAGCCCGGCGGCATGCGCATATCGATGAATGCCATCGCGTAGGGACGGTCCTCGGCAAGCGCCTGCTTGACCCGTGCCACACCCTCCTGACCTTGTAGAGCCGTGTCGAGCTCGAACGCCGGGCGCGACGCCGCGGGGGCGGCCTCGCCCAACAGCAGTCGCTCCGCCTCCATCAGCCCGGCCGGGTCGTCGGCACGACCGCAGAGGATCTTGCGAAAGTCCTCGTGGATGGCCGGGTTGTCATCGACGATGAGCACCCGCCGCTGGTGCAGGGGGTTGCTAGCCATATGCGCTCCCAGGCGATTTGAGGGGAAGCTCGAGCACGAAAGTCGCGCCGCGCCCGGGCCCGGGGCTCTCGACACGCAGCGCGCCGCCGATTTCCCTGGCGGCGAGCGCCGCGCTGTGCAGGCCGAAGCCGTGCCCGGTCTTCTTGGTGGTAAATCCGTGGGTGAAGATGCGAGGGAGGTGCTCGGGGGCGATGCCGGAGCCGTTGTCGCTGACGGCGATGCGCACCCCGGTCGCGCATCGCTCGATGGTCATGGTGACGCGCCGGTCGCGCTCGCCGACCTCTTCGCAGGCGTCCTTGGCATTGCGCAGCAGGTTGACCAGGATCTGCAGCACCTTGTGCTTGTCGACGGTGATCTGCGGCACGGCCGTGAACTCGCGCACCACTCTCACCGCATGGCGCTCCAAGGCGCTCTGGTTGATCCGCAGGCTCTCGTCGACGAGATGCTTGACGTCGATGGGCTCGGCCATGCCGCCGAGCTTCGCGTAGCGCTGCTGCATGGCGACGATGTCCTTGATGTGGTCGATGTTGCCCTTCAGGGAATCGAGCTCTTGCAGGGCGTTCTTGTTGTCGGCGCTCAGGTGACGGGACAGCTCCGCCAGGTACACGGGCAGCACCTTGCCGCGCTCGTCGTGCGCGACGAAGCGGCCGAGATCGCCCTGGTGCTCCTGCAGCAGCGACACCACCCGGCTTAAGCCCGCGGCGCGCGATCGCCTCAGGCTGTCCGCCACCAGGTTCGCCGAGACGTTGACGCTGTTGAGCACGTTGCCCACGTTGTGCAGCACGCTGGTGGCCACATCGGCCATGCCCGCCTGCCTCGAGGCGTCGCGCAGCTGTTGCTGCAGGGCGTCCTCGCGACGCTGGGCCGCGACCCGCTCGGTGACATCCAGGTCGATGCCGACCATACGCGCTCCGCCGCCGGCCGGATCGCTGACCACGGCGGCTACGGACTCCAGGTGGGCGATGCTGCCGTCCGGGCGTGCAACGCGGTACTGAGTGTGCAGGGTCTTGCGCTCGCTCATCGCTACCGTGATCGCCGCCTGCGCGGCCTCGCGGTCGGCGGGGTGAATCAGGTCGAGCCAGCCGCTGAGCGTAGGCTGGAAGGTCTGCGGCGACACGCCGTAGAGCTCGTGCATGGTGTCGCTCCACCACACCGTGTTGCCGCTCTTATCCATCTCGTACACGCCGGCGCGCGCCGCGCGGGTCGCCAGACGGAAGCGGATCGAGATGATCTCGAGCTCCGCGCGGCGCCGCCGCTCGACGGCCGCGTCCGCCTCGATCTGCCGGCGCAGGCGGCGCCGTGTGGCGAGCACGAAGATGCAGGTGAGGACCACGCTCGCGAGCAGCGCCACGCTCACCTCCCGCTTCTGCACGCGCGCGGACTCGACGGCGTCCTGCACCACGGCGGCGTCGCGCCGCTCGAAGCTCTCGTCGATGGCGCGCGTGTCCTGGTCGGCGCGTGTGATCTGGGGACGCAGCGCCATCAGCCGCTCGAGCGTTGCGCCGCGGTGCACCTGCGCCGCCAGATCCGCCACCAGGCGCGGGGTATCGCCGAGCGCAGCCGCCTCGCCGCGCGCCGACAGCTGGCCAAGCAGCGCAGCGGTGCTGTTCAGGGCCTCGGCCGATTGGCGCCCGAGAGCTCCGGTGTCTACGGCGTCAGCGGCGCCGTTGGTGAAGGTGCGGTAGCTGGCGCGCGCCTCGTTGGCGAGCGTACGCAGCGGGCGCGACGCCTCGAGCGCGGCGGCGCGGCGCTCGTCTGCTACCATCTGCGCCAGCAGCACGAACGCAATGGGCACGGCCACCGCGAGGAACTGCAGTGCGATCAGGCGGTCCGTCGAACGCCGCATCGCGTCCTCCCGCAGACAGGACTGGCGCGCACCGCCGGCAAAATCTCCCGCTGCCACATATAGTTAACGGATAACATGTCCGCCCCGGCGGGTGCGCGATGCGGATCACGCTTTATCAACCAACAATAGGTAACATCCGCACAGCGTGACCCTCTGAACACATTCCGGGGCCCCCGTACGCACTTCCCCGTACACCCCTACCCCTGCCGCCGTGCGCCGCACGCTGTATCTGCTCTTCGTAATTCTCCTGGCCGCCCCGGCTGCGGACGCCGGGAGCTTCGACTTTGCGGCCCTGCTGTCGCTGCTCAAGACTCGGGATATCGGCAGTGTCGAGGAGCTGCTGGCCGCGCTGCCGGCTCCGCAGCGCGCCCACTACGCCCTCATGTTCGAGAGCCGCAGCCTCCAGGGGGCCAGCCCCGAGAATCCGCGTGTGATCCTCTTCGGGCCCGACGCCCGCTTCATCCTGACTTTCAACGGCAGCCCGGCGCAGCGCGGCTTCCGTGTCATCGAGACGATGGAGTTCGACGACGCGAGCAAGGAGTTTCGGCTGCGCGAGCTGATATTTCCGGAGCGTCCCGGCGGGGCCGACACGGTCGTGGTATCCGAGGTGAATTCGTCGCGCTGTGTTCGCTGCCACGGCTCACGGCCGCGACCGGTGTGGGACAGCTTTCCGCTGTGGCCGGGCGCCTACGGCGAGCGCTACGGTGCACGGCTGTCGCCGCGCGAGCGCGCCGGACTGTCGGCGTTTCTCGCGCAGCAGCCGACACATCCGCGCTATCGTCAGCTGCTCGGCGTGCTGCGCTTTGCTGACCCCCAGACCTTCCACCCGAGCGCGGTGAGCCAGTACTCCGCCGCCGCGGAGGAGCCCCCGAACGCCGAGCTCGGAATTGCGCTCAGCCGGCTGCAGGCGCAGGCGATCGCGCGCGAGCTGGGGCAGCGGCCGGCCTTCGCCTCCTACCAGTACGCGCTGCTCGGGCTTGTGGATTCCTCCTGCGGCGGGCTTGCGGAATTCTATCCCGACGCGTTATGGCGCGAGGAGCGCGGCGCTTTCGAGCGCTTCGCACGGGACACCGCCGTGGCAAACGCGCGGCAGGCGCAACTGAAGGCGGCGCGCGCCACGGGCAGCGGCCACCACACCCGCGCCGTCGGCGCCCCATCGAGCGACGAGGCCCTGGTGCAGCTGCGCTTCGTCGCGCAATCGGCCCTGGGGGTCGACACGCGCGGCTGGACGCTGGCGCTGGAGAAGGACACTTACGATTTCACACTGTTGCCTGCGGCCGTACAGCCGCTGCGCGAGGGGCTGCTGGCCGAGGTTGCCGCACACGATGCCGCCGTCCAGGACCTGAGCCGCTACTCGACCTCCTCCGACGGCGGTCGCTATTGCAGCTACCTCCAGCGGCGCAGCCGCGCCGCCTTGAGCCCCTCGAAGGACCCGTCGCCTGCCGTGGCTCTGGCCACCGCGGCACAGCCGTCCGCTGCGGCCGGCGTGCCGCCGGGTGCGGCTGCCGGGACAACGAGCGCGCCGGGCGCAAGCGCGGTTTCCCGCCCGGCGGCGCTGCAGTGGTGCATCAACTGTCACGAGACGGGGGTCGCACCGCCTGTACCGTTCTCTGACCCGAAACAGCTTACGCAGCAGCTGCGGGTCAGGCCGGCGGCGCACGGGACTCTGATCGACGAGATCCGCTTTCGACTGTCGGCAGGGGCCGGGACTCAGCACATGCCGCTCGGCGTGAATCTCTCGGAAGCCGACCGCGAGAGCCTCGAGCGCTACTTCACGGCGCTCGCCTCGTCGCCCGATTGAGAGCGGGTTTCCCCTCCCGCGCTCAGAGCTGACTTATCCTCCCGCGCTGCGTCAGGTGCGCTGATGTGGCCGCGTTTGACATGGCGGCTCCGAGCAGATACTTGTTTGCCTCGGGGGGAAAGTCTCAGCATGCCCGTAGTCCATGGCCGCTCCCGCGGGAGGAGTCGCACGGCGCCGTGCGGCACAGTGCTGCGCTGCGCCCGGGCCCTCCCGCGCGCGCTGCTGCTGTTGACACTGCCCGCGGCCTGGCCCATGGCTTTCGGCGCGGCCGCGACCCGCCTGGCGGAGCTGCCCGCGCAGTGGATCGACGACCGCGGCCAACCCTTCGACCTGCGAACCCTCGAGGGTCACGAGGTGGTGTTGACCATGGCGTACGCCACCTGCCACCGGGTCTGTCCGATGACCATACGGCGGTTGCAGCAGGTGCAACGCGAATACGACCGCCGCGGCACCAGCGCGGAATTCCTGGTCATCGGCTACGACCCTGATAACGACGATGCGGTGGCCTGGCATCAGTATCGCCAGACCCGCCATCTCACCCGCAGTAACTGGCACTTCCTGATTGGAACGCGCGAGACCGTCGAGAAGACCGCGCGGCAGCTGGGGTTCGAGTTCTGGAGGTACGACCAGCACGTGGTGCACGACTCGCGCATCCTGTACTTCGACGAGCGCGGTACGTTGGTCGCGACCGGCGAGACGACGGAGCTGGAAAGCACACAAGAAAGGACACAGCGGTGAACAGGTCCATGGGTAGCACAACACACCCGCGCGCAAATCGGGGCCGATGGTGGCTGAGGGCTCTGCTGATGGTGGGTCTCGGTCATTCTCTTATCGCCCATGCGGCAGCGGCCGAATCCGACCGCATCGCCGCGCTCGAGCAGAAGCTCGATCAGAGCGTGCAGCTGATCCACCAACTGTCCGCGCGCGTTCAGGCGCTCGAAGCCCAGGCGGCGCAGACCGCACAAAGCCCGGGCGCCGTGAGCGCCAGGCGCCCCGGCGCAGCCACCGTCGCCACCCCGGTGAGCGTAGCGCCGACCCCGCCGGGTAGCGCGGCGCCGCCGGCAAGTTTCGCGGAGACGGCGCAGCGTCTGGCGCAGGTCGAGCAGACGGTGAATCAGATGGCCGCGAGCGCCGGACAGCACGCGGAGGACACCACCGGGCTGCCGATGCACGGCTTTGCCGACGTCGGTGTCGGCAATCACAACGCGCAGTTCCCCCAGTACCAGGGTGCCGACATCGCCGAGCTGGATTTCTTCCTCACCCCGCGGCTCGGCAGCCGCACCCGCGCGCTCTTCGAGCTCAACTTCGAAGTCGGCGCGGACGGGTCCGTCGGCGTCGATCTCGAGCGTGCGCAGATCGGCTACCAGTTCTCGGATTCGGCGACCGTGTGGCTCGGTCGGTTCCACACGCCCTACGGCTACTACAACACCGCCTTCCACCACGGCCAGCAGATCGCGACCTCCCTGAGGCGTCCGCGCTTCATCGAATTCGAGGATCACGGCGGCATCATGCCGGCACACACCGTCGGGGGCTGGCTCACCGGCTCGCAGCGCATAGGCGATGAGAAGCTCACCTACGACCTCTTCATCGGCAACAGCCAGCGCGTCACGGGCGGCGTTCTCGACATGAACAATGCCGGCAATACCCGCGGCAGCACGATCATAGGCGGCAACGCCGGCCTGCTCCTGAGCGGGGCGCTCGAGGGCCTCAAGATCGGAGTGGATACGTTCCAGACGCGCATCGAGGATGAGGACCTGACGCCCTCCCAGTTCACGCGCGTGAGGAGCTACGGGGTTTACACCGCTTACGACACCGACGTCTGGGAAGGCATCGCCGAATTCCATGTCTTCGACAACCACGACCTGACCGGCGGTACGGGATCGCACCGCAGTGAGGCGGGTTTCGCGCAGCTCGGTTACCGGGCCGGCCGCTACACGCCTTACGGGCGTTACGAGCGCGGCTCGTTCCAGCAGTCCGACAACTACTTCGCCGCCCTGCGCGAAGGCGGGTCGTACTATCGCAACGCGCTCGGCCTGCGTTTTGACGTCGATCTCGTGTCCTCGCTCAAGCTGGAGCTCGCCGAGACCCACTTCACCGACCGGGTGATCAGCAAGTACGACGAAGCACTCCTGCAATACGCGATCCGTTTCTGACCGCCCGCCACCGGAGACGCGAGATGTTCACAAGCTCAGCGAAGCTCCTCGTGGCCGCGCTGCTGTGCGCCGGATGCGCGCTCGCGCGCGCCGCCGACCTATACGTCATCTGCAACGCGCGGGTCTCGCTCAACGCCGCCGACGTACGCGACCTGTTCCTCGGCGAGAAGCAGTTCGCCGGGGCGGTGAAGCTGGTGCCGATCGACAACGGCGCCGCGCAGTTCATCTTCCTCGACAAGGTCCTGAAGATGAACATGGCCAAGTACTCGACCACCTGGACCAAGAAGTCCTTCCGCGACGGATTGAATCCGCCGCTGGTGGCGGGCAGCGATGCCGAAGCGCTCGCTTTCGTCAAGCGCACCCCCGGTGCCTGCAGCTACGTCACGACCCCGGTCGGAACCGACGTAGTGGTGGTCGCGAAGCAATGAGGCGAGAATGGCCCCATGCCCCAGCACGTCGGCATCGTCGCCTGTTCGGCCGAAGGCGCAGCGCTCTGCTATCGCACGGTGTGCCTGGAGGGGGCGCAGTACCTGGGGGCGCTCGAGCATCCCGAGGTCTCACTGCACACGCACTCCTTCGCCGCCTACATGCGTTGCATCGACAGCGCCGATTGGCCAGGGGTCGCGGAACTGATGCTGTCCTCGGCCCACAAGCTCGCCCGCGCGGGCGCGGATTTCCTCATCTGTCCCGATAACACGATCCACCAGGCGCTGCCCTGGGCGCTGAGGCGCTCGCCCCTGCCGTGGCTGCACATCGCCGAGGTGGTCGCGGCGCAGGCCGCCGAGCGCGGCTTTCGCCGGCTCGGGATCATCGGAACCCGCTACCTCGTCGACAGTGAGGTTTATCCCGAGAAGCTGGCGGCGCGCGGTCTCGAGTACCTGCGGCCCAACAGCACCGAGCGCGCCGAGGTCAATCGCATCATCTTCGAGGAGCTGGTTGCCGGGGTGTTCAAGCCCGAGGCGATCGCCTCATTCCAGCGCGTGATGGGCCGCATGAAGCGCGAGGGTTGTGACGCCGTGGTGCTCGGCTGCACCGAGATCCCGCTGATCATGAACGACTCGAACTCTCCGCTGCCGACCCTCGACTCGACGCGGCTGCTCGCGCGCGCGGCTCTGCGCCGCGCGGCGCCGGTCCCTGCCGGCCGCTGAGCGCGAGCCCTCGCTGCGC
>JACXTT010001434.1_pt1 | contig 39524 bp, 46 predicted proteins | sample 9270951 | NCBI WGS metagenome assembly JACXTT01 (sample SAMN15532306, study PRJNA645909) | rock metagenome | isolation source: weathered quartz diorite | place: Puerto Rico | collected 2017-06-21
GGCGGCGGAGCCGGGCCCGGGCACTGAAAGGCGGATGGGGCGGCGACGACGGCGAGGGCGGGCGCAAGCATTACGCAGGCGGCGTAGGCGCAGCGCGTGGTCGGTCGCGCGGGCCACGATCGCGCGCTCCACCGCGAGCGTGCCGCCGCGGCCGAAGCTGAGGCGCGAATCGGCGAGCTCGAACTTGACGACCTTTCCGCTACGGGCCGCCGCCTGCAGTATTTCGAGCAGCGCGCCGGACTTGCGAATCCCGCCGCCGCCCCAGTTCTCGGTCATGGCGAAGAACGGCCGGCCCTGCGTCAGCAGGGCGGGAATGGTGGCTGCGCCGCCGGTGCGCAGGTCGCGCACCTCGATGACCGAAGGCTCCTGGCCGCGATACTGGTCGAACCAGAAGCGGCCGGTGAGCACGAGGCGGATGTCCCGGCCCTCGGCCCGCACCTCGGAGACCTGACCCTCCATCCACAGCCCGATGCCCTCGCCCTTGGCGGCCACAGTGCCGGGGAGAAGGACGGCAGCGGCGAACGCGGCTGAAAGGAGCCTGCGCATTTACCGCCAAACGCTCGGGCGGGCGAGGCGGTTGACAGCTAGCGCGCCGGCTCGAACAGCTCCACGACGTTGCCGTCCGGGTCCTCGAGCAGGATCTGCTTGCCGCCGGGTCCGGTGACGATGTCGTTCCGAAAGCGCAGGCCCGCCTGCTTCAGTGCCGCAACGCGCGACCCGAGATCGTCGACTTCGACGACGAAGCGGTTCCAGCCGCCGGGCTCGGGACGTCGGCCATCCGGCATCGCACGCGCGGCCGAGCTCTTTGGTCCGGCGAGCCAAAGCGTGAGATCGGCTTTGGAGACGCGCGCAAAAGCCGGCGCCATGCTCTGGTCGAGCTTGAAGCCGAGCGCTGTCGTATAGAACGCGATCGAGCGCTCGACGTCGCCGACCAGGTATCTGATGGTTGCCATGGCCTTCAACCGACGAAGCCGATGCCCTTTGCCATCAGCGCGGCGCACAGCAGGATCACGGCTATTCCGGCGAGCTCCAGATGGACGAGCCTCCGAATCCGCCGCCGCGTCTCATCAGCCAATACCGGCGCTTGGCCCTGCCGCAGCGCTGGACGCCACTTCAAGAACTGCAGTGTCGGATAGATGGACAGGAGTCCCACGACGGCGAAGAGCGAGAGCTTGGCGATGAACGGCATGTTATGGAAGTAGTAATGAGCGCCCTTCTCGAAATGAAACACGCGCGCGAAGCCGATGACGAGGATCAGCCCTGCCGAGATGCCGTAGAGGCGGTCGGCGGACAGGATCTGCCGCGCGCGCGTGGCGGTCAGCTCGCCGCGCAACAACACGAATTCCACGGCCAGCGCGGCGACCAGAGTGAAGGCGGCGAGGTGGTGCAGGAAGGCGAAGAGCGGCGTCAACCGCCGAGCGCTCGGAAGAGATCGGCTATCGCCGCGCGCTGCGAGCGCAGCGCCTCGACGCGCGCGATGCGCGCGGCGAGCAGCCCGCGCTCGGCGTCGATGACGTCGAGCTGGCTGGCGATGCCGTTCTGGTAGCGCAGCTGCGCAAGGCGCAGCGACTGCGCGAGCGCCTGCTCGCGCGCCGCCTCGGCCTCGTAGCTCTCGCGCGAGCGCGTCTGGTCCGAAAGCGCGGTGCGCACCTCGCTGAAGGCGTTCTGGATCGCCTTCTGGTACTGCGCGAGCGCGGCGCGCTCTCGCGCGCGCGCCGCTTCGGTGCGCGCTTCGAGGCGACCGCCGGCAAAGATCGGCTGGCTGACGCTGGCGGCGAAAAGGTAGATGCCCGCCGGGCCGGTGAACAGCTTGGAGAGCGCGGCGCTCTCGCGGCCGGCCACCCCGGTGAGGACGATCGAGGGGAACATGTCGGCGCGCGCGGCGGCGACGCGGGCATCTGCGGCGGCGAGAGTCCGCTCGGCCTCGACCAGATCGGGACGGCGCAGGAGCAGCTCCGAGGGCATGCCGGATGGCAACACCGCGGGATGCAGCGACTCGTCGAAGATGTTGGTGCGCGAGACGCCCGCCTCGAGGATCTGCTGCGGGCTGCGGCCGAGGAGCACGGTAAGCGCGGCTTCCTCGGCGTCGCGCTGGCGCTCGAGCGGCGGCAGCTGCGCGCGCACCGACGCGGCTTCGGCTTCGAGCTGGCGCAGGTCGTATTCGGAGATCACGCCGCCCTGGAAGCGCTTGCGCTGCAGGCCGAGCGCGTCCTCGCGCAGGCCGATGTTGCGCTGGGTCACCATGATCTGCTCGTCGAGCGCCCGCAAGGAGAAGTAGGACTTCGCCACCTGCGCCGCCAGCGCAAGGCGCACGCCCTCGCGCGCCGCTTCGCTCGCCTGAAGATCGGCGCGTGCAGCAGAGGCATTGGCGCGCAGCCGTCCGAAGACATCGACTTCCCAGGAGACGTTGAGGGTCGCGCGGTAGTCGCTGTACTGCGTTGGAATACCCGGGAAGAAGTTGGCCGTGCTCTGCGAGTTGCGCTGGCGCTGCGCGTTGCCGCGTGCGTCCACCGTCGGCAGCTGCGCGCCGCGCGCGTCCGCCACCAGGGCGCGCGCTTCGTCGACGCGCGCCGCGGCGATCAGCAGGTCCGTGTTGCGCGCGATCGCCTCGTCCACCAGCTTGTCGAGCTCGGCGTCCTGGTAGATGTGCCACCAGCGGCCGTCCTCGGCAAAGCGCGGCGCGCTCTCCTGCCACTGCGCGGGCAGCTCGACGCGCGGCGGCTGCGCCGGCGGCGGCGTGGCGCAGGCGGCGAGAAGGGCGAAGCTACTCAGCAGTATGCGGCGCATGGTGCGGGGGCAGGAGCTGGGTGTGTGAAACCGAGCGCGAGCGCTCGACCTCTTGGCGCAGCTCCTCGGTGCTGCGCGCTTCGCGCAGCCGGCGCGTGGCGAGCAGCTTGAAGAACATCGGCACGAAGAAGATCGCGAGGAACGTGGCGGCCAGCATGCCGCCCATCACGCCGGTGCCGACCGAGCGGCGCGCGCCGGCGCCGGCGCCCGTCGAGATCGCGAGCGGCAGCACGCCGAAGATGAAGGCGAGCGAGGTCATCAGGATCGGCCGGAAGCGAAGCCGCGCTGCCTCGAGCGCCGCCGCGGCCGCCGAGAGCCCTTCGCGCTCCTTCAGCTCGGCGAACTGCACGATCAATATCGCATTCTTGGCCGCCAGGCCAAGCAGAGTGACGAGGCCGATCTGGAAATACACGTCGTTCGTGTAATGGCGCAGCCACACGGCGGCGAGCGCGCCGAACGTGCCGAAGGGCAGCGCAAGCAGCACCGAGAGCGGCAGCGACCAGCGCTCGTATTGCGCGGCGAGGATCAGGAACACCATGATCACCGCAAGGCCGAGCGCGATCACCGACGTGCCGCCGGACTTTTTCTCCTGGTAGGAGGCGCCGCCCCAGTCGTAGCTGAAGCCCGCCGGCAGCACTTCGGCGGCGACGCGCTCCGCTTCCGCGATCGCCTGGCCGGAGGAGACGCCGGGCGCGGCCTGGCCGAACAGCTTGACCGCCGGCAGGTTGTTGAAGCGCGTCATCGAATCCGGGCCCGAGGCATAGCGGATGTTGGCGAGCGAGCGCAGCGGGATCATGTCGCCGCGGTCGGAGCGCACGTAGATGTCGCCGACGTCGCTCGGGCTGTTGCGGTATTGCGGCTCCGCCGACATCAGCACCTGCCAGGTGCGCCCGTATTTGTTGAAGTCGTTCACGTAGTAATTGCCGAGCGTCGCGGCGAGCGCGCCGTAGAGCTCGCCGAGCGGCACGCCGAGCGCCTTCGCCTTGTCGCGGTCTACATCGACATAGAGCTGCGGCGTCGCCGGGCGCCAGAGGGTCTGCACGAAGGCGAAGTTCGGGTCCTTCATGGTGCGCTGCATGAACTGGCCCATCACCTGTGCGAGGCGCTGCGGACCGCCCTCGCCGCGGTTCTGCAGATAGAGCTCGAAGCCGCCCGCGGTGCCGAGGCCGAAGATCGGCGGCGGGCCGAAGGCGAGCACCAGCCCTTCCTTGATGCCGGCGGTCTTCATGAAGAGATCGCCGACCACCATCTTGGTGTCGACCTTGCGCTCGTCCCACGGCTTCTGGGTGACGAAGATCGTGGCCGCGTTGTTGCGGAAGTAGCCGCCGAGGAAATCGAAGCCCGTGAAAGCGACCGCGTCCTCGTTGTTGGGATTGGACTTGATCGCCTCCAGCACCTTGGCGACGACCTTGTCGGTGCGCTCGAGCGTCGCGCCGTCGGGCAGGATCACCGCGGCGATATAGAAGCCCTGGTCCTCGTCGGGCACGAGGCTTCCGGGCGTGATGCGCCACAGGAAGGCCGCCGCCGCCACCATCAGCGCGAAGAGCGCGACGCCGATGCCGGCGCGGCGGATCATCCAGGCGACGCCGTCGGTGTAGCGCTTGGTCGTCTTGAGGAAGCCGGCGTTGAACGCCTGGAAGAGGCGCCCGGGCAGCCTGTGCTCGCGCTTGAGAATCAGCACGCACAGCGATGGCGTCAGCGTCAGCGCCACCACGCCGGAGATCACCACCGCGATCGCGATGGTCACCGCGAACTGCCGGTAAAGCTCGCCCGCGAGGCCGCCGAGGAAGGCGATCGGCACGAACACCGAGCAGAGCACCAGCACGATGGCGATCACCGGCCCTGCCACCTCGCGCATCGCCTTGATGGCGGCGTCGCGCGCCGGCAGGTGCTCCTCGTGCATGATGCGCTCGATGTTCTCCAGCACAACGATAGCGTCGTCGACCACGATGCCGATCGCGAGCACCATGCCGAAGAGCGTGAGCGTATTGATCGAGTAGCCGAGGAGATACAGCCCGGCGAAGGTGCCGACCAGCGATACCGGTACGGCGGTGATCGGGATGAGTGTGGCGCGCCAGTTCTGCAGGAACAGGAACACCACCAGCACGACCAGCAGCATCGCCTCGCCGAGCGTGAACACCACTTCGCGGATCGAGACGCGCACGAACTTCGTCGTGTCGTAGGGCACCGAGTAGACGAGGCCCGGCGGGAAGCGCGGCTTGATTTCGTCCACCGTTTTCACTACGTCCTCGGCCACCTTGAGGGCGTTCGCACCCGGCAGCAGGAACACGCCGACGAGCGTCGCCTGCTGCCCGTTCATGCGGCCGATGAATTCGTAGTCCTTGGAGGCGAGCTCGACGCGCGCGACGTCCTTCAGCCGCAGGCTCGAGCCGTCCGGATTCGCCCGCACGATGATGTTCTCGAACTCGTGCACGTCGGCAAGCCGCCCCTTGGTCGTGATGGTGTAGACCAGCTCCTGGCCATTGTTCGACGGCGACTGGCCGATCTTGCCGGCGGCGAACTGGGCGTTCTGCTCGTTCAGCGCGCGGATCAGATCGTTCGGCGTGAGGCGCAGCTGCGTCAGGCGATCGGGCCGCACCCAGATGCGCATCGCGTAGTCCTTCGCCCCGAAGATCTGCACGTTGGTCGTCCCGGGCACGCGCTTCAGCGCATCGAGGATGTTCAGCGTCACGTAGTTGCTGATCGCGAGGTTGTCGTAGCGGTTGTCGGGCGAATAGAACGCCAGCACCTGCAGGAAGGCGGAGGAGCCTTTCACCACCGTGACGCCCTGGCGGCGCACCTCCTCGGGCAGCCGCGGCTCGGCCTGCTTGACGCGGTTATTGACGTTGAGCGTCGCCTGGTCGGCGTCGGTGCCGATGTCGAAGGTGACCTCGATCTGCACGATGCCGTTCGAGCCCGAGGTCGAGCTCATGTAGATCATCTTCTCGACGCCGGTGATGGCGTTCTCGATCGGCGCCGCGACGGTCTGCTCGATGGTCTCCGCGGAAGCGCCCGGATACACCGCAGTCACGGTCACTACCGGCGGCGCGATCTCCGGGTATTGCGCGATCGGCAGGTTGCGCATCGCCGCGAGACCGGCGAGCACGACGAAGATCGACACTACGGCGGCAAAGATCGGCCTATCGATGAAGAAGCGCGAAAACATGTGCCTCCCTACTTCTTGTTCGATTGGGGCTTCTGCGGCTGGGCCGGCGGCTTGCCGGCGGCGCCGGCTTCGGCGATACGCACCGGTGCGCCCGGTCCCAGGCGCATCAGGCCCTCGGTGATGACGCGATCGCCGGGCTGGACGCCCTTTTTGACAATCCAGGCCTCGCCGGCCCAGTCGCCGAGCTCGACCGGGCGCGGCTGCGCGGTGCCGTTCTCATCGGCGATATAGACGAACTTGCCCTGCGGGCCCTCGAGCACCGCGCGTTGCGGAACGCTAAGCGCGTCGGGGCGAGTTGCGCCGCGCAGGATGACGCGCACGAATTCGCCCGGGCGCAGCTCGCCTTTGGGATTGGGCAGCTCGGCGCGCGCCTCGCGCGTGCCGGTGGTGGTCGAGACGCGCACGTCGGAGAAGTTGAGCTTGCCGGTGCGCTCATAGATCGTGCCGTCGGCGCGCTTCAGCGCGACCTCGAACTGGCCGTTCTTCGGCAGCGCGACCCGGCCCGCCTGCACTTCCTTGGCGAGATCGGCCTGCTCGTTGTCCGGAATGCCGAAGTTCACCCAGATCGGATCGATCTGGATCACGCTCGTGAGGAGCGTCTGTGGCCCCTCGACCAGCGTGCCCTCGGAGCGGATGGAGCGGCTCGCGACGCCGGACACCGGCGCCTCCACTTTGGTGTAGCTAAGGTTGAGCTTGGCTTCGGTAAGCCGCGCGCGCGCCGACTTGAGATCCGCGGCGCCGATCTCCTCGCCCGACACGGCGTCGTCGTGCTCCTTCTGGCTCACCGCCTTCTCGGCGTAGAGCGGCGCGAGGCGCGCGGCGTTGCGCTTCGCCTGCTCGTAGCGCGCCTGCGCCGCGACCACGTCCGCTTCGGCGCGCGCCAGCGCCGCCTCGAACGGCGCGGGATCGATGGTGTAAAGAGACTGGCCCTCCTTGACCGGCGCGCCCTCGACGAAGTTGCGCTTCAGCAGAATGCCGCTGACGCGCGCGCGCACCTCCACCTCGCGCGAGCCGGCGGTCTGGCCGACGTACTCGAAGGCGAGCGGCAGCGTGCGCGGCGTGACCGTCTCGACGCTGACCTCCGGCGGCGGCATGCCCATCCCGGGATGGCCGCCTTTCTTTTCCGAGCCGTTGGATTGGCCGCAGGCGCCGACGGCGAGCGCGAGCAGCAGCGGAAGCAACGAGCGAATCGGCATCACGACTCCTCGGGGATGGGGCTTGCGAGTGATGTTACTGGGTAGTAACATGGATGGTACTGATTGGTAACATGGCGTGTCAAGTCGAGGGACGTCGATGGCGCGTTTGAAACAGCTCGCCCAGCCGCCGCCGCGGGAGCGGATCCTGCAGGCGGCGCGCGAGCTGTTTTATCGCGACGGCCTCAACGCGGTGAGCGTGGACGCCATCGCCGCGGCGGCCGGCACCAACAAGATGACGCTGTATCGCCATTTTTCCTCCAAGGACGAGCTGGTCGCGGCCTATCTCTCGCAGCTCGCGGAGGAAGGCGAAGGACTCTGGGATAAAGCGCGCAGCGCGCACCCGGGCGACGCGGACGCGCAGCTGCACTTCATGCTCAAGCGCGCCTCCGAGTTCGCCACCGAGGGTCGCGGCCGCGGCTGCGCGCTCGCCAACGCCGCGGTGGAGCTTGCCGAGCCGCGCCATCCGGCGCGCCGCGTGATCGAGGCGCACAAGCGCCGGCAGCGCGAACGGCTGGTGGAGCTGGTGCGCGCTGCGGGCTACGCCAAGCCGCAGCAGCTTGCCGACGAGCTCTTCCTGCTGGTTGAGGGGGCGCGCGTCTCCTTGCAGAGCGTCGGCCGCGAGGGCCCGGGCACGCGCCTCTATACGCTTGCCGAGGGACTGCTCGCCGCCGCCCCCAGACGGAAGCCTGCCAAAGCCTGAGTCCATGCCCTATGTCGTTCGGGCTCAGCGCAATTCGACAGCCGCGCGCTGGCCGTTTTAAAAACCAGCATCGAGTCGCCGAATTCGTGCGTGCGGTAGCCCCTGGCTTCCAGCGCAGCGCTGGCCACCGCGAGGGGCGTCTCACCGACAAACGCGCGCAGCAACTGGTAGTGGCTCTCCTGCGGCTCATGCGTGCCGGTAAGGATCGCGTCGACCACGCATAGCTCGGTGCCTGGGCCGACGCGCTGGTCAGCAAGGCCCCTGCCCGCTCGACCCCCCGAATGCTCGAGCGCGCGCACCACCGTGGTGCCGACGGCAATGACCCGGCCACCTCGTGCCTTGGCGTCGCGGATCGCCGCGGCGGTCGCGCCAGGCACGTGGTAGGGCTCGTCGAGCGGCAACCGCGCGTCGAGCGCCGGATCGCCGGTCGACGAGATGCCCGCGGCGAGCGTGATGCTGTCGAAGTCGATGCCACGCCCGCGCAGCTCCGCGAGCGTGCTCCAGTCGAGCGCGAAACCTGCCGAGGGCGCCTCGAAGGCGACCGGCAGCGCAGCGATCGGCGTCCACACGTCCCACAGCGCCAGCGCCTCGCGCAGGTAGGCGTACTGGATCGGCCGGCCATGCCGCGCAATGCCCGCCCACACTGCGGCCGCGTCGCCGTCAAAGCGCAGCGCGACGAGGCGCGGATGACCGAGCTCGCCATGCACGGCGGCGGTAAGCGGACCGAGCGCCAGGCGATCCCCAAGCGCGAGCGGTGGCGGCAGCGGGCGCGCTTCGGTGCGCGTACGCCAGTCGCCGGCGCCGAACACCACCGCCGAGAAAGAAATATCCTCCGCCGATAGCGAGGAGCGCCCCGCCAGGCGCACTTCGACCGGCGCGCCGCTCGCGAGATGCGTGCCGTGCAAGCTCGCTGGCAGCGTGGCGGCATCGTTCGCCACGACGAGATCACCGGCGCGAAGATATTCGACCCATCCCGCGCGCGCTGTGTGAATGATGGCAGCGCCGGCGAGGACCAGCACGCGCGCGTCGCGCGGGCGCTGCACGGGCTGCGCAGCCGCGATCATGCGTGCTCCCTGGCGAGCGCGTTGTCGATGGCGTCGGCCAGCTCGCGCGCCGCAGCGTCGGGCCGCTTGAGCGTCGCCGGATCCTCGTCCGGCACCGCGAGGGCATGCAGCGGCGTATCCATGTCGCCCGGGTCGAGCGAGAGGAATCGCACGCCCTCGGCGGCGAGCTCCTCGTGCCAGATCGCGCTCAGCTGGCGCAGCGCCGCTTTCGAGGCGCCGTAGGCGCCCCATTTCGCGTACGCATTGATCGCCGCGTCGCTCGATACGTTCAGCACCACGGCGCCGCGCCCCTCGCGCGCAGACGCGCTGAGCGCGCCAAGCAGCGCTTTCGTCAGCCGGAACGGGCCGAGCACGTTGGTCTCGAGCGCGAGCGCGAAATCCTCGCATTCGGTGTCCGCCAGCAGCGCAAGGGGCACGGGTCCGAGGCTCGAGGCGTTGTTGATCAGCACCTCGAGGCCGCCGAGCGCCGCGGTGATCTGCAATGCAATGGGGTGGATGTCTTCCTTGCGCGCGACGTCGCCGACGATGCCGTGCGCCCGGTGGCTTCGGGCCACCTCCTCTACGATGCCGGCCGTGCGCGCGACGAAGGCGACGCGCGCGCCGCGGCGGCGCAATTCGCGCAGCAACGCGAGGCCGAGGCCCGAGGTGCCGCCGGTGATGGCTACTCTGAGTTGGTCCATGGGCGCCAGGCTACAAGTTAAAGTTAGCTTGAAGTCAAGCCGTGGTTGCACTAAGCTCGCGGCATGGACGACCTGCTCACCATCCAGGAGATTTCCCGGCGCAGCGGCGTCGCGGCCTCCGCGCTGCGCTTCTACGAGGAGCGCGGCCTGATCAAGTCGCAGCGCTCCGGCGCCGGCCACCGGCGCTTCCCGCGCGCGGTGCTGCGCCGCATCGCTTTCATCGTCTTCGCGCAGCGCGTCGGGCTCTCGCTCGACGAGATCGGCGCCGCGCTCGCCAAGCTGCCCTCGAGCCGCGCGCCCACCGGGGCGGACTGGGCGCGGCTCTCGGGCGAATGGCGCTCGCGCATCGACCAGCGCATCGCCGAGCTCGAGCGGCTCAAGGCCGGGCTCACCGAATGCATCGGCTGCGGCTGCCTGTCGCTCGGGCGCTGCCAGTACGCCAATCCCGCGGACCGCGCCGGCCGCGCCGGCCCCGGGCCGCGCTACTGGATCGGCGAGCGCTCGCCCAAGGCCTGACTACTTCGGGTACGGCGACGTGTCGAAGTAGATGCCGAAGGAGTCGATCTTGCCGTCGCGTACGGTGAAGATCTCGGCGACGTCGCTTTGGAACCCTGCCCCGCGCGGCGGCTGCAGCTCGTAGCGCGTAAGCGCGCAGGCCGTCGCGCCGTCAACGATCAGGCTTCGCACCTCGACCGACGAGACCATGGAGAAGAAGCGCTTGGTCGACTCCAGGTAGGCCGCCTTCCCCGAGAGGCGCTTGTTCGGGCTGGCGAAGCTGGTGAATGCCAGATCGTCGGCGAGGAACGATTCCCAGCCATCCTGCTGCTTGAGCGCCTTGAAATAGCCTTGCACCACGTCCTTGGTGTTCGCCATATCACTGCTCCTTGAGGAACTCAGCGAGCTTGTCGAGTATCGGCTGCCAGCCGCGCTTGTGGGCGTCGCGCACGCTCTCGTCGAAGAACTGCTCGTGGCGGAAATCGAGCTGCGTGCCGCCGCGGGACTCCTTGAACAGGATCGTGACCAGCGACTCGCGCTCGGGGGTGGTGCGCGGCCAGCTCCAGGTGAAGGCGAGCTTGCGGTTCGGCACGACCTCCTTGTAAATGCCGGCGACCTCGTGCTGCGGGCCGCCGAACACGATGCGGTAACGTCCGCCGACGCGCACGTCGAGCTCGGCGAGCGATACGCGCTCGCCGGGCGCCGGGTACCACCATTTCTTCAGCGCTTGCGGGTCGGTCCAGGCGCGCCAGACGTTCTGCGGCGCGACCGGGTAATGCCGCTCGAGGCTGAGGGCGGGTTTCTCTTTGACCGGGTCCATGGCTGCAGTTCCTCCTGCTGGTAAAGATAGCGGCCGAGCGCGTCGAGCCGCTCGGTCCAGAATTTCTCGTAGCGCGAGATCCACGCGGCGGCGGCCCGCAGCGGCGCAGCCGATAGCTCGCAGCTCACCACGCGCCCTTCCTTGCTGCGCTCGACGAGCCCGGCGTCTTCCAGGACGCGCAGGTGCTTCATGAACCCGGGCAGCGACATTTCGTGCGGCGCGGCGAGCTCGCTCACCGCAGCCTCGCCGTCCCGGCTGAGCGCCTCGAGGATGCCGCGGCGCGTGCGGTCGGCGAGCGCGGCGAACAGCGCGTCCAGAGGGTCGTCCGAATACTTAACCACTAGGTTTAGTATTAGCCGGCGGCACAGCGTTTGTCAAGCGGGCAGGGGAGTCAGTGCAGGTCGCGCGAGCTCTGGATGATGCGCGACACCAGGCCGTAGTCGATCGCCTCCTCGGCGGCCAGCCAGAAGTCGCGCTCCATGTCGCTGAGCACCTTCTGCAGCGACTGGCCGGTCTGCCTGGAAATCACTTTCGCGATGCGCTCGCGCGTGCGCAGGATCTCTTTTGCCTGGATCGCGATGTCGGTGGCCGGGCCGCCCGCGCCGCCGCCCGGCTGGTGGATCATGAAGCGCGTGTTCGGCAGGCAGACGCGGTTCTCCTTCGGCGGCGCGAGGAAGATGTGCGTGCCGGCGCTCGCCACCCAGCCGGTGCCGATGGTGGTGACCTTGGCGCTGACGAAGCGGATCACGTCATGGATGGCGTCGCCCGACTCCACGTGGCCGCCGGGCGATGAGATGAGCACGCTGATCGGCGCGTCCGACTCCTCGGCGAGCGCAATCAGGCGGGTGCAGGCGGCCCGCGCCACGGCGTGGGTGATCTCGCCGAACACCATCACGAAGCGCGACTTGAAGGCGAGGCGTTCGGCGATCGCCTCGATGCGCTCGGCTGCTTCCGGCTTTTCTTCGTTGGCGTCCATGGCTTGCTCCTGGAGGGGTCGGCCCGGATGGTACAACGGCGCGGCGGCCGCCTTTTGATTCAGAGGCTTGCAAAATGCAATTGCCGCGCCCGCCCGGCCGTTATATTTTTTTCCAGCCATGGCCGTGAAGCGTTTTGCCCGGCTGTCCGACCTCCGACTGACGAGGCGGCAGTTCACAGCGCTGCGGCGCCTCGACACGCCGCAGAAGATCCAGTCGTTCCTGCACGGCCTGCGCCAGAACTTCGAGCACGACGGCGAGAGCTGCCGCCCGGTAGGGCAGGTGCTGAAGACCGGTCGCGCCCACTGCATCGAAGGCGCGATGCTTGCCGCGGCGGCGCTCTGGGTGCACGGCGAGCCGCCGCTGGTGCTCGACATGCGCGCCGAGCAGGACTTCGACCATGTCGTCGCGCTCTTCAAGAGGAATGGCCGCTGGGGCGCGATCTCGAAGACCAACGGCATCGGGCTGCGCTGGCGCGACCCGGTGTACCGCAGCCTGCGCGAGCTCGCTATGTCCTACTTCCACGAGTACTACAACGGCCGCGCGCACAAGACGCTGCGCGAGTACTCGGTGCCGTTCGACCTGCGGCGCATCGATCCGGCGATCTGGGTGAGCGGCACGAAGAACTGCTGGCTGGTGGGCGACAAGCTCGACGAGATCCGCCACTTCAAGCTGGTCAGCGGCCGCCACCTGAAGAGCGTAACGCGCCGCGATCCGTTCGAGCGGCGTGTCGGCGTGCTCGGCCAGTACCGCAAGCCGCGGGCGCTGCTCGAGAAGCTCGCGCGGCGCCGGCAAAAGCGCCGCCGCTAACTACTTCTCTTCGACTTTGCCGATCTTCTCGAGCGCCACCTTGAGCCGCGCGGCGTCGCGCTCCCAGTACTTCTGGAACTCCGGCGCATCCAGGTAGGAAACGGGTGTCGATACCTTTTCCATCGCCGCCGCGAACTCGGCCGATGTTGCCGCATCGCGCACCGCCTGCCGCAGCTTCATCACGATCGGCGCCGGCGTCGCCGCTGGCGCAAACACGCCGCTCCAGATGTAAAACTCGGCGTCGTAGCCCAGCTCCTTGAAGGTCGGAATCTCCGGCAGGAGCTTCAGCCGCTCGGTGCCCCAGGTGGCGAGCGCGCGCATCTTGCCGGCGCGGATATGCCCGATGGCCGCCGCGGGACCCTGCGGCGACGCCTCGACCTGACCTGCGAGCAGCGCGGTCACGGCCGGGCCGCCGCCCTGGTACGGGATGTGGAAGAGCTTGATGCCGGCGGCGTTGGCGAACATCTCCATCGCCACGTGCAGCGTGCCGTACACGCCCGACGATGAATAGTTGATCTTGCCCGGCTGCGCCTTCGCCGCCTCGACGAAGTCCTTCACCGTTTTATACGGTCCGTCGGCCCGCACCACCAGCACCGTCGGATCCGCGGTGACGAGCGCGATCGGCGCGAAGTCCTTGAGCTCGTAGGGCGGCTCCTTGCCGTTGATCCGATCTGACACCGGAAAGATGGAGATCGACGACAGGCCCATGAGGATGGTGTAGCCGTCGGCCGGGCCCCTGGCGACGGAAGCCATGCCGACCGCGCCGCCGGCGCCTGGCCGGTTTATGAGAATCAGCGGCTGCTTGAGCGTCTTCTCCATGAGCGACGCGAGCGGGCGCCCGACGATCTCGGCGACGCCGCCCGGCGGGAACGGCACGACCATCGTGATCGGTTTCGACGGGTAATCCTGTGCGCGCACGTTCGCGCAGAACGCGAGCAGTGCAACGACCAGCGTGCGCTTCATCGGGTCCTCCTCGGCGGGCAAGTTAACACGCTGTTACAGCTGTTGCACTTTCCCGGTTCACTTTCAGCCGCCTCGCGCGTGAAATGAGCATCGCAATCACGCAATGGAGAGCACCATGCTCAAGAAGACCCTCCTCGCCCTCGGTACTACGGCGGCCGCGCTTGCCGTGTCGACCAACGCGCTCGCCGACTACGGCGGCTGGCGCGACCGGGACAACGAGCGCTACGAACATCGCTGGCACGAGCGCTACGAACATCCCTGGTACGGTGGGTACCGCCCTTATTACTACGCTCCTTACTACGCGCCCCGACCCGTCTATGTCGTACCGGCGCCGCGAGTCGTGTACGCACCGCCTCCCCCGGTCGTGTACCCGTACTACGCGGCGCCGGTCGTAGTGCGCCCCGCGCCGGTATACCCGGCGGCGCCGGGGTTCTCCGTCCGCTTCAGCTTCCCGCTGTAGACTGTCAGGATCGTTCCCGCCGCGCGACCAAGGCGGGAACGCATCCTGAAAGGAGACCGATGGAACGGCGCAGCGTATTGAAAGCCCTGGCCCTGGCCGCCTTCGCGCGCGAGGCCGCGGCTGCGCCCCCAGCCAATATGAAAGGCGTCGAGGAGCTGCAACAGAACTGGAAGACATTCCTACCCGCGGGCGCGAACGTGCCCGCAGCCAACGAGGCGCTGAAACTGTCGAAGGACGAATGGCGCAAGCGCCTGCCGGCCGAGTCGTTCCACGTCATGCGCGAGGAAGGCACCGAGCGCGCCGGCACCAGCCCGCTGAACGACGAGAAGCGCGCCGGCATCTTCGCCTGCGCCGGCTGCGGGCTGCCGCTCTTTACTTCCGCCATGAAGTACGAGTCGGGCACCGGCTGGCCGAGCTTCTTCACCAGCATCCCGGGCGTCTTCGAGACGAAGAAGGACTATTACCTGATCTACCCGCGCACTGAGTACCACTGCATTCGGTGCGGCGGGCACCACGGGCACCTCTTCGACGACGGCCCGCAGCCCACCGGCAAGCGCTACTGCAACAACGGCGTGGCGCTTAAGTTCCTCCCCAAGGACTCGAAGGCCTAGCCGGTCGGACTAGCCGGGCTTGCTGCACGGGCCGCCTTAGTCCGCGCAGCGGACTGACTGTGCAAGATTGCGCGCACCGCGCGAGCCCAAACTCGCGCGGTGCAAACGCGAATCAATCGCGGCATAATCGGTCTTACGTGTAACCCATCAGTTGCCGGCCTCACAAGGGACGGCGCTGAAACTTGAAGGGGCAACGATGACCGTCGCCGCCACTTTCGAGATACGGTTTACCCGGTACCTTCTACCCGATGGCCGGGAAGCCTGTGATCTCCCCTCTTTTGCCGCCGATCCCCGTGCTTTGGTGCCCGATTACCGCGCCATGGTTTTCATGCGCGCGCTCGACGCCAAGGCTGTTGCGATGCAGCGCACCGGCCAGGTCGGCACTTACGCCTCCACCCTAGGCAAGGAGGCGATCGACGCCGGCATCGGCGGCGTGCTCGGAAAGCACGACGTGCTGCTGCCGAGCTACCGCGAAAGCGGCGTGCTCATGCTGCGCGGCGTGTCGCCGCATCGCACGCTCCTTTACTGGGGCGGCGACGAGCGCGGCAATGTCTTCCCCGAATCGCCGCACGACTTCCCGTTCAACGTGCCGATCGGCACGCAGATGCCGCAGGCGGTCGGCGTCGCTTACGCCATGAAGCTGCGCCGCGAGCCGCGCGTTGCGCTCGCGATGTGCGGCGACGGCGCCACTTCGAAAGGCGACTTCTACGAAGCCATCAACGCCGCCGGCGCCTGGCAGCTCCCGCTGGTCTTGGTGGTGGTGAACAACCAGTACGCCATTTCGGTGCCGCGCCGCCTGCAGAGCGCAGCCCAGACGCTCGCGCAGAAAGGCATCGCGGCGGGCATCGCGTGCGAGCAGCTCGATGGCAACGACCTGATCGCCGTGCGCGACGTCGTCGGCCGCGCGCTGGAGCGCGCCCGCGCCGGCGGCGGACCCACTTTGCTCGAAGCGCTGACCTATCGGCTGAGCGATCACACGACCGCGGACGATGCAACGCGCTATCGCAGCGCCGAAGAGCTCAAGGAACAGTGGAAGCAGGAGCCGATCCTGCGGCTGCGCACCTGGCTGCACGCGAAAGGCGCCTGGTCGCCGGCCGAGGAGCAGGCGCTCGCCAAGGACGCCGCGGCGCACGTGCAGAAGATGGTGCAGGCGTACCTCGAGACGCCGCCGCCGGGGCCCGAGCAGATGTTCGAGCATCTCTACGCGCGGCTGCCGCGGCAGTACGCCTGGCAGGCCGCCGAGCTCGGCGAGGAGACGGAGCGCGATGTCGAACATCACGCTGGTTGAAGGCATCAACCTCGCGCTCGCACGCGCGATGGAGGACGACGACCGCGTCGTCGTCATCGGCGAGGACGTCGGCATCAACGGCGGCGTGTTCCGCGCCACCGCCGGCCTGCAACAGCGCTTCGGTGCCGAGCGCGTCGCCGACACGCCGCTCGCCGAAGGCCTGATCGCCGGCATGGCAGTCGGCATGGCCGCCGAGGGGCTGCGACCGGTGGCCGAGATCCAGTTCGCCGGCTTCGCCTACACCGCGATCGACCAGATCCTCAACCACGCCGGCCGCCTGCGCCACCGCACGCAGGGGCGCCTTAGCTGCCCCATGGTGCTGCGCACACCCTGCGGCGCGGGCATCCATGCGCCCGAGCATCACTCCGAGAGCCCGGAGGCGATGTTCGCGCACATCCCCGGCATCCGCGTGGTGTATCCATCATCGCCGGCGAAGGCCTACGGCCTGTTGCTGGCCGCGATCGCCGATCCGGATCCCGTGGTGTTCCTCGAGCCGTCGCGGCTCTACCGCAGATTCAAGGAAGAGGTGCAGGACGACGGCGAGCCGCTCCCGCTGGATAAGGCATTCGTGGTGCGCGAAGGCACCGACGTCACCCTCGTTGCCTGGGGCGCGATGCTGCACGAATCGCTGAAAGCCGCCGATGAGCTCGCGGCAGACGGTCATTTCGCCGAGGTGATCGACCTCGCGACGCTGAAACCCATTGACTTCGACACGCTGCTCGCCTCGGTGAAGAAAACCGGACGCTGCGTCGTGGTGACCGAGGCGCCGCGCACCGCGAGCCTCGCTTCTGAGATCTCGGCGAACGTATCCGAGCAGGCGCTGCTTTCGCTCCTCGCGCCGGTGGCGCGCGTCACCGCCTGGGACACGGTGACGCCGATGTTCCGGCTCGAAGAGCACTACATGCCCAACGCCGAGCGCATCGCCGCCGCCGCGCGCAAGGTGCTGGAGTACCAGTAGCGTGCGGGTTTTCAACCTGCCCGACCTCGGAGAGGGCTTGCAGGAAGCCGAGATCGTCGAGTGGCACGTGAAGCCGGGGGACGCGATCGACTCCGACCAGGCGATGGTCTCGGTAGAGACCGACAAGGCAATCGTCGAGGTGCCTGCGCCTTACGGCGGCAAGGTGGAGAAGCTCTTCGGCGCACCGGGCGACAAGATCCATGTCGGCGCGCCGCTCGTGGGCTTCGAGGGTGCAGCGGCCGACGGCGGCACGATCGTTGGTGATCTGAGTACGAAGGCAAAGCCGGCGCAAGCCAAGGCGGCGAGCGCGCCACGCACCGAGGTCAAAGCCACGCCTGCGGTGCGCGCGCTCGCGCGCAGCCTGAACGTCGAGCTGGCGAGCGTCGAGCCGAGCGGGCCCGGCGGCACCGTAACGACAGAGGATGTCAAGCGCGCGGCGCGCGGCCCCGCCCCGGCGCAGCCAAGTGCGCAAAAGGGCATGCGCGCGACGATGGCCCGCACCATGGCGCTTGCGCATCAGGAGGTCGCGGCCGTCACCGTAATCGACGATGCCGACGTCGAGCACTGGCCGAAAGGCACCTCGGCGCTCGCACGCCTCGCACAGGCGATCATCGCCGCGGCGAAAGCCGAACCGGGACTCAACGCCTGGTACGACGCCAAGGCCGATGCGCGCACGCTGCGCGAGGAAGTCGACCTCGGCGTCGCGGTCGACCTGCCGGACGGGCTGCTGGTGCCGGTGCTGCGCAACACGCACAAGCTGCAAGGCGATACGCTCGCGCGCGAACTCGAGCAGCTGGTCGCGAAGGCGCGCGAGCGCTCGCTTTCGCCCGAGATGCTGCGCGGGGCGACCATCACGCTCTCCAACTTCGGCGCGATCGGCGGGCGCTACGCCTCGCCGATGGTGGTGCCGCCGCAGGTCGCGATCGTCGGCGCGGGGCGCATCGAGCAGCGGCCGGTCGTTACCGCAAACGGCCAGATCGCCGCGCACCGCGTGCTGCCGCTATCGCTGACCTTCGACCACCGCGCCGCGACCGGCGGCGAGGCGGCGCGCTTTCTCAATGCCCTGAAGCGCGCTCTGGAGGGCTGAGCCGCAGGTCTTCCTCGAGCGGCGGCCCGGGGAAGTGAAAGCGCACCGGTCCGTCGGGCAGCGCGTTCACGAACTGGTGCAGGTACGGGCTCGAGGACGATTGGATCTCCTGCGGCGTGCCTTTGCCGACCACCTCGCCATCCGAGATGACGTAGGCGTAGTCCGATACCGCGAGCGCCTCCTTCACGTCGTAGGTGACGATGATCGAGGTCAGCGAAAGCGCCTCGTTCATGTCGCGGATCAGGTGGCAGATGTGGTTGAGCGAGATCGGGTCGAGGCCGGCGAACGGCTCGTCGTACATCATGAGCTTCGGGTCGGTGGCGATGGCGCGCGCCAGCGCCACGCGCCGCGTCATGCCGCCCGACAGATCGTTCGGCATCATGTCGCGCGCCCCGCGCAGGCCCACTGCGTGCAGCTTCATGAGCACGATGCGGCGCACCAGCTCCTCGGGCGGGCCGAAGTTCTCGCGGATCGGGAACGCCAGGTTGTCGAACACGTTGAGATCGGTGAAGAGGCCCGAGTTCTGGAACATCATGCCCATCTCGAGCCGCAGCCGGTAAAGCTCCTCGGCGCTCAGCTGGTGCACATCGGTGCCGGCGACCTTGACCGTGCCGTGCGAGGGGCGCAGCTGGGCGCCGATCAGCTTGAGGAGCGTCGACTTGCCCGAGCCGCTCGCGCCGAGGATCGCGACCACCTTGCCCGCCGGGATGCCGAGCGTCAGGCCCCGGAAAATCTCCAGGTCGCCGTACGAGAAATGCAGGTTGTCGATTTCGACCGCTTCGGCCATGGCGCAGAATTCTAGCCGTGGACGCGCATCCCTACTCGCTGCTCACGCCCGATCGGGTGCTCGACGCAGTCGCCGCCTGCGGCTTGCGGCCCGACGGGCGCCTGCTGAGCCTCAACAGCTACGAGAACCGCGTCTATCAGGTCTGGCTCGAGGACGCCGGCGTGGTGGTAGCGAAGTTCTACCGCCCGGGCCGCTGGTCGGACGCGCAGATCGACGAGGAGCACGCCTTCGCGCGCGAGCTCGCCGAGCGCGAGATTCCGGTGGTCGCGCCGACGCACTCCATGCGCTTCGCCGATTTCCGCGTCGCCCTCTACCCTCGTCGCGGCGGCCGCACGCCCGAGCTCGGCGATGGCAAGACGCTCGAATGGATCGGCCGCTTCATCGGCCGGATCCACGCCGTGGGCGCCCTCAGGAAATTCCAGCATCGGGAAGCGCTCACGCCGCGCAGCTTCGGCCACGATGCGCGCGCCTTCCTGCTCAGCACCAACTTCATTCCCGCGGATCTGCTCGACGCGTGGAAGGCCGTGACCGCCCAAGCGTTGGCCGGCGTCGAGCGCTGCTATGCGAACGCCGGCGATCTGCGGGCCATCCGGCTGCATGGCGATTGCCACGTCGGTAACATCCTCTGGACCGACGATGGCCCGCACTTCGTCGACCTCGACGACGCGCGCATGGGACCGGCGCTCCAGGACCTGTGGATGCTCCTCTCCGGCAACCGCGCCGCGATGGGCGCGCAGATGCACCACGTGCTCGCCGGTTATGAAGAGTTCGCCGACTTCGACCGGCGCGAGCTGCACGTGCTGGAAGCGTTGCGCACTCTGCGCTTGATCCACTACTCGGCGTGGATCGCGCGGCGCTGGAACGACCCGGCGTTCCCGGTGGCCTTCCCGTGGTTCAACACCCAGCGCTACTGGCAGGACCGCATCCTCGAGCTGCGCGAGCAGATCGCGCTGATGGAGGAAGAACCGCTCGCGGTCGACTAGTCGCCGGTCGGCACAATTCCCTTGCTCTCGATCATGAGCACGACCGCGCGCTGCGGCGCGCGCGTGCGGTGCACCACGCCTTTCGGCACGGTGAAGCCCTGCTGCGGCGCGAGCTCTACCGTGCGGCCCTCGAGATCGATGAAGAAGCGGCCCTCGACGACGTAGAAGAACTCGTCCTCGCGGTCGTGCTTGTGCCAGTGGAACTCGCCCTGCAGCACGCCGAGGCGCACCACCGAATCGTTCACCTCGCACAGCGTCTGGTTGACCCACTGGTCTTTGGTCGCGCGCTGCAGCCGCGCGACGTCGATGAGTTCCAGCGGCTTGAACTTGACGTCGCTATGGATGGTGTAGGGCGTTGCCATGGCTTGCGCTCCTGTTGGGCCACTGCGCGAGCACGCCGGCGAAGGCGAGCACCACGCCGATCAATGTCGCGACGCGCTCGGGCGAGCCGCGCGGCGCCTCATAGGCAAACGCATAGAGCAGCACGAATGGAGCCGCCAGGACCAGGCAGACGCCCGTGAGCGCGAGCTTGCCGCGCCAGCCGGCGCACAGACCCGGCCAGTAGAGGCCGAGCGCAAAGTTAAGCAGGCTCGCGAGCAGCAGATACGCGTGATTCGCGCGGTACGCATAGCGAATGTGCTCGCCGGCCGCATAGGACGCCGGGAAATGTGTCGCCAGGTAGAGCCCGGTGGCGAGAAAAGCGAGCACGCCGGCAGCACCGACCAGTAACAGGATCAGGCGCACTGTCCGAGGTTGCAGCCGTCGTCGAACACGATGCGCCAGGCGCCTGACGGCTCGCGCCGCCAGGTCGAATAGAAGCGCGCGAACACCTTGCCGTCGGGCGCCGCTACCGGGCCGGTCGAATAGGCGAGCGTGCCCGAATCGAGCACCGCCACGCGATCGGGCCGCCACGAGAACGGCGCCTGCGGCGCGCTGTAGTAGCGCGCCCAGTAATCGGCAATCGCGGCTTTTCCGCGCAGCTCGCCGCGGCCGCCATTGAGGAACACGGCGTCCTCGGCGAGGAACGACGCGAAGGCCGCAGGGTCGCGCGCCGCCATGGTGGCGGCGAACGCGCGCTCTGTATCCATCACCTGGCTTGCGAGCGCCGCGCCGCCGCCGGTGCGCGGCTCGCTGGCGCACGCGGCGAGCATGGCGGGGGCCGACAGCAGCAGCGCGCGGCGGTTCATCGGATCGGCGGCACGTAGAGCAGCCCGCCCTGGTTCCAGAGGCGATTGAGCCCGCGCTCGAAGCCGAGCGGCTTGAGGTTGGCGTCGAAGCTCTCGGCGTAGTTGCCCACCTGTCTTACGATGTTGTACGCCCAGCGGTTGTCGAGCGACATCATCTTGCCGATGTCGCCGCTCGCGCCGACGAAGCGCTGGATCGCCGGGTCCGGGCTCTTTGCCCGCTCGTCGATGTTCTTCGAGCTGAGGCCGAGCTCCTCCGCCTCGATCATGGCGAACAGCGACCACTTGACGATGTCGAACCAGCGATCGTCGCCGTGGCGCACCGCCGGGCCGAGCGGCTCCTTGGAGATGAGCTCGGGCAGGATGAGGTGATCGTCGGGCTTGGGCGCGCGCGAGGCGCGCAGGGCGACCAGGCCCGAATGGTCCGTAGTGAAGACGTCGCAGCGGCCGTTGAAGTACGCGTTCAGCACCTCCTCGAGCTTCTCGATCACCACCGGCTTGAAGGTCATGCGGTTCGCGCGGAAGTAGTCCGCGAGGTTGAGCTCGGTCGTGGTGCCCGGCTGCACGCACACCGTGGCGCCGTTCAGCTGCTTCGCGCTCTTCACGTTCATCTTCTTCGGCACCATGAAGCCCTGGCCGTCGTAGTAGTTCACGCCGACGAAGTTGAGCCCGAGGCTGGTGTCGCGGGTGATCGTCCAGGTGGTGTTCCGCGCCAGCAGGTCGACCTCGCCCGATTGCAGCGCGGTGAAGCGTTGCTGGGTGGTGAGCGCCGTGTAGCGCACCTTGTTCGCGTCGCCGAAGACTGCAGCCGCGACCGCGCGGCACATGTCGATATCGATGCCGTGCCACACGCCCTTGGAATCCGGCGCCGAGAAGCCGGCGATGCCGGTGCTGACGCCGCATTGCAGGTAGCCCTTGGCGCGCACCGCGTCGAGCGTCGATTGCGCCGCCGCCGGCATTGACAGACCGGCGGCGAGCATGATGAACCAGCGCTTCATGGCGTTTCTCCTTGCAACAGGAATTCCCGCACGATCCCGATCTGCTCCGCGTTGAGCAGCGTGGGCGCGTGGCCGACGCCGGGAATCTCGACCACTTTCGCCTTCGGCCCGCGGCTGCGCATCTGCTCGGCCGTGCTGCGCTCGAGCAGGTCGGACTGCGCGCCGCGGATGACAAGCGTCGGGCAGCGCACCGCGTCGTAGAAATGCCAGAGCTCCATATCCTCCTCGGGCAGCGTGGCGCGAAACGTATCGCCGATCTGCGGATCGTAGTGGGGCTGCCACGCGCCTTCGGCGGTGCGGCGCACCCAGTTCTCGGTGAGAAAGCGCCATTGCGCCTCGCTGTGCGGGCCGAAAGGCGCGGAGATGGTGCGCATGTAACGCTCGGCATCGTCGAAGGTCTCGAACACGCGCCTTTCGCCGGCGTAGGCGCCGATGCGCTCGAGCGCGGCGCGCGGGACGACCGGTCCGATATCGTTCAGCACGAGCTTCTTGACCGGCGTGCCGGCCTGCGCGGCGAGCGCCATGCCGACGAGGCCGCCGAGCGAGGTGCCGAGCCAGTTCACCGACTCGGTGTCGAGGCGCGCGATGAGCGTGACCATGTCCGCGAGGTATTGCGGCACGGCGTAGAGCGCCGGGTCCGCCAGCCGGTCGGAATCGCCGCGCCCGGCCAGATCGGGACAGGCGATGCGGAAGTGGCTCGAGAGCTCGCGCGCAAGCGGCTCGAAATCGCGGGCCGAGCGCAGCAGCCCGTGGACGCAGACGAGCACGTCGCGGTTGCGCGGGTCGCCCCACTCGAGATACGCGATGCGGTGCAGCCCCTTGCTCGATGCGCACTGCACCGAGCGCCGCCGCGGTTCGCTCAGGGCGCCTTCAGCCATTGCGAGACGAGCGCTTCGCACACCGCCTCGGCCTCGGGTGCGAGCGTTGAATAAGGCTGGCTGCGGTTTCGCAGCAGCGCGAGCTTCTCCGATTTGAGGTTGGCGCCGCGCACCGGGTAGCCGTAGTGCGCGTAGCGCGCGCGCTCGGTGGTCGCGTCCTCCTCGTCGTACCAGATCCACTCCTCGACCAGGCGAAAAGCGACTTCCTCGAGCGAGGCATCGGCATCCTGCGGGTCGATGAGCTCGAGCCGGCCCTCGCGGCAGCGGAAATACGTGTGACGATCGGCGCTCGCGGCGTAGCCGAGCCAGGCGCCTGCCTGCCGCTCGCAGACGAGCGCGAGCTCAAGTCGTCCGGCATCGCCCGTCGCGACGTACACGCCCTCGGTCAGCCGCTCGCCGCGCTCTTCGTCCACCACGCGGCCGTTCTCGATCACCGCGCGGCCACGCACGCCGTCGTGGTCCCACTGCGCTTCGACACGCAGCTCGGGGAAGTCCACGGAGACCTGCGCAAACGCCGGGAACGGAATGCCCTTCGCCGGCGTGAAGCGGTATTCGAGCGCCGCCGCCTCGTGGTGCTCAGTGTAGTCCTCCGCGTCGGGGTCGCGCACCAGGAGCCAGCGCAGCCGCTCGCGGAAGTCCGCAAGCCGGCCGGCTCCCGTGACGCGCACCACCGCAGTGAACATCAGCCGCCGGTGTCGTACTTGAACGAAAGCGCGAGGCGCGCGCGGAACTGCACCACCTTGCCGTTCTCGATCTTCACATCGAGCTTCTCGATCTCGGCAATGCGCAGGTCGTGCAGCGTGCCGGAGGCGGTGCTCACCGCGTTCTTCGCCGCGTCCTCCCACGATGTCGTGCTGGTGCCGATCACTTCAGTGACGCGATAGACCGAGCTGCCGCCCTTCTTTGCCATGGTGGTTCCTCCTCGGATCGAGGGACGTCCCCCCGCCAAATCATTGTAGCCAATACCGCCCGCGCAGTTGCCGCTCCGCCTGCATCTCGAGGCTCGCGCCCATGCGCACCGTGATTGCGCCCTGCAGATCGGTGCGCAGCACCTGCACGTCCGCGGCACGATAGCGTGCGAGGACCTCGGGGTTCGGGTGGCCGAAGCGGCTGCGATAGCCGACCGGCACGACCGCCCAGCGCGGCGCGACGGCAGCGACGAACTCCGGCGTCGACGAGGTCCTGCTGCCGTGATGCGGCACGAGCAGCACGTCGCTCGACATCGCGCTCCCGCCGGCGAGCATCGCCGCCTCGGCGCCGCGCTCGATGTCGCCGGTGAGGAGCATGGCGTGCCCGAGCGCGGCGATGCGCAGCACGCAGCTGAGATCGTTGCGCCTTGCCACCGGCGCGCTCGCCGGATGCAGGAATTCGAAGCGCACGCCATCCCAGGTCCAGCCATCGCCCGCCTTGCAGCGGCGCGTGTTCGGCGCCAGACCGTTGAGCGCATGCGCGCTCGGCAACGACGTGGCGAGCGCTTCGACCTCGAAGGTCTCGAGCACCGTGGTAGCGCCGCCGATGTGATCGCCGTCCTCGTGGCTGAGCACCACGAGATCCAGCCGCGCCACGCCCTGGCCGCGCAGCGCCGGCACCACTACGCGCGAGCCGCTGTCCGATTCGGTACCGTAGGCCGGGCCTGCGTCGTAGAGCACGCTATGGCTCGCGGTGCGCACCAGCACGGCGAGGCCTTGGCCGACGTCGAACGTCGTGACCCATGCCTCCCCCATGGCCGGGCCCGGCAGCGTGACGCAGAACGCGGGCGCCATCAGCGCAAGGCCGCTCGCACGCCACGGTATGCCTCGCGGCGCGAGCACCCACGCCGCGCCCGCCAGCGCCGCGACGACCGTCCACACCGGCGGCACGTGCTGCTGCCACAGCGCCCCCGGCAGCGCGGCGCACCACTCGAGGAATTCGAGCAGCCATTGCACGAGCCAGGCGCAGAGGTGCAGCAGCGCGTCTACCGGCACCACGGCGGCGATCAGCGCGAGCGGCGTGATCACCACCGACACGAGCGGGATCGCCACGGCGTTGGCGAGCGGGCCGGCGACCGAAATCTGGCCGAAGAGCAGCAGCGCCGCCGGCGCGAGGCCGACGCTAATCGCCCATTGAATGCGGCCCCACTGCAAAGCCTTCGGCCCCGGCTCGTTCCAGCCCACGGCGGCGTAGAAGATGAGCAGCACCGCGCCGAAGGAAAGCCACAGTCCCGGCGCGAGCGGCGCCCAGGGATCGAATAGCACAATGGCGCCCAGCGCGAGCCCGAGCACGCGCCAGGGTGACGAGATGCGCCCGCACCAGAGCGCGACCGCGACGACGCTCACCATCCAGAAGGTGCGCTGCGCCGGCACGCCGTAGCCCGCGAGCAGCGTGTAGCCGAGCGCACCAAAGATTGCGCCTGCGGCCGCGGCTTTACGCGCCGGCAGGCGCAAGGTGAGCGCCGGCACGCGGCGCCACAGCGTCGCGACGAGCCACGCGACCAGCCCCGAGACGAGCGTGACGTGCAGCCCCGAGATGCTCATGAGGTGCGTGACGCCGGTGCGGTTGAAGAGCTGCCATTCCTCGCGCGAGATCGCGCGCTGGTCGCCGACCGCGAGCGCGGCGAGGATGCCGGCAGCCGGCGTCGCGCCGAGCACCGCGTTGAGGCGATCGCGCACCGCTTCGCGCGCGCGCTCGACGAGGTCCAGGAACGAGTTGCGCGCGCCCAGGCGGCGCGGCTCCGGCCGCGCGCGCACATAGCCGGTCGCGCCGATGCCGCGCTCGAGGAGCCAGGCCTCGTAGTCGAAGCCGTGCGGGTTGACGAGCCCGTGCGGACGGCGCAGCCGCACCGTGAACGCCCAGCGCTCGCCCGCATGCACGGTAGCGGCGGGCGCAGCGCCCGTATCGTCCTCGCTCGCGTTGCGGTACCAGCTGATAAGGAGCTTCCCAGGCAGGCGCAGCCCGTCATCGGCCGATTCGACGTCGAGCTCGAAGCGCACTCCGCGGTCCATGAGGGCGGGCAGCGCGGACACCACCCCGACGACGGCAATGTCGCGCCCTTCGAGCTCGGGCGCGAGCCAGTCGGCGATGCGCCACTGCGCGCATGCCGCCGCCCAAAAGAAGCCGGCCGCGCACGCACCCGCTGTCAGGGCGGCGCGATAGCGCAGCCCGATTACCAGCAGCAGCGGCACGAGCAGCGCCCAGCCGAGCGCGGGCAGCGCCGCCTGGAGCTGCAAGGCCGCGGCGCCCGCCGCGAACGCCAGCGCCGCGAGGCTCATGCCCCCTGCAACGCGCGGCGCGGCGTTCCGCTGACCGCTAGCCGGGGGCTGAGTGCAGCAGCCCTTCGCGCAGCTCGAGCAGCCGCTCGGCACGCGCGGCGAGGCCCGGATCGTGCGTGACGATGACGAACGCCGTGCCGTGCTCCTCCGAGAGCCGCAGCATCGCGTCGAACACTTCCTCCGCCGTGTGCGCGTCGAGGTTGCCGGTCGGCTCGTCGGCCAGGAGGCACGCCGGCTCGGTGACCATGGCACGCGCAAAGGCGCAGCGCTGGCGCTCGCCGCCCGAGAGCTCGCCCGGCAGGTGCGCGAGCCGCGCGCCGAGCCCGACTTCGCCCAGCACGCGCTTTGCCCGCGCCAGTGCCTCCTGTTTCGGCGTGCGGCGGATGAACAGCGGCATGGCGACGTTCTCGATCGCGGTGAACTCCGGCAGCAGGTGATGGAACTGGTAGACGAAGCCGAGCGTGGCGTTGCGCGCCTGGCCGCGCTCGGCTTCGTTCATCTCGCTGAAGGCGCGGCCCTGCACGAACACCTGTCCCGACGTAGGCGTGTCCAGCCCGCCGAGCAGATGCAGCAGCGTCGACTTGCCCGAGCCCGAGCGGCCCATGATGGCAATACGCTCGCCGCGATGGATCTCGAGGTCGATGCCGTAGAGCACCGGCACGGGCTGCGGCCCCTGGTAGGTCTTCTTCAGCCCGCGGCAGGCGATGACCGCCTCGCGGTCATTCATACCGCAATGCCTCCGCCGGGTTCATGCGCGAGGCGCTCCAGCTCGGGTAGAGCGTCGCGGCGAAGGAGAGCGCGAGCGCCATCAGGCTGATGCGCACCACGTCCGCCGCCTGGAGGTCGGAGGGCAGCTCCGGGATGAGATAGACGTCCTTGGCGAGGATCTTGAAGCCGAGCACCTGCTCGATCGCCGGCACGATGACGTCGATGTTGAGCGCGGTGACGATGCCGAGCACCACGCCGGCGAGCATGCCGATCAGCCCCATCAGCATGCCCTGCGCGACGAAGATGCCCATCACCGAGCGCGGGTGCGCGCCGAGCGTGCGCAGGATCGCGATGTCGCCCTGCTTGTCCTTCACCGCCACGACCAGCGTCGAGATGATGTTGATCGCCGCAACCAGCACGATGAGCGCGAGGATGATGAACATCATGTTCTTCTCGATCGCCACCGCGCGGAAGAAGTTGGCGTGCGTGCGCGTCCAGTCGCTCGCATAGGTGTCGGGCGGCAGCTCGGCGAGCAGCCCGCGCGCCACGCTCGCCGCGGCGAACAGATCATCGAGCTTGAGACGCACGCCGGTGACCTCGTCGCCGAGCTGGTAGAGCGTCTGCGCATCGCGCAGGGCCACGAGCGCGAGCGCGGAGTCGGCGTCGGCGATGCCCGCCTCGAAGATGCCGGTCACGATGAACTGCTTTAGCCTGGGAATCACGCCGGCCGGCGTGATCAGGCCTTGCGGCGCGACCACCGCGATCTTGTCGCCCGGCAGCACGCCGAGCGCGCGCGCCAGGTCGGCGCCGAGCACCACATTGAACTCGCCAGGCTTGAGCGCCTCGAGCTTGCCGATCCTCATGTGGCTGCCGAGATCGGCGACCTTCTCCTCGGCGTCGGGCAGCACGCCGCGGATCAGCGCCCCGCGCACCGCCTGCCCGGTCGTGAGCATCGCCTGCCCCTGCACGAACGGCGCCGCCGCGAGCACATGCGGGTGCTTCACGGCGAGGTCGGCGATCGACTGCCAGTCGGCGAGGCGGTTGCCGACCGCGCTGATCTGCACGTGCGACACGACGCCGAGGATGCGCGTGCGCACCTCCTTCTGGAAACCGTTCATCACCGAGAGCACCACGATCAGCGCCCAGACGCCCACCGCGATGCCGATCATCGACACCGCGGAATTGATGCTGATGAAGCGATTGCGCCGGCGCGCGCGCAAATAGCGCAGGCCGACGAGCAGCTCGTAGGGCATGAATCGGCTTTGGTTCGGCGCGAGAATACACCATGGACGCCGAAACCGGCCGCTCGCTTGCGCGGCTCGTTCGCAGCGAGCGCATCGCGCACCTCGCGACGCTGCGCTCGGGCAGCCCGCTGGTGTCGATGACGCTCTACATGCCGGCCGACGATTTCGCGGCGTTCTATGTCCACGTCAGCCGCCTCGCCTGGCACACGCAGGACATGCGGCGCGATGCGCGCGTCGCGCTGTCGATCGCCGAGGCGGACGACCGCCGCGCCGATCCGTTCACGCTGACGCGCGTCTCGATCCGCGGTGAAGCATCGACGATTGCCAACGACGCCACGCAGTTCCCGGCGCTAAGAGCCGCCTGGCTCGCGCGCTTTCCCGCGCAGGCGATCAACTTCGAGCTCGCCGATTTCTCGTTCTGGCGCATCGTGCCGCGCGACGCGCGCTTCGTCGCTGGCTTCGGGCGCATCCACAATCTCTCCGCCAGCGAACTCAAGGAATGGGCTACCACATGAACGCCACCGAACTGCGCGCGCTGCAGGCGCCGCTCAAGGACAAATACAAGCGCGATCCGGCCACGGCCGTGGTCACGCTGCGCGCGCAGGGACGTATCGGCGAGGGCATCGCCTGCCGCGTCGATACCGGCCGTGTCCTGGTCGAAGCCGGCCTGCATCCGGCGAGCGGCGGCAGCGGCCTTCAGGCCTGCTCGGGCGACATGCTGCTCGAGGCGCTCGTCGCCTGCGCCGGCGTCACGCTCAAGGCAGTCGCCACCGCGCTGGGCATCGAGCTGCGCGACGCGGCCGTGCACGCCGAGGGCGATCTCGACTTTCGCGGCACGCTCGGTGTGGCGAAAGACGCGCCGGTCGGCTTTCGCGAGATCCGCCTGCGCTTCGAGCTCGATACCGACGCGGCATCCGAGCAGCGCGCGAAGCTCCTCGAGCTCACCGAGCGTTATTGCGTCGTACTGCAGTCGATCCGCACGAGCCCGCGCGTCGCGGTTTCCTACATCGGTAAGGGCTGAAGCGGCGTGACGTCCTCGCCTTCGGGCGCCGGCGTGCGCGCGACGTTGAGCACCATGGCGACGGTAATGAAGTACCCGAGCACGCCGAGCAGGTCGATCACGCCGCGCTCGCCGAAGCGCGCCACCGCGGCTGCGTAGATCACGTCGCTCACGCCGCGGTTGCGCAGCAACTCTTCCGCAAAGTCATAGGCGAGCGCCTCGTCGCTCGCCATGGTGCCCGGCCGGCGCCCGTCCGCGACGGCGGCCACCGTGTCTGCGCTTACGCCGGCGCGCAAGGCGAGCGGGACATGCACGCCCCACTCGAACTGCTGCGTCCAATGGCGCGAGACGATGAGCATCAGAAGCTCGCTGACGCGCGGCTCGAGCGAGCTGCCAAAGCGCAGGTACTCGCCGACCTTCTGCAATCGCTGCAACAGCTCGGGGCTGCGCAAAAGCGCGATGAACGGCCCCTTCACTCCGCCGCGAGGACCCGCGGCGAGCTCGGCCGCCGCGCTGCGCTGAGCGTCGGTCATGGCGGCCGCATCGAGCGGCGGCATGCGTACTACGTCGGACACGGCTTTTCCCGGGTGGTGAGCGCGACGGCGCTTAGCACAAGCACAACGGCCGCGATTGCGAGCGCCAGCGCGAAGCCATGCGGCCGCCGCGCGAGGATGCTGACAACCAGCGGGCCCGCCACCTGCCCGGCCGCAAATGCCGCGGTCATCGCGGCCATCAGCTGCGGTGCGTATGCGCCGCCGACGGCGCGCGCTTCCTGCAGGCCGGCCATGGTGATCACCATGAACGTGCCGCCCACGAGCAGCGCCGCGAGGATGATGCCCGCTGCGCCCGGCACGATTAATGGCGCAGCGACACCGATCGCCATTGCGAGCGCCGCTGCGCCCCAGACGCGCCGGTTGCCATGGCGCCGGATGAGAGAAGCCGCAACTACGGTAGAGACGGCGGCGGCAGCGCCGAAGACCGGCCACGCCCAGCCGAACGAGAGCGGGTCGTGGAGGAGCGCCTTCGCCATGGCCGGCACGTAGGTCGCCGGGATGATGTAGCCGAAGCCGAACGCGCCGTAGCACATCACGAGCCGGGCCATGTCAGGCGTCCAGCGCAGCGCGCCTCGCTGGTGCACGCGCGGCGCCTCGCTGCCGTCGGCGATGAGCGGCCACAGGCACGCAGTCACCACGAGCGCGAGCAGCCCCAGCGTGAGCCAGGCGTTCGCCGAGGTCACGCCGGACGCCATGAGTGCAAAGCAAAGGAGGCCGGCGAGCGCGATGCCGGCGCCGACACCGCTATAGAGCACGCCGCCGAGGCGCGGGCCGCCCGTGGCGAGCCGCGGCAGCGCCCAAGCAGAGACGTGCACCAGCGCCCAGGCGCTCGCGACCCCGGCCGCGAAGCGCAGGAGAAGCCAACACGGCAGCGTATGCGCAACTCCCATCGCCGCCGTGGCAGCGGCAATCGCGAGCAGCGAAGCGTGGATGGCACGCGCCGAGCGCGCCGGGCGTGCTGCCCACAGGGCGCCCGCCAGGTAGCCGAGGTAATTCGCTGCCGCAAGGTAGCCGCCATCGGAGAGCGACAGGCCGGCGTCGTCCTGCATGAGCGGCAGGAGAGGTGTGAAAGCGAAGCGGCCGATGCCCATCGCCAAGGCAAGCGCGGCCAGCCCGGCAGCGGCGGCGCGGAGGGCAGCGGAAGGCATGCGCCCAATCTAGCTTGACGCGGCCTTTTTGAAAAATGAATAATTGAGAACTCATCGTTCTCATTTACAGAATCGTGGATCTCGTCGAGCTGCAGATCTTCAAGACCGTCGCCGAGCAGGGCGGCATCACCCGCGCGGCGGCCGCGCTGCACCGCGTGCAGTCCAACGTCACGACGCGCGTGAAGCAGCTCGAGGAGCGCCTCGGCACCAAGCTGTTTCACCGCCAGGGCCGCCGCCTGGTGCTCTCCTCCGAGGGCAAGGTGCTCCTCGATTACGCCGACCGCATGCTGCGCCTCTCCAGCGAGGCGCAGGCGGCGCTGAAGGGCCACGCGCCGTACGGCCTGTTCAGGCTCGGCACGCTGGAGAGCACGGCGGCGACGCGCCTGCCGCCGCTGCTGGCGCGCTATCACCGCCGCTATCCCGCGGTGCGACTCGAGCTCAGCACCGGCACGAGCGGCGCGCTGGTCGATCGCGTGCTGCGCGGCGAGCTCGAGGCGGCGTTCGTCGCCGAGCCCTTCAGCGCGAAGAACCTGGAGACGGCGCATGCCTTCACCGAGCAGCTCGTGCTGATTACGCCGAAGAGCCATCCGCCGGTGAGCTCGGCCGCCGACATCGATCAGCGCGTGATCCTCGCCTTCACCACCGGCTGCTCCTATCGCCGGCGGCTGGAATCCTGGCTTGGCCGCTCGAGCATCGTCGCCGAGCGCATCATGGAGTACGGCTCGTATCACGCCATCGCGGCGTGCGTCGCCGCCGGCAGCGGCATCGCGGTGGTGCCAAAGTCGGTGCTGCGCACGACCGGTGTCGAAGGCCAGGTCGCCGCGCACCCGCTGCCGCCGAAGGTGGCCAATGCCCGCACCATGCTCGTCTGGCGGCGCGGCCACGCCTCGGCGCCACTGGCGGCACTGCGCGAAGAGCTGCGTTGAGGATCTATGGCGTCGACTTCACCTGCGCGCCGCGGCGCGCCAAGCCGATCACCGCGGCTGTCGGGCTGCTAGAGAACGGCGCGCTGCGCATCGAGCGCATTGAGCAACTGCGCTCCTTTGCCGAGTTCGAACAGCTCCTCGCGCGTCCCGGGCCGTGGGTCGGCGGCTTCGATTTTCCGTTCAGCCTGCCGCGCGAACTGGTGCGCGATCTCGGCTGGCCAGCGGCGTGGGCCGAGCTCGTCGCTCACTGCGCCGCGTTCGAACGCTGCAAGTTCCGCGAGCTGCTCGACGCCTATCGCGCCTTGCGGCCTGTCGGCGCGAAGTACGTGCACCGCGCGACTGATTATCCGGCCGGCTCGTCGAGCCCGATGAAGCTGGTCAATCCGCCGGTGGCGCTCATGTTCCACGAAGGCGCGCCTCGGCTGCTTGCTGCTGGGGTGCACTTGCCGACGCTCGGCGAAGGCGACCCGCGGCGCGTCGCGCTCGAGGCGTACCCGGGCCTGCTCGTACGCAAGCAGCTCGGCATCCGCGAGTCGTACAAGAGCGATACGCGACGCGAGCAGACGAGCGCGCGTCGGGCGGCGCGGCGCCGCGTGATGGCTGCGCTCGAAGCCGGCAAGCCGCTCGGCATTACGCTGCGCGTCGGGCGCGCGCTCGCGAAGCTGATCGTCGCCGATGGCGCGGGAGACCTGCTCGATGCGGTGATCTGCGCGGTCCAGGGCGCGTGGGCCGCGACGCGGCCTTCATACGGCATGCCGCTGAGCGTGCCGGTCGGCGAAGGCTGGATCGTCAGCGCCTAGGGCGCGCGCTGATAACCCTTCGCGCGCATGCACAAATCGGTAAGCTGCGCCTCGTCGAGGTGACGGTAGCCGTAAGGGTCCCAGCCGGTATCCGGCCGCGTGATGGCGCGGCGCCGGTAGTACGGGCCGTAGTAGGACGGGCCGTAGAAGCCGCCGGCGCGCAAGCTCGCTTCATTCGCTGCCTGGCGCTGGCAGTCCATCGTGTCTTTATCGGCCTGCTCGGTGCTCGCGTCCTGTCTTACCCACTGCGGCCCAGCGCAGCCCCACAAGGCGAGCGCGAGCGCCATGCATGAAAGGCGAATGCTCATTTAGTCACCGGCGCGAGCTGGTAGCCTTTCGCACGCATGCAGAAGTTAGCAAGGCGTTGTTCCTCCATTGTGCGGTCGTAGAACGGATCGTAGAACGGACCAACCGGATGGAAGAAGGGCCGGCCCAACGCATCACGATAAAGCCACGGGCCGAACGGCCGGTAGCCCATGTAGTAGTAATTCGCCTCGCGCCATGCCTCCTGCTCACATTGCTGAGCGTCCGCTGCGAGCACCTCGGGCGTCGCGTCCGGCTTTACCCACTCCATGGGCGCGCACGCGGCGCCAGCCAGGACGACCGTTGCGATCCATAGTCTTCGCATGCTGGCTTGGACAGCTAAGATGGCCCGGATGCTCACGGCATATAGGATGGGGAGCTCGGGAAACTGTTACAAGGAAAAACTGGCCGCCGGGCAGTTCAGGGGCCCGTACCGCTGCATCGCCGCGCTGGCTTGGGCGCGTGCGCAGCCAGCCCGGCCACGTGGCGATGGGATAGGATACTGGATATACATCCATGCAGCCGATGGACCTGCGCGCGGCGCCGCTTGCGATCGTCGATCTCGAGACGACCGGCACGCGGCCGGCGGCCGACCGCGTCACCGAGATCGGCGTGCTGGAGGTCGAGGGCTTCGAAGTGGTGTCCGAATGGTCGACGCTGGTCAATCCCGGCGTCACGCTGCCTTCCGAGATCCAGGCGCTCACCGGCATCACGCACGAGATGCTCGCGCAAGCGCCGCGCTTCGCCGACCTCGCGCGCGAGCTGCACGAGCGGCTCGCCGGCCGCATTTTCATCGCCCATAACGCACGCTTCGACTACATGTTCCTGCGGCGCGAGTTCGACCGCGCCGGCATCAAGTTCCACGCGCGCGTGCTCTGCGGCGTGAAGCTCGCGCGGCGGCTTTATCCGCGCGAGCGCCGCCATGATCTCGACAGCCTGATCGAGCGACACGGCATCGCCTGCGAGGCGCGCCATCGTGCCCTGCCGGATGCGCAGGCGCTGTGGCAGTTCCTGCAGACGGCGGCCGAGGAGCACGGCGAGGAGGTGCTCGTGGTCGCCGCGCGCCAGGTGGCGAAGGAGCCGGCGCTGCCGCCGCAGCTCGATCGCAGCGCGATCGACGCCATTCCGGAAGCGCCCGGCGTATACATCCTCTACGGCGAGAGCGGACCGCCGCTCTATATCGGCAAAAGCCGCGCGATGCGCTCGCGCGTGCTGCAGCACTTCTACTCGAGCGCCACGTGGCTGCGGGCCGTGCATCGCATCGACTGGCAGCGCACGGTAGGCGAGCTTGGCGCGCTGCTCACCGAGGCGCGGCTCGTGAAGCAGCTCGCGCCGCTGCACAACCGGCAGCTCCGGCGCCCCGAGGCGCTCTGCGGCTTGGTGTTCGACGGCAAGCGCCTGCGCCTCGCGGCCGCCGCCGAGATCGGCGCCGACACTCTGCCTTTCCTCTACGGCGTGTTCCGCACGCGCACGGCGGCGCGCGCGGCGCTGCGCGCGCTCGCCGACGAGCAGCGCCTCTGCCTGCAGACGCTCGGCTTCGACCTCAAGCGCCGGGGAAACTGCTTGCGTCACCAGCTCGGCCGCTGCGCCGGCGTGTGCGCGGGCAAGGAAAGCATCCACGCGCATCACGCCCGGCTCGCTGCCGCGCTCGCGACGCTGCGCACGCCGCAATGGCCGTATGCCGGGCCGGTGGCGATCGTCGAGCGCGACCCCGCGCGCGACGCCACCGAAGTGCACGCGGTGGACCGCTGGTGCTATCTCGGGGCAGCGCGCTGCGAGCCGGAAGTGGCCGAGCTGCTGGAAGAGCGGCCGCGCTTCGATTACGACCAGTACCGCATCCTCACGCGCTATCTCGCCAAAGGCGCCGCCCGCGTGGTGCCGCTCGCACGATGCACTGCGAGCTCGTAGTGCCCGGCCTGTTCGCCGCGCCGAGCGCGGCGCGTCTGCCGGCGGCCGAGCTGCTGATTGCGCGCGGCCGCTGCTCGAGCGGCGCGTCGCGCGGGCTCGAAGAGTGGCTGCACGACGCCTTCGCGCTCGACGACCAACCCCTTCCCGCCGGCGCGCTCACGCTGCTCGCCGGCGGCGGCGAGCCCGCGGGGTATTGGTGGTCGCGCGCCGATCCCGTGCACCTGCGCTTGATGCGCGAGCGCCTGGTGCTGGTCCCCACCGCGGCGCTGCGCCTTGCGAGCGGCGAAGCCGAGGCGCTTTGCGACGCCCTCAATCGGCATTTCGGCGAACGGCTCGCGCTGCAGGTGATCGATGCGGAGCGCTGGGTAGCGCGCACGCCACGCGAGCTCGCGCCTGGCTCGACGCCGCCGCTCGCGCTTGCTGGACGGGACGTTGCGCTCGCCATGCCGGGCAACACGGCGGTGCATCGGCTGCTCAATGAAGCGCAGATGGTGCTGCACGCACATCCGGTCAACGAAGCACGCGAGACGCGCGGCGAGCCGGCGATCAACAGCATCTGGCTCTGGGGCGCCGGCCCCCTCGCGAGCGTCGGCGCGCCAAGCTGGCACTCGGTGAGCGCGACCGAGCCGCTCGCGCTCGGCCTCGCCCGCGCGGCGGGCGTGCGCCATCGCCCGCTGCCCGCGAGCGGCGCCGCCTGGCTCGATCGCATGCCGGAAGAAGGCCGTCATCTCGTAGTGCTCGACGCCTTGCGCGCGCCGCTGGCGCTGTCGCAGACCGCCGACTATAGCGAAGCGCTCGCGCGGCTCGAGCGCGACTGGTTCGCGCCGCTCCTCGCCGCGCTGCGCGACGGGCGTGTCGGCATGGTCACGATCCAGGTGCCCGACGCCGGCGAGTGCGTGGCGTACGAGACCATCCGCGGCGACCTGCGGCGCTTCTGGCGCCGGCCGAAGGCACTCGAGCACTACGCGTGAAAATCATCGAGCGCCCCTACGAGGAAACCGCGCGCCGCGCGCTCGAGGAGGCGGGCATTCATCCGCTGCTCGCCAGGATCTACGCGGCGCGGCGCATCCGCAATGCAGTGGAGCTCGCGTACAGCCCGGCCGCGCTGCTCGCGCCGTCGCTGCTCATGGGCATCGAGCACGCTGCGGTGCTGCTCGCCGAGGCGATCCAGGAGGGCAGGCGCCTGCTGATCATCGCCGACTACGACGCCGACGGCGCCACCGCCTGCGCGGTCGGCTTGCGTGCGCTGCGCCTTTTCGGCGCGAGCGTCGACTATCTCGTGCCCGACCGCTTCAAGCTCGGCTACGGGCTCTCGCCCGAGCTGGTGGATCTCGCAGCCCATGGGCATAGAAGCGGCAAGCCCGACCTGCTCATCACGGTGGACAACGGCATCGCCAGCGTCGAAGGCGTGGCGCGCGCCCGCGCGCTCGGCATCGGCACGCTGATCACGGACCACCACCTGCCGGGTGCCGAGCTGCCGCAGGCCGATTGCATCGTCAATCCCAACCAGGCGGGCTGCGGCTTTCCGTCGAAGGCGCTCGCCGGCGTCGGCGTGATGTTCTACGTGATGATCGCGCTGCGCGCCGAGCTGAGGAAGCGCGCTTGCCTGAAGAACGAAGTGCACCTCGGCGCGCTGACGGATCTCGTCGCGCTCGGCACCATCGCCGATGTCGTGCCGCTCGACGCGAACAACCGCAACCTCGTCGCGCAGGGGCTGAAGCGCATTCGCGCCGGCCGCGCGCAGCCCGGCGTCAATGCGCTGTTGCGCACTGCCGGTCGCAATCCCGCGGAAGCCACGAGCTTCGATCTCGGCTTCGTCGCCGGCCCGCGGTTGAACGCCGCCGGGCGGCTCGCCGACATGAGCCTCGGCATCGAGTGCCTGATCGCCGACGACGACGCGCGAGCGGCGAACTGCGCGCAGGAACTCGATCGGCTGAATCGCCAACGGCGCGAGATCGAGGCGGGGATGCTGGAGCAGGCGCTCGAAAAGCTCAAGACCCTGGAAGCGCAGGCGCAGTGCGTGTTTTTCTCGCCGGAGTGGCATGAGGGCGTGGTGGGCATCGTCGCCTCGCGCCTGAAAGACCGCTTGCACCGGCCGGTCGTGTGCTTTGCGCGCGCGGCCGATGGCCGCTCGCTCAAGGGCTCGGGGCGATCGGTGCCGGGGCTGCACCTGCGCGACTGCCTCGATCTCATCGCCAAGCGCATCCCGGGCCTGATCGCGCGCTTCGGCGGGCATGCGCAGGCGGCGGGCCTCACCATCGCCGAAACGGAGTATCCGCGCTTCGCCATCGCCTTCGAGCGCGCGCTCGAGGAAACGCTGCCGGCTGCGGCGCGAGCGCGCACGGTGGAAACCGACGGCAGCCTGAGCCACACTTACTACACGCTCGAGATCGCGCGCATGCTGGAAGACGGCATCTGGGGACAGGGCTTTCCGCAGCCCCTGTTCTGCGATACTTTCGCCGTGGAAAGCCAGCGCGTCGTCGGCGAGCGGCACCTGAAGCTCGTGCTGATGAAGGACGGGCGGCGTCACGAAGCGATGCGCTTCGGCGCGCTCGATGCGCTGCCCGCGTGTATCCGCGCGGCTTACCGCCTGGCCGTCAACGAATACAACGGCCTGCGGTCCGTCCAGCTCAACCTGGAGCACGTCGAATCATGAGGCACCTTGCCACCGCCATGCTGATGACCGCCACCGCCGTCCTCGCCGCCGATATACAGCCCGTCAAGGATGCCGGGCCCTATGTTCCTTCGCCGCAAAGCGTGGTCTCCGACATGCTGCGCTACGCCGAAGTCGGGCCGAACGATTTCCTCATCGATCTCGGCTCGGGCGACGGACGCATCGTGCTCACCGCGGCGAAGGTGTTCGGCGCGCGCGGCTTCGGCGTCGAGATCAAGGAGGAACTCGTCAGGCTGGCGAACGAGGCGGCGCAGAAGGAAGGCATCGCCGACCGCGTGAAGTTCCTGAAGCAGGACCTCTTCAAGACCGATATCTCGCAGGCTACCGTGGTCACCATGTACCTGCTTCCGGATACCGTGAACCTGCTCAAGGACAAGCTGCTGACCGAGCTGAAGCCGGGTACGCGCATCGTGTCGCACGACTATCCGCTCAGCGGCTGGATGGCCGACAACTGGTGGCAGATGGACCTGGAGGAGAAGGTGAAGATCAGCGGGGTAACGACGACGCTGATCTATCTCTACATCGTGCCGGCGAAAGTTGCCGGCAAATGGGAGGCGCATATGCCGCCCGCCATCAGCAAGCAGCCCGCCGCGCTCACGCTCAAGCAGCAGATCAGCCGTGTCTCGGGCAGTCTCAGGCTCGACGGCCGCGATGTCCCCATCGAGGACGGCAAACTGCGCGGCGACCGCCTGAGCTTCAGGCTTGTGGGCCACAAAGGCGAGTTCTCCGGCGTCGTCAAGGGCGGCGCCATCGAGGGCCTGTTCGACGGCAAGACGCCCTGGAGCGCCGGCATCCGCGGATGAAGCTGCGCATCGCCGCGGGGAAGCTCGCGCTGGAAGCAGAACTGCGCGATACGCCGACCACCCGATTATTGCTGGCAGCGCTGCCGTTCGAAGCGAGCGCGCAGACCTGGGGCGAAGAGGTCTACTTCGCCACGCCGGTGAGCGCCAAGCTTGAGCCGGACGCGAAGCAGGTGGTGGATCCCGGCACCGTGTGCTTCTGGACCGAAGGTGATGCGCTCGCCCTGCCCTACGGGCGCACGCCGATCTCGACCGACGAGCGGCCCAAGCTTGTCGCACGCTGCAACGTGCTCGGCGCGTTGACCGGCGATGCGCGCCGCCTCGCCGGCATCAAGGCGGGGCAGAAGATCCGCGTGGAGAAGGTCTGATGCAGCGAAAACGCGTGAACTCCTCGAAGCTGCGCTCGGTCGGCTACGACGAAGCAACGCGCACGCTCGAAGTCGAGATGTCGAACGGCCAGGTCTACCAGTACGTCGGCGTCTATCCGGAGGTCTACCGCCGCTTCATGGCGGCGCCGAACCCCACCAGCTTCTTCGACGACAAGATCGCCGAGGAGTACACGCCCAAAGCCGTAAAATAGGCCGACAAGCAGTCCAACCAGGGGGGCTTCATGCGGAGCGTATTGAGCGCTCTGCTCGCTTGCGTGTGCATCTCGGCGGCCGCGACGTCGGTCGCGCCGGTGGCCCCGCTCGAAAGCGTCGGCCTGCGCTCGATCGCCGGCTGGCTGAGGGCGCACGGGAGCGACGGCTTCCTTGCGACCGATGTCGCCGATGCGATCGGCATCCCGCACCAGTCCGGCGCCGAGCTGATCGCCGCACGCCAGCGCGGGTTTCGCGATGCCGAAGTGCTGCGCATCGCACAGCTGGTCGACGGCGAATACCTGCTCTTCGTGGTGCAGTCGCCCGGCGAGGCGTACTTCTACCTCTCGACCGTGCGCGGCGGGCTGCGCAAGGCGCTGGTGGCGAGCCGCGACACCGTGACACCGCTGCAGGCGGCCGAGGCGGAATCTAATTTCGGGCGCGAAGTCCTATATTGGGAGCAAAAGGTAGCGCACTAGATGGAAGCCGAACGCATCAATCAGATAGCAAGCACGCTCAGCGACCTCCAGGCGCGCTCGGCCGCGCTGCGGAGGTATCTTTGACTACGAGGCGAAGCAGAGCCGGCTCGCGACGCTGAACCGCGAGCTCGAAGACCCGAAGCTGTGGGAGAACCCGCAGCGCGCGCAGGAGCTCGGCCGGGAAAAGAAGGCGCTGGAGGCGATCGTCGGCACGCTCGGCCGCGTCGGCAGCGGCCTCGCGGACGCGCAGGAGCTCTTCCAGCTC
>JACXTT010001435.1_pt1 | contig 39513 bp, 27 predicted proteins | sample 9270951 | NCBI WGS metagenome assembly JACXTT01 (sample SAMN15532306, study PRJNA645909) | rock metagenome | isolation source: weathered quartz diorite | place: Puerto Rico | collected 2017-06-21
AAAGATTGCTTGAAGTTCTTGATGCCTTCGCCTAAACCCTTTGCCAGTTCGGGAATCTTCTTTCCGCCAAAGAGCAGAACGGCGACTACCAAAATGACCATTAGTTCAGGTAAGCCTATGGATCGGAACATATGGCCTCCTTCATGGACACAACTATATTGTACGGACCGGGCTTCCATCCCGTCAAGTTACGGCCGCTCCAGGTCTTTGGTAGGGCCCTTCCCAGTGGTGCGATATTGCAAATAGTCGTCCCGATCGGGCCGGTAAAAGTTTCCAGTACTATACATAGAATCTTCCTAAAAAGGGCCTGTTTCTGCCGCGTTTCCATTGGCGCTTGGCCAATGGCCATCAATATGCGCTAAGCCCCTGGCATGAAGACGTTAACGATCGTTTGTTGTTGTTTAGGAGTTGCGGCCACGATGAGCTCCTGTGGAAATCGGCAGCCGTCGCAACCCGTTGCAGCGCAACCAGCGGTGGAGCAGACTGCTGCGCGCCCTCCCGCCGAAGGCGTACCAGCCGACCCGCTTCCGGTCCAGCCTGCGAGTTCCGCAGTCCGATATGCCCGCGTTCGCGGCGAAAGTGATCCGGTGGCTGTCGCGAACGATCGTCCGGCAGCCACGAATCGTCCAACAGCCGTAAGCTATGACCGGCCGTCGGCCGCGAAGTCCATCACCATGCCGGCGGGAACGGTCTTCGAAGTCCGGCTCGCAGAAACTTTGGACACTAAGCGTAATCGTTCCGGCGACCGTTTCACTGCGACGTTGATGAAGCCAATCTTCGTGAATCGCGAAACCGTGATTCCCAGGGGAACGCAATGCGCCGGACACATCTTCGAGTCGAAGGCCTCCGGACGCTTCAAGGGGCGCGCGGTGATGGGACTCAGCCTGGACTCGTTCGAATTTCGAGGGCGGCGCCACCATATCACGACCACCAGCGTCGCGCGGCAAAGTGGCGGCCACAAGAAACGCAACTGGCTGCTGATCGGCGGAGGATCAGGAGTGGGATCGGCGATCGGTGCCATCGCCGGTGGACCGGCGGGAGCACTGATCGGCGCAGGTGCGGGCGCGGGAGCCGGAACCGCAGGTGCAGCGTTTACTGGAAAAAAGAATGTGCGTCTACCGGTGGAGACGCCACTGGCGTTCTCGCTGCGTGCGCCGGTGCGTCTCTCGAACGGACCCGTTACTGAGTAGGGGTGGCCCGCCCATAGCTGCTCGATGGCAACCAGCGCGGGCGCTCATTTGCATTGCCGATGGCCTCCACGAGCTTGTTGAAGAACTCCTGGAATTTCGCGGCTGCTGTCATGTCCACCGGCTGATTCAAATCGTCCGAGGGCCGGTGATAGCGGTTCGCGTACCAATCGCGATACATGGCTTCTTCCGCCGATCCTTTTTCATAACCAAAGATGAACGCGACGCTGGGGATGCCGTTGCGGATGAAGTTGTACTGATCCGATCGACGAAACAGTCCGCGTTCGGGTTCGAGATCACTCTGGATACGAATGCCGAGCGGCCCTGCGACCTGACGCACTGTATCGGCGAGCGTAGACTCCTCCAGGCCGAGCGTAGTGAGAATCTTGAGCGGGAACATGGGGCGCAGATAATCGAGATTGATATCGGCGATCATGCGTTCGCGCGCGATGGTCGGGCGCGACGTAAAGAAGCTGGACCCTAGCAATCCCTTTTCCTCTCCGGTGAAAACGACGAAGAGCAGGCTGCGACGCAGACGCTTCGAGGAATGATGTAGTTCAGCCGCGAGCTCGATGAGATATGCGACACTGGCTGCGTCGTCGAAAGCTCCGTTGTAAATACGGTCGCCATTAATAGGCTCGCCGAAGCCATAGCCATCCAGGTGCGCGGACACTGTTACGTATTCATTCGACAGCGCGGGATCGGAGCCGGGGAGCACGGCGACAATATTATCGGAGCTGAGGGTCTCCTCGTCCACATGAAGCTGGACCCGCAGGCTGGCGGGCAGCGTGAACCGGGGCAGCGGCTTTTTCGCAGCGGCGAGCTCGACAACCTCGGCGAAGGAATGGCCCGCGCCTTGGAACACGATTTCAGCAACAGCCGGATTCAAGCGCATCAGCAGTGTCGATACGGCGGATGTCGCGCGCTCGGCCGCTTGCACCGACATCGCCACCGAATAGGCAGCCGGCCAGCGAGGAGGCTCGATGGCGCGAGGATTGTCGATCGACAGCAGGCCCACGGCGCCAGCTCCGGCCACGATGCGCGCGCGTTCGGCAGCGGGCTGTGCGCCGGCGAGAACGACAGCGAACTTGCCTCTGAGATCGAGCCCTTCGAGATCGCCGGCCGAGGCTGCAGTGCCCGCAAACACCAGCTGCCCTTCAGTGGATTCGGGCAATCCCGTGCGCGGGGTGATTGCGATCTGCTGATTGAGCCGGAGTAATGTTGTCTTGCCATCGCGAAGCAGAGTGATCGTATTCTGGTCGGGATGAATCCGGAGCGCGCGCAGTGGAACAGGCTGGTAGTAATTGGAGACGCCCGCTGGTTTCAGACCGGCTCGTTCGAATTGCCCGGCCACGTAGCGCGCCGCGCGGCGATAACCATCGCTCCCGGTGTCACGGCCTTCGAAATTATCCGACGCCAGCACCTGTACGTGTGACCACCAGCGTTTGGCCGCATCGGGCACATCGGCGGCGTATGCGACGGATATCAAAGAGGTGAGAACAGAAAGTAGAATCTTACGCATGATCGAGAATAATTTTGAGGCGGCGATCCGCCCCGTCTTCCACCATTTCGAGTGCGGTCTCAAGCTCGGCCAGCGACATGTGGTGCGTGATTAAGGGATCGAGACGCACCGCGCCGCGCGCCACCAGGTCGATCATCGCCGGAAAATCCTGACCTGTGGCGGCGCGGTTGTTGATCAGCGTCAGCTCCTTGAAGTAGAGATCGTAAAACGGCAGTTCGCCTTGCTTCGCGCTCATGATGCCGAAGAGTAGAATACGGCCGCCGAAGCGCGCCATGCGAATCGCGTCGGCGAGCATCGGCATCACGCCCGTGCATTCGATGACGACGTCGGCGCCGCGGCCGCTGGTAGCTTCGACAACTTTTTGCACTGCCGCCGGGCCGGCTTCGATCGTAAGGCCGGCGCCCAGTTGTCGCGCTAACTCATTCTTGAACGCGCTGCGGCTGATGCCGATGACTGTGGCTGCGCCCCGCGCCTTCGCCAGTTGCACGTGCAGTTGGCCGGATACTCCCAGGCCGATCACAGCGACCGATTGTCCCTCGAACGACGACGTCATCCGTTGAGCATGCAAGCACGTGGTCGCTACTTGAATGAGCGGCGCGACGCGGCTGTCGACCGCATCGGGCAGCTTGAATATCTGGGTCGCGGGAACTGCTGCGTACTCGGCGAATCCGCCGTTTGTTTCCCGGCCGATGAGGCCGCCCCCGGGACAAAGATTGTTCTGCCCGATCCGGCAGTGGAAGCAGGTTCCACACGAAAGCACGGGATCGATGATCACGCGATCGCCCATGCGGATCTCACCGCGCGGATCGCCAGCCACCACTTCGCCGATCATCTCGTGGCCCATAATAAGCGGATATTTTGCCGGAATCGCCCCGGTGTAGATTTTGAGATCGGTGCCGCAGAGTCCGCTGTTTGTGATGCGAACGAGGACGTGGCCGGCGAACGCCGCAGGACGCGCGACTTCTTCAAGCGCCAGAGTTTTCGGCGCCCGCAGAACCATGGCCTTCATAACCGAAGAGTAGCCTACGCGCCTGACTTCGCACCGCGTCCGAAATAGAACGCGCGCGGGGCTGAGTCATCCCAGCCCACGTTGCAGTGCGCGACCGACCACTTGTCGACCTTGCGCGGCTCGAGCACCGGCCTGCCAAGCGCCGGATACGACAGGCAATAGCTGCCTTCGTGGTTTCCGATCCAGATCAAGTTCCGGTCAAACTCGACGAAGCAGTTTTCTGTAGTTCCGCGCCACCAAGTCTCGTAATTGTTGATCTCGCCCTCGTGCGGCGGCACGAAGTAGGCGATTTCTTTAGGCGCCGTCGGATTGGAGATATCGAAGACACGAACGCCGGCATTGAACCAGGCGGCTGCAAAAATCTCGGGCTTGGATATGCCGGGAGCGAGCCAACATTGCGAGTTGTGCGATCCGAAGCGGCCGCGCGCGAGGCAGAAATCGTTGTAGGGAGCATCGGGCGGCGCTTGTGGTTTGGGGAACAATCCGACGATTTTTGGATTACGGGGGTCTTTCACGTCGATCATGTACGGCGTATGGTAAACCTCGCGGCAATCGGCTTCGAGCGCCTCATGCAATCCCACCAGCATGTTCTGAAGACGCGGGTGGGCGGCGTCGGCGAGCACCGGATAGACGGTGTGGAAGGGGATGGTGCCGAGCGCGTTGAATTCGTATTGGACGTGACCAAAAGGCTTGGGATGCTTGATATCGCTGAGATCCATGACATACAGACCGAATGCGCCGAAGCCGCCATAGCCGATGTTTCCGCCATCCTCGACACGCTTGGGAACGCTCAGCGCGCCGTGGTTGCCGGTCCAAGACGCTCGGTCGCCGGCGAAGATGTATTTCTTGTATTCCGCTTCTTCGCCGATCCGTTGACCGGGGACCCACCATCGCGAGACTTCCTTGACGTGCGAGGGGTCCGACATGTCGACGATCATGATGGCGTTGCTGAAAGGCCGCTGGTGATTTTCCATGCGGAGCTGATCGTCCCAGCCGCAATCGAGATAGGCGTACTTGCCGCCGTCGTAAAAATTATGGTGGGTGCCGTTGCCCTTTTCTCCGGTACTGAATTCCTGAAGCAGCTCTGGCTTTTCGGGATTGGTGATGTCGTAGGTGCGAATGCCGCGCAGTCCTTTGAAGTTGACGGATTTGTCACGCAGTTCCTTGTTGTACTGGCCGTGCGGGAATTCCGGAATCGCAGAAGTGAGAGGCGCCGCCGCGGTGCACATCATGATCCATTTCTTGAGCTGCGTGTTATAAACGACCGCGCCTGGTCCGCGGGTGAGACCTTTGTTCATCACGACGGGTTTCTTCGGATCGCTGATATCGAGGAAGCCGCCGTTGGCCGGAAGCAATCGCTGCTTGCCGCGCGCCCACATCGCCATCAGAGGCTCGCCGCCACTGATGTTCACGCCGGGCATGTGAGCTACGATCTCCATGTTGTGGATGTACTGCTTGCGGTCGAGATAGTCGAGCGCGCCCATTGCGAGGCGGAACGGGGGCACGCCGCCGTCGGGCATGAGTCCCGTGACTTGTGCGCGCGCGCCAACGGCTCCGGCCAAACCAGCACCGGCCAGCCCCAGTAGAGATCGCCGGCTTAGCTTTTCAGAATCGGAATTGTTCATAGGATTACCTCACTAGTAAAAACTTGAATCACAAGATTACGCGGGAAGAGTTTTGCCCTTCGTCTCCGCGCCCCATGGCAAGAGCAGAAGCCCGAGGACGAAGGCTATCGATGTAAGAGCGACCGGAGTACCGAGCGTTTGAAAATGGCGGATGCCCGCGCCGACCAGAAACGTGAGTCCGGCTCCCGCGAAGCGGCCGATGTTAGTGGTAAAAGCAAAAGCGCTGACGCGGCACTCAGTCGGATATTGTTCCGGTATCCAGAATGAGTAGACCACGAAGTTCGCGCCACCGAGGCCGAGGAAGAAAGTGCAGATCATGAACCATTGCAGTGCGTCGGCGCCCATGTAAAAGATGTAGCCGAATGCCAGCCAGAGGAAGACGAACATCAGGCCGAAGAAAATAGCGAGCGTCGTCCGGCGATCAAACCGCTTGGCCAACAGCGGCGTCGACAAAGCACCGATGATCGTGCCAATCCCGAGCAACGCTGTGGAGTAAGAAGCCAGACGCGCCGCTTCCATCGCCGTTTTTCCGGCGCGATCCGCGATGTAGGTGATCGCCGATGGCACGTACACCGAACCGGCCCACAGGCCGACGATGGATGCGATGAGATAAATGGAGTTGAGTATCGTGCGTCGCCGGTATTGTGGCGTAAAGAGGGCAAGGAAAGAACGATGCATGGTTAACTGCTCGCCAAGCTCCGCTCGCTTGTCCTTCCACTTTTCCGGCTCGCGAACGCGATTGAAAAGGAAACCCACCAGGAGCGCCGGCGCGCCGCGGACCACGAACATCCACCGCCATCCGAACTGGCTGCCGATGTAATAGTTGGCCAAAGCGGCGACCAGGAATCCAAAGTAATAGCCGGTGTGCATCAGGCACACACCCCAGGTACGCCGTTTCTCGGGCCACGATTCCGAGATCAGTGATGCACCGATCGACCACTCGCCGCCGATGCCAATGCCGGCCAGGAATCGGAAAAGCGCGAGTGACCAGATGCCTTGCGACAACGACGCGAGAAACGTGAAGAGTGAAAACCAGAGCACGGTGAGCATCAACGTGCGCGCGCGGCCGAAGCGATCGGCAATCGGGCCCCAAACGAGCGCGAGTCCCCAGCCGATCATGAAAAGAGCAAAGAGGAGGCCGCCGTAGTAGCCAATATTGGCTTGCGTGGCCGCGATTCCAGACTTGGGCAGAACATCCCGCATTGCAGGAACCAGGACCAGCGAGAAGATGAACCCGTCCATTCCGTCGAGCAACCATCCGCCCCAGGCGGCGAAGAATGCACGCTTCTGATCGCCAGTCAGACGAAGACTGGCGATCGACGATTCCACCGCGGGTTCACTCATCGAAGTTCTCAAGTATACACTGAAGTGAAGATGCGCAGCCAAGTGAAGGTAGCGAACAAGTGAAAGTAGCGAAGCGGCTACTGCACCTCGGCGAGTACGCTCTCGCGTTGACATCTCAAAGATCCCGGTGCTATATATTGGGCGATCGCAATCATTGATCCGGAGCATGCTGTATCTAATAACGGCGGCGCTGCAGACATGATTCCGCGGCATGACATCTGGAGGCGTGAAATGTTGAATCGACTTTTCGCTGTACTGGTCATTGCTGGTTTTCTCCTGACTCCCACCTTCCTTCTCGCGCATCATGGCCAAGCTGGGTACGACGTAACGCAGACCGTCACCGTTAAGGGCACAGTGACGGACTTCTCGTTTGTAAATCCTCATTGCATCGTGAGTCTGGACGTAAAGGACGACAAAGGCATCATGCAAAAGTGGCAAGGCGAACTGACCAGCCCGAATCATCTGGTGCGGGCGGGTTGGAAGGCGACCACCTTGAAGAGCGGGGATGAGCTCACGCTCACGGGTTATCGAGCCAAGACCGGCGCGAATTCGATGTGGATTACGAAGGTTGTGCTGGGGAATGGCCAGGAGATGAAGACCGGCGGCGGCAACTAGATCGCGTGACGCGGGACCAGGAATCGATATGCCACACCGCCCGATACGACTGACCGTTTTATTGGCGGCCGTCTTCACCACTCCGTCAATCGTGCTTGCCCAGGGAACGCCGCCGGTGAAAGCGCCAGCAGCGACGCCGGATCTTTCCGGAGTCTGGAATCGTCGAAACACACCTGGCGCCCGATATGGCGGGTACACCTTCAGCGCCGAAGATCCAGTCATGACGCCCTGGGCGCAGGAGAAATTCAAAGCCAACAAGCCGTCGTTCGGGCCGCGCAGCGTCGAAGATTCGAACGATCCTGTGAATCCGACCACGGTGAATGCGATGGGCTGCTTTCCGCCGGGCGTGCCGCGCATTTATCTTCATCCGTTCCCCATGGAAATCGTGCAATCGCCAAAGCGGGTGCTCATGATTTTCGAGTTCAATCACTTCATCCGGCAGATCTGGACCGATGGACGTCCGCACAACACCGATCTCGGGCCTACCTGGCAGGGCGATTCGATCGGGCACTGGGAAGGCGACACGCTGGTTGTGGACACGATCGGCTTCAATGACAAAACCTGGGTCGACCGCGGAGGCCATCCCCACAGCCAGGAGATGCACGTGGTGGAGCGCATGCGTCGCGCCGACGCAAAGACGCTGCAGATCGACGTGACGATTGAAGACCCGAAAGCTTACGCCAAACCCTGGGGCGGACGGCTGAATTACGAACTGCGGCCGGACTGGAGTATTTCGGAAATGATCTGCGAAGATAACGTCAACTTCGATTCGTTCCTCAAGAACGAGAAGCCCAAGTAACCGGGCGCCCGGCGGCGTCCATTAGAATCTCAAGCGCAAGGCAAGTTGAAACGACCGCGGATCGCTCACCGAGGTAATCTGGCCGAATGTAGGCAAGCGGTTCGTTGGAAAAGCTCCCGACCCGAACGTGCCATTGCGCGTGACGCCATTGACGTGGTTGAGCGTGTTAAACGCCTCCGCCAATCCCGCCAGGCGGACTCGATCGCCGACGTGGAAGCTGCGGCTCAGCCGCATATTCAAGCTGAAGGAATCGAAACCAACGCCGGAGTTTCGTGCGATGTAGGCTCCGTTCAGCAGTGGTCTCGCCGGCGTGCCTTGAACCGTCGAGGCTCCGGTAGTGATGTTCAGCGGCAACGACGAGTAATACTGCAACATCCCGCTCAGCTCGAAGCCGCGGCCAAGCCGCCGCCACAAAGTTTGGGCTGGCCCCTCCGGGGAGTGGATCGTCCCACTGAATACCAGCCGATGGCGTTGATCGTCGTCCGATCGCCCATAATCCTTCCAGATGTCGAAGTTGTCGATCGGTGAGCTGAAGAAGAATTCGCCCACGTTGTCGAGCGCCTTCGAGTACGTGTAAGAGACGCGGTAGCTTCCCCAGCGCGCGGGCCGTTGCACGAAGGAAACGTGCAGCCCGTTGTACCAGGAGTCGGCCAGCGACGAGTACTGGCTGTTGTTCGCATAGCTCGGGTTTGGCCGGCACAAATTGTTATTTTCCGAGGCATCGCATGTCGGTACGTTGCGATTGACTGACATGATCAAATGCAGTCCGCGCAGATGTTGATATCCGATGCTTAGCGTACTTCGCGGCCCAAGCTGTTGCTCAATTTCGAAGCTGCCCTGCTCGGAGTAGGCGTTCTGGATGTGCCGGTTCATCGTTGTGAAGTTGACTAACACTCCGTCCGGCAGACCCGCGAGAATGTTCGGGAAAGCTGGAGCGCCGGCTTGCGCCGGAGACAAGCTCACGCTGAGCTGGCTCGCTTTGCCGATCGTCGTCGTGTTGCCGCTGGAGAGGAGCGCATTGGCCAGCGCGCGCAGCGGAACGCGGTCATAGAAGAGCCCGAAGCTTCCACGAATTACAGTACGCTGCGACTCCCACGGCGCCCATGCGAAACCCACTCGCGGCGCGACGTTGTTGGAGTCTGTCGAAATGCTTTGCAGAAACTGCAGGTCGTAGCGCACACCGAGGTTGAGCGTCAGTCGAGGCGCCGGCTTCCATTCATCCTGCACATACAAACCGGCGTTTGGATTCGTTTGCGAAAGCACGGAGTTGCCGAAAGTCTGCGTGAAGCCCAGCTTGTTGTAGTCTCCGTTGAGAAAGTTCGCAAGCGACGCGAACGAGTAGCTGCCTCGAATCGATCGCGGAAATTGGATCGTCAGGTCGTTGTATAGAAAATCAACACCCGCGCGAAAAGCCTGACCGCCTGATTGGTGCGAGACACTGTTCGCAAGTTCATAGAGTCTATTGGCGCGCCTGGTTGGCGATCCAGAAAGCATGCCAAAAGAGGCAACGCCCGCGATGCTGACGGCCGGCCCAACTGGATCAGCGGGCAGGGCCCCTAAATGGCTATCTGTGAACTGGCCCCGCGATTCGATTACAGTGCGCGGCGAAAGCGTCGCGATGTTGCTCGCCGCCACACTCTGATCCAGATCGTCGAGTCCGGCTGAAGCGCTGACAGCGCTGAGAGCGCCCGCTCCACGCGAGTTGCCGCTGTGAACGTCGTAGAGACTGTAGCGGATGCTGAACTGGTCGCGAGCGTTGAATTGGTTATCGATCTTTGCAAGGAAATTCGTGTTGTGGACCGGATTGGGATACAGGCCGGTCGTTATTTCCGGACCTTGATAACCGAGCTCGGCCAGGCGCGCGTTAATCGCGCTGACATTCGCGGGGGAAATGGTTATCAGCCCCGACTGATTCAAGAGGCGCTGCTCGAAGTTGGCGAAGTAGAACGTGCGGTCGTGAACGATCGGGCCGCCGAGGCTGGCGCCGTATTGCGCCTGCGTGAGCGGAAGACTGTGATGCGAAAGCGCGTTGGCGGCGTTGAAGCGCTGGTTGCGAAAGTAGCCGTAGAGATCTCCATGCAGAGAATTCGTGCCGCTCTTGGTCGCGACATTAATGAAGCCGCCCAAAGCCCGTCCGAGCTCAGCGTGGCCTCCCGACGTAACAACTTGAAATTCCTGGAGAACGTCGAGGCCGTAGAAAACGCCGCTGAGCCCTGCAGCATCGTCGTTTGCCGACAGCCCGTCCACAATAAGATTGTTCGAAAAATTGCGCTGGCTTCCAATGGATATGCCCTGGCCCGGCACCGCTGACGTCTCAGAAAACAATTGCGTGCTGCCCGTGTTGGTGGGAGACGCTCCCGGGACCAACAATGCTAGCTCCAGGAAGTTGCGGCCAACGAGCGGGAGGCTTCGTACTACGTCTTGCGCAATCGTGCCCGAGATCTGGCTGCGGGCAGCGTCGAGTACGGGCGCCTCCCCAGTGACTACAACGTTAGATTCGGTCGAGCGAAGAGCGAGAGAGATCGGCAGGTCAAACGCGGCGCCCACGGTCAAGGCCAGCACCCGCCGGGCGGGAGCAAAGCCGTCTTTCAAAACTGTGATCTCGTACGGTCCCGCGTGCAGATACGGGAATCGAAAGCGGCCTTCGCGATCGGTTGTTGCTGTACTCGCCCCGTTGGTCTCGATTTGCCGCGCGGTGACCTGCGTTCCCGGGATAACAGCCGCTGTCGGATCGGTGACTCGCCCGCTGATACTCGAGTAGTTGATGGCTTCCTGTGCGACCGTGACATTTGCGGCGAAGCAAACCAGCAAGAGAGCAACTTCAAGAAAAGTGTGCGATTTCAATTCTCCTCCTACCGGATTTTCCGGATCAATTTCCGACACTCGGCCCGCGATGAAGCGGCGTGTCCTGAATATTGGTTACGTGTGACTAGGAGAAGAACAGCGGAGGGCCGCGTTTCTGTCGAGCGCGGCTGAATGAAGTGCGGTACTGGGCTTCGGTCTGGGCCTGAGCGGCAGGATGGCTCAGAATCGACGCGAAGATTGCGGCTGATACCCGCGGAGGAAGGATCTTGGAGTGAGCTTGTTCAGCGCCCGCCTTCGGGAAATAGGGGCACTTCTGCTGCGCTGCGTGGAATCCCGCGCCGGACGATGAAGACTGCTGGTCCTGCATGTCCATCATGGCGCAGTGATGCTTCCCATCCCGGCGGCAGCAGGCCGGCAGCGTCGAATTCGAGTCCGCAAGAATGGCTGGAACACTCAGCGAGAAGCTGAAGACGGCCAGCAGCAGAATTGCGGAGATGCGCTGCACGTTTCTATGGTACGCCATCGCCCGCGCGCTCGCCAAACAAGGCAGACTAGGTTTCCGCCACCAGGTGCTTGGCCGCCCAGTCGGGAAGAATCGGCGGCCGGCGTTCGCGCGGACCTCCGGCATTCGAAGCCTGCTGATGACCGGTGCCTTCGATCATCTCGCGCTTGGAGTTCACCGCGGCCTTGTACAGCCGGTAGGCTCCTTGCGGATCCATGATTCGGTCGTCGCTCGAATAGCCGATCAACATGGGACACTCGATGCGGCTGGCTTTGCCTTCGAGCGTATAATCTGCCAGCTTCTTCCTGGCATCGGCCAAGTCGCGCGCGCCGACGATCCAGCGCACGCGTTCCTGGATCGGCGGATAGTAATCGAATAGATCGCTCAGCAAGCTGAACGAACCGCTGCTCATCATCGCTGCTTTGATGCGCTTCTCCCCGCTGGCAGCACGGGGCGTTCCGTAGCCGCCCATGCTGATGCCCTGCATCCCGATCCTGGCCGCGTCGACATCCGGCCGCGATTCCAGGTAATCGATCACGACCTTGGCGATTCGCTCCGTGTCAGGCGGCAGATGCAGATCCTTCAAGCGCAGCGATCCTGCTTGGCCCGGAAAATCGACAGCTAGGTAAGCCATGCCGCGCGCCGCGTAGCCGCCCCCGTTTTGAATTGTGGCTTCGCACATCGTGTCCGCACCTTGAAATGCGATCACTACTGGAAATTTCTTACCCGCCGGACCGCCCGGCTTCCGGAAATATCCATCCAGCGTCTTGCCTTCCCATGGAATCTGTACGCGCTCGAACGGCGGACGCACCAGTTGCCAGGCTTTGTCGAATGTTTCGCGCATTTTCTTATACGACGGCATCATCCGTGCGTCGGTGACCGGCTGGGGCCAGCAAGCTTCCCTGTAAAAATTCGATGCGCGCAGGTAATACTCGTTGGCGGTGACCTTCCGGCCTTCGGACGCGAGTTTCGCCGCCTCCTGTTCGTTCTTCTCAGCTACGCGCATCCACTCCGTGACCCACGAATCGAGATTGAACGGCTTCAGGCGTTGCGCGACATCGATCTGGTCCGGATCGTTGGTGTAAGTCGATACGGTGAGACGGATTTCCAGTTGCCCACCGCCGGGCAGCGCCTTTCCGGGAAAGAGTTCGGTTTCCGACCTGCCGCCGACCGATCCGATTTTTCCGCTGTCCGGCCCGGCATCCTGAGCGAAGGCGGCAAACGGAGCCATGCCCGCTGAGGCGAGTCCCGCTTTAACCAACGCCCGCCGGCTAAGGTTCAACAATGAGTCCATAACTCGCGCTCCTTGCGGCTGCACTTTCTCTCTGCCGCACTTCCGTCAGGGATTGTAACTCATCCCGCAGCGGCCAGGTAGCTCTAAAGCGCCATTGCTTGAGTGGCAACGCTGGTGCTATGATTCCTGATCGAATCCATGCTGCGGAGGAAGTCGATGCCTGCACGTCTTACGCTGCTGATTGCCGTAGCGGTCGCTTTCTTGCTGGGTTTCCTGGTTGCGCACCGGATGACTCCGGTCCAAGCGCAAGCAAGACCCGGTCTCGGATTCGCCGCCATCCCTGGCGTAGTAGGCGGCCAGGATCCTTTCGGACCGTACGAAGTCGTCAAAGACTGGCCCAAGGACATTAGTACAGTGTCCGGCAACGAAAAGTGGACTTGGGGCGCGGGCCAGAGCGTATACGCCGAAAATCCGAATCGAATTTTCTTACTGTTCCGCGGCGAACTCCCCAACATCAAGCGGCCTGAGACGAAGCTGATTCCCGAATTCGGCCCGAGCCTGCAGTACCCAATTGGTCGCCTGCCCTGGCGCGACGCGACCGTCGCGGCTCTGCCCGGCGCTGGCGGTAGCGGCCAGGATCCCGACGATGGGCCCAAGCTGTGGAAGGGAACTGTGGGCGTCGATGCGAAGTGGGAGCATTGTTTGACCGTCGTCGATGCCAACGGCAACATTACCGAGCAATGGACTCAGTGGGACAAGATTTTCAAGCGCCCGCACTTCATCGCCATCAATCCCTACGATCCGGAAAAGCATGTGTGGGTCGTCGATGATCACATGCATGCTATTTATAAATTCAGCCACGATGGTAAACAGCTCGTTCAAACCATTGGCACGCCCACCGTGAAGGGAGCTGATGGAACTCACTTCAACCGGCCGACCTTCCTGAACTGGCTACCGGACAGCACGCTATTTGTCGCTGACGGTTACAACGGGACCCGCGTCGCGAAATTCGACAAGGACGGTAAGTTCCTGCTGGCCTGGGGGCAGAAGGGAACGCCGCCGAACGAAAAGCGACCGGGCTATATGAATAACGTGCATGGCATGGCGCTGGATCCGCAGACCCGCCACGTCTTCGTGAACGACCGCGCCAATCATCGGATTCAAGTCTTCGATGAAAACGGCAAGTACCTTTACGACTTCAGCATGGGCCAGGAGCCGTCAGATATCCACCTGATCTACATCGGTGCGGATCGCAGCCTGTGGGCCTTCGATCGCGGCACTTCCAAAATGCTGAAGTATGATCTGGAAGGGCACTTCTTGTATTCGTTCGGCACCTGGGGCGATTTCCCGGGCGGATTTTGGGGAGTCCACGGTTTCAGTACGGATCAAGAGGGTAATCTCTACGTCGCCGAGGTGGACAATGGACGAGTCCAAAAGTTCCGGCCCCGGCAAGGTGTAAATCAAGCTTTTCTCGTCAGCAAGCCGGTATACGCATCCTGGAAGTAAATCGCTGGGCCAAAGGGGAGTTGGCCGTATGTCCTGGATTGTTCTTGACATTACACAGCAACTGGTGGTATATCCGCTTAGGTCGGTTTTTAGGGTCTCGCAAATACACAATCAAATGAGGAGGTTCCCCATGTTGGGTTCCTTGGCCATCCGCATTCGCGCTTCTTTGCGCCAAAATGGGTTCGTTCCAGTCATCGGTGTATTCCTGCTAGTGGTACTGGCTTGCATCCCGCTGTTTCCACAGGCCAATACGGGCCGAATTTCAGGAACAGTGATCGACAAGAGCGGCGCGAGCATCTTCGGTGCTGTGGTAACCGTCACGGATGTCGAGCGTGGCACAACCCGCGTTATAAATACCGATCAGGCGGGCGCGTACAACGCACCCAACCTGCTTCCGGGCACTTACCGCATTCGCGTCGAATACATGGGATTTCAGCCAGTAGAAAGGCCTAGCATCGTGCTTGAAGTCGGCCGCGAATTGCGCGCCGATTTCACGCTTGAGCCCGGCGAGCAGACGCGCACTATCACCGTCACAGCGGAGGCTCCGATGGTCAACGCCGACAACTCGGTGCTGGGCGGTACGCTGCAACCTGGAACCATCCAGGATCTGCCGCTGAACGGCCACAATTTCATGAATCTGCTGCAATTGCGCCCGGGCGTGACCATCTATCCTGGTGGCGGCGCATGGACCCAGACCACCAACGGTCTTCGTCCGGAACACAACGTATATATCCTGGACGGCATCACCGCGATGGAGCCGCTGGGTGGCCAGAGCACGATCAATTCGGTCAGCCTGGCGGGCGACGCGGCGACCTTACTGCCGGTGGACACCATCCAGGAATTCACTACCCAACAGAATCCCAAGGCCGAGTTCGGCTGGAAACCCGGTTCGATCACGAGCATCGCCCTGAAATCAGGTACCAACGCATGGCACGGCACTGGTGCCGCTTTCGGCCGCTCCGACGCCGCCGATGCCAAGAACCCCTTCCTCGCGTCCGACCAGAAGCAGGAGATCAATCTGAAACAGTTTGGTGCCACGGGCGGCGGTCCCATCATCAAGGACCGGCTGTTCTTCTTCGGCGCCTATGAAGGCCAGCGTTACGATATCGGGAATCCGGCGACGTTTACTTTCCCAAGTTTGGATCCCAACGCACTTCCCATCGCGGGCTCGACGACGAGCCTGATTGCGGCCTGCAAGGCCAATGTGGCCGCGGGCCGGGCGCTCAGTCCTACCAGCCTGAAGATTTCTGGTCTGACTTCCAACTGTACGCGTGGTTCCGGGTATTCAATTTTTGATCTTCCTGACGCATTTGAGCGCACACCCGATTCCAACGGCGCTGCGGGCGCAGTGGTCACCGGTAGTCTCAACACCAACTACAATGTCGACGGCGGCTTGACCAAGGTCGACTACCGCATCAGCAGCAAAGATTCCATCAACGGCAAGTATTTCTACGGCACTCACCGAGGCTTGGTTGTCAACAGTCAGACCATCACTCAACCTTTCTGGCGGCCGACGGATTCGGCTGTTGTGCAGTTCTCAGGCGGGGACTGGGTCCATATCCTGAATTCCGCCATGGTCAACTCACTCCGCTTCGGTTACAACCGCTTCTACCAGACCTTTGAAACATCGGATTGCCCGGGTGCGGCCGGAGCGCCGGATTACGGGATCAATTTCGGTTATGGCACCGAAAAACCGAATTGCGGATTCACGAACATTTCAATGACCAATTTCTCCGGCCAGATCGGCTGCTGTTCGAGTTTCCCCAAGTATTACGGTCCCGACAACATTTTCGAGCTCATCGATGGGTTCTCCTACCTGCGTGGCAAGCATGCCTTGAAGTTTGGCGGCGAGTTCCACAGCACGTCCATCGGTCACGGCGGCACCTTCAATCGCGGCCGCGGACAAGTCACTTTCGCCAGCCTCGAGACTTTCCTGACTGGAGCGACATCCGGCAATGGCCAGATATTCCTCGGCGATCCGCGCCGCAATCCTTATAACAAGTCATGGGCAGCGTACTTCCAGGACGACTGGCGCATCACTCCCAGGTTCACATTGAACCTCGGATTACGCTACGAATACCTGGGAACCCTGCACGAAGGCAACGACCAGTTGGCGAACTTCATCCCCGGCAAGGGATTCATCCAGCTCGGGAAGAACGCCGATCAGATGTTCGAGCCGGATAAGAACAATTTCGCTCCACGCGTAGGATTCGCGTGGGACCTCAATGGCAATGGCAAGACCGTGATCCGCGGCGGCGTAACGATGCTCTACGTGACGCCTGGCTGGTGGATCTTCCTCTCGCAACAAAACCAAAACAACCCGGCGGTTGGATTGGGAACGAACCCCAGCGGATTCCTGCTTTGCCGAGGCGCTGTGAATGCTACCGCTCCTGGGTGCGCGGCCGGAGTGAGCACTGATCCGACCAACGGTACGATCCTGGCGTCCGGTCTTCCGCTTCCGCCCGCAGCCGCGACAGGCGCGCAGCCCGGTCAGGTCAACTGGAACCAGTCGCCTGGCGTTTATGGCGGCAACATCTATCCCAGTTCCACGGACACCAGTCTTTTGAAGTGCGGCACCAACCGGTTCTGCACCGCGCAGGCGACAGATCCGAACCTGAAAAACGCGTATGTGTATAGCTGGTCGTTCGGTATTCAGCGCCAGGTGACGAACAATATTTCGGTGGACTTGAATTATGTTGGCAACCACGCCACCAAGTTGCTCGGGCTGCAATACACCAACACGCCGCCCGTCGGCGCGGGCTATTGTCTCGGCTTCTCGGCTGCGCAAGTGTCAGCGGTCGCTGCGTTAGGCACGCCCTGCCCGTCAGCGATCACTGCCGCCACGGGCACCAACGCCAACGCGATCCAGATCGCCCGGCCATTGAATACTCTGTATCCGTACCTCTCTTACATCTACACAGTTCAGAATCTGTATCATTCGAATTATCAAGGCGCACAGCTGGCCGTCACTCAGCGCTCATCGCATGGGCTGAGCTACACCATTGGCTACACCTTCGCGCATGCGCTCGATCAATCGACTGGTGAGCGCGCTGGTCCAACCGGCACCCCGTTCGACTTCCGCCACGATTACTCGAGCAGCGATTTCGACATCCGCCAGCGTTTCACAGGCACCCTCACCTACGCGCTTCCCAGCAAAAAAGGTTTCGCGCAGATGCTGGAAGGATGGAAGCTGACCTCCATCATCACCGTCCAGAGCGCGTTGCCATGGGGCGTGATCGGCAGCCGTGGCAATGATCCCTCGGGAATTGCCGAGTTCGTCGATACATGGAACCTGTACGGTGATCGCGACGCCTTCAATGGCCGGAAAACCAACCCGGTTCCCTTCTTCCTGCCCGGCGCGCCGGCTGCTGGACGCAATCCGGCCGATTACGCCATCAACAATTCGGCTTGCACGTCCAAGGTTGGCCCGGTCGGTTCGCTTAGCTACGTTTCGTTGCAAAAATGGGGCTGCTTCGTCAATGGCGGCACCGTGATGGTTCCTCCCGCGATCGGCAGCTACGGCAACATGACGCGCAATATGTTCCGCGGCAATGGCATTCACTATTGGGATGCTTCGATCATCAAGGAGTTCCATTTCACCGAGCATTTCCGCGCCGAGTTTCGCATCGAAGCTTTCAACGTCACCAATACGATGCAGTTCGGCAACCCGCAATTCAATGGCGCGGGCGGCAACACACCGTTCGGCACTCCCGGATCTTTCGGCGCTTCGCAAGCGACGCCGGACGTTTCCAATAACAATCCGTCACTCGGCAGCGGTGGCCCGCGCGAGTTCCAGTTCGGTATGAAGCTGATCTTCTAATCGAGCCAGAGAATTTCACAAGGAGGGCTGCACGCAAAGTGTGGCCCTCGTTCGCACCCCAAACACTTTCAGGAGATTTTCAGGTTGCTGCGCTCTAGTTAGACGACAACCAGGAGGAGGTCTCCGTGGATTCCTTAGCTACCCGCGTAGTTATGCGTCCCTGTGCCAAGACAGCAGTGCGGATTCTAGCCGTGTGCCTGCTAATCTCATTTGGAAGTTCTCCGCTATTCTCCCAAGGCAGCTCAGCCCGTATTCTGGGAAGCGTCGTGGACCAGAGTGGCGCTGCGGTTCCCAACGCATCAGTCACCATTCAAGACGTTGACAGAGGCACCGCGCGGATGCTCAATACGGATTCCTCGGGCGCGTACAACGCTCCCAATCTGTTGCCTGGAAACTACAGAGTCCGTGTCGAGTTCCAAGGCTTTTCAACCATCGAGCGTCAGAATATCAAGCTCGAGGTCGGCCAGGATGTTCGCATTGATATCGCCCTTCAACCCGGGGAGCAGCGCCAGGTGGTAACGGTCCAGGCGGAGCTTCCGCTCATCGAAACCAACAATGCCGAGTTGGGCGGTACCATCCCCAATCAAGTGATCAATGATCTTCCACTAAACGGAAGAAATTTTGAGAACCTGATTGACCTGCGTCCCGGCGTGTCGAAGTATCCGGGCAATTCCGGCTGGACCAATAGCACCAACGGCGGCCGGCCGCACGACAACTACTTCATGGTGGACGGAATTAACAGCAACGATCCCTGGATGGCGCAGAGCATTATGAACGCGGTGATGGCCGCGGGCGATGCCGGAACGATGCTGCCGATCGACGCCATCGATGAATTCAAGACCCAACAGAATCCCGGTGCGGAATACGGTTGGAAGCCGGGCGCCATCGTCAATGTCGGAGTCAAGTCCGGCAGCAACACGCTGCATGGCACCGCCTACGCCTACGGCCGCAACGGATCCTGGGATGCTCGCAATTTCTTCGAGACGCCCGACAGTCCCGAGTCTCCGGTTCAACTCGAGCAATTTGGCGCCAGCGGCGGCGGTCCGATTATCAGAGACAGGTTGTTTTACTTCCTGAATTTCGAGGAGCAGCGCTACAACATTGGTAATCCCGTCGAGCACAAAGTTCCGATCACAGCGTCGGGCGTAGGATCGGCGACACAAAACCTGATCGGTGCTTGCAACGCCGCTCGAACGGCCGGATCGCTCACGCCTCTTAGCGCGCAATTGGCCGGGCTAAGCACAGCCTGTGCGCCGCTGTCGAATTTTCCTGGACTCTTCCCCGCCAATCCTGGGCCCTCCACAGCCATCAACACTTCGCTCAATAGCGAAAACAAGATCGACTCGGGACTCGTAAAAGTGGACTTCCGGCTGAATTCCAAACACTCCCTCAGCGGCATGTATTTCATCAGCCCAGGGAATGGCGTCTTCGTCGACAACCCCACCGCCCAAATTGCGCAGCTTTGGCTCACGAATCAATATGCCAGATCCCAAGTTGGTTCCGGCAACTGGACCTGGGTTCCGGCTTCCACGGTGGTGAACAACCTCCGGGTCGGCTATTCCCACTACTACCAGGCGTTTGTCAGCGGCGATGCGTCGCAAGATCCCGCCAATTACAGCTATAACGGCAGTACCTATCACATTTACACCGGCCAGACCAACCCTGCATATTTTGGACTTCCGCTGATGAGTTTTCAGGGCGGCTTTAATTTTCAGCTCGGATTGAACTGGCCCAAGACCGTAGGACCCGACGGTGTGTATCAGTTTACCGACACCGTGTCGGTCCTGCGCGGAAAGCATGCGTTCAAGTTCGGCGGCGAGATCCTGGTATTGCAAAGCACCAACAACGTCACCGCCAATACTAAAGGCAACCCGCGATTTGCATCGCTGCAAAACTTCTTCAGTGGCAACATGAACCGCATGCGTTTTACCGCCGGTAATTTCCTGCGTCACCTGCAAAATGAGTCATACGGGATTTTCTTTCAAGACGACTGGCGCATTACGCCGAGAATCACCGTCAATCTGGGGCTGCGCTACGAGCTCAACACAGTCATGAATGAGAAGGACAATCTGATCGGCAACTTCGATCCCAGCCAGGGACTGGTGCAGGTTGGAAAACAGATTGGGTCTGTGTTTAATGGCGATCACAACAACTTCGCGCCGCGCCTGGGAGTGGCTTGGGATGTTACCGGAAACGGCAAGACCGTAATTCGCGCCTCGGGCGGCGTCTTCTATGAGCAGGGCAGTTACGACTCCTTCATGGCCTTGGCGAATATCTACGGCTTGCGCACCATCCCGACCGGTGTCGCTCTCTATACGAATGGCAGCCCGACGCCGTCGAACGCTGGGGGCACTATCAACCTCGGCGCCCTGATCCTCACCGGTGCGGCGCTCGGATCGGCAACCACACCCGGAAGTATCAAGTTCAACTGGGCGAACAACGGCTCCAGTACGCCGTTGTTCTCGGCCGCTCCGGCCTGTGGCGACGGCACGGTCAAACTATCGTCCGGCATTACGCCCCAGCGGTGCAGTATTTTGGCAGCGGACCGTAACCGCGCACTCCCTATGTCGGTAAGTGGAGCCTGGATGTCCAGCGCGCCATCACCCAGAACCTGTCCCTCGATGTCGCCTACGTAGGAAATCGCGCAATTAAGCTGTTGGGACTTACTGACCTGAATCAACCCCGCCTCGTCAATGGCTTCAGTCCAGGTTGGGGGAATCCGGCCGCAAAGGGAACTCCAGCCTCCGATTGCCTGGCGAGCGCCACGACAGGCTACGACAACTGCAACCCTGACAGCGGCGCCGAGCAGGCCGCCCGGCCGTTCGCAAGCAAGTTCCCATATTTGAGTTACATCAACTGGCTTTCCAACAACAATTTCTCCAATTACCACGGCTTGCAGGTTTCACTTACTCAGCGGACCTGGCATGGGTGGTCTTATGTGCTGGGCTACACTTGGGCGCACGCTCTGAGCATGTCTCCGGACAACTGGAGCTTTATTCAGCCCATCGACAGTACCAACGTCCGGCATCTCTACGGGAACAGCACCTTCGACATTACCCATCGCTTCACTTTTTCGACCACGTATCTCATTCCAGGCATCAAGTCACCTGGACAAATTCTGCAAGGATGGTCGATCAACTCGATCCTGACGATGCAGAGCGGGCTGCCCTGGGGCGTAAACGATACCTCGAGCGACTTCAGCGGTACCGGAGAAATTGGCGGCCAAGCCAGCGGCGGAGAGCAATGGAATTTCTACGGCAACACAGGCGACTTTAAGACCAGCAAGTCGTTGATCAGTACCAACGGTGGCGATGGTGGAATTCCGTACTTCCCGGGCACCAGCAACGCAACTTGTCTCTCTAAGGCGAGAGCCATTGGATCGCTCGCCGTGGCATCGCTCGCCAACCTGGGTTGTTACGCTGCGGGTGGTTCGGTCTTAATACCTCCCGCATTTGGAAGTTATGGCACGCTCGGTCCAAATGTTTTCCGGAGCCTGCCCTATTACAACTTGGATTTTTCGATCACCAAGGCATGGACCTGGAGAGAGCGGTTCAAGGCTCAGTTCCGCGCCGAGTTCTTCAACGTGCTGAACCACCCGAACATCTCTAATCCGTTCGGTGGCCCCGGCGGCGACAATACCTTTACCGATCCTTCGGCCGCCGGCGGCGTAAGCTTCGGCTTCCGTCCCGAGACACCGGACGTGACCAGTTCCAACACGCTGCTCGGATCCGGTGGTCCGCGCGCAATTCAGTTAGGTTTGAAGCTGATTTTCTAAGGGAGATTGGCGAGAGTCTAGTGAACGAGCCTCTCCATCCTCCACCCGTCGTCGTTGAGCCGAAACTCGAAGGAAACCGGCGTGTCGGGTTGAAAATCACCTTTTCTGACTCCCATGATCGGCAGTGGGTTCGGAAAGCACATGTGCTGCATCTTCACGCCCGCTTTGGTTTCGACGATCTTCGAGCCGTTGGTTTCACCGTCTCGAATATTCGACACGTCCACTTGCAGTGAGACCGCGCCACGAACCTGCACGTAGGGTTGACGGTACTTCGGCTCGATCACAACGTCGTCGTTGAATTTGAGATCCCGGCCCTTCTGACTCAAACGAGCCGTGGCGCGATCCTGGGAGACTTGCGATGGCGCGTCCCATAACTCGGCTTGGACTCCGCAGTCCAACTGCTGCGAAGTAAGGCTGACAGGCTCTCCATCCAAGTTGACCGGATTGGCTTCGAGCATAGATTTAGCTTTTTCATTGTCGAAGTCTCTGGAATTGCTGCAACCGAGGAGGGCGATGGTTAAGCCGAAGACTGCAGCGGGACAGGCGCGAAGGTGCGGGAGCGTCTGAGTCATTCGTCACGATAGTAGCATTGGGTGGCCCATCCGAAAAAAAAGGGTTCGTCAGAAGAAATCGTGGGTTGACTCCGGTTCGGGCAGCTTGCCAAGTGAGTGATATAGGGCGAGTTCGAGAACGGGTAGGTGCGAAAACCGTACGATTTTCTCATAGTGACTTTGGCCTTGTTGTTCAAGCCCTCCACGACGCCGCTGGACAGCAACTTTTGAGCGCGGAAATAGTTCAGGATGAGTTCGCGATGATTGCGTAGCGAACGGGCGATCTTCTTCATGGGTTCGATGCGGGATCGCATGGTCTGGCTGCACCACTCGTCGAGGAACTTTCCGGCCCAGGCAGGCGAACTATATTCCCAGAGCTGCTGAAAGGCTTCCTTCAGAAGGTAGGCGCGGACGGTCTTGAGATTGTAGCGAAGGAGATCGCGCAAACGGAAGTGCTGGTCGGCGCCAAGGTTCTCACTGCGACGGAGCAGCAGCCAGCGGGATTTCCTGAGAATCGGGGCGCGGCCCTCACGTCTCATGCGGCTGGTTTCCTCGGCACGGACGTTGTCCAGTGCCTTGTTCATATTGGCGACGATGTGAAAGCGGTCGAGGATATGCAGCGCCTCGAAGCAGTTTTCACGGATCAGCTTCAGATAGGGTTCCCACATGTCGGAACAGACGAACACGATTTTGGAAATTACGTCCTTGCCCATAGCGGCGAAGAATCCTTGGAAGGATTCGATGGTTCGCTCTTTGCCTACCCAAAGAAGGCGGGTAACGCCCAGATCAATCTGGTAAACCACGGTGAGGTATTTGTGCCCTTTGGAGTACTGGATTTCATCGACGCCGATAGCGTCGATCGGGCCGAGAGTTCGGTGTTCCAGACCCCAGGTGACGACATGTTCGACCGCGTCGAAGACCTTGTCCCAGGAGGTGCGAAAGGCCTCCGCCATCTCTTTCCATGACAGTCGCCTCGCCCAACGGGCTAGGAAGAGCATGTAGGCTTTGGTCAGTGTGCGTTTGCCGTCGCCCCAGGGAACTTCTTCGACCGCCACAACGCCGCAACGGCGACAGTCGACGCGCCGCATGGTGTACAGAAGGAAGACGAGGAACCCACACAGGGGAATGAACTCAAAGCGGCGTTCGGCGAGTTGGTCGTAACCGGGCGCGGGCAAATGGCAGCGCGAGCAGACTGCGGTCGAACCCTTGCGCGGTCGCACGGCGACTTCGATGCTCTTCTTGTCGGCACCGAAGTGGGCGTGTTGGTAGACAAAACCTCGGAAACGATGGCAGCGGTTTAAGATCGTGATCAGTTCCATGGCGCGGAGGCGAGCGGCGGCGAAACCTCTACCATAAACCGCTCCGAGGCCCAGTTCGCGTTTCCGCCCCGATGAGCTGTGCCCGTTTCGCGAGAGACCGCCGAGGATCTTAATGGAGGGTTCTGAGAGCACCACATTGAGCCACGGCGGGGCCGCGAGATAGGTAAACACTGGGCGACTGATCGTTAGCGATGAGCAGTAAGCAGGTGTTTCAGCGCTTTGAATGTACACGAATAGAGTGCGGGGTCTATAATCATCGGAAGCCTTGCCCTTATTGATGCCAGAGGAGGGATCGTGAACCAGTCGTGGATTTCGTGGTGTCCGCTACTTGCCATCTCTGGCATGGCCCAGAGCTTTCAGCCTACGATTCCGAGGGCGTGGGACGACCAGGAAGTGAAATTGTTCGAACTGCCTCTAGCGCGGCCGGAGCGGTCTCCGCGCTATGCCTCGTCCGATGAGTATTACGCATTCAAGGTACGTCCGGTATACCACGGGTATCCAGTTTATTTTCCGGGCAAGGAGCCCGCGGGATATCTGGATACGCTACGCCAGAAAGAACCGGAAATCGTTTTCGATCCCGGTAGGCTGCGCACAGAAGAGGATTGGATCCGCGCGGGCGAGTTGGTCTTCAACGCGCCGGCCACCTATCAAGTTTTTACTGACGAGGTCAAAGCCGACCTGGACGCCTACTATCGCGCCTCGCAGATTCATGCCACCCGAGAGGGCATGCTGCCCTATTTCCAGTATGTCGTGCGGAAGAAGGGTGTCGTCGAGCTCGGAGTTTCGGGCTGCGCACACTGCCACACCCGCGTCATGCCAGATGGCACGGCGTTGAAAGGCGCCCAGGGGGATGTTCCCTTTGCACAACGGGCCGCCTGGACCGCAAAAACGCGCGGATCGGGTCCGGACCAAGAACGGCGGGTGCGCGGAGCCGAACGACTTTCTTTCGCCGCGCCGTGGGTCACCAATTTCGAAGACTTTGACAACTTGACAATAGCGGAACACATTCGGCGGCGGATGGCGATGCAACTCGGTGTGATTCCACGACAAGGGTCCAGCAGCACTCATCCCACGAAAGTCCCTTCTCTCATCGGCATCAAGGAAATTCGTTATCTGGATTCGACGGGGCTTGTCCGGCACCGCTCTACCGCGGACTTGATGCGATACGCCATTGTGAACCAAGGCCTTGACATAACAGCGCATTTCGGAGACTTTCAGCCTGCCCGCAGCCAGGCATTCTCCGCTGAGGATGGGACACGGTACAGCGATGAACAACTCTACGCGTTGGCGTTGTACCTCTACTCCCTGAAGCCGCCGCCGAATCCCAATCCGACCGGTGCGATCGCGCTGCGTGGGAAGCGTCTTTTTGAAGAGCAGGGTTGCACCGCATGCCACCCGGTTCCTCTTTATACGAACAACAAACTCACCCCGGCGCCAGGCTTCAAGGTCCCTGAGGACCTTCGCAGGAGCGACGACGTCATGAGCGTCTCGGTGGGAACCGATCCGACACTGGCAATGAAAACGCGCCGCGGCACGGGATTCTACAAGGTGCCTTCTCTGCGGGGCGTTTGGTATCGCAATGCTTTCGGCCACAACGGCCAGGCGGAGACGCTGGAGGAGTGGTTCGACCCGGCGCGCCTGCGCGACGACTACGTGCCGAAAGGTTTCCATCTCGGCCCTGGGGCGATCCAAGGTCACGAATTCGGCTTGACACTCCCGCAGGATGACAAGCAGACGCTCATCGCGTTTTTGAAGACGCTATAGAGAGTTCAGGTGGACAGCGTCATCAGGCACGCACAACGAGTCTTCTGTAACGGCGTAGCGTTTACCGGGGAGTTCAAACTGGTTCGAAAGGCAACTGGCTACGAAAGAAAGCTGACGCCCCACCGGCACCGGGTTCGCCGGCTACGCGAGCTGATTTTCCCGGCACCATTCGACCGTATTAGTGACCCACAGATTCCTCCGACGAGGCAAAAAAAGAGCCGCCGTTTTAACGCGGCGGCTCAGGGGTGCGGCCTAAGCGACGGAGACCGCCGCTCGACCGCCGTCGGAGGAGTCAAATGCAAACAGGTGGTGTCGTTTCGTTGCGCAGTCGTCGATGGCGATGCCTGCCGAGCAGTCCGAGGCCGACGAGTCCGATGCCGAGAAGAGCCGTGGTGCCTGATTCTGGCGCCCTCGCTGGATCAGTCACGATCGCTTGGAACGATACCTTTTGCGCGACTGTCATGTTGGTATCGAGCCCCTTCATGACGAGCGCACTTTGGATCGCCCACGTTCCAGTGTCCTCGTCAGGATCGGGATTTCGTGAATCGCCGGTTGTGAACGTTTCTTCGATGGTGCAGTTGTCGCCCGGATTTAGCACCTTCGAGCCGATAACATTTCCGCCAGCGAAAGTGTAGCACGAACCTCCGGTTATGGTTGCGCCAGTCACCGCGTCTTCGCGGTCTCCCGACAAGAACTGCCAGATGATTGTGCTATTCGTCGGAAACTGGACGGATGCCTTCTCATTGGACTGCTGACTTAGGGTCACTGTGATGGTATCGGTGCCGTTTTGCCCTTGCATCACGGTAACGGCGGCTGGATTCACGGCTAAATCATAGACAATAGCCGCACTTGCTGCCCGCTCAGCTGTGAATATGGCCAGGCTGGCGAATGTAAAGCAGCCAAGCATTTTTGCGATTTCAGAGAATCGAATGGTGAACGTCATATGCCTGTTCCTCCCATGAACTTCCAGGTATTGCTTGCTGGTTGGCGCTTTCAAAGAGTGCAGGATGATTACCAGTGCAAACGGCCACCATCCGTCAAGCGCGCCAATAGCTTGTAACTACATGCTGGGCATGGTTTAAGCGTTCCGTGCGGATTCCGCGTCCCGCACGCAAGTCCTCGCATGCCAACAATCAGTTTTGACAGAACGAACCCATTCCTCAATCACCTTTGATAGTCGATTTGATTTCGGAAACGGCCGCTATCCTAAGTGGCTCAACAATTGGCGGGAGTGGTGACCAAAATGCACAATCATTGGCGAAATGTTGCAAGCCCAACACAATCCGACGGAGGGAGAACTAGCCGTGCCCGCGACGCTGGTCGGAATTGCCGGCCCGATAAAAGGATCAATTCTGGAACTTGATTCTAATGAGCTTTCCATCGGTCGCGATAAAGGGAACATCCTGGTGATTGATCAGCCGGCCGTGTCGCGGCAGCATTGTCTGGTGCGTGCCGGAGAGAACGGATACCGCATCCGTGATCTGGCGAGCCGCAACGGCACCTATGTGAATGGCATGCCGGTGAAGGAACGGACTCTTCACAATGGTGACCAGATTCAAGTGGGCTATTGCGCCATGTTGTTCCTGGCGGAGAATGAATCGGGCTCGAGCGTCGGTCTGCTGGCGGAAGATCCGGTGCGGGACCGAAAGACGGTGGTGTTGCATCGTGAGGAAGCAGTCTACCTTCCGACTGATACCGTCCATGATGGCCCGCCACGTCCGATGCGCCTGTGCCGGGACATGGCGACATTGTTGAAGATCAGCGCGCGGATTAACTGCTTGCGTGGCCGCGACGAGGTGCAGCGGGAACTGTTGGACTCGGTCTTTAAGGTAATCCCGGCGCAGTGCGGCGCGATTCTCTTGGTCGAAAGCGGAAGTGACGAATACGCTTCTGTGTTCACGCGAGAACGTGATGGCAAACAGAAGCGCCCAGTGCTCGTTTCGCGCACTATTGTGAAGCAGGTGCTGCAGGAGAAGGTTGGAGTGCTGAGTAACGACGTGCAGACCAGCTCAGTATACGGTCAAGCCCGCAGCCTGGCTGACTCTGCGGTGAGCAGCTTGCTGGCTGTGCCGCTGGTGCTCAAGGACGAAGTGCTCGGTCTGTTGTATCTCAACACCAGTAATCCCAGGTCGCGGTTCGATGAAGACCATTTGCAGTTGCTGATCGGGATTGCTGGCATCGCGGCCCCAGCGCTTGAGAATATTCGTCGCGTAGAGAGTCTGGAAAATGAAAATCGCGAGCTGCAGGCCGAAGCGAACATTGAACACAACATGGTGGGCGCCAGCGCCCGGATGCGAGAGGTCTTCCAGTTTATCGGCAAAGTCGCTCCGACAACCGCCACAGTGCTGATCTACGGTGAGAGCGGCACGGGCAAGGAGTTGGTCGCGCATGCCATCCATCGCAACAGTCCGCGCGCGGAGAAACGATTTGTAGCCATCAATTGCGCGGCCATCGCCGGCTCGTTGCTCGAAAGCGAACTGTTCGGCCATGAAAAGGGCGCATTCACCGGCGCGCTCACGCTGAAAAAGGGAAAGCTGGAGGAAGGAAACGGCGGAACAGTTTTCCTGGACGAGATCGGAGAACTTGCGCCCGAATTGCAGGCTAAACTGCTGCGCGTAGTGCAGGAGCGTGAGTTCGAACGTGTCGGCGGCACACATCCCATTAAGGCCGATATCCGCCTGATTGCCGCCACGAACCGGGATTTGCAGGAAGAAGTGAAGCGCGGAACATTTCGACAGGATCTGTATTACCGGTTGAACGTGGTTTCAGTCACACTGCCCCCGCTGAGGGATCGCCGTGAAGACATTCCTACCTTGGCCCAGCATTTCACGATGAAACACAGCAAGCTTTCCAACCGCCCGGTAATGTCGATTTCAGCCACTGCTCGCGCTTCGCTGCTGGCCTACAATTGGCCTGGTAATGTTCGCGAGTTGGAGAATGCGATCGAGCGCGCAGTGGTCCTGGGTTCGACCGGTAGCATCCTTCCCGAGGACTTACCGGACGAGGTTATCGATGGCGGTTGTCCTGCTGCTTCCTCGATCACCAAGTATCACGACGCCATGCGCGAAGCCAAGAAGCAACTGATCTTGAAGACACTCGAGCAGGCGGCTGGAAATCACAACGAGGCAGCAAAACTGCTGGGACTGCATCCCAATAACTTGCACCGGTTAATACGCAACCTCGATCTGAAGCAAGCGCTCAATAAGTAATTCCCGCCCCGCTGGCTTTGTAAATGTGTGGTACGTTACTAACCAAAAAGTTAGTAAATTCGCCCAAAGCTGAGTAATTCGATTTACCAACAAACCGATCATCAATAGAATCTGAGTCTTATGCTGGTTCCCTGTGCTTGGTGGTGAGGGCCATCCAACTGCATCGTTGGGCACACAATTGGAGCAAACGACCATGCGGATCAGCATTTTTGGACTCGGATATGTCGGATCGGTTTCGGCGGCTTGCCTGGCGCGCAACGGACACGAGGTCATTGGCGTTGATCCAGACCATCAAAAGGTCGATCTTATCAATCAAGGCGCCAGCCCGATCATCGAGCCCGGGCTGAGAGAATTGCTGTCCACGTACTCCAAAACATGCGCCTTGCAAGCCACCACCGACGTTGGTTTCGCGATCCGGAAATCCGAAATCTCCTTCATCTGCGTCGGCACGCCCAGTCATGAAAACGGCAGCCTGAACCTGGACTACGTTCGGCGCGTTTGCGAACAAATTGGAAAGGCGCTGGCCGGCAAAACGGAATTTCATGTCGTCGTCGCGCGCAGCACGATGCTGCCGGGAACGATTCGGTCGGTCGTGATTCCGTGTCTGGAGGAATTCTCCGGCAAGAAATCCGGCGTGGGTTTCGGTGTGTGCGTTAACCCCGAGTTTTTGCGCGAGGGCACGGCCATCTACGATTACGACAATCCACCGAAGACCGTGGTTGGCGCCACCGATCCGGTCAGCATGTCCCTGATCAAAGGACTGTACTCGCATTTGCGGGCTCCGCTGGTCGAAACGCCCATTGAGGTGGCCGAAGCCGTGAAATACACGGACAACGCCTGGCACGCGGTGAAGGTAAGCTTCGCGAATGAAATCGGAGCTATCTGTGAAGCGGCGGGAGTGGATGGCCAGGCTGTCATGCAGGTTTTCTGTCAGGACCTGAAGCTGAATATCTCGACGGCCTACCTGCGGCCCGGCCTTGCGTTCGGCGGGTCTTGCCTTCCTAAGGACGTGCGCGCGCTGACGCATTTTGCCAGGACCAAGGATGTGGATGTGCCGATGTTGGCCAACGTTCTGGCGGCCAACGAGAGACAGATTGAACGGGCGCTGCGGCGCATCGAGTCGCAGCTGCACAAGCGCATTGGCGTGCTTGGTCTCAGCTTCAAGGCCGGTACGGATGACCTGCGTGAAAGCCCAATCGTCAAGATGGTGGAAACGCTGCATGGGCGGGGTTATGACCTCAAGATCTTCGATCCCTACGTCAGCATCGCGAGCATCCGCGGCGCAAATCGGGACTATATCGTCGGCGCGATTCCGCACATACATAAAATGCTGACCACCGATTTTCAGGAATTTCTGGAGCATTCGCAAACCATCGTGATTGGGAATCAATCGCCGCTGTTCCGCGGATTGCTGAAGAAGTCATGTGGCGACCGTCGAATGATCGATCTGGTGAACCTGATGTCACGTCGCGGAAGAAGTTCGACGGCCGTGGTCCACTGCGGATCGAAGACGCCCGAAGTGGCGCAAGCAGTTTCTGCCTGAGGAGGTTGCATATGGCAGCCCTGTCTGTAGCTCATGAGCCCGCCTGCGAGCGGCTGCACTTCCGCGTCACAACACCCGCCGAAGTGGAAATCGGCGGCGCCCGTTACGCGACGGTGAACTGGTGTGTCGGTGGATTCCGAATCGCCGATTTTCGAGGGACCGCTCAACGGGGAGACCACATCCCGGTTCATTTTAAGGTCGATTTTCAGGGATTCAGTGTTGCATTTGAAGCTCGTGCGGAAGTGTTGCGCGTGGAGCGTGAATCGATGGCCGCCAAGTTCGTGAAGCTGGGCGAGCGCGAATCGGAACTTCTTCGGCAGTTCGTCGCGGCGATTCTCGGAGGACAAGTGGTGCCGGTGGAAGGTGTGCTTCGGCACGTCAACCGTCCGGCTGCATCAGTGCCGGCTACAAGCGAGCCTTCCAGCGTGCCGCGCAAAAACTTGTTCCGGCGATTAGTCATCGCGAGCATTTATGTCCTTTTGGGGCTCGCGCTGGGCGCTTATGCGCTGTTTACAGTGGCCGGAATGGTGACGCACGTAACCGTCGAAACGGCTGTCACCAGCGCACCGCTCGAACAAGTGATTTCGACAGACTTGGGCATGATACGCGAGCTGTACGTACAGCCTGGCGCGGAGATCAAAGCGGGGCAGCCGCTGTTTCGAGTAGAAAATGAAATCGCCGTACGCAACGTCGAAGCGGCACGCCAGGAACAGAAATCAGCCGAAGTAGACCTGCGCCAGGCGCACAACTCTACTGAGCAAGAGCAAAAGAAACTGGCGGCTTACCGTACCATCAGCAACGACCAGCGCGAGATCAGCGCGGCCAGGATCAAAGCTCGCAGCGCCGAGCGCGATGAAGCGGCCAAGGAATACGAGCGGGCGAAAAAGTTGTTCGAGTATGGCGTGATCAGCCGGCAGCTCTATGAATCGCAGGCCGCGACCCTGGCCAAGCATGAGGCTCTGGTTGAGGAGGCGATTTCCGAGCAGAAGATCGTAACCGAGAGCTCGGGACAGACGGCCAACAGCGGATACTTCTTCAGTGGCAACTTCCTGGTTGGCGATTTGCAGACCAGGATCGCCGAGGAGGCGACTGCGCGCGAGCGGCTCACACTGGCAGAGGCGGCGTTGCAGAACGCCCTTAATCATGAATCCCAGCGCGTGTACCGCGCACCGTTCGATGGCGTTGTGATGCGAGTTTTCAAATCGTCCGGTATGACGCTCGATCGGGGCGAAGCGCTGATGGTGCTCCGGCGCGTCGGGGAAGATGCTCATGTGGACGCGTACCTGACACAGGAAGAGGCCGGTCAGCTTGCGACCGGAGCGCGCGGCGTCGCTTTCATTCCAGCCACGGGAAAACGCCTCGCGGTGGAAGTAACGGCGGTTGATCGGACAGCGGGATTCCTGAAAGATATCCAAACACCGAAGCTGCAACAGCCGCAGTTTAGCTGGCGCAATGTGCAGGATCGATCAGCTTATGCGAAGTTGAATTTCGTGAATGTGAGTACCGCTGAGCTGGCAGCGATTGCTCCTGGACTGCCGGTACAGGTAAGCATTCCCAGAAAGCGGGAATCGCTCAGCTTGTTGCGTAGCGTGCACGCCGCGTCGAACCTGGATGGCATTGCAGGAGCCCGCCGGTTACCGGTGTTTTGGCCAGCGCAGAGTCCGCTGCTCCGCGACAGAGCGGTCTATGTCAAGGATCCCGGATTTGAGGCGGTGCGTAGACGGATATTCGAGGCGGCCGAAGCCGCGGTCCGCAAGCAGCCGGCGCCGGTGGAGAGCATCCATAGCGCGGGCGTGACCGACAAAACTTCGCCCGACTTTATCGCCAGCCGCCGGGCCGTTCAAGATGCTGACAGTTTTGCGCTCCTGGCCTTGGCCTACCGGCTGACGGGGAAGAATGAATACCTGGAAGCAGCGCGAGGAATCGCGAACGAATGGGCTCGCGTGAATCGGCCGACGGGAAATCCGGTTGACGAGACGCGCCTGGAAGGATTTCTGTGGGGAATCGATCTACTGGGCGGCGACGTGGAGACCGCGGCCGTTACGGAATGGCTTGGCCGGTGGCACGCCGCGGACCGCGCCTGGAAATCCGGTCCCAACACAGAAAACAACAATCACAAGACTCATCATCTGAAAACCCTGCTGATGCTGGACCGTTTGCTCGGCCGCAACAGCGACTACGAGCGTGATCTTGCGGAAGTTCAACGTCACCTGGCCGTGAATCTCGGTGCGAGCGACGGCAGTTCCATCGATTATCGCGAGCGCGATGCCATGCACTATCACGTCTTCGATCTGGAGGCCTGGACTGAGATCGCGTTGGTTACCGGATGCTGCGGCGCAAGAGTAGACCGCGCCTTCGGCTTTTTCGAACGAACCTTGCGCGAGCATCCCGAGCACATCGAATTTGCCACCAGCACCGCTCCGATTGACCACAAACGCGCCTCGGCCGGGTTCGGCTACGCGCAGCCGAAAGCCTATGACCTGCGCGACGCCTCACGCGAGATCTTTTCGTACGCAACCTTGTCGGGACACCCAGCCTCGCCCCAGCTTTGGAAGGTTGCGGCGAACGACAGTGCGCACGGCGATCTTTTCTACCAAGCCAGGTACTATCTATGGCGAGCGGAGAACTAGCTGTATCAGAGCCCCGGTCCCGTTGTGAAAGTGCTTGCGGTTTCATCGCACTGATCGCCGCACTTGTGTTGCTCATCGTCAAGTTGCCCAATCACATATGGGACGCCGCCGATGCAGCTTTGCTGCTGGGGCTGGGTCCTTTGGCGGCGTGGCGCTACGGCTGGTGGTTCACGCACTTCGTCCGGGCTAACATCTATGCGCGTGTGGTGTTTCCGAAACTGCGAAAGCGCGCGGATGCGCTTTGGGCCGGGGGCTGGCGACCTCCGTTCGTCCACTTTCTGGTGACAACTTTCAAAGAGCGGCCTGAGATCACGGAAGCGGTGCTCGAAAGCATTTTCACGGAATGCCGCGCCACCGGCGTGCCGGCACGGATCATTTTCGCCACCGGCGACGATTCCGATGAGCGCGTGATCGAGGAATATTGCTCGCGCGTGGGCGACCTTCCCGCAGCGGTGATAATGGTCCGCCAGAACAAGCCGGGTAAGCGGATCGCGTTGGGGCTCGGCCTTCGTGCCATGAGCCGCCACGGCGTTGGGCCGGATGATCTGGCCGTTTTCATGGATGGCGATTCCATCCTGCGTGGACGGATTCTCGAACGGTGCGCTCCGCTTTTTGCGATGAATCCGAAACTTGGCGCCGTTACGACCAATGAATCTGCGACTGTCAATGGTCCGGGCTGGGTGCAAGCCTGGCACGATATGCGGTTCGCGCAGCGGCGGCTGGCGATGCAGTCCCACTCACTGTCCCACAAGGTGCTCACGCTGACGGGACGGCTGTCGGTTTTTCGGGCCGCCATCGTCGTACAGGAAGAATTCATCCGCACCGTGGAAGCGGACTACCTTGAACATTGGCTGTGGGGAAGATTCCGGTTTCTGTCGGGGGACGACAAGAGTACCTGGTTTTCGTTACTGGCAGGCGGCCACGAGATGCTCTATGTTCCGGATGCCTCCGCGATCACGATCGAGAACATCGGAGAGCACCCCTGTGAGCGAGTTCAACAGAATCTCATGCGCTGGTCCGGCAACATGCTGCGCAACGGCAGTCGCGCCTTGGCGCTGGGACCGGGGCGATGTGGATTCTTTATCTGGTGGTGCGTGTTCGACCAGCGAATTTCCATCTGGACGTCGCTGACTGGGCCGGTTATGGCGCTGGCTCTATCACTGGTCATCGGAATCAAAGCGCTGGTGGCATACCTGATCTGGGTGGTGTTGACGCGCACGGTAGTCTCGATCGTCCTCTATTTTTACGCCGGCAGAATCTATCCGTCGTTCCCATTTCTTCTGTACGCGAATCAAGTCATCGCGAGCCTATTGAAGGTGTACCTGTTGTTTCGGGTGTCGAAGCAGCGGTGGCTAAACCGTGGCGATCAACGCGCGAAACAGATGACGGGGAGCTTACTTGTTTTCCAAAATGCGATGGCCGCGTTTCTTACGGCGTTCTATATCGGCGTATTCGTCTTTTTGGTGTGCGTAGGCGCAGGTGTGATCAGACTTCCAGCTCTGTAGCCGTGGCTGCTATCTGCCGCCCAATTCATTCTTGATCAACGTGGCGTTGCGCGCCGCCTGATCGCGAACGTTGCTGTTGATCTGCGCGGATTCTTCGAAAAACTTCAAGCCTTCGCGCATCTGACCCTTGTCCCCGATCGCCTTGCCGAGGTTGTAATTTGCTAATCCCAGGTTGAATAGAGCGTTCGCGTAGACTTGTGGATCGCCCTTCACGGACCCGAGACCGGCGCGCAGGGCTTTGTTGGCAGGACCGTACTTGCCCTGCATACTGTAGCCGATGCCCAGGTAGAAATTTGCGCTGCCGATTTTAGCGCCTTCGTTCCCCCCATCCACTTTCGGCCTGGAGTTAAGCGCTTCAATTGCCCGGGAGGCATTGCTTACGACACCAGCGGCGTTCTGCCCTCGCCAACCGCAATCGGCGGCGACCAGCATAGCCTCTGCGTTTTTCGAATCAGCGGTCGCAAGTCTGGTGGCAGTCGCGCAAGCCTTCGGGCCGAGCGCCCGGAGATAGACGGTCGAAAGCAACCACAAGTATTGGCTTTTGGGATTGGCTTGTTCGAGTGCTTCGCCGAGTTCGACCACCTGCTTCGGCTCCTTGGCTTTCAGCCCCGCAGCGTAGAGTGAATACTCTGCATAGTTAGCGACTTCCTTAGCATGTTCGACCAACTGCTTTTCGTCATCGTCGGCGGGAGGCTTGCCGGATCCCGTGATCTTGCGGGCGGCCTGAGCCGTCTGCACGGCGGCAGTCTTGACGGCTGCAGGGTCATCCTTCCCTTCAGCGGCCTTGATGCTGTTGAAGGCGACGTCCAACGCTCCCGGATCGTTCGCCAGCACCTTTTGGCCCGCTTCGTAGGCCTTGTCGAAAGCCTTTTGAGCCAGGTAAACCTGCTGCAACTGGACGCATACCCATCCGGCGCCTTCGTGCTTCGGATATTTATCCAGGAACTCTTGCATCACAGCAACCTTCCTGGCTTCATCGGCTTCCTGACCGATCGACTGGAGCATCTGGCCTTCCGGTGTGCCCACATTGATCACAAAGTTTTGGCGCTGCTGGGCGACGGCGGGCAAAACGAGTAAGACAAGCGCTACCAAGTAACGTTTCATAAAATCTCCCAACGCTGAAATTTATCACAAATCAGAGCAGTGTGGGCAACCGACCGGAAGCGAGACCGGGGCGTAGTAACCTATACAGACAGATGGTTCCGCACAAGGAGGTTGTATGAGAGGCGCGTTTGGATTTGTTGTGATCATCGCTGTGATCGCGTTAGGAGCGGGCGCGGGCAGCGCGGCTGAAGGGCCGCCGGGATGGGCGTACGGCTTTCCTCCGGGACCTGCAACTCCCGCGGCGCCTCCTGCTGCTGCACCGGCCGCGGCGCCTGACACCAGCGTCAAACACCTGCCCGGGAGCAGCGGTGCATTCACGATTCCACAGATCCGCGATCCATTCGGTCCGGCCGATTGGTATCCGGGCGATCACCCGACGATGCCCGACGTAGTGGCGCACGGACGGCGGCCGGATATACGTGCCTGTTCGCTTTGCCATTATCCGAACGGCAAGGGCCGGCCTGAAAACGCGCCGATCGCGGGATACCCGGTTGCGTATTTCATCCAGCAGATGATGGATTTCAAAAACGGCGACAGAAAGAGCGCGGAGCCGCGGAAGGCCAACACCAACGTCATGATCACTATCGCAAAGGCGATGACTGATGACGAGATCAAAGCAGCGGCCGAGTATTACGGCTCGATGAAATGGTCGCCATGGATCAAGGTGGTGGAATCCAAGATGGTCCCGAAGACACGCATCGCCGGCGGCATGTTCCTGACCGTGGAGGGCGGCGAAAAAGAGCCGCTGGGCTCGCGCATCATCGAGACACCGGAGAATACGGAAGCTACCGAGGTTCTGCGCGACGCCCGGTCGGGATTCATCGCGTATGTGCCGACAGGCAGTATCAAGCGGGGCGAGACGCTGGTCAATTCGGGCGGCGGGAAGACCTCGGCGTGCAGTGTCTGCCATGGCCCCGATCTCCGAGGCATGGGTCCCGTGCCTGGGATCGCGGGCCGTTCACCGAGCTATCTGGTGCGGCAGATGTACGACATGCAGCAAGGCGCGCGCAAGGGGACGTGGACCGAGTTGATGAAGCCGGTAGTCAGCAAGCTGAGCGAAGAGGACATGCTCGCGATCGCTGCGTACACCGCGTCGCGGATGCCGTAGGGCAAACAACGGCGCAGAGGCTTATTTAACGTTCTTGGTAAGCCAGCCATCGATAAACTTGATCACTTCGTCGCTGTTCCGGTCCAGGAACATTTCATGCATGTTGCCGTGGATACCGACGTCTTCCAGTCGAACGAAATCATCCTTCGCGCCGGCCTGATTCAGCCACTTCGGGATGCAGACATCGAATACCCGATGGTATGTTCCTTCGGCGGAGATCGATAGAATCCGGATGTTCTGGTAGCCGACGAGCTTGTGAACAGGTTCATCCTGCATGTAGCAGCCGACCTCGTCGCCGGGCCGTTCCGAGGGGACCAGATGGGTCTTGATGTCGGCCGGGCTCGCGAAGGGCGGATCGTATTTCATGGGCATGTTCGTCAGGCCCCAGTTGTTCGCTCCTAGTCCCGTGTAAGCAACTTTGGCCGTATCGACGTTGCCGATTTGCGGCCCGCCGGGTTCGATCGAAACCATTCCGGCGATGAGGTTCGGCCGCTCGTCGGCGACGTTGAATCCGATCCCGCCGCCCTGAGAATGGGTCAGCAGAATCACGGGATTCCCAATTTTGTCGAGCAGGGCGATGCCTGCTGGAACGGCGAGTTCCGCCTGGTTTGACACGAACTGCATCTGGCCCCGGCGAAGTTGTCGAAGACCGGATCGCCCATCATGCCTTTGTTGGGATGATCGCTGGGCCACTGCGTGTAGAGTTTCTTGCGCGGGAACTCGCCTCCCGAGGGCACGGGAGCGGTCCAGATCTGCTCCAGTTGAAGCGCAGTTCGAATGCCGAGCTTGCCGTCGACGCCAGGAACATAGGGCGAGCGGCCGCGCGCCGGATAGTCGACCATGTAGACCGTGTATCCGTGGTCGACCAGATAGTACGCCCATCCGGGGCGGCCGTCGGGAGTCTGCCGCCAGACTGCGCCGGTCTGCCCGTTGCCGTGAAACAACACGACTGGATTCGGATGGCGCTGCTGCTTCGGCACCCAGACTTCGGTGTACATGGCGCCGCCCATGGTTTCCTTGCCCGCGCCGCCGACATATTTGCCGCCAGCATAAAAGAATCCGTGGCGCGCGATGTTCCCGGTTGAAAATGCCGGGATGGACGGTGGCGGCATCGCCATGCCGGCCTTTTCCTTCTGCGGGATGTTCTTGTCCATCCAACCGCCGATGAACTTCGCGATATCATCACTGTTCTTTTCGAGCATCATCTCGTGCCCGTTGCCGCGCAGCCCCACATCCTCCATGCGCACGAACTGCGTCTTCACGCCGGCTTGATTGAGCCACTTCGCCAGGCAATGGTCGAATTCGCGATGATAACCGCCCTCGGCGGAGAGGTACACGACAGGAATCTTCTCGAGATTCACGAGCTTGCGCGCCGGCTCCTTTTGCACGTAGCAGGGAACGACGTCGCCGGGAATGTCGGACTTCTCTTCGAGCGCAACCTGCAGTTCGGAGGCCGACTTGATCGGAGGATCGTAGGTGATCGGACTAGAAGTCACGCCCCAGCTCAACCCACCACCGCCCGCGTTATAAGCGATCTTCGCGGTGTCGACACCTTTGATCGGCGGAGCAGCGGGTTCGATAGTGACGATGCCCTTCACCTGGTTCGGCCGCGCGTCGGCCATCAGCCAGCCCACCGTGCCGCCTTGCGAGTGCGACAGGATGATCACCGGCGACTTGATCATGTCGAGCAGAGCGACGAACGCGTCACGGCTCAGCTCGTCCTGCGATGCCGGACCGCCTCCGCCGAGAAACTGCACTTGTGTTTTTGCGAAATCGTCGAAGAAGGGATCGCCCATGAGGCCAGTGCCGGGAAATTGGTTGTGCAGCTTCGCGCGCGGGAAATCGCCTTTTTTCGCGGATGCTGTAAAGGTTGCCTCGAGATTCGCCGCGGTGCGGATGTTCAGGTTTCCATCGTGATCCGGCACGTATGGCGATCGGCCGCGCGCCGGCGAATCGACCATGTACTGCACGTAGCCCTGCTTCGCGAAATAGTAAGCCCAGCCGGGGCGTCCGTCGGGAGTCTGCAACCAATCCGTCGCCGTTTGTCCAGCGCCGTGAATATAAACGATGGGATAAGGATGCTTGATTTGCTTGGGCACCCATACTTCGACGTACGCCGATCCGCCCATTACTTCCTTGCCGGGCCCGCCGACATACTTGCCACCCGCGTAGAAAATCCCGGTGCGCGAAAGATCGCTCGTGGAAAACGCAGGGATCGCTGGAGTCGGTGCAGCACCGCCAGGTTTCGAGGTCTTGAACGACTGTGCTTGAAGTAGCGCTCCGATGAATACCGCAAGCAAACCAGCGAAGCACGCCGGCAACCACACTCTTACACTATTCCCGTTCATGGCACCTCCTCGGATCACGCCCATCGACGTGCTGGTGACACGTCTCAGACATCATATCGCGGCGATGCGTTAACCTGATCGATAAGTGAAGCCTGCATTATTGATTCTCACCATTGCGCTGTGGGCCGGAGCCCAGGATTTTAATGACCTGCGCGTGGAGAGAGTCGCGGCGGGCTACTTGTTCACTGAAGGTCCGGTCTGGTCGCACGAAGGACATCTGATTTTCAGCGATATCCCGAACAACAAGATTCTGGAGCTGCGGACCGGCGAACCGGTCACCGTCTATCGAGCGAATTCCAACGGCACCAATGGCAATACATTCGACGCGCAGGGCCGGCTTTATAGTTGCGAGAGCCACTTGCGGCGGGTGACGCGCACTGACAAGAAAGGCAAGAGTGAGGTTCTGGCCGAGCGGTATCAGGGCAAACGTCTGAACGCGCCCAACGACATCGTGGTGCGGAAGGATGGCGAAATCTACTTTACCGATCCTGCCTTCGGGAACCAGGAAGACACGCGCGAGCTAGATTTTTTCAGCGTCTATCCCATCTCGCGCCGCGGTGAAATCGAATTGATCGCAAAGCCGAAGGGTCGTCCCAATGGTATTGCGATCTCGCCGACAGGGCGGATTCTTTACGGCCCGAATTCGTAGGAACGCAAGATACGCCACTACGATAATGGACCCGACCGCG
>JACXTT010001436.1_pt1 | contig 39491 bp, 23 predicted proteins | sample 9270951 | NCBI WGS metagenome assembly JACXTT01 (sample SAMN15532306, study PRJNA645909) | rock metagenome | isolation source: weathered quartz diorite | place: Puerto Rico | collected 2017-06-21
TGTGCCCTTTGGCGGTATGGCTTTTCGATCTTTCCGTTTCTTGGGGTGTTTCATCCTTACTGTATTCGCTTTCTCGCCCTTTCGGGCGCATCAGTTGGCGATAGAGGCCGCTCAGTATGAGCCAGTTTCCAGGACGCCGGTCCTGGTTCACGCAGGAACAAAGATTCAGGCTGTCGTCAGGCACGCGATTGCGGAATCGGCTGCGCCAGGACGTGGCGTCGTCGCCACGGTGGCAAAACCGCTTGCGGTTGAAGGCCGGGTTGTCATTCCGGCTGGCGCAGAACTGACTGGCAAATTGGAACAGGTCACTTTCATGAAGTCCGGGCCCGCGAAAGCCCGCATGAATTTTGACGCCCTTTTCTTGCTGGACCGGTCGTTCATGATTCATGCGCGGCCGATCGAGCTGACGGTGCCGGTCGAGAGCGACATCGAGATCGTGAGTAGTGCAATCCGAGCGCTGATGAGTGCGAACATCAGCGAAGCGACTGGTGCTGCTGCCGGGGATCCGCGGATCATGGACTGGGCAATGTTGCGAAGCGCGGCGCTATCTAAAGATTTTGCGATTCCAATAACCGTAACTCTCACTCAGGATCTCGTGCTGAAGACCTGATGCCACAGAATCTCAGGCACAATTTTCGTACGGCGCAATCGACGCCAATTCCAATCCGAAAAATGTGACCATCATTCCGTTGGGGAAGCGCACATGGTAGCGATAAATCGAATCGAAGCCCTCGGAGATTTCGACCACGCGGCCTTCTTTGCCCTGGTGGAGTAATAGGCCGACAACCGTCACTTGGTCGCCGACTTCAAAGCGTGGTTTTCGGGCTGTGGAAAAGTCTGTTCCCATCTTTCCCTCCCGCGACTGCGATTTGTACACCGACTGACAGCATGCAAGATCGTTGCCGACATGCTTGACGAATAATCAGCTGTTTGCGATGGTAGCCAATTACCGCTCAGGGAAAATTTGCAGAAGAAGACAGGCCGTAACGGCAGGCACAGTGGGCTGGATTCGAAAGACTGAAATAACATCACATCGGCGTGGCCATATACCACACATTGCCCCACGCATCCGTGACGCCGCCGCTGCGGTCGCCATAATCGTGGTCGGCCGGAGCTGCAAGCGACGTTGCGCCTGCACGTAAGGCCTGCTGGTAAAGCGCGTCGCAATGTGGGACGTACATGTAGATCGTTGCCGGCATGGGTCGCATCCACTCGTGGTTTGCCGCTTCGCTTACTCCAACGATGGAATTGCCGATTCTCATTGCAGCGTACAAACCGCCCGGCCATTCGTGCCGCTGGACTTCTTTCGCATCGAACGCCTGTTGCATGAATTCAATGAGCTGTGCTGCCCCTTTCACAACGAAACTAGCAGATAACGCATTGCGTCCTTCAGGAATGTAGTTGCGGCCGCGGTGTGCTGCCAGGACCCAGTGATTTCCGGCCGGGTCTTCGATGGAACCCAATCGAAGGCCGTCTTCCCAGTGCGCGTCCTCGAGCGGCTGCAGCTGCTTGCAGCCCGCCTCAATGGCGCGTTTGTATACCTCATCGACATTCGAGACATAAAGTTCGAGTACAGCGGGCGCTTTCCGGCTCGAACCAACGCCGACCATCAACATCGAATCATCGATTCGGAACTCGGCATGGAACCGGCCCGGACCTGTTGCAGTGCGTTCTGTTTCCTCCGCGCCGAATACATTCTTTAAGAAGTCCACAAACTCCGGCCCCGGCGGAACGAGATACGGCGTCACTGTGCGAAAACCGGGACGGAACTCTACGGTTTTTCCACTCATCTTCGTGCTCATAAGGACCTTCCTTTCCTGCTCTGTTATATAAACGCGGCAGCAAGGGACAAGGTCACGCGAAAAAAAATGCGAAGGCTCTCCGGCTCGTGCCGGAGAGCCTCGCCTGAGATGGGGAATCGATTTTCAGGCTAGCGCTTTTCCGTAGAGCGCTAGCAAACGGGTCCATGCCTTTTCGGCCTGTGATTCGTTGTAGACGCCCGAATCCGGAGGGCACCAGCCATGGGCGGCTCCCGTGTACACTTCGATTTCCGCGGGCAGGTTCGCTTTGGCGAACGTCTCTTTCAGGACGTTTTTCTCATTTGGCCTCTGCATGTCATCGTTTGCCGCAATCGCGATGAGCAATTGCACCTTGGTCTTCGCAGCCAGAAGATGCGGACTGTCCGGCATTTCGGTTACGAGCCCGCCGCCATGGAATGAAGCGACCGCTCCAACGCGATCGGGCATTGCAGCAGCGGTGCGAAACGCAATCGGTCCGCCCATGCAATAACCTTGCGTACCCATCTTCCGATTCTTGGCAACCGCTGCCTGCTGGTCTAACCATCCGATGAACGCCTTCGCATCGTTCATGTGCGTGGTCGCGTTCAGAGTTTGGGCGAGCGGCAGCACTTGCTGGATTGGAGTAGCGGCGCCTTTTTCCGCAGTCGGAGCTTTTTGAGTCCGATAGAACGGATTCACCACGAGAACGGAATAGCCCGATTCCGCGAGCCGTTTCCCCATCTGCCGGAATGCCGGCCGCAATCCGAAGATGTCCGGCCAAACGAGAACGCCCGGTGCGGTACCGCTTGCCGGACGCACGAAGTAGCAGTCGGCAGTGCCGTCCGGCGTCTTCACGGTCACGTCGGATTCGGTCACTGTGACCGCGTTCGCCACCTGCGGCAGCATCATGGCGACGCCCGCTCCTAACAGGACGCCGAATTGCCGCCGTGTTACCAAACCTAGAGCTTCGTACTCTTGTTTGTCTTTCTCAAAATGATCTTGATCACACATATTCGCTCCTTATAGACGACGTGCGCGCGGTAGACGGCACGCGAATCGCGACATTCTATCTCGATTTGCTTACGGTCTCCATTCAGACGAGGTACTTTCTGACAACACGTAAGAGAGCAGCATGCGTTTCGAAATCCGCAGCCACGAGAAGACCGGTGGCTCCACTGCCCCACGCGTTGCCCCACAAGTCCGTGACTGTGCGGCCCGCGCCCTCGCAGATCGCAAGGCCGGCTGCAAAGTGAACGCTATTTCGAATGTCGCCATCGGTTACGTAAGCCGCGCGCTGGCCAGTGGCAACCCAGGTGAGCGCCATTGTTGTCGATACAACGCGAGGTCTGAAGCTTGCGGCAAATTCTGGATCGGCGGCGACCTTTGCTACTTTGAATTCCGGCGCATTTGAAAATGGCGGATCGAGGTTCATGTCGACCAGTTTCGATTTTGCGTTCGGGATCAGAGGAGTATCCACACTATCCGCGCGCAGAGATGCTGCCGCGCTGTCCGTCCAAAAGGTCTCGTCATTGAACGGATCCGCAACTGCCGCTGCGGTGAACTCTCCGCCAACTCTCAACGCCACATTCACCGCGGCGACTCGCATCCTCACCGCGTAGTTCAGCGTGCCGCAGAGCGGGTCGATCAGCCAAGTCCGAGAGCTGTTGGCCCGGCCACTTGCGCCGGTTTCCTCGCCGATAACGCTGTCGTCTGGACGCTCCCGGCGGAGTAACGCCAACATCGCTTGTTCAGCCTCGACGTCGGCATTCGTCGCGAAGTCGCCCGAGCCTTTGTCGAGCCGTTTGAGGTTTGTTCCAAACCGATCACGCACGATCGCCGCGCCCGCGCTTGCAACTGCAATCGCGAGCTCAATGTCATTCATGAGAGGTTCCCTCCTGGGTGCCGTACGCCGAGAGCGTATTGCGGTTGACGCCGAAATGCGAACGTACGAACATCAAGGCACGGGAGGAGCTATGAAAGAAAGATTTTTCTTGGCTGCCGCCATTGTCGCGGCAGTCCTCGTCTTGGGTTTTTGCTCGAGTGTTTCGGCGAGCCCGCAGGCAAAAGTGGATGTAACCGGGGCATGGACCTTCGCCGTCGAGTCGGCAGCCGGGGCAAGCGCGCCGATGGTAACTTTCAAACAGGAAGGTGAAAGCCTGACCGGCCACTATTCGTCCCAGCTCATGGGAGAAGCGGAACTGAAAGGTACGGTCAAGGGTCAGACGATCGAATTCACCGTGACCGCCGAAGTCCAGGGCTTCCGGATCGATCTGAAGTACAGCGGAACGATCGATAGCAAGGATTCGATGAAAGGAAAGATGTCGGCAGGCGAGTTCGGTGACGGAACTTTCACCGCAAAGCGGAACTAGCGTGCGAATTGACGTATCGAGGATATAGTCGCGGGCTTTAGGGGCTGTTGCCCAACATCGCTCGCGCAGCGAGCGCCACAATTCTAGCTACGGGCGCAGCCCGTGGAGCAACGATTGCGGGAGGAATCCAGTCCCGTTAGGGACGACACAAATCGATTGTGCCGCCCTGCGGGGCTTGGTTCCTACCGCCGAACAATCCACGGGCTGCGCCAGGCTGGGCCCGTGGCTAAGATTGTAATCGCCGCTACGCGGCTTCTTTGGGTAACAGCGCCGCATCAGAAATAAAGCTTCAATGCGATTTGAATAAACCGCGGGGTGTAACCGGACCGTCCGGGCGTGACATCCAGATAGCCCCAGCGGTCGGGCGTGTAGGCCTGGCGCAGGCGGTAAAGCTGAAGACCCTGCACCGTGGTGATGTCGAATGAATTCGCGTTCATGGAGAAAAGTCCTTCCGGCACCGGGACGTGGAAGAAATCGGGGCGCAACGACTGCGAGCCGGGGATGCGGTTGTTGATGATGAGATTGTTGATGTCCGTCATGAGCGCCGTGCCGGCCGGCGTCGTTCTTGCGGGCCGCGTTGCAGAAAAGGCGGCCCAGGCGTCATATTCGGCATTCGTCAGCGTAGCTTCGTTCGGAGCTGCGAAGATCTCACCCGCATCCTCGAGCCTTCCGATGCGAAAGATCGGATGGTTGAAGGCATTGATAGCATCGAACCGTAGTTGCAGACGGCGTTTGCCGTCCTCGCCGAGCGCGAAGTTCTTCTGGAGTGAGATATCGAGAAACTGCTGTGTAGGTCCTCGCGCATTATCGAATGTGCGCGGTGCATTCCCAAGCGTCCCCTTGACTGGCCGCTCGAATGCAGCCGGATTGAAATAAGGTTCACATGTTTGGCCGATCGGACAACTGCTGCTCCACCGCGGATTGATGAGCGGCACGCCCGGCACGATGTCCGGCCGGATGGTGCGTAAATTTCCTGTCGCCGGATTCAGCACTCCCAGACCGTTGTCGTCGCGCAGGACGACCGCCATCGGCAAACCGCCTTGAACTCTTCCGACTCCACTCAACGTCCAACCTCCGATCAGACGATCCATCATGCGCGGGGCTCCAGAGAAGAACAAACGGCCGCGACCGAACGGAAGATCGTAAAGCGCGGTGGCCGAAAAGGCGTGCTTGATGTCAAAGAGTGATACCGAGTGGTCCAGATATCGTGGGGCACCCAAATTGACGTAGCCCGGTGAGCGGACGTTCAAGTTCACGAAGCGGACGTCGCCGGAGTCCGAAGCGTCGTCGAGACTCTTCGCGAACGTGTAATTCACCGAAAACGACAACCCCTTCCTGAAGCGTCGCTGGATGCTGGCAGTGCCGGCCTGGTAGATGCTATCTGCCGAAGCGTCATACTCCTGATTCAGAATTTGGAATCCCAGATATTTGGAACCGAGGTATGCCGGACTAAACGTGATCAGCGACCCATTCGGATTCTGGCGGCCTAAAGGATCATTCACCACCGGCGTAAATGGATTGAGGCCGCGCGACAGAAACGCCTCCGTCACGTCTGCGGGGATTGGATTGATATTGGTTGGAGGCAGGAAGAGATGAGTTCCTTTGGAGCCACGATAAGACAGTTCGATCAGCGTGCTAGCCCAAGGCTCATAGGAGACTGAAGCGCTCCAGCTTTGCACGTAAGGGATGTGGGCGTTCGGCGAAACTGCTGAGCCGGCAGTGTTGATACCAGACAGGTAGACGAGCCCATCCTCCGGAATCTGAAGAAACTGATCCGGAGTTTGCACTCGCAGCACAGGGCGGTTGCAGCAGATGCGCGCCGGGATATTGGCGCCCGGGTTCTCCACTCGCAGATCGAACGTTCCGTATGCAGTTGTGCCGGAAGCGAAGTCCGGCGACGGATTCCGGTTCGAGCCGGTGAGCGGCGCGTGATAGAGGCCGTATCCTCCACGAACGACCAGACGTCCCGCTTGATTTACGCCGAACAGCTTGGGCGACCATGCGAACCCGAAGCGCGGCTCAAAGCCGTTCTTCGCTACAGGGAAGATGTAACGTGACCGCCCGCCCCGCCCGGAATAACCGAACGGGATCACGAGCGCCGTCGTGGCGGTGCGGCCATCGGGCAGCGCGCATTGCGGGCACGGTTGCGGGATCGGAAACTCTTTCGCCAATTCGGGCAGGAACGTTCCTTGATGATCATATTTTTCGGTGCGCGGCAATTGCAGCGAGTACCGTAGTCCAAACTCGAGCGTCAGGTTCGGGCGCGCCTTCCAACTGTTTTGGGCGAAGCCAGAAGCTGTCTTCCATTCGTAGTAGTAGGGAATCAAAATCTCCCGGAGCGTGGCCTGATTGTAAACGCCGAGTAGAAACTGAGCGAACTCGATGCCGCCCGTTCCAGTCGCTGTGCCATTGCTGTTGGTGAGCGTGCGATTCCTGTTGAACTCATAGCGTCCCCCCGAAGCGCCGAAGAGTGGGATTGTCTTGAGCCGCTGTTGAAGGAGATCGACGCCGAACTTCCAAGTCTGGCTCCCGCGCACGAACGAAATTGTGTCCGCTATTTCGTAGCTGTGTTCCGCGTTCTCGTTCTGCTGCGATTGGCTGAAGCCGATCGAGCCGGCGCCGGTGACAATTTCCGGAAGGCCGCCTGGGGTGATACTCGGCAGACCGATCTCTCTCGAGAAATTTCGCCCTGTCAGCGCATCGAAGGCCGGCGGGAGGTTGCGAGTGAACCGGCCATATGTGTAGTTGAGTCGCAGTTCGTTGATCACTCGAGGTGAGAACGTGTGGGTATCCGTGAGCAGTACTTGCTTGGACCAACTATAATCCGTGCCGCCGGAATTGACTTCGTCCCGCCCCACCTGGAAATCACCACGGCCACGATCACCGCGTACGGGAACCTGAGTGTAGCGCCCGCTGAGGTGGTTCCTGCGCCCGATTTGTTGATCGAGCTTGATGGTCATGCGCTTTTCGAGGTTCTTGATGAAGTTCGAGCCGGAATAGTTGCGCAGGTTTCCGTCGGAAAGAAAATAGTCTCCGCCCGTAGGTAGATACTTCAGCAGACTCACGCTGACCGGATCGAGCATGTTCGCCGGGATGGTGTTGTTGGGGAAGACCGGAAAATTCTCTCCAGCTTGGAGCGGGGCTCGCTGGAATTGGTTGCCGGTCACCAACCACTGGTTATAGAGGGTGGCATCGCGAGTCTGCGATTGCAATCCGAACCGATTAACGACATCGAGTGGAGCGTAGCCTCCGGTGACCGCCACGACGTTGCTGAAATCACCGCGCAACATCGCCGGCGTCGGCAACAGCGAGGTGAACGGAGTGCCGTCGTAGTAATAGCGCGGCTCGATGGCGACGAAGAAGAATGTCTTATCATGACCGTCGTAGGAGAGTGGCCCGAAGAACTTGGGTAGGTGCACCGGTCCACCGAGAGTGAATCCGAACTGTTGCTGCCGTCGATTGGACTCTGGCCGGTTATTCGCGCTGATCGTAAAGGGCGCGGCGTTAAGGGCCGGGTTCCGGTGGTACCAGTAGAGGAGACCGTTGTATTGATTCGTGCCCGATTTCGTCGACATGTTGATCACGCCGCCGCCGCTCTGGCCGTACTCCGCGGAGAAGTTGGAAGTCTGCACGGTGAACTCCTGCACCGTATCAGGCGAAAACGTGACGACCGCGCGCCCCAGGCCGACGCCTGTGTTTCTGGCGCCGTCCGCGAGGATGGCTGTGCTGCCGGCGCGCCCGCCGTTGACACTGACATTGAAGCCGGGCGCCGGAATCGTTCCAGAGTCCAATTCGGGATCTTCGGTTCCGGCAACACCGGCAACGCCGGCAACCGTCAGGGCAAGGTCGAGGACACTCCGGTTGTTGAGCGGCATCTCCACGATCTCACGCTCCGTGATGGTCTGTCCGGGCGTCCCGGATTCAGCGTTGAGCAGGGGAAGGTCCGCTGTGACGTTGACTTCATTGGAAACTTCTCCGGCTTCGAGCGTGACGTTGACGGTGGCCGTGACGGCAGTGTCCACCTTCACTTTTTCCAGCAGCGCCTTTTTGAAACCCGGTACCTCGACGGTGATCCGGTACTCCACTGGGTCAAGCAACGGTGCGGAAAAAGCTCCGCCTTCCGAACTCGTGAGGCGCAGTTGTTCGTTCGTGCCGATGTTGGCAATGACGACAGTTGCGCCCGGGACGACAGCCCCCGACCGATCGAAGACCGTGCCGGTGATTCCACCTTTGTTGGTCTGCCCGTAAAGAGTCAAACCGCAGAGTAAAGCACTGCCTAGAATTTGAATCGTTCGCATAAAACGGTGGGTCGTGCTTGCAGCGAAGTCTACTATAGGTGGATGGACAGAGAGTATAAATGAAGCTCGATCCTATGAAACGCAGAGCATTCATGCGAAACGCAATCGGCGCAGCTGCAAGCATGGCCGTCGTTCCGTTCCAGGCGCAGCCTTTCGAATTGGAGGAAATGACTGTCGCGGACCTGCAGCGCGGCATGATGGCAGGACGCTGGACATCGCGCCGCATTACGGAAATGTACCTCGCGCGAATTGCGCAACTGGACGAGGAGGGCCCGGCTCTGCGCGCCGTCATCGAAACGAATCCGGATGCCCTCGCTATCGCCGATGAACTCGACCGCGAACGTCGTGCTAGAGGACCTCGCGGCCCGTTACACGGAATTCCGATTCTGGTTAAGGACAATCTCGACACCGCCGATCGCATGACGACCACTGCAGGTTCGCTTGCGCTCGAAGGATCGATTTCGAAACAGGACTCGACCGTCGCGCGCAAGCTTCGCGAAGCCGGCGCCGTTCTGCTTGCGAAGACGAATATGAGCGAGTGGGCCAATTTCCGGTCCGAACACAGTTCGAGCGGTTGGAGCGCGCGCGGCGGGCAGTGCCGGAATCCTTACGTGTTGGATCGAAATCCGTGCGGTTCCAGTTCCGGATCCGGCGCGGGCACATCGGCGAATTTCGGCGCGCTGAGCATCGGAACGGAAACCGACGGTTCGATTGTGTGTCCATCGAGCATTAACGGTTTGGTTGGAATAAAGCCTACTGTCGGTCTCGTGAGCCGGGCGGGAATCATTCCGATTTCGCAAACCCAGGACACCGCCGGCCCCATGACGCGCTCAGTCGCGGACGCTGCAGTTCTGCTCGGCATGATCGCCGGTCCCGACTCTCGTGATGCCGCCACTGCCGCGAACGCAGGTCACGTCCAGGCGGACTACACCAGGTTCCTGGACGCGAACGGACTCAAAGGCGCGCGGATCGGCGTTGCCCGGCAGTATCTCGGCTTCAACATCGACGCAGACAAAATCATGGAAGCGGCGTTCGCCGAAATGAAGCGGCAGGGCGCGGAATTGATCGATCCGGTCGAAGTACCCAAGGACAGCGATGTCTCCGATTTCGAAATGCGCGTCCTGCTGTTTGAATTCAAATCCGGCTTGAACGCGTATCTCTCATCTCTTGGCGCAAACCTGGCGGTAAAAACGCTCGAGGCCGCTATTGCCTTCAACGAAAAAAATCGGGACCGTGAAATGCCGCATTTCGGACAGGAGCTGTTCATCAAAGCGCAGGCATCAGGATCGCTGACTTCGAAACCGTACCTGGATGCATTGAAGAAATGCCGCACGGTTTCTCGCGAGAAAGGCATCGACGCAGCCATGCGCAAGCACAACATCGATGCAATCGTGGCCCCGACATGCGGGCCCGCGTGGGTCACCGATTGGATCAATGGCGACCACTTCGGCGGCGGCTGCTCCACGCTGCCGGCCGTTGCGGGTTATCCGCACATCACTCTGCCTGCAGGTTACGTTCACGGCTTGCCCGTCGGTATCAGCTTCTTCGGCAGCGCATGGAGCGAGCCCACGCTGTTGAAACTCGCCTACGCTTTCGAACAAACAACGAAGCACCGGCTCCCGCCGAAGTTCCTTCCGACTGCAAGCTTTGCGTAATTGGCGTCATTGGCGGCTTACTGCAAAACCGAACACCGTGTCCCAGGAACGAACAACACGCTGAAGATCAGGAAAAATCGCGTCCTTTCTTTTGTTCGGGTTTAATTTAAGTTTTCGCGGAACGGCAATTGCCTGGGGGCACCTGATGCTTCGAGATCTCGTTTACGCCTACCGGCTCCTCAGAAAGAGTCCTGTCTCGACCTCCGTGGTCGTTCTGGCGTTGGCTCTGGGCATTGGCGCGAACGTGTCGATCTTTGCCGCGGTCAATTCCGTACTGCTCCACCCGTTTTCTTATCCTAACCTCGACCGCGTGGTGACAATTTGGGAGACCTTACAGAAACAACGGTTTAACCGGGCGGGCCTCGCCCCCGCCAACTTCGCAGATTACGCAGCACAGAGTCGTTCGTTTGAACGGATCGCGGCTTATCAGCCCTGGACCGTGAATATCCTCGGCGCCGATCGCGCGGAGCCGGTCAACGCCGTGCGCGTCACGCCGGATTTTTTCCAGGTCTTCGGAACGAAGCCACTGACCGGCAGAACCTTTACTCAAGAAGAAGAACGCGTCGTGGTGTTGAGCGAACGGTTGTGGCGATCGCGGTTCGCGGCAACCGCGGACGTGGTCGGCAAGACGATCACCCTCGGCGGTCAAAATTACACGATTGTTGGCGTCATGCCGGATGACTTCGATTTTCCGCTCGCCACGAACATTTGGGTTCCTCTTACGTTTACTCCGGCGGAAAAAGTCGAGCGGCTCCGCCGCAGCTTGCTCTCGGTCGGGTTGCTGAAGCCCGGTGTAACCGGTGACCAAGCGAAGGCCGAGATGCAACCGATCGCGCGAGCGCTAGGGCAGCAATATCCGAAAACGAACGAAGGCTGGAGTGTAGAGACTACGCCTCTCCGGGAAATGGGCGAAAACGTCACGAACCAATTCATCCGCGTTTTGTCCGTTGCGGCTGTATTTCTGTTGCTTCTTGCCGGCGCCAATGTCGCCAACATCCAACTCGCCCGAGCGACGAATCGCCGCAGGACGCTGGCTGTCGAGGCTGCGCTTGGAGCGAGCCGCTTCCGGCTTGCAAGAATGCTGTGCGTGGAGAGCGTCCTCATCGGCCTTGTTGGCGGCGCGGTAGGTTTGGTGGTCGCCTCATGGATGAACAATGTGAATGCTGCTTCGATTCCGGTAGAGGTTTTTCAGATCGTGCCCGGACTCCGTCGCATGCGTATCGATTCCACGGTCGTGTTGTTTACTCTTGTCCTCTCGTTGATCACCGGAGTCTTGTGCAGTGTGCCCGCGATCGCGCATTTACTCGGCAGGAGGTCCCTACCCGCTTTGACCGAGGCGCTCAATCAAGGCAGCCGCAACATGGCTGGAGATACGCGGAACCGCATTCGTCATGCCCTAGTAATCTGCGAGGTCATGCTCGCCTTACTGTTGCTTGTCGGAGCGGGCGTGATGGTGAATACGTTTCAACACATGCTGGTATTGAATCTCGGATTCAATTCCTCCAATCTTCTGACCGCTCAAATCATGCAAGATTATGAGGGGAGGCGAATCCCACGCGCTTTCTATGACCGTCTGCTTGCAGAGTTGTCAGCCATTCCCAACGTGAAGAGTGCCTCCGCCGATGCATACACAGGTACAGCGGTGGATTTCACGATCAAGAACCGGCCGCAACCCAACGCGTCCGAACCGAAGCCAGAGGTTCGCATCGTCGATCACAATTATTTCCGGACAATGGAATTGCCGCTGATTCGCGGCCGAGGAATCAGCGAAAGTGACGTTGCAGATTCGACGCAGGTCGTCGTGATCAGCCGTCGCGTCGCCGAGCATTACTGGCCTGGCGCCGATCCAACTGGAGAGCAGATTCGTTTTGGGCAATCGCCTTGGTTAACGATCGTTGGTGTGGCGGGCGATACGGTGGAGTGGTTCACGAATGAAGCCGAGCCGGCCGCGTACATTCCTTACCGTCAGTATCCCGTCGCCAACATGCGGCTGCTATTGCGCACGGCGGGCGACCCGACACTTGCATCGAACGCGCTTGCCGCTCGAGTTCGAGCAGAAGATCCGGTCGAGCCGGTGTACCGGATCAAGAGCATGGAACAAATCATGTCCGACGAACGCTCGGGTGTGCAGGCCGCGGCCAGAATCATGTCCGGGAACGCCGCGGTGGCATTGTTCTTGGCTGTGACGGGAATCTATGGCGTCATCTCATACTTCGTCAGCCAACGTACAAAGGAGATTGGCGTGCGCATCGCCCTGGGCGCCGGCAAGCCCGACATTCTGAAAATGACGCTCGGCCAAGCTTTCCGCGTAGCCGGGATCGCTTTGACGATCGGCATCCCCGCCGCATACCTCCTCATGCGCCTCCTTTCGCACGTGCTGTACAACATCGTCGTCTTTAAATGGACAACCTTCACCGCCGTCACCGCACTATTAGCGATTGCCGCCCTGCTCGCCGCGTACCTGCCGGCCCGCCGCGCCGCATCCGTCGACCCCGTTGTGGCATTGCGAAATGAATAAAAGCGCACAGTAAACTGCTGCCGGTGTCGCGAAACGCAATCACACGTCGCTATAATTCGAACTTCAAAGAGGAGGTTCCATGCGTGGCGTCACGGGTTTGCTATGTTTCCTGGTTCTTGCTCAGACTTCCACAGGCGTGCAGAAGACGGCCGAGCCGCGTGCTCCGGCGTTCGAATACCTCGGCACGCTGCGGGCCGAAACCGGCACGCGCACGGTTATCGAAAACGGACCGCAGGGAACGCGCACGATCGTTCAAGTTGTCGGGGGCCGCTTCGAAGGCCCTCGTGTCAAGGCATCCGTGCAGATACCTGCTGGAGACTGGATCACGAACCGGGCCGACGGCACCTATCGGCTTGATGTTCGCCTCACACTGAAAGCGGACGACGGAGCGCTGATTCTTGTCACCTACAACGGCATCGGCCAGACGACGAACACGGGGGCCTCGTTGCGGATTGCGCCGCTTTTCGAGACGGGCGATTCGCGCTACACGTGGCTCACGCGATTGCAGGCAGTCGGCGTCGGAGAGCGTGTCGGCACAGCCGTCACGTACGATATTTACGCACTAAAGTAAGGACTCGAACTGTAGCGGCGGTCTTGGTTTGAACGAATTCGGAGATACTTCGCTAACCAGAACGGCGCAGGTGTAGGCGCGGGCTTTACGGGCGTGTTGCCCAACTCAGCTCGCGAAGCGAGCGCCACAATTCTACCCACGGGCTGTCGCCCGTGGCTAAAGTTGTTTCGCCGCTCCGCGGCCCGTTGGGCAACAGCCCCTCTACGCCCGCGTTCAAGTTCAAACAGAGAATTGTCTTTGTGATTGAACGCGGTCGTAAAGCACGCGCCTACACAAGTGACTTTAAAAAAACTTTACCGCGTCGCGCCGCTGATGACGGCCTCAGGTTCGACAACCGTCGATACGCCTGCGGCGCTCATCAATTGACGGAGGACAGCTGCAGTGGCAGGTGAACTCCTGAAGTTCATTCCTCTGTGGACGCCTTCGGCGATTCGTAGTGGAGTCCATCCCGATTTGTTCTTCTGATTCCAGATTTCAACTTTCGCGCCATGGTCCGCCAAGAGCTGGACGACGGAAGGAAGCCATTTGTACGCTGCGCCGTGCATCGCAGTTTCGCCTCTCTTGTCGACGGCATTCACATCGCCGCCAAGTTCCAGCGCCACTTTCACCGCTTCGAAGACTTCGCTTTCGGTGCCCGGATCTTCACCGGGTGATCGAGTGCCGACGCCGGCAGCGACCATGAGCGGCGTCGTGCTGTCATCGTTGGGCAACCGTGGATCGGCACCGAGCTGAGCGAGAAGGCGCATCAATTCTGCATCGGCCGTTCGAGCTGCCATCAAGAAAGGTGTCGCACCGACCATGTTCAGGTCGGTGACGCCGGCATTCGCTCGTTTCGTCATTCGCGCATTGACGTTCGCTCCATGTGCAACGAGTCTCTTCACCAATTCGAGACTATCCAAGTTCCCCGAACCTGCAGGGCCAGGATTGTTGCTGCCCGTACCCGGTTTACGAACCCACGTAATCTGGTGCAACGCGGTCCATCCCTGGGCGGCGGCGTTGGGATCGGCGCCAGCGTCCAACAATGCCGAAGCGAGTTCGTAATGTGCGTTTGCAACGGCCAGCACCAAAGCGCTGGAGCCAATGGCGTCTCGTCGCGTGTTCAGCGTTTCATTCACGTTGATGCCGGCTCTAACCAGCGTCCGAACAACATCGATCTTGCCCTCACGCACTGCAAAGAGGAATGGAGTGAAACCTCCGTTAGAACGCACGTGTGTGTCGGCGCTAGCCTCGATCAGAGCTTGAACAACTGAAGCGTGACCTTCCGCCGCCGCCCACATCAATGCGGTCTGCCCCCGCCAGGTTTCTTTCGCATTGACATTGGCGCCATGGGCCACGAGCGCCTTCACTGCATCCAGTTTGCCCGTGCGTGCCGCAGTCATCAGCGCCGTTTCTCCTTCAGGTAACGCGGTGTTTGGATCCGCTCCGCCCTTCAACAACACTTCGATGATCTCTACATTTCCATTCGTGCAGGCAAGTGACAGTGGCGACACGCCGTAGCGAGTTGTGGCTTTCACGTTGGCGCCCGCGCGCATCAACATGCCCACAGTTTCGGTGTCGTTTCCTTGCACGGCCCAGTGCAGCGCCGTCGAACCATCCGGTTCGGAAGCATTGATATCGACATGTTGCTGCAGCAGTGTGCGTATCGCCGTCTTATTTCCGCTCTTCACTGCATCAACCAACCCTGAGGGCGCGGCGGCGAGAAGATTGGTGACGAATAACAGACAAAGCGGCAGGTACCTCATGACAGCAGTCCCTCGACTGTTCCGGTGCTATCCCCAAAGCTCTCCTGATGGATTCCTACTTTCTCCAAGAGCGTCAGATGAAGATTCGCCAGCGGCATTGGTGTGGCGTATCTGATGTGGAGCCCCCCTTTGCCGCCGGCGAGAAGAATCGGGAGATTCCTGTGATCGTGCACATCCGGATTTCCCATGCCGCTGCCGAGCAAGTACACCGTGTGATCGAGTAGAGACCCGTCGCCGTCCGGCGTCGAGTGCAACTTCTCCACGAAGTACGCGAATAGCGACACATGATACGCGTTGATCTTCGCCAGCTTCGCCAGCTTCTCCGGATCGTTCGAGTGGTGCGACGTTGGGTGATGTGGCTCTGGCACGCCGATCTGCGGATACGTTCGCGTGCTTGTCTCGCGTGCCAGTTGAAAAGTGATGACGCGCGTGATGTCCGCCTGAAGCGCCAGCACTTGCAGATCGAACATTAACTTCGCATGATCCTCCCACGCGGCGGGCGCTCCGATCGGGCGGTCGAGCTCGGGCAAATGGGACTCGGCCGCCTGTTGTTCGGCTTTCTGGATGCGTCGTTCGACTTCGCGAATCGAATCGAGATATTGATTCACCTTGCTGCGGTCGCTGGGGCCAAGCTGCCTTTGAAGGCGAGACATATCTTGTGTGACCCAATCGAGGATGCTGCCCTTCTTCCGCAAGTCCGCGCGCCGATCTGCGGCCGTACCTCCATCGCCGAACAATCGTTCGAATACAATGCGCGGATCGGCCTCGTAGGGAAGCGGCGTCGTGGGCGATGACCACGAAAGATAATTCTGGTAGACGCACGCAAAACCGTTGTCGCAGTTACCAACCGTTGTCAGCAAATCCGTCCCAAGCTCGAGCGACGGCAGTGGCGTGTCTCTTCCAATTTGCTTCGCGGCGATTTGGTCCACTGAAGTGCCGAGATAGTAATCGCTGCCTTCCGTCATCTTCGCCTTGGCGGTGCTGAGGAAGCAGGAATTGGCGGTCGCATGGTTGCCGGGTGAATAGGCGTTCTTGTTTTCGAGGTTCGTAATAACAGTGACCTGATCCACGAATGGATTTAGTGCGGCCAAAGTCGGAGAGAGGTCTGTGAGTTTGCCTTCAGCCTTGGGCGTCCATTGCGAGATGTTGGATCCCATCGGAATGTAGACGAATCCCAATCGGCGCACAGGACTCGCTGCAGCCGATAGCGATGGAATCATCGCATCCAGCAAAGGCAGCGCTAACGCCGCTCCCGCTCCTCGCAGGAAAGTTCGCCGTGGCATAGCTTTTTTGTAGATGGTCACAGTGACCTCCTCATCTGAAATGGTGTGCTGTTCACGATTCCCAGTATGAGCGACGAGAAACGATAGTCGCTACTGCCTGCATCGCGCACAATCTTGCGAATTGCCGCCGCGTCGTAGAACTCCATGCGCCGGCCTAACGCGTAGGTGAGCAGCTTTTCAGTCATCGTTGATATGAAAAGTTCAGGACGATTCAGCAACGCCTGCTTGAGCCCCGGCGTGCCCTCGAATTTGACACCGTCAGGCAGATTTCCTGAAGCGTCAATTGAACTATCTCCCTCGCGCGTTCGCCAGCGGCCGACCGCATCGTAGTTTTCGAGCGAGAAGCCCACGGGATCCATGAGCTGATGACAACCGGAGCAGGCCGGATTTGCCCGGTGCTGGGCCATGCGTTCGCGCATCGTCAGAATTTTGCCGCCTGTTGCGTTGTCCTTCAGCGGTGGAACATTCGGAGGCGGCGGTGGTGGTGGCGTTCCGAGAATATTACTCAAAATCCATTTGCCGCGAAGAACAGGGGAAGTTCGATTTGCATAGGAGGTCACGGTAAGAATGCTTCCCTGGCTGAGCAGGCCGCCGCGGACACTATCGTTACCCAAGGTCACTCGCCGGAAGTGACTCCCATACACATTGGGTATTCCATAATGTTTTGCGAGGCGTTCGTTAAGAAACGTGTAGTTCGCTCTCAGCAGGTCGAGCGCACTGCGGTCCTCGCGCATCACGCTTTCAAAGAACAGTTCGGTTTCGCGACGGAAGGCCTGGCGCAAGTTATCGTCGAAGTCCGGAAACAGGCGGGCATCCGGAGCGGCGTCCGCGAGGTTGCGCAAGTACAGCCATTGTTCGGCGAAGTTCGTCACGAGCGACTGCGAACGAGCATCCGCGAGCATGCGGCGCACCTGCTGATCCAGTATGGCCGGTTCCTTGAGTCTTCCGCGAATCGCGAGATCGAGAAGTTCGTCGTCGGGAATGCTGCTCCAAAGAAAGAAGGACAAACGCGAAGCAAGCTCCAGATCGCTGATGCGATATGCCGCATTCGAAGGTTTTTGCGGCTCGCGTTCAATACGAAATAAAAATTCCGGACTCACGAGAATGGACTGGAGCGCCATTTCGATGCGGCTCTCGAAACCGCCTTCCGACTGCGCATCTTTATAAAAACCGAGAGGACCCTGGAGGTCCGCATCGGTCACCGGTTTCCGGTAAGCGCGCCGGGCCAAGGTCGAAATGATTCTCTTGGCACAGGCCATTTCCTCGGAAGGCTGCGCCGGACGACATACGAAAATGCGCCGGCGGCTCGGTGTGTCGCCTGAGGTGCTCGAGTCGAATGGGCCTGTAATCGAAACCGAATAAACGGCAGGCTGAATTCTTGGATGCCGATCCATATTGAAGTGCGCCTGCCATGGTTGCCGTTCGGTTTCGAGAAGTGCGGAGGTTTTCTTGAGGAAAGTGACGCCAACCGCATGCGGGCCCGCCTTCAGGGGAATGCGAGTATTGAGCCCAGCGTCGACTCCCGAATCGTCCAGGTCTTCTCCGCCGTTTCCTCCTCGCGGCCGCACAGGTGGCTTGACGGTGAACAACTCCACCCGTGAACCGTCCACGCTGAGTTCCAACTGATGCGGTTCCGTGAGGCCTTCGATGTGTTCGTTACGGTCTCGCGTCAGGCGGACGCGGATTTCATATTTTGCGTCCATCGGAAAGTTGTAGTGCACGACTGTTCCACCGCGCGTACCGAAGGGCAGGCTATCGAAATTGTCTTCTTGCGTCAGATCGGGCGGCAGCAGGATCGTCTCGCCGCCTGGCGAGCGGACAGAGCTGCCAATGGCTAGACGGCTGATCTGCTGCGCGGCCGAGAGGTAGCGTTCCAACAGCACGGGCGGCAGTCCTCCCACAGTAATGTTGTCGAAGCCGAGGCTCGAATCGTCGCTTGGGAGCAATGAAGTGACATTGACTTCCAGCGCGAGCAAATCGCGGATTGCATTCTGGTATTCGGTTCGATTCAGTCTCCGGAAGGTGTCCGTGTGGCCGGGATTCGGACTCGCTGCCGCCGCACGATCGAGCAATGTTTCGAGGTGCGAGACAACCCCTTGATAGGTGCGGTTATCTGGTCGAGGCCTCCCCGCAGGAGGCATCGCGCGCGCGCGAAGCTTTCGCACAACCTTTTCCCAAACTTCCGTATTTGCACCGATGTTGTCTAAATCTTTTCCATCGAGAGCGAGCCCACCTGTTTTCGCCTTTTCGTTGTGACAACCGATGCAATAAAGATTAACGAGCGCGCGTTCGGGTGAGGCCGGCGTTTGAATTGCTCCAAGCAAGCCTGCTGAAGCGCACACGACGCTGAGACTGATAACCAACCACGTCAGCCATCGCTTTGTCATTAAGAGATCTCCCCGAATGCCCATATCATAAATCGAAGCCGCCGATTACGCCAATTACGCAAACCCATTGGCGTAATTCGCGTAATTGGCGGCTCTCAGAAGGTAAACCGCGCGCCAATCTGACCGGTGCGGGCGGCTCCGGCGCTCAAGATGCGGCCGAATGTCGCCGACAAAGCGCCATTATCCGGATCATTGAGATTCACATGGTTCAATGCGTTGAACGCATCCGCACGGATCTGCAACTTTTTGGATTCCGTGATCCGGATGGTTTTCGCAAGTGCGATGTCCACGATCCAGGATGCCGGTCCGCGAAGCAGGAATGGTGACAGGCTGCCGGGCCTCAGCGTGGCTTGCGTCACGGCACTGGTGGGGACAGTCGCGAACGCGGCCTTATTGAAGTATTGCAGAGTGGCTCTCCAATCCTCTAAGACAGGATCGCCACCCACGTAATCCGGCCGGCTGTTTTGTATACCCGACGATTGATAAATGTTCAGCGGGTTACCCGATCGCGATCGGAATATCCCCGACATCTGCCAACCGCCGATCGTGCGCGCGAGAATGCTGTTGCCCGTCTTGAGCCACGGGAAGTCATAAATCACATCTGCGGTCACACGATGCCGGTTGTCTCCTGTATTTGGTGCACGATCGCCTTCAGGGTTAAAAAAGTCCTGAATATTGCTGCTGCCCAGTAAGCCCGCCTGATAATACGCCTGAATATCCCCGCCCTGCGTGGAGTCTCCCTTACTCAGCGTGTAGTTGAAATCAAATTGGACACTGTTGGAAAGCCGCTTTCGCAGAGATGTCTGAAGTCCGTTGTACTTCATCGTCTGGCCGCTATCGACGTAATAGCCGCCAGGATTGCCGATATTCCAGCCCGCAGGCCTCGCGCCGGTCTGCCGGTCGAAGACCTGAGAGAACCAACGCTGTAACGGAAAATCTCGACCGTCGGTGCGGACGTAGCCGATCTCGAACATAAAGTCACGCGCGATTGCCCTCTCGATGCTGATCATCGATTGAATCGTGTAGGGATTCTTCAGGTTGACATCGAATATCGAAAAGAAGGAAGGAGCGCCGCCGGAATCTTTGATGACGACGTCACGCAGATCCGCGTTGTACATGGGCCATTTGAGACCAAGCCGATCCACATCGGTCTTGTTCCACTGCACACGAAACGGCACTTGCGGATGCGCAGCGCTTTGTCGAACAGCCGCCGGCAATTGGGGGCTGAACAGGACACCGCTGCCTCCGCGAATCACCGTTGTGCTCTTTGAATCCAGCGTCCACGCAAAGCCGGCTCTCGGTCCAAAATTGATTGCATCTGGATTGTACGGTTTCTGCGGATCGCGTAATGGACCGAATACCATACTTTCGGGTGAGAAGGATTTTGGCGGATCCACATTCACGATCTGAACGGGAAGTTCCGACGTCGGATAGACATGCATCACGCCGTAGTAGTCATAACGCAGGCCCATGTTGAGGACGAGTTTCTTGTTCACGCGCCAATCGTCTTGAATGAATAAACCGAACTCGTCCAGGTGCGATTTGTGCGGCGGCGCGCCGAATGTCGGAACCACGATGTTGGGCCGGTTCGCCAGCAGATCTGCTTTGTTCTGGAACCGTATGCTGGGATTTTGCGGATTTGAACGGTTTCCCATTTGCCGGACCCAGCGGAATCCTGCCTTCACATTGTGTCCGCCGATGATGTGACTGACCTTTTGCTCTGCGCTGATTGCAACACCATAGAGATCGTACAGTTCAGCACTGGGCGTGCTGAACAGCCCGGTTGTCGTAAACAAAGGCATGCTCTGATCGAAATAACCGGTTTCCGGTTTATTCGGATTTTTCACAGCGAAAAACTTGCTGATCCGTTGCAGCTTCGTTCGGTTGTACCCAAACCGGCTCTCGGAAACCCATGAGCCGCGGGAGATGACATATTGACTGGCGACACGATCCTGCTCGTTCGGAAATATCGTATCGTTCGCGCCGTTGACAGTTGCCGATGGGCTGATCGAATACGGCCGGCTCCGGCTATAGCTTGTGGATAGATTGCCGTTGAATAGAGTGACATCACTTTTGCCGACCACGTGATTCTCACGACGCGTTCGAGTTCCGACGCCGATGTACCTCCCGACATCCGCATTGACAGGTGTGTTCGGCAGTGGCAGCGGATCGAGAGCAATCTTCGTTTCGGGAAACGGAAGAGCCGCGAGAATCTGGTCGCGCAGCGCCTGTGTCGGAACAGTTCCTTGGACAGTGACTCCGGCAGTCTCGCGGTAGCCTTCATACGTCGTGAAGAAAAAAGCGCGATTCCGAACTATCGGTCCACCGAATGAGCCGCCGAACTGGTTGAATTTATCTTTGGGCTTGGCTTGCGTCGATAAAAGGAATGGATCACGGGCGAAGAGCATGTCGCCCTGATAGTTCTCGAACGCCGAGCCATGAAACGCGTTCGTGCCGGATCGGCTGATCATATTGATCTGGCCGCCGACCACTCCGCCGTATTCGGCAGGCAAAACGCCCTTGACAACCTGGACTTCGGCAACCGCTTCGATGCTCATCACATCGATCTGATTCTGATTTCCGTACTGGCTCATCGCGCGTCCTTCGGGATTCGAGTTGGCCTCAGTGCCGTCCACGGTGATGCCCGTACCTCCCGCTGCCACACCGTTCATTCGGACAGTGCCGTTGTTGGCGGATGTGTCGACACCTGGCGCCAGCGTCAAAACTCCTGTGACGTTGCGACGCGCCAGCGGCAACTGACTTACTTCGGTCGTTCCAAGCGAGCGTTGCTGCGCGGACGATGCCGTCTCAACAAACGGCGCTGTTTCGGCGACCGTGATGTTTTCCGATACCTGTCCCACTTCGAGGACGAATGTCTGGCGTACGTTTTGGCCGGATCCCAATTGAATCCCCTGATTGGTGTAGGTTTTGAATCCCGGCATCTCGATTTTCAACGTGTATGAGCCGGCCGGCAGGGCGGGAATGCCAAACTCCCCACGCTCATCGGATACCGCGCTTCGAGATTGTGCGGTACCTTGATTCGTCGTCGTGATGCTCGCTCCGGGCAGCACCGCTCCCGACGTATCCTTGATGACGCCATACAGCGTTGCCGTTGTGACCTGCGCGCTGAGCGCCATCGGCGCGAACACGATTGCTACCGCCAATAGGAAGAATATCTGCCGGAAGAAACGCATGCGGACCTCCTCGCACGTGCGAACGATTGATGGTTGATGTGAAAGAGCTGTGGGCTCGTTTAGCACTGACGGTGAATCCAAGTCAAGGATTGGTGGGTTTTTCCCCTACTTCGAGGAGGGGACGCCGCGCCGATCAAACGAACGCGTGACATTCTGTTTGTTGGGGCGCGGCCCGGCGTCAGGTGTAGGCGCGGGCTTTACGCCCGCGTTCAAGTTCAAACAGAAAATTGTTTTGGTGATTGAACGCGGGCATAAAGGGAGTGTTGTCCAACTCGCCGCGAAGCGGCGGCACAATTTTAGCCACGGGCGTGAAGCCCGTTGTCGATCGAAAATAGACGGACCAGTCCCGTAGGGACGGCACAAGGCAAAGAGCGTGCTGTGCCGTCCCTTACGGGACTTGATTCCGTGTGTATTTGGACCACGCGCTCACGCGCGTGGCTAGAATTGTGGCGCTCGCTTCGCGAGCTTGGTTGAGCAACACGCCCTTTACGCGTTCAAGTTCAACAGAGGGGTAGAGCGTCGAGTCTGAATTCCGTCTTGCGGAATTTCAAGGCATGAGAGCCGCATGGGTAGGCTGAGTAAGTTGATGTAATTGTGTGCGGGCTATTCCGCGATCTGGAACAATGAAACGAAATTCCGGTATGCTGGCGCTCGATTTCCTTTTCTGATAAGAGGCACGACCATGTTAAATCGATCCCAAGTTCTAGACGCAATTGAAGCCGGAGCTGGAATTCTGCGGCTCGAGCCGTGCTGGGTGCCCCGCGCATTCCTGGTTCCGGGCAGACGGTTGAAGCTTCACCCGGATGACATCTATGCGTTCGGTGGCGAACGTGGCGGCATCGATGAACGTTGGTTTTCTTCCACGATCAAGGCATCCAATGGACCGCTCACTCGCGATGACGAAGGCTTGAGCTACGTCCATCTCGACGATGGCAAGAAGTTCTTGTTGAAGGATGCCGTCGAGGTTGCGGGAGACTCGTTGATCGGCTCGGACGTGATGTCGCGGGAAGGGGGCTGGAATATCCTCTGCAAGTTTTTCGATAACCTCGGGCCGATTCCACATCACATGCATCAAAGTGAGGAGTTCGCCAAGAAAGTCGGCCAGAAAGGCAAGCCGGAAGCGTATTACTTCCCTCCGCAGTACAACGTCGTTCAAAACAATTTCCCCTACACGTTCTTTGGGCTCGAGCCCGGCACGACTCGAGAAGACGTCGTGCGTTGCTTAGAAAATTGGAATAAGGGTGACAACGGAATTCTGAATCACTCGCGCGCTTACCGGTTGCAGCCTGGAACAGGCTGGCAGGTGAATGCTGGAATCCTCCACGCGCCGGGATCGCTCGTGACCTATGAGCCGCAAGTACGAAGTGACGTCTTTGCGATGTTTCAATCCGAAGTCGAGGGCCGAATCGTCGATTGGGAACTTCTCACGAAGGATGTGCTGACGGAATACCACCACGACCTGGATTATCTGGTGAGCATGTTGGAATGGGAGGGAAATGTGAATCCCGAGTTCGGAAAGACGAACCAGGTATTTCCGAAGCCCGTGCACCCGGTGGAAGAAATGGCTGACGCTGGATATCGCGAGAACTGGGTCACGTACGGAACGCGTCATTATTCGGCAAAGGAGTTGACCGTATTCCCTAAACGCACGGTGACGATTCGCGACGGCGCGGCCTATGGCCTGATCTTCACACAGGGATACGGGATGTTCGGTAAACACGCCGTATCCACGCCGGCCATGATCCGTTTTGGACAGATGACTCAGGACGAGTTGTTCGTCACTGCCGAAGCCGCCAAGCAAGGCGTGCGGATACAAAACTTGAGTGAGACTGATCCGTTGGTTCTGTTGAAGCATTTCGGGCCGGGGAATCCAGACGCCGAACCATTGGTGAAAAAGTGATCAATACACGTGACGAATCCAAGACGAAAAGACAGATGAGAAATTGAAAATTGGACGAATCCTGCATCTCAAATCCGAGATCCGAAATCGCAAATTGGACGGGTCCAAGCGGAAATTTTGGATTTCGGATTTGAGATGCAGGATTCGTCCAATTTCGAATTTCCCCGCTTCCAGGGATTCGTCCGTATGTAGTTACCCTCTTGGAGGGGGGGAGAATAAGAACGGGGGGAAGTCATGAGCGCGATTGCACCGAAATATCAATATCCGAAAGTTCATAACGCAATGTGGCCGGGGCTTGTTGGTAAAGGAAGCCCGGGTGCCGAACCTTTCATCGATCTCGACAAAATGCTCGATCTAACCGCAGCGGCTGAAGTGGATGGCATGCGTTTTGATGGTGTCGATATCTTTCTGTTTGAGCCGCACGTCAGCATCGACTCCACCGACGACGATCTCAAGCGTCTTGCCGATCGTGTTGCGAAGCGAAAGTTCGTGATCGGATCGCTCGTGGCTCCGGTGTGGCCTCCGACCGGAGGCGGTTCGGCGATGGGATCCGCAGAAGAGCGCAAGAACTTCCTCACACAGGTCCGCAAATCCTGTGCCATTGCAAAGAAGCTTCGCGATATCGGCATTCGCCAGTATGGAATCGTCCGCATCGACTCCGCCTGCAGTCCCGCGGACTGGTCAAAGGATCCCGTCGGAAATACGAAGCGTATCGCCGAGACTTTCCGTGAAGCCTGCTCGATCGCGGAGAGCTTCGGTGAGCGCCTGGCTGCAGAAGGCGAAATTTGTTGGGGCGGCATGCATAGTTGGAAACATATGGCCGAGTTGCTGGTCTTGGTGAATCGTCCGAAGACACTCGGCATGCAGGCCGACATGGCACATACGCTTTTGTTCACTCTCGGCTACAACGCTCCCGATGACCGGATTCTTCCTGAAGGCTACGATTGGTCGCAAATGGAAGTGCTCTACGATGCGCTTGCCAGCATGACGCGCGTATTACGTCCGTGGGTCGTGGATTTCCACGTTGCGCAAAACGATGCGACGGTCAAAGGCTCCGGATCGCACGACAAAACCGGAAGACACTGCTTACCGAACGATCCCAATGGAAAAATGGATGTCGTGCGCGCCGCTGGATTGTGGATGCGCGACAACAACGGTTCGCCAACGCGCGCGTTTCAACACATCAACTGGGATGGCTGCATGTTTCCGAATGAAGTGATGATGAATCCGCAAACGTGGCGAAATATCCTCGGCACGATGCTGGCGGTCCGAAACGCGCACGGTTGGAACTAAGCATGGCGAAGAAGAGTCTCAACCTCGGTCTCGTCGGCTACGGCTTCATGGGACGCGCGCACTCGAATGCGTTCCTGCAGGCGAACCGATTTTTCGATTTGCCGTACCAGGTGGTTCTCAAGGCTGTTTGCGCGCGCAATCCGGAGCGTGTGAAAGCATTCGCCGAAAATTGGGGCTATGAATCGGTGGAGACGGACTGGCGAAAGCTAATCCAAAGGAAAGACATCGACCTCATCGATATTGCCAGTCCCAACGATACCCATGCCGAGATCGCCATTGAGGCCGCGAAGGCCGGCAAAATGGTGCTCTGTGAAAAACCGCTTGGCCGTAACGCAGCCGAAGCAAAGTCGATGACGGATGCCGTCGAGTCCGCGAAAGTTCCAAACATGGTTTGGTACAACTATCGGCGCGTGCCGGCTGTGACACTGCTGAAGGGCCTGCTGGATGCAGGGCGCTTCGGAAAAATCTTTCACTACCGCGCCAAGTTTCTTCAAGACTGGACAATTTCGCAGGACTTGCCTCAGGGCGGTGAAGGACTCTGGCGGCTCGATATCGCCGTTGCCGGCAGCGGCGTGACCGGCGATCTGTTGGCACACACGATCGACACCGCGATGTGGCTCAACGGCCCGATCACTGAAGTCGCCGCGATGACGGAAACGTTCATCAAACAGCGCAAGCACAATTTGACCGGCCGCATCCAGCCCGTCGGAATCGATGATGCCAGCGCTTTTCTGTGCCGGTTCGAGAACGGATCGCTCGCGACGTTCGAAGCCACGCGTTACGCGCGCGGCCACAAGGCGCTATATACGCTCGAAATCAATGGAGAGCATGCGTCTGCGATATGGGACCTTCACGATTTGCATCGAATTCAATATTTCGATCATCGCGATGAAGGCCAACTGCGAGGCTGGAGGAGCGTGCACGTCACCGATGGCGATCATCCTTATATGAAGCATTGGTGGGTGCCTGGTCTGCAAATTGGATACGAGCACACTTTCACTCATCAGTTCGCGGATTTTCTGCAAGCCCTCGGCGAGAGCAAACAAGCGGCTCCTACCTTCAGAGATGCCTTAGCAACGGATGAGGTTACCGATGCCGTTCTCAAATCGGCAACGACTCGCCAATGGGAACGCGTCGCTCCTGCAGGCGCGGGCTCTATGCCCGCGTTCAATCGAAAATGACAAATGCCTGAAACCCGCTACCGTGGCCGGCGGGCTGTCTTCATCGAAAATTCGGATCTGCGTGTCACCGTGCTCGAAGAAGGCGGCCATATCGCGGAGATCCTGGATAAGCGATCCGGCGTCAATCCTCTTTGGAGTCCACCGTGGCCTTCCATTGAGCCATCGATGTACAACCCACAAACACATCCTGAATACGGCGCCGGCACCGATGCCAAGCTGCTCGCGGGCATCATGGGCCACAACCTTTGCCTCGATATTTTCGGCGGCCCATCGGAAGAAGAATTCGCAGCGGGATTGACGCCTCATGGCGAAGGCTCTGTCGTTCGCTACGAGATTCGCGAAACAGATAGTGGACTCACGCTTCGGGCACATTTGCCTCTGGCTCAGATTCAGTTTCAGCGTCTGATTGCGTTCGCTGAGCAAGGTTTGAAAATCAACGAAACTGTCGAGAGTCTATGTACCTTTGATCGCCCCATCGGATGGACGCAGCATGTGACGCTCGGTCCGCCGTTTCTTGAAAGAGGAACGACGCAATTCCGGGCGTCTGCAAGCCGATCAAAAGTGTTCGAGGGCGAGTTCGGAACAGCGGCTTACTTGAAAACAGGCGCTGAGTTCGATTGGCCGATGGCGCCTCGATCCGATGGCGGCCTTGCCGACCTTCGGATGTTCAATGATGCGCCGGTCTCGAGTGGTTACACCGCGCACCTCATGGATCCGGCGAGTGAGCACGGGTTCTTCGTTGCATTTTCTCCGGCGTTTCAGCTGGCGTTTGGCTACATCTGGAAACGCGCCGATTTCCCATGGATGGGCATTTGGGAAGAGAATCATAGCCGCACAAATCCACCATGGAATGGGAAGACGCTCGCGCGTGGCATGGAGTTTGGAGTATCTCCTATGCCAGAATCGCGGCGCGATATGGTCCAGCGAGGGAGACTCTTTGGTGTTCCGGCTTATCGATGGCTTCCGGCGAGGAGTCGAATTGAAGTGGAATACGAGGTCGTCGTTGGACAAGAAGCATTTGCGAAATTCGCGTAATTGGCGGCTATGAGAATCCTCGACGCAAAATCCATCAGCAAGACGTTCGCCGGCGTGCAGGCGCTGAAAGGAGTGTCGTTCGACCTTCTCGAAGGGGAAGTTCACGCCTTGGTCGGCGAAAATGGGGCCGGCAAAAGCACTCTGATCAAAATCATGACTGGTGCGGTAAAAGCCGATTCCGGAATGCTGTTCGTTGCCGGACGGTCTGTGACACACAACGACCCCGCAATCGCGCGATCGATGGGGATCGCGGCTATTTACCAGCAGCCCGCCTTGTTCCCGCATCTCAGTGTTTCCGAGAATATTGCGCTGACTCTGGAGAGGCGCAGCCTGTTGCGAAGAGTGAATTGGAAGAACCGCCGTGAACACGCCGCCGAGCTGCTGAGCCGCATCGGAGCTTCCATCGATCCGGACAGGCTCGTGTCGACGTTGAGCATGCCGGAGCAGCAGTTGGTAGAGATTGCGAAAGCGATTGGCGCTGAGGCCAAGATCGTCATCATGGACGAACCCACGGCATCGTTGACTGACCGCGAGGTGGAGAATCTGTTTGAAGTCATCGGTCTCCTGCGCAGCCGTGGTGTGGGGATCGTTTACATCTCCCACCGTCTCGAGGAGATTTCATCGATCGCGGATCGCATCACCGTATTGCGCGACGGCGAAACGGTCGCCACGAAGCGTAAAGAGGAAGTGAACCGGTCGGAGCTCATCAGCATGATCGTGGGACGCGAGCTCGCAATGGTTTCTCCGAAACGCGACGTCAGTAAAGGAGACATTGTCCTTGAACTTCGCAACGTGGGAAATGGCGATCGCGGCCTTCGCGACATTTCTTTTTCCGTAAGAAGCGGCGAAATTCTGGGCTTCTCCGGACTCGTTGGGGCTGGCCGTACGGAGCTTGCCGAAACGATTTTTGGACTTACACCGCCAGATCGAGGTGAGATTTTGTTGCGCGGGGCTCCAGTCCGCATTTCGTCGCCGGCGGACGCAATTCGATTGGGCGTTGCTTATTTGCCGGAAGACCGGCGGCAACACGGTGTCATTCTCGAGATGCCGATTTCGTCGAATACGAGCCTCGCCACCCTCGGCGTTGTTTCCCGGCGTGGACTCATCGACGCATCCGGTGAGAGGCAGCTCGCGGAACGTTATGTCGAGCAATTGAGCATCAAGACCGCTTCCGTGTATAGCGATTTGCAAACGCTCTCCGGGGGCAACCAGCAGAAGGTTGCGATTGCCCGATGGCTCGCGATTCGTCCTTCGGTGCTCATTTTGGATGAGCCCACTCAGGGAGTCGATGTGGGATCCAAATCCGAAATACACCGCATCATCGTCGAATTGGCAGAGCGTGGTGTTGCGATCGTCATGATTTCGTCGGAATTACCCGAAATTCTCGAAATGTGTGACCGAGTCGCCGTTATGCGTGCGGGTGCCATCGTGGACGTTCTGTCGAGGAAGGAAGCGACGCAACAAAACATTCTTTCGCTCGCGTTACACGCCTAATGATCTTGAGATCCCATCGCCGAGAACTCTCTGTCGCCATTGCAATCGCTGCACTGGCGGGCGTTCTGTCGATGACAGCGCCTGATTATTTTTCGCGTGAGAATCTTAGTGATCTCTTCTTGGCAAACGTGCCCGTTTTGGTCGTTGCCCTCGGTATGACTGTGGTGATCCTCACTGGTCAAATCGACATTTCGGTGGGTTCCGTGTTTGCAATCTGCAGCGTCGCGGCCGGAGTTCTTGCCAAATCAGGATTGCCTATGCCGCTGATGGTCCTCGCAGCGTGTGTTATCGGAGGGGGATTAGGAGCGCTCAACGGGGCATTCGTCGCATATGTGCGGATTCCCTCGATTGTTGTCACGCTCGCGAGCATGGTTGCGCTGCGCGACGCGCTTCGCTGGACAACGCAGGGCGCCTGGGTTCAGGACCTGCCCCAAGAATTCCAGTGGTTCGGTTTCACGCAGGCTGTCTATCCGGCCATTACTTTCTTGGCCGTCGTGTTCCTTGTGGTTTTCCTCGGATGGGGACTACGCAACGCCGGCGCGGGACGGGCGGTCTATGCGACGGGGTCGAGTAAAGAGGGAGCTCGGCTCGCCGGCATCGACACGTCGCTCGTTACTTTTTCCGCATTCCTATTAGCCGGCGTGCTCACCGGATTTGCCGCTGTTCTGAACTCGGTGCGGTTCAATCAAATCCCGAGTAACACCGGCCTTGGTCTCGAGATGAAAGTCATTGCTTCAGTCGTCGTTGGCGGTACGGCAATCACAGGAGGTGTGGGTACGATCGCGGGCACAGTCCTGGGCGTGATGTTGCTATCGGCTATCGGTCCGGCGTTAACGTTTCTCGGCGTTAGCGCATATTGGGAAAGAGCAATTCAAGGTGCAATTATTCTCGCCGCTGTCGTCATCGATGCGATTCGCGCGGGTTCGGAGAAATATGGAACAGGTGCTCACGCGAGCCGCGCGTAAGCACGCGCGTGTCGGCGATGTTCCGGTAGGCGCATGGGTGCTCGCTGCCGCGCTTTTCGTGGAGGTCGCGGTATTTGCCGTCGCCGCCGAAAATTTCTTTACGGCGGCGAATTTCTTCGAGGTGGTTCGGTTCAGTGTTGAACTTGGATTGCTCGCCGTTGCCTTGACGCCCATCATCGTCACCGGCGGCATCGACCTGTCGGTGGGCTCGATGATGGGCTTGGCCGCCGTGGTTTTTGGTGCAGTGTGGCGTGACTGGAATCTGCCGCTTCCCGCAGCAGCATGCGTGGTTCTTTTACTGGGATGTGCGGGCGGCAGTTTGAACGCGTTCCTGATTTCTCGGCTGAACCTTCCTCCGTTGATTGTGACTCTGGGCTCGTTTTCATTGTTTCGAGGAATTGCTGAAGGTATCACTCACGCCGCGGTGAACTATACGGATTTCCCCAAATCCTTTCTAGTTTTCGGGCAAGGCTACATTGGCGGCGTTGTACCCGTACAACTGCCCATATTTGTTTTGATATTTGCGGCCTACACCATACTGCTGCATCGGTCGATCATCGGCCGAGCCTGGTATGCGATCGGCTTCAATGCAGCCGGTGCGCGCTACGCGGGCATTCCGGTCAAGAAGCGAGTGGGCCTCGTCTATATTCTGTCGGGATTGATTTCGAGCGTTGCAGCCATCATCTACGTTGCCCATCTCGGACAAGCACGATCGGATGCGGGCACGGGTTACGAATTGGATGCCATTACGGCTGTCGTGCTCGGAGGTACATCGGTTTTCGGAGGGCGTGGAAATCTATGGGGAACGTTGCTTGGCCTGTTCGCTCTATCGGTGCTGCAAAACGGATTGCATCTCGCAGCGCTGCCTTCCGAATTAACAGGTGTACTAACCGGATCGCTTCTGATACTTGTCATCAGCCTCGAGAAGTGGGCAGGGACGCACGCCGAGGGTGCGTCTGCAGATCTCCCCATGGAGGTCACGGTGAAAAATAGCCAAGTTGCGATTTTATGTGTCGTCATACTGCTGGCTGCCGCCCTTGTGGCCGGCACGAACGTCTGGCTCGTGCACTCGCTTGGACGTCCGGCCGGCGCCGCGGTTGAACACCGTCCTGTGATCGCTGTGATGCCCAAAGCTAAAGGTGATCCGTACTTCGTGAGCGCTCGAGCGGGCGCGGAAGACGCATCGCGTGAGTTAGGCATTGATCTGATCTGGGATGGACCGACAGCCCTCGAAGCAGCAAAACAAAACGAGTTGGTCGAAAACTGGATCACCCGCCGCGTTGACGCAATTGCCGTGGCGGTGGAGAACAAGGCCGGCATATCCACCGTTCTTCGCAAAGCGCGTGAGCGTGGCATTCACGTGCTGACGTGGGATGCGGATGCGGAGCCGGATGCGCGTGAGTTTTTCGCGAATCAAGCGACATCTGAGGCGATCGCAAACACACTCACCGACGAGGCGGCACGGCTGCTGAACGGCAAAGGCGATGTTGCAATCATTACCGGCGCATTGACGGCCGCGAACCAAAACGAGTGGATTGCATTCATCAAGAAGCGTCTCGAGAAATATCCGAATCTCAAGCTGGCGACCATTCGGCCGAGCGATGACGATCGCGACAAAGCTTTCGCGGAAACTCAGACGATTCTCAAAGCGTATCCGGCCGTCAAGTTGATCATGGCGATTTCCGCACCTGCTGTTCCGGGTTCGGGCGAGGCCGTGCGACAAGCGGGGCGCAAAGATGTGAATGTGATTGGTCTGTCTCTTCCGAGTATTTGCAAACCGTACGTGCATGACGGGACCGTCCAGACTGTCGTGCTATGGAAAGTCCAGGATCTCGGCTATCTCGCTGTCTATGCAAGTTCGCTGCTCGCGAAGAATAAATTCCCTAATGGCGCCAACTCGATTCAGGCCGGACGTCTCGGCAAACTTGAAGTGCGCGGCAGCGAGATTGTTTTGGGACCGCCTCTGATCATCAACAAAGCGAACATCGATCAATTCGATTTCTAGAATTCCGCTTAATGGAGATCCTGAAGAAGCGAGTGGCTCTTAAGGTACGATCCGCACCGTATCGGAGCCGCGAATCAATTGGCCGCTGTAGGTCTGCCCTTCCAGCACTGCTTCCGTATCCGTATCGCTGAGCTGAAGCGCATCTGTTGTGACATGGACCACCAGATCCAAACGGCCATCGCCGTTGATATCCTGCACGGTCGACTGGGGCGTTCCTTTTCCCTTGAGAGCCACGCTAGCGCCGGCGAGCGTGACTGTCGTGGGATCGACTGTGGTGGCGTCGAATGTGGACGAACTCAAAATCGCTACTGGCACCGTTCCGCTCGAGCCCAGATTAATCGTGTTCGGATACGTACCCGGTTTGATATCGATATCAACCGTGAGCACTTGCGGGTTCGAGAATTTGACGATAAACCCTCCGGGATTGGTTGTTTGACCGCCCGATGTTCCGAGCACGTAGATCCCGCTGCTGTCCGTCTTGACGTCAAAGGCAAAGTCATCGCCCGAAGAGCCGAACTGTCGAGTCCATAGCCTGCTGCCACTCACGTCATATTTGCGTATAAAAGCGTCGAAGGCACCCGCGCTGGTCTGCCCGGAAAGAACACCATCCGTGTCACCAGTAACGTAGACAGCGGTGCCGTCCGCAGCCAACGCAATTCCGTCATCTTCCAGGGAGGAGCCGAACTGCCGAGTCCAAACTTCGTTACCGGAGATATCGTACTTCCGCACAAAGGCGTCTGTAGATCCGGCGCTAGTTTGGCCAGGTAGAACACCTCGCACTGCCCCAGACACATAGACGCCAGAGTTATCCACGGCCACACCGAATCCGATGGCATGCTCGGAAGCAGCGAACTGCCGCGTCCACAGCTCTGTGCCGTTCGCGTCATATTTACGAATGAAGGCCTCGTAGTTTGTGAAGGGCGTTTTGGTTTGGCCTGGTAGCTCACCCTGCGTGCTTCCTACGACGTAAAGGGCCGTGGAATCCACAACCGCAGCGACGGCGTTGTCGTTAAACGGAGTGCCAAATTGCCGCGTCCACAGCTCATTACCGTTTAAGTCGTATTTACGTATAAACGCGTCGCTCGCACCATTCCCTACACCGGTATCGGTCTGCCCCGGCAACACGCCTTCGGTTTGCCCGACCACATAGACGCCCGTCGCATCGACAACCACACCCCAGGTGTACTCATTCGCTAACGACCCAAATTGGCGCGTCCACAACTCTGTTCCATTGGCGTCGTACTTTCGGATATAAGCGTCGAGTGTTCCGTAAAACCCCGGTTGCGTCAAGGCGTGCCCAGCATTGGTCTGTCCCGGCAGGGCGCCGTAAGTACTCCCGACAACATAGATACCGGACGCATCAGAAGCCACGCCCCACGCGTAATCATTTGTCACGGTCCCGAACTCGCGGGTCCACAATTCGTTGCCACTCGAGTCGTACCTGCGCACGAGCGCATCGTTATAACCCAGCTGGATTTGTCCAGGGACCAAGCCGGAGCCAACGAGATCGATACCATTTGCATCCACGACACCGGCATGCGGGACGAAGCCCCCTCCCAGCTGGCGGCTCCAGACAACGCTCTGTCCGTACGCCGAAACAGACGAAGCCAATACCACGCAAGCCAGCGCCAAAATCAGTTTTCTCGCTTTCATAACGGGTTTTTCCTTTCGTCCACATAACGCGAAAAACTAGGAGAAATTGGCTCACCGATAATTAAATTTTTCGGAATGGGGTGCGTTGCTGCAGGGGCGCGGCCTGGGCCGGATTCCAGGACGGTTGCGTCGTTTCCGTAATTCCGTTTTTCGAATTAGGGAAACGACGCAACCGTCCTGGAATTATTCCGTTTGAACGGGATAGATCAGCCCGACATTCTTTGGGGTGATGAGCTCGTGCTTCACGAACACGGAAGCCGGAACGGGTTTTTTCTGAAGGATGGCGAGGGCGAGCGGCATCAGTTCTTCACCATACCGTTCAGGGAAATAAGCAACCGATCCGATGAGTCGAGTACCTGGCCGCCGCAGTTCTTCGCGCGCAGCGCGGATCGCATTTTGACCCATGACTGCGCATAAATGGCTACGGCCGGCTTCTTCAAATGCGCGCAGTGCGCCAAGAGCCATGGGGTCGTTGACGGCGGCGACGAGTGTGCGCTTTGGCGGAGTGCGTCGCAGATATTTCCGCACAGCATCCAGGCTGTGTTCAAACTCACCTTTTCCATCCAAGTGGGTGACGGAATAGGTTTCGATGCCCGGCAAAACTTGACTCAATCCTGCGACCGTGCCGGTGATGCGCAATTGCGGGAGAGGCCCGGCTATGGGCAATTCGAGAAGCAGCAAGGCTTCGACGTTTCCACCCCAATTCTCTTTTGCCCAACGGCCTAACGCCCGCCCACCGATCATTCCAGCGCGATAGTTGTCGGCACCGAAGAACACCGCACCAGGATGCGGAATCTCGATCGCAATCACCGGAATATTGGCTTCGAGAAACTTCGACGAAATGATCGGCGCGACATGTTCATAGGTTTGGAATTCGAGAACGAGATTTGCGCCTTCCTTAATTAACAGGTCGGCATTATGCAGCGCCGTCTTCGCGCTGTAGCGATTGTTGACGTCAATCAACTGAACGTGTTCTCGTGCGGCGACGCGATGCACACTATCATTCACATCGCGCGAGAACTCCGAATCTGTAGTTTGTGCCGCGAAACCTAATTTAAAAGTCGGTTTCGCCAAAGGCTGCACACGACTGCGATACGCGCCTTTGCCGACGCGTTCGATCATTCCGCCTTTGACCAGGCTCTGGAGCAATCTGAAGCACGTGGTCTTACTCAACCCACTGCGCTCGACCAGTTGCCCCAAACTCAACGCTTCATCGGGATGATCGAACGTTTGCCATAGCCGGCATGCGCGCACGACGGATTCAACCGTACTCGATTCTCTGGACATGGAATGTTCCGCTATCCGGAATGACATGCATTCTCTACGAATGGTCCCGCATTGTAAACCCCTTATAACTAACACCCGTTCGTTCCACATGCTGGAACGCATCGCAACTTGAGAATTTCTATTTGAGCCGCCCGCAAGATCAGAACTAACGTGCGCGCAACGTAACCGTTGTCCAAATCGAAAACGTGGGGAGGATTTCTATGAAGTCCATTCGAGCGGTTGTTTCTGTTCTGTTTTTGTGGGCGGCCATGACTTCTGTAGCCAATGCGCAGACGGTCAGCGGTCAAATTTCAGGACGCGTGATCGATCCGGAGGGCGCAGTGGTTGGCGGAGCCGGCGTTCGTCTGACCAGCGATCTCACGCAACAGGTCCGCGAGTTCGTCACTGATGAGACCGGATCCTTCGTCTTCCTGAGCCTGGTGCCGGGCTCCTACAGCGTGCGCATTGAACTGCCGGGTTTCAAGGCTCATGAACAGAAGGGCATCAGTGTTAGTGCGCAAGAGAGAGTCGATCTTCACAACATTAAATTGGAGCTCGGAGATGTTGCAACAGCCGTCGATGTGCAGGCGGAGTTTGTCCACGTGGCGACGGACAGTTCGGATCGTTCGATCAATGTCACGACGCTCCAGATTCAGGACACGCCAATCCGTGGCCGGAACTACGAGGCGATCCTGAAGACGTTGCCTGGTGTGCAGGATCTCAACGCCTACGATACCCGCGGCTGGGGAGCAGGAACTCCCACGATCAATGGCGGACGCAGCGGCCAAACAATGATGACGCTGGATGGTGTCACCAGCCAGGACAGCGGCGCCCCAAGTCTCAACACCTACCTTTCACCGAGTGTGGAGGCAATCTCCGAGGTGAAGGTAATGGTTTCCAACTACAACGCCGAGTATGGCGCGCGGGCCGGTGGGCAAGTGAACGTTTCGATCAAGAGCGGCACGAACAAATTCCACGGCAGCGGATTCTTTTTCTGGCGAAACGAAGCGCTCAACGCCAACGAATGGAACAATAACCGCACAGGAGTCGCCAGACCGCGCTACCGCTACGAGAATCCCGGCTTCAGCCTTGGCGGGCCGGTGATCATTCCCGGCACCGACTTCAACAAGGACCGCAATAAACTTTTCTTCTTCTTCTCGTTCGATGTTCTCCGCAACAAAGGATTCACGGCACCCCAACGTTTCACGATGCCGACGGCATTGGAGCGGAAAGGCGACTTTTCGCAAACGACGACCACCACGGGCGTGCTGATTCCGGTAATCGATCCGTTAACCGGAAGGCAGTTCCCGGGCAACATCATTCCACCGGACCGAATCAGTCCAACGGGCTTGGCGATGATGAACCTGTTTCCGCTGCCGAACACCGTCGATCCAACAGGGCAACGCCAGTACAATGCCGAATTCATCAATCCCCAATCGAATCCGCGACGCGACAAAGTACTTCGAGTGGATTATCCGATCGACGCCAAGACGACTTTCTTTGTTCGTTTGATTCAGGATTACCAAGGCGGCGATGGTTACGGCGCGATTCTCGGGCCCCGCGGCGATGGTTGGCGCCAATTTCCACACGGCTATGACATTCCATCGGCAGGCGCCGTGGGCACGCTCATTCACACGTTCCGTTCGAATCTAGTTGGTGAATTTATCTACGGCATCAATCGCGCCCATCAGATGGTTGTGGCTCAAGACGACGCTTTGTACGCTGCGAGCAAGCTTCCACTCAAAGGAGCGGATGGCCAGTCGATACCGCTGACGAATGTCTTCGGCGCAAATAAGATGAATCTCCGCCCGAATATCGATTTTGGTTTTCCATCCGGCTTCACAGCTCAATCCGCCGGACAAAGCATCACGAACGCGCCCGGCTACGGTTTCGATAGCCGCTGGCCATTCGACGGCACAGATCAGGTGCAAAACATCACCAGCAATCTTTCCTGGACGAAAGGGCGCCACAACACGAAGTTCGGATTCTATTTCGAAAAGATGGCGCGAAACGTGAGTATCTACTCCACGTACAACACCGCGGGTACGTATTATCTCGGATCCGATCTCGCCAGCCCGGTCGACACTGGATATCCGTTCTCCAATTTGCTGGTGGGAAGCATGTACGCCTACGGCGAAGACAATCAGAAGCAAACCAACCATGCCCGGTATAACCAGATCGAGTGGTTCGGACAAGACACGTGGAAATTGAACCGGCGCCTCACAGTCGACCTGGGCGTCCGATTCCACTGGATGGGAGCATTAAAGACGGCGGGTCAGACGCTGAGTATCTTCTCTCCAAACTCGTTCGATGCTGGAAAGACGGGGCAACTCTTGTATCCCACTTTAGTCAATGGACAGAAGATGTCGATCAATCCCGTCACCGGTGCAATTTATCCTTACAGCCGGCAGGGCACGTTCGACCCGGCCAGTTATTCGCCCACGGGTACGCCGTTCAGCGGAATGGTTCAATACACCGGCAATCTCTGGAAAACTCCGCCGATCCATTTGGGGCCACGTGTCGGCTTTGCACTCGATGTTTTTGGAAACGGGAAGACGGCGCTTCGCGGCGGTTTCGGAATCTATTACGCTCGAGCGCATAGCGTGGACAACATCGGCGCGGCCAACGCCGGCACAGGTCCGCAGCAAGCGCCTCCGTTGTTCAAGGCGCCGATCTTCCTCAATACAACGTTCGCGGGTCTTTCCAGCGCTCAGGCGTACTATACGCCGCAGAACGTCAATGGCGGGTCGTTGGATTACCCACCGCCGTCGACTTACAACTGGAGTCTAGGAATCCAGCAGTCGATCGGGTATGGATTCATTCTCGACGTCGCCTACGTGGGTAACGTGAACCATCACTACTTCACCACTGCGTTCGATCAAAACGCCGTGGCGCCGTACACCACTTGGACGCCGGACGGCGGCGCCAATCCCAAGTTCCTCGATCCTACCAGCAGTAACGGAGGCAGAGGCGCTTTCTACTCCACGAATCTGATTCGCGCCCTTGTGGGATATCGCGGATTCGGCTCGATCAGTACCTATGGTTACAAGAGCAATGGCACGTACAATGCTCTCCAGGTGCAGCTGAACAAACGCATGAGTCGAGAGTTGCAATTCGGCGTGAATTACACCTGGTCGAAGGCACTCAGTTACACGTTCGCACAGTGGGTTGATGATCATCTGACAAAGAATGTGACTACGGGCAACAACGCAAACCGGCCGCACGCGGTGAACGCAAATTTCGGATACGTGCTTCCCAAAGTCAGCAAGTTCTGGAATAACGATGTCATCAAGCAAGCGCTCGATGGATGGCGCCTCAATGGAATCGGAACGCTTTACTCGGGAACGCCGATGACGATCACCTGCACCGCCCAAGCTGCGCCAATCGGGTACTGGACCGGCACACCCACTGGAGGCATTCCCTTCCGTTGCCAACAGGTCGGCGATATGCTCTTACCCGCCGGAACGTCTGCCCCGGCCGGACTCGATTCGAAATCATGGTATCCGTTCAACAAGTCGAGCTTTGTTCTTCCGCCGGCAGATTCGCTCGGCATCGGCAACACGCCTCCCACTCTTCTCTACGGACCGGGTGTGTTTAATGTCGATCTCGCATTGGCTAAGGAATTCCGCGTGAAAGAATCGCAATCGCTCGAATTCAAGATCGAGACTTTCAATACGTTCAACCATTTCAATCCCAGCAATCCGGATTCGACGCTCAATCTGAGCTTTGCGACTGGCGCAAACACGCGTGCTCAATTCGGCACGATCACCAGCGCGCAAGTCAGCGCACGGCGCGCGATCCTATCGCTGCGATACCGTTTTTAAGGCAAACGATAATGCGAAAACTTCTAATTCCGATTGGATTGATGTTTGGAACACTCGTCGCTCTCGGTGCGGACTGGTTGACCGACGGCGGGAATCCGCAACGCACGGCGTGGCAGAAAGACGAGAAGATCCTCACCACAGACAACGTGAAGAACATGAAGCTGCTGTGGAAGGTCAAGACGGACAACCTGCCTCGCGAAATGCACTCGTTGCTTCCGGCCTTGATTGTCAGCCGCGTGACGACGGGCAGCGGTCCTAAGGAAATAGCCGTCGTCACCGGCGTGTCGGACAACATCTACGCCATCGATGTCGAGAAAGGCATCATGCTCTGGAAGAAACATTTCGAGAGCACCATCGCGGCCGGAGCGCGGGGCGGCGGGACGCTTTGTCCGGGGGGCATCACGGCGACGCCCGTCATCGGTCCGGCGAACAGCACGGGCAAGTACACGGTTTACGCAGCGTCGTGGGATGGAATGTTGCATCAATTGAACGTCGCCGACGGTGCCGATGTCGCGCCTCCAGCCAAATTTATGCCGCCCAATGGCAAGCCGTACGCTCTGAACCTCTGGGAGAACGTGATCTACACCCACACGGCACAAGGCTGCGGCGGCAATCCCAACGTGTTCTACGCCTACGATCTCGCCACGCGTCGCGTCAGTGTCTACGCGCCTGCCGGCGGCGGCATGTGGGGTCGAACGGGGCCGGCCATCGACTCGACTGGCGTCGTCTACGCTGGAACGGGCGATGCTGCTTATGACCCGGATCATCAGATCTACGGGCAGGCTTTCGTCGCCGTGAAACTGGATCAGCAAACGAAAGAATTCAAACTCAAAGATTATTACGCGCCGACGAACGCGGAATGGATGTTCAAACGCGATCTCGACTTGAACGTGACGCCGGCGATCTTCACGTACAAAGGTCGTGAGTTGTTTGTGAGTTCGAGCAAGGAATGCCGTATCTGGCTTCTCGATACCAAGTACTTCGGTGGTGAGGATCACCGGACGCCTCTCGATCGCACATCACTCATTTGCAATGAAGACGTCAACTTTGCGGCTGCCGGTGTTTGGGGCCCGATGGCCA
>JACXTT010001437.1_pt1 | contig 39490 bp, 30 predicted proteins | sample 9270951 | NCBI WGS metagenome assembly JACXTT01 (sample SAMN15532306, study PRJNA645909) | rock metagenome | isolation source: weathered quartz diorite | place: Puerto Rico | collected 2017-06-21
CCTAAATCTCAATCTAAGTCTCAAACCAAATTTTCAGGCCGGCCGAGATCTTTCCACCCGTACTCATCAGCCCTGAAGCCGACGATTTTCTCCCCACGACCGGCCAAATCCAAATAGCAGGTGACGATCGAGAAGATCTCCTCGTCGGGCATCATCGAGAACAACTGCGGCGAAATGACATGGATACCCGCAAATCCGAGCGACTGAAGATTTCGCTCCGGTGTTGGACTCTTTCCGCAGAGCCGATTCTGATCATCGAAGAGCAAATATCGCGAGGTTTTTCGTTGCTACACGGCCAGCGTCGCGAGGGGTTGATAGCGGGTATGAAACTCCGTCATACGGTGAAGGTCGATCGTCGTCAGAATATCCACGTTGTGCAGGATGAATGGCTCGTCACCGAAGAACCAACTTGCTTTCTTCAGCCCGCCACCGGTATCGAGCAGCACATCCTCGCGAGAGATTTCGATGCGCATCCCGAAGTTATCGTTCGCCTTCAGATAATCGATGATCATGTCGGCGAAATGATGCACGTTCACGATGACATCGCGAATGTCGAAACTCTTCAGTCGTGAAAGCGTGATTTCCAGCAACGTCCGGCCGCCGGTTTCAGCCAAAGCTTTCGGCCGGGTATTGGTGATGGGCCGAAGCCTCGTACCAAGGCCTGCGGCCAAAACCATAGCTTTCATTTGCCGAGCTTCTCCAACCCCAGATGCCGGACGACGACGTCTACGCTGCTCTTGTGACGTAGATGCTTTGCCAACTGTTCCGCCAGATATACGGACCGATGTTGGCCACCAGTGCAGCCGAACGACACCATCAGATTCTTGAAGCCACGGCTTTGATAATTGCTCAGGCTTGCGTCGACGAGGGCCATGACATTTCCGAGGTATTGATGAACGGTTTCGTGTTGGATTAGGTAGTTGATCACCGCTTCGTCCTTGCCGGTCAGATTCTTGAAGCGTTCTTCACGTCCCGGATTCGGCAAACTGCGGCCATCGAATACGAAGCCGCCACCGTTGCCGGTGTCGTCTTGAGGAGGGCCTTGGTGGAACGAGAAACTGAAGATCCGGACAACGAGATTCTCCGTTTCCGATGCGATGGTCTGCAGTTTCTCCGAGGCGAGCATGCTCTTGAATGCTGCCAGCAAAGTCGGTACTTTGATTGGCAATTCGACGTTGTGAAGCAGCCAGCGCACGTTCTTCAAGGCATAGGGCACGCTTTGCAGAAAATGGGTCTTACGCTCGAAGAAGCCGCGATAACCATACGCGCCCATCGCTTGCATGATGCGCACGTACACGTACGCATAGAAGTGATGCAAGAACCCTTCGTTCGTGATATCGGAATGGCGGGAAAGATTTGCGAGGTAAAGATCCAGCAGGTGTTGCCGCAATTGCGGCGGCAAGTCCGCTTTTGCGTCATACAAGAGAGACGCGACATCGTATTGCAATGCACCGCGGCGGCCGCCTTGATAGTCCAAAAAGAAAGGCTCCTCGCGGACAAGCATGATGTTTCGTGATTGGAAATCGCGATAGAGAAAATAATCGCGGCCGGCGCTCAACAGGAAATCCGTGATTCGGGCAAAATCGTCTTCCAAGGCTTGTTCGTTAAATGGAATTCCGGCGAGCCTCAGAAAATAGTATTTGAAGTAGTTCAAATCCCATGCGATCGACTGGCGATCGAAGCTGTCACGCGGATAGCAGACGCTGTAGTCGAGGTCGCGGCCGGCCACGATCTGAAAGCGCGGCAAGATGGCGAGCACCTTGCGATACACCTCGACCACGGCCGGAGCGATGCTATCGGCCGTGCGATTTTTCGACAGGAATTCGAAAAGCGTTGTGTCCCCGAGATCCTCTTCGAGGTACGCGTCACGATCCAAATCTTCGGCGTAGATCTTCGGAACCGGCAGGCCATGACGGTGAAAATGTTTTGAGAACTCCAGGAAGGCGACATTCTCCTCACGCACACCGTAAACAATTCCGATCGCGCTGTGATTGTCATTAGCGAGCCGTATGATGTTACGGCCGGAGGCTCCGAGTTGGCCTTGAAGAGGCATGACTCGGTCTGGCGCAGTGTGAAAGTATCGTTCGAAAAGCTCCGTAAGAACGTTCATTAGTTCTTTGTCAAACATTCATCCCAGAACTGCCGTGTGCCATGATGCAGACGCGCGCCGACCTGCATGATCACCTTGTGCGACAAATAGCCGGCTGCGAGCGCTGCCTTTTGCGGAGAGAAGCCGTGTGTGATGCCGTAGAGAAATGCTCCCGCAAACATATCGCCGGCCCCGGTTAGATCTTTCGGCTCAGAAGGGAAGGAGGGCACGTGAGTCTCGACGCCATCGTGACGAATGTACGCGCCGTGCGGCCCATTCGTCACAACCAATGAAGGAATTGTACCGTTGAGTTTGTTGAACGCTTCTTCGGCATTATTCGCTTTTGCGACGGCGCACGCCTCGCTTTCGTTGCAGAAAAAGAGATCAGCTTGTTGGAGCGCTTCGCGCAAAGCATTGCCGAATACCTGAGCGACGAACGCATCGGAACACGTGATCGCGATCTTCGTGCCGTGCCGCTTGGCGAGCCGCATGGCCTCGTGGATGGCCGTTTGTCCCGTGTCTGGATTCGCGAAAACATAGCCTTCGATAAAGAGCCATTCCGAGTTTTGGATGCGGCGCTCTTCAACATGCCGGGCTGCGAGATGACTCGAAACCGCGAGGCATGTGCGCATGGTCCGCTCGGCATCCGGTGTGATGATGCACAGCGAAGTACCCGTCGCTTCGTTAACGATAATCGGGTTGCCGATGTCGATACCAAGTTCTTCGAACTCGCTTGAATAGAATAGCCCGTAGCGATCGTCTCCGACACAGCCGATGAACGCCGCCGAGCCGCCCAACTGCGAGAACGCGATTACGGAATTGGCGACCGAGCCGCCGCTGACCAACTTGGGTTCATGTTTCGCGTAGCGCTCGAGCAACAACTTTTGTTCCGCGAGGTCGACAAGCTGCATGCTCCCGCGCTGGTATCCCAAGGAAGCAAACTCACTTTCGGAAACTTCTAGAAAAATATCGACAAGAGCGTTACCTAATCCACACAGTTTGAATTCCTTCATGGTGGGAAAATGATACTTGGTTTGACAAAAAAACCAGCCGCCAATTACGCCAATGGCGCGAATCATTCGCGTCATTGGCGCAATTGGCGGCGCTCTTTAGAAGTTAAGGCGGGTTGTGAACGTAAATCTTCGGTTGGCGACCGGGAAATCCGCCTGCGATGCGCCGCCGGACGGATCGGCGGCAGTCAACTTTCCGAAGTTGGTGCTATTGATGTCCGTTCCGCCTGCCACGAAGGCCCAACGCGGATTGTTCATCACATTGACCACATCCATCCGAAGTTCGAATTCTTTCTTTTCACCAATCCTGACTCGCTTCACAAGGTTGACATCGAATCCGGCGTGCGTGGGCCCCTCGATGTATGCGCGGCCCAAATTGCCGATAGTTCCGGGAGCCGCAGTAGCCAGGACGATATTGCCATTTGCATCGACGATGACCTTGTTCGTGAGCGCAGTATTGAGCGTCTGTTGTGTGGCCACGTTGTAAGTCGCAGGATACTGAACTGAATTGCATGCCGCTGGTTGCGCGGTCGTCCCGGGAGCACATTGGACCACTCCGGGGAAGTAAGTCGCACCAGCGATTCCGGGCGTGTATGTCAGGTGACCGGTGCTCTTCGGGAACGATCCGAAAACGTTCGGCGTGTTCGAAGTTCGTGCCAGGTTAATTGTTCCCGGCACGACGGACCACGTGGTCTCCGAATTTGCGGCAGTGATCGTGATCGGCGCGCCTGAACTCCAGCTAAAGATACCGCCCAGCTGCCATCGCTCGACGATTCGCGAGATGAAACCGGGCGCGTCCTTCAAGAACATTCGGCCAGGCCCGAACGGCAACTCGAAAGTACCGTTGCTGCGGACATCGTGTGTACGGTGAAACCCGAGCAACGCGTGGTTCTGGTGCCAGTTTCGCGGATCCTGATATTCCAAGCCTCCGTCGCCGTTCTGTTCACCGAGTGACCGGCTCCACGTATATGCAAACTGGCTGGTGAAACCATGCGAAAGGCGCTTGGTGACTTGCAGGTTCATGGAATGGTAGGTCGAGCTGCCGGGATTGGAGTTCTCCACGACGGCGGCATATTGCGGGTTGGCGACGATGAAGTTGTCGGGGAATCCGCCGTTCTTCACCAAACCGCCGGCGATGCCGGTGACCATCGTCGAAGTGTTCAGAGCGCTTGCGAATTGACCGACGTTACCGTTGGCCAGGAAGGTTCTGAACGTCGCATTCTGCCGCAGTGCCGCCGATGCGGACACGTTCGTGCCGATCACGCCCTGTCCCAAAGCGGCGTTTGTTCCGGCATTGAGCGTTAATCCCCTCAACATCTGATCGAACAACGGAGCGTCCAATCCTGCGCGTGTTTGGTTGAACGCAGTCAGGATTCCGTTCTCATAGATGTTCACATCGTTGATCGAGATTCCTCCGTACAAGTGCGTGCCTTTGCTGCCGATGTACCGAGCTTCGAACGTGAGGTTCTTTGCCAGTTCGTGCTGGATTTCCAGGTTGAAATTCTGAATGTAGGGATTCACGCGATTGTCATCGAAACCCAACAGTGGATTCGACCGTGTGTAAAAACCTTCGGGAGTGAGCGGCTTCACAGTGGTTGGGGCTGGAACAGGTATCGGAAGATCAGGAGACGCGAAGTTGAAGAACTTGGCAGCCACTCCCAATGTTGTGAAGTTTTGGACCGTCGATAGTCCTGTGTTGTTGCCGGTGAAGAGATTGAGCGCAGCATTGAACGATGCAGCGCCCTGATAGCTGACGCCATATCCGGCGCGGAGGACGGTTTTATCTTTTCCTCCCCAAGGCAGTGACCAGCTCAAGCCGATGGCCGGCCCAAAGTTGTTCCGATCATTGTGATAAAAGAGCGTGTCAGGATGATTGGAGTTCTTGCCGTTGAGCTCCAGTTGTGTCGGTTGGCCATTCATCACACCGGGATGCCACATATCTGCAAAGCTCGTTCCCGAAATTCCAAACAGGCCCGCCGACCCGCCAACCGGACCGGCGTTCAAGCCGCTCTTTTCCCACGGCACGCCATAGAAGTCGTAACGCAGTCCGAGGTTCAGTGTGAGGCTGGGGCGAACCTTCCAATCGTCCTTGAAGAATGCGCCCCATTCGTTCTGGTGATAATCCTTGATGCGAACAGGCGCGGTGAAGTTCTGGTCCGTCGGGCTGTGAACGTTGAACGTCAAACTAGCGCCGGATACTGAACCGGAGAGGTCATACAGAAGGTTTTGCGCCGTAGTGACGCTCGAACCAACCAGGCCTGTGATGGTATTGATTCCGGTCGCAGGGTTGCTGCCGCCGCCGACAGTAACGATGGGGAAAATAACCCAATCGGGATTATCGGTGCCGTTCCATCCTCGCGAAGATGTAAAGCGCGCCTCGAAACCGCTCTTGAACGCATGCTTGCCCTTCGTCCAGCTCAACGTATCGCTATAACTGTACAAAGGACTCTGCTGACCGCGTGTGGCGGCGCCGCTAACGCTGGTGATGATGTTGTCAGGCGTCAACGATTGCAGGGGGAAGAAAGGAACACCGCCATGCGTGGGAAGTGCAGCCCGAGCCTCATCACCTACAGAGTCGGGCCTCCAGATCGACGACCAACTATAGTTCCATGCTTTTCGGCTTCCGAGGCGAAACTCGTTGACGATCACCGGAGACAACGTCGAGACGAACGATGCCGTAAACACGCGGGGCGCTCTCCGTATCTGGCCGTTATATCCGCCGGGCCAATTCGTGATGCCCGCTTGAGCTGTCTGTGCCCAATCTCGTTCCCACGTTCCGCTGAACGACGCTTTATTCCTGGAGTCGAAATTGTGGTCGATGCGGACATTGTATTGATTCCGATCCGTGTCGTTGCCGTCGCCGTTCGGAGTGTCCTGACCTTCAATTCGGCGCAGCCAGCGAATGCCTGCGGTATTTAATCCGTCGCCAACCGTGTAGTCGTTCGGCGACGGCATCCGGCTGATGAGCCGCTTCACCCATCCGGAGGTATCAAAGCCAGTCCGGTTGACATCCCATGGAGTGCCGTCGGAGCGGGTGAACACGCTGAAGGACTGCAGATCTCCCGTTGCACCGGCTGGTTTGACCGGGTTTCCGGCACGATCCACGGTCGGAGTATTCGTCAAGATGTTGCCGTTCTGCACCCCGGGAAAAAATCGAAAGACGCCTTGCCGTGCTTGGTCCGTCAACACCGTGCCCGTAAAGCTGCTCTTGGTGAGATACCGCTGTCCGTCGTACAAGAAAAAGAAAAACGTTTTGTTCTTGATGATGGGCCCACCGACACGGCCGCCAAACTGGTTTCCGTTGTAATAATCTTTTCCCGCGCCTTGGAAGTTGTTGTTCCAGGAATTGGCATTCAGCTTCGAGTTGCGGTTGACCCAAAAAATACTGCCTCGAAGATCATTCGTCCCCGATCGCGTCGACATTTGAATCTGGCCGGTTCCGCGCGATGTCTCGGCGTCCGCCGGCGCGACGATGACTCGTACCTCATCCACGAGATCGGGACTGACATACGTCGTCGTCGCGGCGCCTGTATCATATCGACCGTCGCTTACCGGAATACCGTCTCGCGTTGTGTTGAGTTGCGTCAACCGGCCACCGGCAAAGTTGCTCCCCTGAGTGCCGGATGCCGTTCCAACCAGATCGAGAATGTTTCGGGACGCCAGCGGAAGATCACGCACTTTGTATTCCGGTAATACTGAACCTACCGAAGAAGACGTCGTGGCAATCAATGTGTCGGCCGCAATATTGACTTCCACGGACTGAGCCTGCGCCCCGACCTGCAACGTGAAGTTCAATCGCACCTGCTGCGACACACCTAAAGTCACGTCGTTATAAGTTTGTGTCTGGAAACCAGGTAATTCCGCGGTGACTTTGTATGTGCCCGTCTGGAGCGATGGAAAATTGTACGCACCCGTTTCATTAGTTATGGCGCTCGAAACGATGCCCGTTCCTGTATTTGTTGCTGTAACCGTAACACCGGGAATCAATGCACGCGAAGCATCCGACACAGTTCCACCCAATGTGGCGTTCGTTGTTTGGGAAAAAAGATTCGCGAGAAATACGATAGGCAGCAACATTGCTGCCGCTAAAAATCTTTTCATGTCGCCTCCATACCCACTATCAGAAAGTGCACGAATCGTACTACGCGAGGGTTTGGGAGGGTAGAGGTTTTACGTTGAAGGCAATGTAAAAACTGTGGCGGTGGCAGTTATGGATGACCTTGCGGGGCTGTTGCCCAACGCAGCTCGCGAAGCGAGCCACAATTACCCCGCCACAATCAGAAATTCAAACGCGTGCTGAACGTAAACTTCCGGTTCGAGCTTCTGTTGTCCGCGTTCGAAACGCCGGTGATCACATCGTTCGCATCCATGCGCCCGAAGTTCAGCGAATTGATATCCGTAACTGGATTGTTCCAGTACGGCGTGTTCAGGATATCGATCACGTCCACGCGAATTTCGAAGCTTTTCGCTTCGTCAATCCGGATACGTTTTAACAGGTTTACATCCAGTTTGATATGCCCTGGGCCTTCGATCCAAGTGCGGCCGAGAGTCCCAACGGTTCCAGGAGCAGGATTAGCCAAGATGACATTGCCGTTCGCATCGGCGAGAGCCCGATTCGCGAATACCGATTGCAAACCCTGCAGCATCGTGACCTTGTTCTTAAACGGATCGTCGATCTGTTTCAAATCGGCGAAATAGTTGGCGCCATTTGCGACGGTGGTGACTTTGCCGGCATCTTTCGCGAAAGCGCCCTGAATCGTCGGCGTATTCGATGTCCGGCCGATTGCAATCGAGCCCGGCACAAACGTCCACGTGGTTTCGGCATTCGCAGCGGTAATCGTCAGAGGCGCTCCCGAACTCCAACCCATGACGCCTCCCAATTGCCACTTTTCGACCAACCTGTTAATGAATCCCGGAGCGCTGTTGAGAAACTTGCGGCCTGGCCCGAAGGGTAACTCTAAAGTTCCATTGCTGCGGATGTCATGCGTCCGATGGAAGCCTAATAGGGATTTGTTCAGGTGGTGGTTATTCGCATCGAGGTACGAGACTGTGCCGTCGCCACCCTGCTCGCCCAGAGTCCGGCTCCAGGTATAAGCCAATGAACTCGTGAACCCTTGCGACAGACGCTTAGTCACTTGCAGATTCATCGAGTGATACGTGGAACTGCCGGGATTCGTCTGCACGGCCACCGCGCCGTATTGCGGATTGGCGAAGAGCCAGTTGTCGGGCAGGCCGCCGTTCTTGACCAAGCCGCCAGCGATGCCGGTGACAGTGGTTTGTCTGTTCAACGCGTCTGCGAATTGTCCGACATTTCCGTTGGCGAGGAACGTTCGGAATATGGTGTTTTGGCGCAGCGCGGCCGAACCCGTCACGCCGCCGGTTCCGACGGCGGCCTGCCCCGTATTCATGATGAGACCCTTAAGCATCAAATCGAAAAGCGGCGCATCGCCGCCGGCCCGAGTCACATTGAATGCGTCGAGCAGCGTTTGCCCGCCGGCCTGAGCTCGAACGTTCACGTCGTTCAGCGAGATTCCGCCGTAAAGTTTGGTTCCTTTACTACCGACGTAACGCGCTTCAAGCGTGAGGTTCTTCGCCAGTTCACGCTGGATTTCCAGGTTGTAGTTCTGCACGTAAGGATTCACTCGATGGTCATCGAATCCAAGCAGACCGTCGGTACGCACATAGAATCCTTGCGGCGTGAGTGGCTTGATGCCGGTCGGCGCCGGTACAGGAATCGGGAGATTCGAAGACGAGAAGTTGAAATACGTGTTGCCTATGCCGAGACTCGCGAAATTCTGCGTCTGACTTAGACCAGGATTGTTGCCGCTGGCGACATTCAAACCAGCGTTGAACGAGGCAGCTCCTTGATAGGCCATCCCGTATCCGGCGCGCACGACCGTCTTTTCTTTACCGCCCCACGGCACAGACCAACTCAGGCCGATCGCCGGTCCGAAATTGTTCCAGTCATTCTGATAGAAGAGCGTATTGGGATGACTGGAGTTCTTGCCGACAAGCTGAAGGACCGTTGGCGCGCCGGCGGAGATTCCGTACAATCCCGCTACGCCGCCAACCGGAAGCGCGTGCAAGCCGCTCTTTTCCCATGGCACGCCGTACCAGTCGTAGCGTATGCCGAGATTCAGCGTGAGATTCGGAAGGACCTTCCAATCATCCTTAAAGAAGGCGCCCCATTCATTTTCATGGTATTCCTTGATTCGCACGCGCGGTTCAAACGTATCGGCGGTCGGACTTTGAACGTTGAACGTTAGACTCACACCGGACACCGAGCCGGAAAGATCGCGAAGCAGGTTTTCCGCCGTAGTCACGCTGGTTCCGCTCAAGCCGGCAACCGTTGAGATTCCGGTTACGGGTACGCCTCCGCCGAGGACCGCGACCGTGGCGAACTGGTACCAATCCGGATTATCGGTTCCGTTCCATCCGCGAGACGACGTGAGGCGCAGTTCATAACCACCTTTGAACGCGTGTTTCCCCTTCGTCCAGCTCAATGTGTCGCTGAAGTTCCACAACGGACTCGTTTGCCCGCGAGTGGCGGCCCCACTAACGCTCGTGATGATGTTGTCCGGGAAAAGCGCTTGCGTTGGATAGAATGCGGTGCCGCCATGCGTCGGCAGCGCTTTTCGCGCTTCCTCGCCCACAGCGTCCGGCCTCCAGATCGATGACCAGCTATAGTTCCAATTCTTCCGGCTTCCCATCCGGAATTCATTCACGATTGTCGGCGACAACGTGGAAACGACGGATCCGGTGAACACGCGCGGCGCACGCCGCACGGAGCCGTTATAGCCGCCTGGCCAATTTGTGATTCCTGCCTGAGTGGTTTCGGCCCAGTCTCGTTCCCAGGTTCCGCTGAACGATGCTTTATGACGGGAACTGAAATTGTGGTCGATGCGCATATTGTATTGATTGCGATTCGTGTCCTGGCCGTCGCCGTTCGCAACATCGAACCCGTTGCCGCGGCGCAGCCATCGATAGCCTGCAGTATTCAACCCATCGCCCGTGTTGAAATCGTTCGGCAATGGCATGCTGCTGATGAGCCGATTGATCCAGCCGGACGTGTCGAACTGATTCCGGTTAGCGTCGTAAGGACTGCCATCGGGCCGGGCAAAAATGTTGATCGTCTGAAGCGGGCCCATAGCCCCGTTCGGAGTAACCGGATTGCCGCCACGATCGACGCTCGGGTTGTTGCTGCCCGCGTTTCCGTTCTGGACGCCGGGGAAAAAGCGAAAGAGTCCTTTTCTTGCGTCTGCAGTCAGAACTGTTCCCGTAAAGTAGCTCTTGTTGAGAAACCGCTGTCCATCGAACAGGAAAAAGAAGAATGTTTTGTTTTTGATAATGGGCCCGCCGACGCGCCCGCCATATTGATTGCCGTTGAAGTAGTTCTTGCCGACATTGTTGAAGTTGTTGCTCCAGGAATTGGAATTCAGTTTCGAATTTCGATTGACCCAGAAGAGGCTGCCACGAAGCTGGTTGGTTCCAGAACGCGTGGTCATCTGAATCTGTCCGGAGCCGCGCCCCAGTTCTGCATCAGCGGGGGCGACAATCACTCGAACTTCATCGACCAGATCGGGACTGGTGTAGGTGGTGGTTGCCGCGCCGATATCATAGCGGCCATCGCTGACAGGGATTCCATCTCGCGTGGTGTTGAGTTGAGTCAAACGCGCGCCGGCGAAATTGCTGCCTTGAACTCCGGGTGTTGTGTTGACCAAATCGAGAACATTGCGCGTTGCCAGAGGCAGGTCGCGAACCTTGTATTCCGGCAGGACCGCGCCGACGGATGACGATGTGGTCGCAATCAGCGTATCCGCAGCCACGCTCACTTCGACGCTTTGGGCTTGCGCGCCGACTTGCAAAGTAAAGTTCAAACGAACCTGTTGTTCGATACCGAGGTTAACGTTGTTATACGTTTGCGTTTGAAAGCCAGGCAATTCTGCCGTGACTTTATAGAGTCCCGTTTGAAGGGCCGCGAATTGATAGGCGCCGGTTTCGTTCGTGACGACCGTCGTGACGATTCCGGTTTGAGTGTTTGTTGCCGTCACGGTCACGCCGGGAATCAGCGCACGGGATGGATCGGACACAGTTCCACCCAATGTTGCATTTGTTGTTTGGGCGAAAGCGTTCGTGAAGAAAACAGAAAACAGCAGCAAGGCTGCCGCGGCGAGTCGACTCATATCTCCCACTCCCATTTTTGGCTGGTTGAAAAAGTGAGTGCATCCTACTACGCGCGGCTGTGGGGCGGTAGCAGTTTTTGTGCGGGTGTATCTGGTTCCGACGAATGTAAAATGTCAAACGGTCCATGAACAACGAACAATGTAGATGTCAATGTTCAATGACATTGCGCATTTGCATCTACGTTGTTCGTTGTTCATGGACCGTTTGACATTTACATTGGGTCTGAATGAAACGCATCGGCATCCTCACAGCGGGAGGCGACACGCCCGCGCTCAACGCTACGATTCATGGTGCCGTCGTCCGCGCCAATCAACTCAAGATCGAACTGTACGGGTTCATCAAAGGCTTCAACTCGTTCTTCAATCCGGAAGTACCGCACGTTCATCTGAACCCGCTGTTTCAAAGCATTCCGGAACTCGATCCCACAAAAGGCGGCACTCTCATCGGTTCGTCACGCGATTATGTTGATCCGAACAGGAAGGATGAACTCGACGAAATCACGGACCGTTTGAAGAAGCTTGGAATCGACGGCATCATCGCCATCGGTGGCGATGGAACGTTGAACGGTTTGCAACCCCTCGCTGAGCGCCTTCCGACCGTTCTCGCTCCGAAGACCATCGACAATGATCTGGGATTGAACTATCCGAATGAAGCCGATGAATGGGTTCGGGTCAACGATGCATCGGCTTCGTGTGGTTATCGGTACACGCATACCGCTTCAGATGCCGCTTTTGACCTGGATCAAATAGTGAACTATGTGACGCCAGGCTATGCCACTGCGGTCATGGTCACGGCACAGGGCGTCGAGCGTGTTCGAACGACGGCGGAAAGTCATCGGCGTATCGCCATCATCGAGGTGATGGGACGGCAATCCGGCTACATCGCCCTCGGCACAGCCTACGGGCAGCCCGACATCATTCTAGTGCCCGAATACCCACTCGATATTCAACGTGTCGTGGAACGGGTCAGGTATCTGTACGATCTTCAGAAAAACGTCCTGATCGTTTGTGGCGAGGGAATCGTGGACGCTGAAGGCCGTGAACTCGGCGCCGTCTCCTCATCCACCGATCCGGCAGGGAATGTCGCTTTGAGCGGGGCCGCCGATGCGTTGCGGACTAAGCTTGTCGAAACGCTTGGCGATCGATACTTCCAACGCTATCGTCGAGGCCGGACCGCAGAAGAAGCGATTTTTACGAGAAAGGTCGGTCACACGCAGCGCGGAGGCCGGCCCATTCTCTTCGATCGGTTCTATGCGGCAGAATTAGGTTCGAAGGCTGTGGAATTACTCGTCGAAGGGCGAAACAATGCTGTTGCTGTTCTTCAATATCAATCTGAGAAAGGCTTTCATGTCGAAGGCTACGACGCGAATCGCTTCCGCGATCGCTGGGGACTTATTCATGCGCGCTATATGCATCCCGCGCTGTACGATCCAAAACTGATGAAGCCGTCTAAAATGGGCATCGATTATCTTCTTCCGATTTTCACCGACGCCATCGGCAGCGACGACGCCGAACATCTGCGCCAGACGCTCTTCGATGCCGGCAATCTCGCGCAGCCCTATCATTCGATCAACACGGACGTTCAAAAACGGATCCGTTATCTTCACTCAACCTGAGGAGGACCTTCGATGCGACACTTTGCTCGTCTTTTACTTCTCGCCGCCGCCATGATAGTGCCGGTCGTAGCCGCGCGAGCACAAACGGCGACACTTCCTTACGATCATATTCACTTGGCCGTTCCCGACACCGCTGCAGCCGTTACTTGGTATGAAAAGAATTTCGGCGGTAAGCGATTCGACGAAGCGGCGGATCGGCTTTTGTTCGGCAGCACGCGGCTCATCTTCCTGCGTGGTATGAATGCGCAGCCGAGTACCGGCAGTTCGATCGATCACATCGGATTCTCTTTCCCCAATTTGGACACGAAGATGAAGGAGTTCGAAACAGCCGGAGTCAAGATCGTGCAGCCCGCGCGCGACGTCGCCGGGCTCTTCAAGTTGGGGTTCGTTGAAGATCCGTGGGGTACGCGAATCGAGGTCGTACAAGATCCGGACCTGATCGGACTTCATCACATTCATCTCCGCGCGCCGGACACAGAACAAATGTTCACGTGGCTGGTCGAAAAGTTTGGCGGTGAGCGCACGAAACTAAAAGGCCGAATCGATGCGGTGAAATACAGCGCGCCAAACTTCAACAACATATGGGTATTGGTCCAGCGCGGCGACGCCACTCCCAGCGAAGGCCATGCCGTCGATCATGTTGGCTGGCGTGTGACCGACCTCAATGCAAAGATAGCGGAGCTCAAAGTAAAAGGCGTCAAAGTCACGAGCGAGCCGCGCCCGCTTCGATTAGCCGGTGGAACAACGATCAATTACGCCTACGTTGAAGGTCCAGCCGGCTTGAAGATTGAATTGGTCCAGCGATAATCCAAAGCCGCGTAGCGGCGAAACAATTTTAGCCACGGGCGACAGCCCGTGGGATAAGAATAGCGACACGAGCCAGTCCCGTTAGGGACGGCACAACCACGCTGACGCGCGTGCCTGGAATTGTGGCGCTCGCTTCGCGAGCTAAACTGGGCCAATTCAGTTTGTTTGTCGCAAATAAAACGGTTGGCAGACGCGTTCGACTCGAGATACTTCCGAGCCCGATAAGAACAGGATGTCCATGTGTTCGGCCTTACCGAACAACGCAGCGAATGCTTTTCGAATGCCGCTCACCAGGTCAGCATCCTTCGGGCTCGCAGATGAGAGACACAGCGCAACGCTTCTTTCTGGTGATTCGTCATAAATCACGTGAACCAGATACGCTTTCCCGACGGACTGGTGTCGATCGAACAGTTTCGAAAATGCATCCTTCAGATCCGTCTCCGGCTTCCCATCCGCCGCTGCGATAAATTGGATACGATCTGGGCGGAGGTAACGCGCATCTTGGCCGAAACGAGAAAATAGGACGCTGACAGCTTCTGTCACCGAGATGCCTCGGCTCTTTCGCCATCGAATGCCGTCGGCCCATGCCTGTTCGAACTCAGTGATTATCGAAGAGGCCGAAACTTTCTTCCGCCGGCCAATAGGTGTGCGGGCCAAAGCGATTCCAAAGAGCTGCTCGACCGTTGCGGGCGCAGCGATGAGTTGGATTTGGTCCGGTTGCTTCTCCGTCGCTCGCTTGGCGGCAGCTTCTATTAGCTCACGCTTGGTTGGTTCTTTGCCCATCTGTAGTTTTCATGCCCCTCCTCGAAGGCCTCGAAGGAGGGGTTTTTAAAGGCCCAGTTTACCAATATGTCAATCGGTGAACTGCACGCTGAAATAGACTGGCTTGAAAAAATTATGGAAGAAGCGGAAGGCGCCATGCGTCTAACTGGCGAATTCGGGAAACGGGACCCGAGGTCGCGCGCGTTAATGACCAAGTACATTATCGACGACGGGACAATCGAAGCGTGTCAGCGCGGCGACTCGGAGGCTTTCCGCCTGGTATTTGAAATTTACAAGGATCGTGTCTATTCCATCGCGCTCTGCTTCTTCGACGGAAATGAGGCGGTGGCCCAAGACATTACTCAAGAAGTGTTTCTCAAACTCATGACGACGATTTCACAGTTCCAGAGCCGATCGCAATTTTCCACGTGGCTGTACCGCCTGGTCGTCAACGCATGTTTGGACAGGAAGCGCGCCTTGCGGCGACTCATGTTTTTCGGCAGCTCACGCGATCTGGAGGTGCCTGAGCGCCGGCGCTCCGTCGAGGACAAATACATCGAGAGGGAAGTCGAGAGTTCCGTGCGAAAGGTCATTGCCGGGATGAAGCCGAAGCTGCGGATGGCGGTGTTGCTCAAGTATTTCGAAGATTTGTCTTACGACGAAATGGCTCAGACTCTCGGCTGCAGCAAAGGGACGGTCGCCTCGCGATTGAATCGGGCACATCAGATTCTGGCGCGGAAACTCGCGCATCTTCGCGGCGCGTTCGCATCGGGGGAATAGATGTTTGAGAAGCACGTCATTCGAGATCTTTCCGCATATCACCACGGCGAATTGACGGCTGAGGAGAAGACGCGCGTCGAGACGCATTTGCGGATGTGTTCGAAATGCCGCACGGGCGATGAAGAGATTCGGTTTGGGATGCAGCTGGCGTCGTCGCTGTCTGCAACGAATGCGCCTGAAACTACGGAACGAGTCCTTCTCCCTCCGGGGCAAGGTGGCGCGAAGCGCCGGATGAGGGCGCCCTCACCCGCCGCTTCGCGGCACCCTTTGCCGGTGGGAGAGGGACTTGGCGTGGTCTTAGCTGTCGTTATGATCGCTTTGTTAATTTTGGTTTTTTTCCGGGGGCGTACCACCGAAGGACCCTCCTGGGAAGTCACCGGCGTGCCTGGCATGTCGCGCTTGCGGCCTGGTGACGCGTTACAAACGAACTCCTCTTCCCAAGCAGAAATCAAAATTGCAAATGTCGGCCAGCTCAAAGTCGAAGCGAACACGCGAGTCCGCTTACTCGTAACCCAACCAAACCAGCACAAAATCGCTCTGGATCGCGGAAAGGTTGAAGCGACCACATGGGCGCCTCCGCGGTTGTTCATCGTCGAGACGCCATCGGCAAACGCCATTGACCTCGGGTGTAAATACACACTGGAAGTGGAAGAGGACGGCGGCAGCCTTTTGCACGTGACGCTCGGCCTCGTTGCGCTCGATCGTGGTGGGCACGAAACCATCGTTCCAGCAGGCGCGTTTTGCCGTACGCATTCGGGCGCCGGGCCGGGCACTCCATTCTTCGAGGATTCATCAGCCCAATTTCAGGCCGCACTGTACACGGTGGATTCGTTACCGGAAGGTCCGGAGCGTACGCGCCAACTTGCGATCTTGATTCACGAGTCGCACGTGCGTGATGCGTTATCGCTGTGGCATCTCATGCCGCGGCTGGATCCGCAGTCTCGCGCTCTCATTTACGACCGCTTGGCGCAATTGCTGCCGCCGCCACAAGGGGTCACCCGTGACGGCATTGTCGCGCTTGATTCGAAGATGCTGGATGCGTGGAGGCAAATCATCTCTCAACTATGGCAGTAGAAAGGAAAACTATGAATGGAAGAAATGTCGTTCGATTCATGCTTCCGCTGTTGGCCTTGTTCGTCGTCACCGCTGTATATGCGGGTGGCTGGGCAATCATCACTCTGAATGAATTCCCAGATTACGCTGTCGCCGGCAAACCGTTGAATCTCTCGTTCACTGTACGCCAACACGGCGTCACTTTGCTTAGTGGGTTGCACCCATCGCTGCGCGCCACAGGTGGCGGAGGTGTCCGGATCAACGCGACTGCGACAGCCTCGCGCACGCCCGGTGAGTACACTGCCGCACTGACCTTGCCGGAGGCCGGCGAGTGGACGATAACCGTCACGAGCGGCTTCATGGACAGCGCGATTACATTACCCACGCTGAAAGTCATTGCGTCGGGGGCGCCGGTCCCAACTGCATTTTCTTCAGCGACCCGCGGTGTCCGCTTATTCACAGCGAAAGGCTGCGTCGGTTGCCACCGGCATATCGAAGTGAATCCCGAACGCGCAGCAGATCCCAAATTCGATCTCACCGCGAGGCGATTCCCCCCGGATTATCTAAAGAAGTTTCTGGCCGATCCGAGCATCAAGACCGCGGACATGCCGAACCTCAAACTGAAAGATGACGAGATCGATGCGCTCGCTGCCTTTATCGATAAAGGTTTGATGAAGCGCGTTGAGGAGAGGAGACAGCAATGAACCGAAAAATGTTTTTGCCGGTGTTTGCGTTAGTTCTGTTTCCCTTCATCGCCGAGCGGGCATTGCCCAAAGCGGCGGATCAAATCCATGTGAGCGTGCATGAGTGGGGGACGTTCACATCTGTGGCCGGTCAGAATGGCGAACCCGTCGTATGGCGTACTTACAGCAACCCTGCGGAGTTGCCGTGTTTTGTCGAATGGTTCGGCGGTTTCAAGAGAGACATCGCTGGCACGGTTCGAATGGAAACACCAGTTCTGTATTTTTACAGCTCACGCGAGTTGTCGGCGAACGTGAAGGTGAGTTTCCCGCGCGGAACCGTCACGGAGTGGTACCCGAAGGCAACACTGAACAACTCGTATAACGTGATCGAATGGAGCAACGTAAAAGTTTCGCCGATCGCGGCGGCCGAATTCCCCGTTGGTAAAGAGAGCCATTACTACACGGCGCGCGAAACGGATTCGGCCCCGCTGCTGGTTGGATCGCAAAAAGAGAAATTTCTCTTCTATCGCGGCGTCGGAAGTTTCCCGCTGCCACTTTCGGCAACCCTGATGGAAGACGGAAGAGTCCGTGTGAAGAACGTGGGTGGTGATCCGGTTGGCGGCGTCATCTTATTTGAAAATCGAGGCGGAGACCGCCGGTACGCGTTTGTCGGCTCGGTCCGAGATGAAATCACGTTGGATCCTCGATCCCTGCATGGCAATTCTGCGGGCGTGCTAGCTGATCTGAAACACGTCCTTGTCGAACAGGGGCTATACGAACGCGAGGCGCAGGCGATGGTCGAAACGTGGCGCGATTCTTGGTTTGAAGAGGGCACGCGCTTGTTCTACATCGTTCCACGGCCCGCAATAGATGGGATTCTGCCGCTGGAAATTCAGCCTGCTCCGTCGGACATCGCCCGCGTTTTCGTCGGGCGGATGGAGTTGATCACTCCGACGATTGAGAAAGAGGTTCGGGAAGCGATCGCGCGCAACGACCGGGGCACGCTTGAAAAGTATGGACGCTTCCTGGATCCGATCGCGGCACGCGCCGGAATCAAGAGTGCGTTGCTTGATTCGATTGCGTCGAAGTATACGAATTTTAACCGCGGCTGTAGCCGATAACTACAGAGACAAAGAGGCACAGTTACTTTCATCTGTGCCTCTCTGTCTCTGTGGTTAACGACCGGCCCGGCGCGCCTCACCCGGTACGCGTGAGGCGGTGTAGGCCGCGATGCTCAACATGTCTTCCGCCGTTAATTTCGCGACGACAGGTTTCATAAGATCGGTCCAGACTCCCTTCCGTGTTCCGAGTTGCATGTCATGCAGCTGGCGCACGATGTAGCTTGGCGAGCGGCCTGCAATACCCGGTACGGGTCCGAGTCCTTCCAGATCGGCGCCGTGGCACACAGCGCACTGCGTAGTTTTGCCGGCGCCTCCCGTTGTGACCAGCGCTTCACCTTTCTTGATGCTGCCCGGAGGAACGTACGCGACAAATCCGGAGTGCGAGTTGCGCAGAGTTTCGGTTTCCTCGGTTTTTTCGGGCGCTTCGATGATGCGTTGTCCAATGGGTTCTTTGCCGGCGTCGGCCCCCTCGAGTGCCAAGAACATACCGCCGGCGATTCGTGTTTTCGGCACAGTGGCCGCTTCCACGACGCGAATCCACGGCGTCCACTTCATCGACGAGAAATATGTAGCAGCCGCCTTGATTTCGTCGTCGGTCATGGCTTTCGCGAACGCGATCATCCGGTTCGTATTCGCTTTTCGCGTGTCGGCGCTCTTTCGATTGTCATTCTTGAAATCCATCATCGTCTGCACAAAGTACGAGTACGGCAATCCAGTTACGCCGGCGTTTTCAGGCCGGCCTTTGCCATTTGGATAGTGGCAAAGACTGCACGCCGCGACTTGTGCATCGCGCCGGCCATGCGCGACGATTTCCGGCATCGTAGGATGATCGCTGGGGAACCAATCGGCCGGGCCGTATTGGTCTCGAATTTGTGTAACAGTGAACGAGCGGTCGCTGCCCGCAAGCTTATGCATCGTGGTATCGGGTGCAGCCGCTGGTGCTGGTGGAGCTTGACCTCTGGCAGGCGCGGCGGCGGGGGCAGCGCCCGGCGCCGGCGGCGGCGTATCGAATCCGTACGCCCACGGTGATGGCGTTGCGGACTGCTGTTGTGCGGCGACAACTCCAGCCGCGATCACAAATGCTAGGGCAATCGTCAGAATCGTGAACGTCTTCATAAATTCCCCTCCCATTTCTGTGGATAGCTTCGAACCATATACGCCGTTCGGACAGGAATGCGCAACGAAAACTGGTACTGGGTCAGTGAATTTTCTTCAACACGATCAAATTGAAACTGACCCACTAGCTGAAAACTCGAATCGACGACGGCACGATTTCGATTTCCAATGGAAGACGCCCGAGTGGTTCGCCGTCAACTTCGATGAGCACGTTTAGATTTCCTTCAGCCGATACGCGGCCTGCCCGATGGTGCTGCACTTTGGGATGCTCATAAATCTTGCCGTTGTAAAGCATCGAAATACTCTTCACGACTTCAAAAATGCTGAGATGACGAATAACAGAAATATCCAGAACGCCATCGTCAACTCGAGCGCGCGGACACACGCGCATGCCTCCGCCATGAAACTGTCCGTTGCCGATCGCAACATTTGTGATCTTCGCAACGATTGCTTGCGATCCATCAAGCCGTATGGCCACGTCGTCACCCCTGAAACGCAAAAGGGTTCCGATGGTCGACGTCAGGAATCCGAGTTTCCCACCAAGGATGTTCGAATAACGTTTGGCGTTGGCGGCTACGGCTCCACCCATTCCAAAGCTGGTCACGTTGATGAAGTACCGAGACGCAGCGGCGCCCGATAAGGCCGTGTACCGCAGTTTGGCAAGATCGATACTTTTCGTTATGCCGCGCAATATCACGTCTGCAGCTCGCTTGGGATCGATCGGCAGGTTCAGAGTTCGGACGAAATCCGATCCGGTACCGCTTGGAATGATCGCGAATGCAGCATCGGATGCAATTGGCCGCTCGCCCTCAAAGAATCCATTCACAACTTCATTGATGGTTCCATCACCGCCGACAGCGATGATGGTTTTCATGCCACCCTTGAGCGCTTCCGCGGTAAGTTCGGTGCCATGACCCGCCGCTTTCGTTTCTCTTGTTTCAATGGATGCCGGCAAGTATGCGCGGGCTCGAGCCCATGTCTGGGCGGTTCTGCCGCTCCCGGATTTCGGATTGACGATGGCGATGGCGTTCACAGCTTGTATTAATCTAACCGGAAGGTATGACAAACGAAGGGCAATCATCAGACGAGCCGTTATGGATCGCGAAGAGCCAAGAAGAACGGCTGCGCGAGTTGCTTGGGAACCCGGCTGATATCAAAGACAAACCGCTGCGCCGCGACGTGAGTTCGCTCGGCCGCCTCCTTGGAAATGTCATCAAGGAACAGGAAGGGCCGAAGCTATTCGAAACGGTTGAGGCGCTGAGGACCTTGTCCATCGCGGGACGCGCCGGCCAATCCGGCATTGACGCTTGCATGGACATCGCCCGGCAGATGACGGTGACGGAGGCAGCTCGGCTTGCGAAGGCCTTCGCGATGTACTTCGAACTGACAAATCTTGCGGAGACCAACCATAGAAAAAGGCGCCGTCGTGCGAGCGAGGTCGCTCCCGATCAACCGCCCCAGCCCGGGACATTTCGTGGAACGCTATTGCGGATTCGAAACAGCGCAATCACTTTGGAATCGGTACTTGATGCGTTACGGCAGATTCGCGTCATTCCGGTGTTCACAGCTCATCCCACCGAGGTCGCAAGGCGAACGGTTCTATGGAAGCGCCAGCGCATTGCAGAACTTCTTCAAGAGCTCGACGGCGTTCCCTTGGTGGACTCACGGGCTCTCGAGGTACAACAAGAAATGACGGCCGAGATCACCGCCTGGTGGCAGAGTGATGAAGTTCGCCGCTCGGCCCCAACCGTGTTCGATGAAATCGAGATGGGCCTGGATTACGGCACTGTCTTGTTCGAGACCATTCCTGAACTCTATGACGAACTGATCCACTCGGTAGCGGCTGTCTACGGCCGCCGAATAGAACTTCCACGCCTCGTAGAATTCGGTACCTGGATCGGAGGCGATCACGATGGGAATCCTAACGTCACCACGGAATCGACAGAGTACGCGCTGGTCCATAGCCGTCAAAAAATCCTCGATCATTACGTTCAACGCTTGGATGCGTTGCGCCGCCGTTTGAGCCCTTCGCGCAAGCGAGTCGATATTTCCGAAGAGTTGCAAATCCGCCTCGATGAATATGCGACACAATTGGAATGTCACACCACCGACCGCCCCGACGAACCGTATCGCCGGCTGACGAGCTGCATGATCTATCGTCTGCGTTTGGCAAAATCAGAGCCGGCCAATCGTGAGGCATACCGCGCCCCGGAAGAATTCGCGCGAGATCTTACGATCATGCGCGACAGTCTCGTTCAGCATCGAGGTGAGCGGTTGGCCCGACTATTGCTGGAACCGCTACTTCGACAGCTCGACACATTCGGTTTTCACCTTTACACACTCGATCTGCGCCAGCACGTGCGTGTACATGGGAGAGCTATTGCTGCGCTGAAGCTCCAGGACCGGAGTGAACCGGCAGCCGCGCGCGACCTGCTCGGAGGCCTTAGGGACGCAGCGCGGCTCCAGCGCGCCTACGGTTCGAGAGCAATGCAGGTCTATATCCTGAGCGGGACCACCTCGCGTGATGACATCCTTTCGTTCGTTTGGCTGGCCGAACTCAGCGGCATCGATCTGGCATGCATGATGCCTGTTCCTTTGTTCGAATCCGTTGAAAGCTTGCGAAACAGCGTCGAGATCTGCCGTTCAACATGGACGGATAACAAATACGCAGCGCTGCTTGATTTATGGGGACGCCGCCAGGAAATCATGCTTGGTTATTCGGATTCCAATAAAGACGGCGGGATGCTCACGAGCACTTGGGAAATCTACAAGGCGCACGCCGCACTTTATCGACTCGCCAAAGAATGCAACGTGATGCTGCGCTTGTTTCACGGCCGTGGAGGCACTGTCGGCAGAGGCGGCGGTCCGACGCATCGCGCGATTGTGGCGCAGCCGATTGGAGCATTTAACGGTGAGATCAAGATTACAGAGCAAGGTGAAGTTCTGAACTGGAAATATTCGGATCCTATCTTGGCCGAACGGAACCTCGAATTGATGGTTGCTGCGTCCCTCGAAGCATTGCTGAGACCAGGCAGTCCTTCGCTTGATCCGCACTGGAACTCGGCGATGGATCTCATGTCGGCGGAAGCTTTCACGTATTACGTTCAGCGCGTCCGAGATAATCCAGATACCGTGCCTTATTTCGAGCAAGCCACGCCGGCGCTGGAATTCGACCTCGCCAAAATCGGATCTCGTCCTGCCCGCCGTAGCGCAGCGCACGGCCTCGCAGATCTTCGTGCCATTCCTTGGGTCTTCGGGTGGATGCAAAGCCGGCACGGACTGCCGGGATGGTTCGGTGTGGGCTACGCGCTGGATCGTTTTCCCGATCAATCCATGTTGAAGTCGATGTTGAAGGGCTTTCCCGTTTTCGCCGACATGATTCGCAACGTCGAGATGGCTCTGGCGAAGTGCGATTTGTCGATCGCTCGTCTCTATGCGGAATTGGTGGAAGATGGTCCGCTCCGCAACCGGATGTTCAGTCTGATCTCCGAAGAATTCGAGCGGACACGAGATGCCGTTCTTCGAATCACCAACCAGAAGGAGCTTCTCGAAAACAATCACGTGCTCGCCCGATCGATCCGCTTGCGCAATCCTTACGTGGATCCGATGAGTTTGATCCAAGTCGAACTCTTGCGCCGCAAGCGCGCCGGCGAAGACGCGCCTCAACTCAATGACGCGCTCGCCGCGACGATCAATGGGATCTCGGCTGGGCTTAGGAATACCGGATGAGGGCGCCTTCTCGTGCCTTCCTGTATTCAAGGCGCCATAGGAAACAGTAGTCGCGCAGCGTATAATCGCCCGCAACTCTCAGCGGAGGACGTGATGAGCAATGCCTCGTTCCACGTGCGCGGATTGATAGTCGGTGTCTTCCTGTACTTATTATTGGTAGCGAACGCCTTGGGCGGCCAGAACAACGCTACAGGCGATGTGGCTGAGGTCTTGGCCCTCGAGCAGAAGATTGAAGCTGCCGTTGTCAAAGGTGACGTCGCGTTTGCGGACTCCGTCCTATCGAATGACTTTCATTTTCGGCATGGCGACGGATGGGTGAGAGGCGAAAAAACCGGAGGAATGGAGGACGACAAAGCCGCCTTTCTGAAACGGATTGCAGACAAGGAGTACCTTGTCCACGACCTCGACAACGTCAAGGTCGAAATGCACGGCGATGTCGCGATCACCTACGGGCGGTACGTCAGCCTCTTCATGCCCAAAAATAGAAATTCCAACGTTCCGGCTAGTTTGTCGACTATCTGGTTTGAACGGGTCTATGCGAAACGGAATGGTCACTGGCAGTTCATTTCTCACCGAACAGTGCACGGTCCCACGGTGTCGCCTGCGGGCGTCGATCCTACTCAAATTCTTCCGAGTCAGGCTGCAACTTACGTGACGGGCTTACCTCGACTCAAAGTCAAGGCTGAAACCTATCCTGCCGAATCAAAGGAAGCGGCGGAAGTCCTGGAATTTGAAAAGGCCATAGGCGCAGCAATTGTCCGCGGTGATGCTGCGTACTTCGACCACGCGACGTCCAGCGATTTCGTGATGGTCCATGGCGACGGCTGGACTCGGGGTGGCACACCGACGTTGGTTGACGATAAGAATAGCTTCATGAAACGGATCGCGAGTCATTCGTATGCCGCGCATGACTTCGACTCCGTGAAAGTCGAGATGCATGGAGACATTGCCATCACCTACGGACGCTATATCGGCAACATTCCGAGCTCAGGTGAAGGCCGGGCCTGGTTTGCTGTGTGGTACGAGAAGGTTTACGCGAAGCATAACGGCCGCTGGATGTATATCTCGCATCGCACGGTGCACGGCGCGACCTACGGCTTGGATCGGCAATCCGTCAGCGATAAGTAGTCATCTCAACGGCAGCTACACTATTTACGAATAACCCCAGCACCCGGATCGCGCACGCGCTTGTTGAACGCGTCGTTTTCGGAGGGGACGCAAAAGAGTTCGTCGATTTCGTGTTTGGGATCGAGTTTGAAAACTTTTTTCTCGCTGATCCAGGGTTTGGTGTAGGCCTTCGGATCATCCAGCGTGATTGTCAGCTCGAGCGTATCTTTATCCACACGCCTGTATCGTTCTTCCATTTTTGCTTCGTCGCTGACTGGGTTGCCGAAGTGGTCCAACCATGTTCTTTCGTCAAAGCCAAGTGAGTTTACAACGAACGTGTCACCTTCCCAGCGTCCGACGGAATATCCCATCCATCGGGGCTCGGGATCTTTCGGGAGTGAGCGACCATCGGTCCAAATCTGACGATACACGTTGCTCCACTCGAAGTGTTGCAGCATGCGTTTGGGCGTTTGGATGAACTCCATTGGATAAATCGAGACTTCGAGGAAAAGGTTGCGAGGCATCCCGACGGGGTCGCATGTCATCAACGGATCATTACCCAAGCCACCGGCTACAGCGCGCGGTCCGTAGACGGGTTTGGCCGCATCGAATCTGGCTTTGCCCCATGCGGTCAGCGTCGGTGTTTCGTTGCTCATCGTGAGAACGCGGTTCGATCTGGTCCAGGTCCCGTTGAGATCATGCGGATCAAACTGCGCCAACCCGGGCGCCGCCAGGACAAGGGTTGCCATCACAGCAAGGATTAGGTTTCGCATTTGTCTAAACTCACCATCAATCGATGGGATTTGCAGAACCGTCGGCCTTTAACACTTCGCGCCCATTTACGATCACGGGTTTTTGTCTATTGATCAGGCCGACGGGGGTACCGGCCTTTGCCGGCCGCACGGTCAGCGTGATCTGGTCGCCGGCCTTGAACATCTTTTTCGTCCAGCCTGCCCTTGCCAGTACGCCCGGACTATTCATTTCGATGGCCCAGTTGACGACCTTTCCGCTCGAGTCTTTGACGTCCACATAAAGCGCGGCATGCGGGTTGGTGAACGCGAATTCCGTCACGCTTCCAACCAACGTGACAGACTTCGTCGAATCGTACGTTCCTGTCCCGTGGTGAGCGAACATTGAGCCGGGAATTAAAAGGACTATCCAGATCGCCGTAAATCTGAGAAAGTTTCTGCTCATAGATTTGTCCTCTATGAAATTTCGCTTAGTGTACATCTGGTAGTTTTCATTGGCGACTTTATAAATTTCTAGAGATTAAGAAATGGTGGGGTCCCCCAGTCATCTTCATATCGTTTTGCAGTTCCTGTTGAACGGTTACTACTTTGTAAAACCCGCCATTCCTCACGCTCTTCGTTTTGGTCTTCGGAGCTTTTATGCCGTGCCTCTGAAATGGGCGTACGGCGCATCCTGGCCAATCAATCAATCGACGGCTGTAGCCCCACCTCATTGGCCCGGTTGGCCTGGCGGGAAGCGTTTCGCCTTTGTGCTCTCTCACGACGTCGAGGGTCTGAAAGGGCTCAATCGCTGCCATGCATTGGCCGAACTCGAAATGCGTCTCGGGTTCCGGTCGTCGTTCAATTTCGTGCCGGAAGGCCAATACGTCACGCCGGATGAATTACGCTTCTTTTTGACGGAGCGCGGTTTTGAAGTCGGCGTGCACGATTTGCATCACAATGGGACACTGTATCGCTCGCAGCGTGCGTTTACTGAAGCTTCAGCGAAAATCAATCAATACATCAAATCTTGGAATGCAGTGGGTTTTCGGTCGGGATTCATGCGGCACGATCTCGAATGGCTCGGCAAACTCGACATCCGTTACGACGCATCGACCTTCGACTATGATCCGTTTGAGCCACAGCCCGACGGGGTACAAACGATTTTCCCGTTTTGGGTTCGAACAGCAAGCGGCAACGCATATATAGAGCTGCCGTATACTCTGCCTCAAGATTCAACGCTCTTTCTCGTGTTGAGGGAAAAAGGCAACGCCTTGTGGAAGCGCAAGCTCGATTGGATTGCCGCCCGGGGCGGAATGGCGTTTGTCATCGTGCATCCCGATTACATGGCGTTTGACGACACACCGGGAGCCTCGCAGTATCACCCTTCCCTATATCGAGATTTCCTCGAGTACGTGAGCAGGCAATATTGCGAAACAGCGTGGTTGGCTAGACCCCAGGACGTCGAAGAGTATATCCGGCAGCATCTCCCATTGCCCGACCTTGCTTAAACCTCTTCGTAAAGCGCGGAGCCGGTCGAGAGCAAGCTAAGGTTGTAGCGGATCGACGTGTCGAAATAATCTAATGAGCTTCGTGTCGAGAGATATGCCACGTACCAAAGTCCGAGACTTGTGATGATGACGATAGCCGGAGAACGGAAGATCAAGAAATATTGGACGCCGACGGCAAGACCTACCGCGAGCAGACGGACGATCAGCATGACCAACTGATCTATCTCGAATCCTTTCGGCGGACTCACTTGTTTGCTGAACGGAATACCGTCGATGCGACGCAGATCGATACTGAGATAAATTGACGCCACAGCCGCACTAAAAATAACGAACGCGAAAGCTTCTAGAAATCCCCAGGCCCACATCCTCACTACAAGCGCGATCAGATGCGGTATGAGGACAAAAGGAATCCACAGCGACAAATGGACGCCGCGCACAAAACGGCGATAGGCTCGATGAGATACGATCAGGAAAACCCACGACGCTTTGTACTCCGAACCGTAGACGAGAAAGACTGAGATCCAGAGGAATGTCCCGCCAATCAAATGAGGCGCGAGGTGAACCGGTGAGAACCGTCCCAAGAACGGTGAGGGCGCACCTAACAATAACCCCGCTATTCCTGCCGCCATCGGCCACATGCGCACCGCCCGGCGCATGAATTCCCAATCGCGCAAAATCATTCTCCGAACGTATTCGAAGCCCGCACGGCTCACTTGTCCGCCACACAGGTTTGAAATCGCTTCGCCGATACGCGACCGGCGGAATCTCCTTGTGCCTGCTGAATCGCCATGGACGATGCTGTGGACACGGATCAGATAATCAGTCGAAAGGGAGCGCAGCCCGAAAACCATCGTAACGGCTAACACGGCCACAACACCGATGCCGAACTCTCTTAGTGTGATGCCGGTTTTGGGAAGGCCCGGCAATAGAGAAAGGACATAACGCCGAGCCACGTTAGGCAGCCATGCTAAGAATCGAGGACCTGTTATGAGCAAAATGAAAATGAGCTGTGCCCATCGCATTACCGACTTGAGGCGGGTTGGAGCGACGAATCGAATCAGAAGACCGAACACGCTGCAGCACAACAGCGCTACCAACACTCCGAGAGCGCTTATAGCAACGATATGGACTATCGGGTAGAACCAGCGCCCATCCTTGTGAAAAATGCCTCCTGCCAAGGCCGGAACGACATTCATTCTCGGACCCCAACGAAAAACCAGACGGCCTAATCGCGTGAGTTTCGCTGCAGTGTAAGTCGCACCATTGATCGGTTGGTGCGCGAGAACCAAGCCTTCGACCGGATTGATCAGCGTGTAGGCGACCTCCGGTATCAGAACGGCGAGAAGCACGACAGTGGTCCAGACGAGAAAGATGCCCAAAAAGCCAACGATGCTGATTGGCGGAATCAATGCCGCCAGGAGGCCGATGATGGTCGTTATCAGTAAGCAGATCTTTTCAAGAAACTCCAGATCGATAGTATTTCCGCCACGGCCTAACGAGAACTCCTTCCGGACGCTGAGCTTCTCGAATAAATCCAACAGAAGCCGATACCGCCGCGGGTCAATGTCGAGCTTTTTGAGCGTTCCGTCCAACGCGCTCATGACCGGAGACCTTCGATGATTCCAGCGACGTCGGCTTGAGAATCCGAATGAGTAAGCTGGCGGAAAACGTCTTCGAGCGTAGACCGATGCGTCGAAGCTTTCAGCGCTTCCATCGAACCGTCGGCAATCAGGTTTCCTTGATGGATGATCAAGACGCGGTCGCAGATTCTTTCGACGACGTCGAGAATGTGGGAGCTATAAAGAATTGTCTTTCCCTCACCGGCGAGGGCGGCGATCAAATCCTTAACCATGATCTGCGCGTTCACGTCGAGTCCGGAAAGCGGCTCATCGAACAAAATCAATTCCGGATTGTGAACGAGCGCAGCGGCAATCAGGATTTTCTGCTTCATGCCTTTCGAATAACCTTCGAGACGCCGAAGCCGGTCCTTCGCAAGATCGAATCTTTCGAGGAACCCTCGAATCCTCGCTTGCAATGTGTCTTCGTGGACATCATGCAGCCGTCCCACGAGCTCCAGGAATTCTTGGCCACTAAGGCTCTCGAAAACGGTCGCCGATTCCGGAACGTATCCGATGCGCGACTTCACATCGACAGCGCGCTCGGGCAAGGACAATCCGGTAATCGTGACCCTGCCGGTGGTCTGAGAAAGAATACCGGTCAGTATTTTGATGGTCGTGCTCTTTCCCGCGCCGTTGGGGCCAAGCAGCCCAACGATCTCACCTTTGTTCAGGTTGAAGGAGATTTGGTGCAGGACTTCGGTAGGGCCATAGCGAAAGACAAGATTCTCGACTTCGACGACTGCCTGTGACATTCAAAAATCCATACGTTCGAAACGAATCATCGCCAGCGCCAATCCGCCCACGCTCATCAGACCGGCCACAAACAGCGGCCGCCACGGAACGGCGATGTGCCAGAGATCGATTTGCGACAAGCTCCAAATACTCCACTTGCTCGTCACTGCCATCACAATTTGTATTGCGAAAACAGCAACGGCGGCGCTTATCGCATCGCTCAACCAGGTTTCGACGCACATCGTGAGGCCAACCCATCCAATGCCCACTAAAGCGCAAAGAAGCGATTCAGTGAACGCACGACCCAAGTCGTATCTGTAACCAAACTGCCATCCAGTGATCAGGAGCGCTATCGACGAAAGACAAACGAGAGCGAGAGTAAGAGTTACCAGCAAGGCGCCTCTGATTAGCATCCACGAAGTTCGTGACGCCGGTAGTGAGAGCGTGAACGAGATGGCTCCGGATTTTTTCTCAGTCACGATGCCACCGACGGATAACAGGATGACGAGTATCGGAAGGATCTGCGTCGCGACGCCTTCGAACCAGATGTGCTGAACGTAAAAATTGTAATCCTTCATCCGGTTTTCAAAGTCAGTCGGCGCCGGATCTTTCGGTCGATCATTAGAGGGTTGACCCACTATTCCAACAAATAACTCCCTAACGCTTCCTGCATTCGCATACAGCCACACGCATCCGATACCGGACGAAATCAGGATGAACGAACTGAGCAGGAATCGAAGCCGAATGTCGCGCCAAATCCGGCGAATCATGCGGCCACCTCCTTACGGTTACTGCAGAAAGCCAGATAGATATCGCGCAGATTCAGATCGTGCACGCTCACGTTTTTTGCGCCCAGAGCGGTGAGGCGGCTCACAACTTCGACCGGATCCCGAAGGGTCACGACACGCAATGTGCGTCCGAGTTGTTGGACGTTTTGGACTTCGTCCCAATCCTTGATCATCTCGCCAGGGAGTGGGGCATCCATATCAATCGCCTTGCACGAAGAACGAAGATCGTCCAGCGCACCTGAAACTGCGAGCCGGCCCGATTGCATGAAACCGACGTGATCGCATATCCGTTCCATTTCCTCCAGCCGATGACTGGCAACGACAATACTCGTTTCGCCCTGCGCCACCCAACCCGCTAAAGTTGATAGCAGGTCTTCAACGGATACTGGATCGAGCCCTTCGGTTGGCTCGTCCAGAAGGAGCAATCGGGCGCCGCGTGCCAGGGCGGCAGCGAGCATGACCTTCGTTGTCATGCCTTTTGAAAGATGCCCGATGCGTTGATGCACTGGAATGTCCCAGGTCTGCAGTTGACGTAAGGCCACATCCGGCGACCATTGTGTGAAAAAGCCTCCATAGAATCGGAGGAAGTCCGTGACCCGCATTTCGCGGTAGATCGATTTTTGTTCAGGCACGAATGCGGCCAGCTTGCGAATCTGAACGGAGTCGTGCGCGATGTCGAAACCCGCAACGGTCGCCGTGCCGTTCGTTGGGCGGACGACTCCAATAAGCATCTTGAACGTCGTGGTTTTTCCCGCGCCGTTCGGGCCAAGGAAGCCGTAAATCGATCCTGTCGGAACATTCCAATTCAAATTCGATACGGCGCGAATTTTCCGAAAAGGATTACCGAACTCTTTCGTGAGTTCCGTCGCGGTGATCATGCAGTCGCTCTTCATGTGCTTTGATGCTCTGTTGAATAATTCTCAAAAGATCTCGCGTGCCGAAGCCCAGCAGTGTTGCCTCCGCGAGGAGTTGATCGATGAAAGGTCGAAGGCGCAACTCCCGCTCCCGAGTTTTCAGCGTAGGAGGATCCTCTTTCACAAATGTTCCAGATCCTTGCGTGCCTTCGACGAGTCCCGCATCAAAAAGCTCTCGATAACTACGGGCAACTGTATTCGGATTGATGACCAATTGCTCGGCCAACTCCCGAACCGTGGGCAATTGATCGCCGGGGCGAAGCGCGCCGGTCGCGATGGCATGTTTCAACTGTCGGGTCAATTGCTGGTAGATGGGCTCACCGGAATTAGGCTGGATGAAGCAAGCAACCTTCGTCGCCATCGTGCGGCGGATTGTACTAAGGGACTAATACAATTGTCCAGGCTGAAATCGTGCGCTTGTCCTTCTCCCTGCGGGAGAAGGTGGCCCGCGCGGAGCGCGAGCCCGATAGGGCGAGCATCAAGAAGCGGGCCGGATGAGGGCGCATTCGCCCTCACCCGCCGCTTCGCGGCACCCTCTCCCGGAGGGGAGAGGGGTCTGGCGACCGCGACGCTACCGTGCCCCTGTCGTGCCTCGCTGGCCTTGCGGTTTGATCATAATGCGTTGCATGCGCCAGTTTTGAATTTCGCCGACGTAGAGTTCAGTTTCGGATGTGCAGTGCAGTTCGTGAATCCACATGAACTCGCCTACGTCTTTGCCGTACTTACCCAACCAGCCGAGAATTTTTCCGCTCAGATCTAATTTATAGATGTGACCGTTTGGATCCGCGGTGAAAAGATATTCGTTCGGGCCGGGCGTGATACAAATTGCCCATGGAGCGCCGAATCCTTTCCACTCGGCTTTGAAGTTGAGATCGGAATCGAGGACTTGGATGCGATTGTTTCCGCGATCGGCAACATAGATATTGCCTTTTGAATCGGCTGCAATCGAATGAGGCGTGTTGAACTCGAGAGGATTCGTGCCGCGCCCTCCGACAGATTTGATGAAATCGCCATCCTTCGCAAATTTGGCGACGCGCGCGTTGTTGTAACCATCGGACACAAAGATCTCACCTTGTGGATTCCAGGTGACGTCGGTCTCACGATTGAAGTTGGCGCCACGCCCGCCGCCCGGAGGAGGTGGGGCGCCGCGCTGTGGTTGCTCGGGTCGTCCTTCGACGAGTTCCCATTTTCGACCCAGCGTCATCACGACTTCGCCCGCGGGATTCAACTTCACGATCATGTTGGAGCCTTCGTCAACGGCCCAGATGTTGTCCTCCTTGTCGACACGAACGACGTGCGCGAAATCTTGGAAGTAACCACCCTTCGCCAGTTCGCGCATAAATTTGCCGGTGCGGTCGAACTGATACAAGTGCATTTTTTCGGCGCGGGTATAAATGAAGAAGTCGCCCTTAGAATTTCGTGCCACGCCCACGACCTCGCCAAGCGTGCCGACATCTTGCGGCAGCTTCACGATCCCGGCCGTCGCTTCATACTGAAGCTCCACGGCTCCGGGTGGAGGCGTGAATGCCGCCGGCCCGGCTCCAAAACCGGCGCCTCCGCCGGCAGCGCCGCGGCCCTGGCCGCGCTGGCCCGCCTCCGGGGCCTGGCCCTGCGGACCCTGGCCACCTCGCCCTTGTTGTTGTTCTGCAAGCATCGTCGCGGCCAGTACAACTGTCAGCACGAGCAATACGACAACGGCTCGTTTCATGTGTCCTCCTAAATTTCCAAATGTCGATTGATGAGGTGCAGTATGAAGACGGTTTCCGAGCCAATCAAGACGAAATCGTCCCGGACGCCAGAGTTCGCAGTTGAAATAAGCTCATCCGGGGGATACGATGGCGCCCACCTAGACGATGCCCATGAGATCTGAAGACGCGATTAAAGCCGATGCCATCGCCATTCGAAATGTAGCCGAAGAATTCCTAGCTGCTTACAATGCGGCGAACCTCGAGCGCGTTTGCTTGTTGCTTACTGAAGGCGCCGTTCTGATGCCTGCGGACGAGCCTGCGATTGCGGGAAAGGAGCAAGTGCGCGGTCGGATGGAATGCTTCTTTTCAGATTTTAGCTTCACGATGCGGTTCACGCCAAAGCACACCGAGCTGATGGGTGATATTGCATTTGAACGTGGCACATACAGCGCTTTCGCCGTCCTGAAGCATCAGGATTGTGAGCCGCGCGGCGGTTATGGCGAGTATCTGCTCTTATTCGAACGCCAACCGTTGGAGCGGAACGCTGGCGGGTTGTGGCGAATCGCTGCCTTTGGAACGGCCGCAGCGCAAGGTGTCCCACCGCAGAGCATCGCCGCGCCGGAACGATTGCTTTCGATGGTCGAAGGGACTTTCGATCCTGAAACCCTTTACTGGCGCGAAAAATGGGTCGACACGCTTTCCGAACACTTGCCGTATCCCGTATTGTCCGATATTCGGAAAAGATTGGACGGAAGACCGAGGCACGGCTGACTGTTGACTTTTTTTCGGGGCGGATTACCCGCGCTTCAAGGCAGCCAACACCCGAACCGGCGTCAACGGATACTCCTGCATGCGAACACCGGTCGCATCAAAGAACGCATTCGCAATCGCGCCGGCCGCGCCGGCCATGACTTCCTCGCCGGCGCCGGTCGATCTTTCATTGATGCGCTGCACAACGATCGGTGTTACCGCGGGCGCTTCTTCGAAACGCAAGATCGGATAAGTGTTCCAATCCAGGCTAGTGACATTGGTCGTATTGAACGTCACTTCCTCTTTTAATAACCGGCTCACAGTTTGGATCAATTGCCCGCTGATTTGATTTTCGACGTTGCCTGGATTCACAGCGAGACCGGCATCGATCGCTCCATACATATGCTTCGCGACGATACGGCCCGTTTCTTTGTTTACTTCAATCTCCGCAACAGCGGCACCATACGACGCGAGATGTGTCCCAACGCCGATGCCCCGGCCTGTCACGATCTTCGCGTTCGATAAATTCGCCGCTGCCGGCCGCGGCTTCCAATTTGCGGCTTGAGCAACAGCATTGAGAACGCCGAGCCAGCGCTCATCCTTGATGTTCCGCTGCCGAAAGATCCAGGGATCCATTTTCAGGAGATAAGCCAGTTGGTCGATCGCTTGTTCCGAAGCGAACGAAAACGAAAGATCCAACGGTGAGCGAAGCCACGCGCCTTTGAGATATCCCATTCCCGGCACGCGATGGTTGACGAGCTTCACATTGGCCGCGTCATACATTGAACCGAGATTCAACGGGCTGACTTGCTGCGCCGCGGTGCCGTCACGTTCAGCGGCAGCAATCCCTGTGAGTTGAGCTGAAGTTTCGACATTACTCCAGTTGTGCTGCCAACCGTGGTATTCGTAAGCGACGATCCGGCCTTCCGCATCCGCTGCGGCGCGCACTTCTCCCACGTGCGCGGGACCGTAGTTATCCCAACCGTGCTCATCCCAGCGCATGAACTGCAATCGAACAGGCTTGCCCACGATTTGGGACATGATGGCCGCGCCTTGCGCGACGTCATCTTGGCAACCGTGGCCGTAGTTGCTGGCTCCTTCGAAGTAACGAACCCGAATCTTATCGGCTGGTAATCCGATGACTCGAGCGAGACTCGTGCGCGTTCCGTATATGTCTTGTGTGGTGGACATGACCAAAGCCGAATCGCTCTTCACATCGGCGATGGCGCAGTTCGGGCTGAAGGCGGCATGGGCGTGGTACGGTCCGCGGCCGACCTGGGCTGCGACGTTTGGAGCGCCGGCTATGGCGTTTGCGACATTTCCTTTTTCGAGCACCACTCGTTCCTGCGTTTGCTCCAAGCGCATCTGTTCGTACAGCCTGTTGTTGCCGGGAAGGGAAGGCTTGATATCCCACGTCACCTTCAATTGCTGCGCTGCGCGTACCGCGTCCCACTCCTTTTCCGCGACGATGCCGACAAAGTCACCGCGCCGTACGAGCTTCGCGCCGGGAATTCCGCGGATCGAACTTTCGTCAACACTCAAGACCTTCGCGCCGGTGCCGTACGCGCTTTGTCCGCGCGGACGCACGACGCGGCCGTGCAGCATCTCGGGTACGCGCACCTGCTGCATGTAGAGATATTTGCCGCGGACTTTATCCGGCATGTCGTTTCGAGGCGGTGAGATTCCAACCTGCTTGTAATCGCGAGCCGCCTTGACGGGAGCAGAACCCGTGACGGCCAGATTGAATGGCTTGTCGCCGAGCAGGTCTCCATATTTAACCGAGCGGTTCGCATTGCCTGGGACTGAAACGACTCCTTTGGAGACCGTTAAGCGCTCGACGGGAGTTTCCAATCGTTTCGATGCGAGTTCGAGCAGAGCGCGTCTTGCCTCGGCAGCGGCGTTGCGAATCTGCGGTGAGCCGCGATTGATGGACGCGCTCGAATACGTGCCACCTTGGTTGGGGGTGACGGTTGTGTCAAGGTGCACACTGTTGACCTGATTTAAATCGAGGTCCAGTTCTTCGGCGGCCACTTGAAGCAGGGCCGTGGATGCGCCCTGTCCGAGTTCGGCGAAGCCGATATAGACGGTAGCGGTATTGTCGGAGTGAATGGCCAGCCATGTATCGACTTGCCGAAGGTCCAGGGAGCGTCCGGCAGCGGGGCCGCGTTCTTGACCGAGTAGTGTGTCGCCGAGAGAGAAGCCGACGATGAGCGCGCCACCGGTTTTCATGAATTCGCGACGGGTGCTCATTTCGTCACCGCCTTCATTGCTAACGAAGCTCGTTGAATTGCTTTCAACACTCGCGGATATGTTCCGCACCTGCAGAGATGGCCGTTCATTGCGGAGCGAATTTGCGACTCCGTCGGCTGCGACGTCTTCGACAGGAGTTCCGAGGCTTTGATGATCATTCCATTGAAGCAGTAACCGCACTGCAACGCCTGTTCGTCGATCATCGCTTGCTGGACCGGATGCAGTTCTGGGGCCTGCTGGAGCTTCCTTTGAGACGCATACCACGCGGGCAGTCCCTCGAGCGTCGTGACACTCTTGCCCACAACCGCCGAGACTGGCGTCATGCATGAACGCGTTTCGACTCCATTGACCAGAACCGAACAGGATCCGCACTGGCCGAGCCCGCATCCAAAGCGCGGCCCCTGCATGTTCAATTCGTCGGTCAGAAGGTATAGGAGCGGCGTATCGGGAGCGGCTGAGACACCGCGCATTTGTTCATTAATTTTGATCTTCAATTCAGTGGCCATGATTTTCTCTCGATTATGTAGTCGCGGGCTTTAGCCCGCGTTATCACCATGTCACACTGTGGCAACGCGGGCTAAAAGCCCGCGGCTACATACTTGATTCCCAGTTCGGAGTAGAATACTGCCATATTGGGGAGAAAAACATGAAGGATGCCGTCGCAGTCGTAATTCTTGCTGCGTGTTTGAATCTCAACGCGCAGCAGGGCCAGCCACCGGCGCAAAACCCCCCAACGCCGCAGCCCGCACCGCAGCCCGCGCCGCAGCCGCAACCTCGGCAGCCGACGCCACAACCGGCGCAGCCAACCATGCCAAACGACGGGATAACGATACGAGGAAGAATCATCGGCGGTGTTCGTGGCTTCGATGCCAACATTGTCGAAGTCCGTTTTGAAATGGAGGGTGGGCAGCCGATCGGCTTTGCATACGCAAATTCGGACGGGGAATTCACGTTTCAAAAAAACGGAATCAATGTCGATCAGACGCTGTATGTCGTCGTGAACGTGGATGGATATAAACCATATCGCGATCGCATCTACGGTGGTTTCGGTCGCTCCTCTTTCGACGGATTCATAAATGTTTTCCTGGAGCGCGAGGACAAGGTCATCGAGAAGGGCGGGGCCGCCATCGTTGACCTCAAGCAGCTACGAGCGAAGATTCCTGGGAAAGCTGTCGACGAATATGAAAAGGCACTGAAGGAGTCGACGAAAGGGAATCGCGGCAAGGCGGTCGAAGGCCTGCAGCGCGCAATCAAATTGGCGCCGGATTTTTACGAGGCGCAGCATACGTTGGCGATTCAATATCTCGCGTTGCAAAAATACGATGACGCGGAGGCTGCGTTGACTCGCGCGCGCGATCTCAGCCCGAAAGCCGCAGAACCGCTGATTAATCTCGGAACTCTCTACTATCAGCGAGGCGAAGCTCAGGCGGACTCCGGCCATCCGGAAGATGCTGCCGCGACATACCAAAAGGCGGCAGACTTTCTGGAGGAAGCGATACGGCGGAATCCTCTTTCCGCATCCGCACACGGTTATTTTGGCGCCGCTTTATACAAACTTGCGTCATACGACCGCGCGGAAACTTCTCTCAAGCGCGCGCTGGAACTGGATGGGGATCAGGAGAATGCCCGCCTGATGCTCATCAACGTCTACACCAAGTCCGCTCGCTACAGCGAAGCGCTGGAGCAAGCGAACATCTTCATCACAAAAAATCCGAAGGCACCACAGCGACCCGCGCTGGAAAGCATCAAACAACAAATCGAGAAGGCACTAACGAAATAACAAAAATGTAGGGGCGGTCTACATTTTCGGTTTTTTTACCCCTCCTTCGAGGAGGGGTCGACGCGCCGATCAACGAATGCAACGCTACCTAGGAATCGGCGCGGCGGAGGAGGTCAGACAACTGTTTTTGACCTCCCCCGGCTGCGTCGCGATTAAGGTAGCGTGACTTTTGTTTATGCGGCGCAGCCGCCCCTCCTCGAAGGAGGGGCATGAAACGCCACCTACAATTTTGGCAATTCATGCATGGCCTCACAGATTGTTCCTACCGTTTTTTGCTTCGCTTTGTGCCGCCAAACTGACGTATATTCGCCCCACATTTTTCCAGGATAAAAGTGGAGGAGGCTCTAATGAAGCGCGTGCTATTGGCGACGATGGTGTTATCGATATTGTGTATTGTCCCCTGCAATCAAATCTTTGCTCAAACCAATAATGCGTCTGTCGGAGGATTCGTGCAGGATCCGTCGGGCGCCTATATCCCCGGCGTCTCGGTGACTGCTACGAACACGCAAACCGGTGTGGTCTCGATGGCAGTTACGAATGAGTCTGGTGCTTATAACATCACGAGCCTCTTGCCCGGCGTCTACAAGTTATCGGCGGAACTACCGGGTTTCAAATCGCGCGTCCTTAACGATGTTCAACTCGGCGCGGGCATCACTGCCCGTTACAACTTCACGCTCGAGGTGGGCACTGTAAATGAATCCGTTGAAGTGACTGCCGAGAGGACGAATCTGATTGCGGAATCGTCGCCGACGATTGGTCAGGTGTTAACGGAGGACAAAGTTCGCGACCTGCCTTTGGTGAGCAACAACGTACTCGATCTCATGAAGACGATGCCCGGCGTCCGCGGCGGCATCTACTCATCGACCACGACTTTCGCGGGTATCAGTGCAAGCGCTATTAACACGACGCGAGATGGCCTGAGTGTTCAAGAAGGACGCTACGCGTATGGTGTCGGCTCGACCACTCTGGTCAATCCGGATATGGTCGGCGAGTTCCGGGTAATCCTCGCGCCCGTCGATGCGGAAACAGGCCGCGGAAATGGGCAAGTTCAGATCCTCACGCGTTCCGGGACGAATCAGCTCCGAGGAAACGTGACGTGGAACATTAAAAACTCTGCACTCGATTCCAACACATGGTCGAACAACAAGCAGGTTGTTCGAGGTGTGTGGACACCCACGAAAGTGAATTGGCAGAACGAGCACGAATACTCGGTCAGCCTCGGCGGGCCGATCAAAAAGAATAAGACGTTCTTCTTCTTCCTGTGGGATCAGCAGATCGAGCGCGATCGCACGCTGATGCGGCCTGTCGTGCTGACGGACTGTGCCAGAAACGGCATCTTCCGGTATTGGGACGGCTACCAGAATGGAAACCTCAATCAGTTGACCAGCGGTGTGGGCACCGCTAATCCGCTCATCCAGTCGGTCGATTCGTTTGGCAATCCATATCATCCGGCCACGCTTCCCAACGGGACAGCGATCAATACGCAACTGCGATACTTCAGCGTATTCGGCCCGTTATTGAACACGCCGTCGAAATCCGATTGTTCGGATGCTGTAGTCCAGCAGGGCTCGCCCTGGGACGCCAACCGTCCAGGAATGGATCCGGCTGGTTTCAGCCAGCGATATCTGAAGTACATGCCACACGCGAATATTTTCGATGGTGGTGACGGTCTCAACACGGCGATATACCAATGGCAATTTGCCGCCCACGGTACCGGAGATCTGAATACAGCTTACGGAACCAGCTTCGTTGCAGATCACCATCAGGAGAACTTGAAGATCGATCACATCTTCAATGCGCGGCACAAAATCGCCGTGAACGGCAGTTATCAGGTAATACCCAACGATTACATCCCAGTCTCGGGTCCGACGGTGCAGTGGCCAGGCGGATATCTCTCGAAGACGCTTCGTAAGCCGCGAGTCTTCACGGCTAACTTTACATCGACACTTTCTTCGTCACTGCTCAATGAAGCCCGCTACGGCTACCGGGCGAATTGGCATTACGTCTGGGCGCCTTGGGAAGTCCCCAATGAAAAGGATCGGGAAGTTCCGCTATCGTTCATACTGTCGGGAAGGAACGGGATTCCGATCGTATACAACCCGGCAACAATCGCCAGCACCGCCACTAACGGTGGGACGTTGACCACTGTCAGTTTCACCTGCGCCACTGGTTGCGCGCAGCAGGGCAACTACACTCCTCTGTTCGAATACGCGGACACTCTCAGCTACACCAGAGGCAAACACGCGTTTAAAGGCGGCGTTGATATTCGGATTTCATTTACCAAAGGTTATGAAACCCCGACCGCGCCGATTCCGAAAGCTTTGGGTGGTGCCGGCAACAATCCCAACCAGCGATTTTCGAATAGTCAGCTCTTCCCAGGTTTGGTGGGAAATAACCAAACGGTCGCGAACAGCCTGCTCTATTTCCTTTCCGGTTCGCTTAATAGCGCGCAGATGTACTACCACATCTACGATTCGAAGAATCCTCAATGGAATACTTTTCTGGATCACACGAGAAAACTGACATGGGCCCATCAGAACGATTGGTCCGTGTTCCTCAAAGACGACTGGAAAGTGAATCCATCTTTTACGCTCAATCTGGGAGTCCGGTCAGAGTTCGACGAGGAGCCTTATGACCCCAAAGACTGGTATGAAAAGCCCTTACATGGAAGTCT
>JACXTT010001438.1_pt1 | contig 39485 bp, 34 predicted proteins | sample 9270951 | NCBI WGS metagenome assembly JACXTT01 (sample SAMN15532306, study PRJNA645909) | rock metagenome | isolation source: weathered quartz diorite | place: Puerto Rico | collected 2017-06-21
CCGCACCTGGCTGTCGAGGTATATCGCGGCGTCGCGTTCGAGAACGGAGTGAGGATCGCGAAGTCGAATCAGAGGGCCGCCGCCTGAGGTCGTTTACACACCTCTTGACTCAAGCCCTCCCGAATCTCCTCGAGTGAGCGGAGGAGCTTGCGAGCCACATCGCTGCCACGCTGGCAGTTTGTCCAGAACTGCTGGTAATGAAAAACGAAAATCGGAATGCCGACGCCAGTCGCTACGCCGCCAGTAAACACTACGACGCCATTCATAGCTGCAACCCCCTGACTGCAACCCTCCGTTTAGGAGGGTTCATGGACAAACCGCTTACGCTCCGAGAGGTCACAGTTTACCTCAGGCCCAGCACGCGATGGCGAGAGTCTGTTCAGCGATACCCAGTAGTGCGCCGGAAGACGTCATCCAGCCTCGCGCACACGACCCTCTGGTGACCCGCGCTTCAGACAGGGACTTCTCATCCTCAAGCCACTTGACCCGTCGCGCGCCGAGTTGGATCAGCGTGCAGAGGACGTCTTCAGCGGGCCGCCGGCGCCTGTTCTCGCCGGTCCGAGCTCGCCTGGCATCGTGACTTGAGACGGCGTGGGATTCGAAGCGACGGCTGACGCCGCGGCGCACCCACTCGTAGGATTCAAGCGCTGAGGCTAGGCAAGCGGCGCCGTGGAACCGAGAGCGGCCTTTGCCGCTTCGAGGGCGCTGAAGGCAATGCGGAAGTCGTCGTCGTGCTCCCGGAGAAACGCGTCGCTCAGATCAAACCTCTCCCTTCTTGTCTCGAGGATCGCTACTAGCTGCTGATTCGGCCGTTCGCCCGTAACGTCGAAAACGACGGGATAGTGCGCGAAGGCATTGCGCAGATCTCGCACCTTGTTCAGTCGCGAAATGACATCCTCCGGCAGGGCCGCCTGCAGTCTCGGAAGCTGTGCCCTCAACTTTCTCAGCGCCTCGATCTTGTTACGGAATCCCGTGCTCGGGTTCTTGAGAAAGGCCTCGTCGAACGCTGCCCGATTGTCCTCTGGCACAGAGTCAGCGGGGAACAGAGTCTCGGTGATTAGCTGATCGACGATGTACTCCAGCTCAAAGGATTTGGCGAGAACGTTCCCCCGTAACTCTCGGCAGCGCCGACGCTGCGTCTCCCACTCGCTCCCAAGCCTTGCGTCGATTTCAACGCTCGCGCCGGGAGCTACGCGGATCCAGGAATCTCGCGGGGGAAGGCTCACTCGACTCCTCTCATGGCTCGGCGATGACCTTGGCAAGGACGGCCGCAACGACAGAGCCGCGCGTGCCAAGTCACCAACGCAGCTCGTCCTCTTTGGTTCGGCTAGGGACCCAGCCGTAAGTTCGCCTTCCGCGTAGAAGGCCAACTTCTGTGCCGACGGGCCCACACTATTCCAATCTTTCATTGCGGCGGTGAAGCAATATGTCTTCCCGAGCTGCCGCCCGTTCACATCGAATAGCTCCAGGGTTGCGGAGTTTCGCCCGAGGAGGCGCTGCCACGAGTGACTTGCCCGGCGGCGGTTCTTCATAGCCCATTCTTGTGAACAGGTGGAGCCCCCTCGTCACCCGAACAATATCCACCCTATTGACTTCACTCTCCGGGCGTGAGATTTGATCTCCGAAGAAGAAACGTATGTGGGACAAGCGACCCTCGCCCGATGCGCGGGTCATCAACAATTTCATTGACACGCTCCTTCCAAGGCTCTCGGACACAGACCTCGTGCGAGAGCTGTACCTCGAAGACCCCGAGATGGGAGTTCCAGAACCAATCCGCCAGCTCCTTGTCGATTTCATCGAGGGCCGCCAGTCGGTGGGGGCCACTCGCGAGATGCTTGAAGCTCTGAAGCTGAAATAGCCTATTCATGTCGTACCTCGCAGCAATACGTCGTAGAAGCGAAGTAGACGGGCCTTTCGCTTGTTCGACGTGTATTGAAGAAGGCTCATGAGTGCCGCCATGACAAGCGTGGCTCCCGCCCTGCTCGCGAGCACGGCCGGATGAATTGCTCCTTGAGCCATGTCGGCTGCCAGCGCCCCGGAGCTCGACACGATCGTCCCGATCGAGGCGAGCTGGGCTGTCTTTCTTAGGTAACGTGGGAGCGCCTTGTCCGCGAGATCCTTCCTCAATAGCTCAGCCTTCCAACGCACCTCGTCCAGGTTCCCGCGAAACGCCTTCTCGAGGTCATCTCCGCGCTCAAGCTCTGCGCCGGTTCTTTCGAGGACTCGCCCGAGAGTTTCCCTGAACTCTCCGAAATCCTCGGACTGAAGCCTAATCGCGACGAAGTCGGCGTCCGGGATGTCGGCGATTCCGGGAAGCTCAAGGTTCGTGAGCAGTGTCACGTTCCTTGGCATCGCGATTCCCTCCCAGGCCAGTCCCTCTCCGAGCGAAAAGAGCGCTCGGTGAAGCGCGCACGAGTCTTCGTTTAAGAAAGATAGCGAGGTGCCTGCGCTTCCGCTGTTGACTGCGTCCGTTAGCGCCGTGTAGATGGACGCCTCAATGGCCTCGCGATCGCCCAGCCTTCCGCTTCCCGGCGTCCCCAGAAGCGCCCGCCTAACCTCCTCGAACTCTGGCCTCGAAACCTCCGCGACGGCCCAGTCCACCACGGTCTGTACCCTCTCCTCGCCCGCAGTCGCGACGACGTTCTGGCGGCGCATCACGGAGAGCACATGCGCGCGGAGTAAGCGCTCGTTCTGGCTTGTCCAGCGAAGGAGGCTCGCCGCATAACGGCCGTCCGGGGCCTCATGGATCCAAAATGGCTGCATCGGGATCACGACCTCACGGTGCATCAGAGCCACCTGCTTGGCCCTGCGGGTGGTCCGAGGCTCGTTCGAGTCGTCGGAAAAGATGATTGGATTCGACAGGCTTTCGAGGCAGACCGCACCGGCGCGGAACTCGTCCTCAGCCGCGGCCTCCAGAAACGCATCAATCGCCTCGACCAACTCCTCGGACTGTCTGTGTGAAAGCGATGAAACGTCCTGCGCGGATTGCGACTCGATCGGAGAGCCGAAGAAGTTCTCGAAGACGTCGACGATAGAATGGCGCTCGGTCGCGTCTACCATGGGTAAGCCCTCAAATTCCGTCGCCAGGCGAGGCATGAACTCGCCTCCCAGTTCTCCGTCGTGTCCGGCACGGGCGCGATGGTGATACCGAGGCCACTAGCTGATGCCTCCCGGCGTCGCCGTTGCGTCGTCGGAGCTGCCCTCGTCAGCCCGAGCCATTCGGGGCCCTCAGACCGGCTCAGTCCGACGGAGTCGATCCGGAAAGCCCTACTCCTGACCTCTTGTCTCCGTCAATCAGGGCGCGCCCGACTGGAGTTCCCAGCCTTTGGTGGAGTGCTGGCATCGTAGCGGGCCGGGAGGGCAATGCCGATGTCCGCGAAGCCGATTGCTGGACGAGTCCGCAAGACATACGAGTTCATCAAAGCTCACCGTCACGGCCGCACCAAACCCCAACCAAGAGGAGGAACCAACCATGAAGAAGAAGTCCGAAATCGACAAGGCCAGCCCGGTTCACAAGGAGCGTCTCGGCGCTCTCGAGGCGGCAGTCTGGGAGAACGAGGTGGGGGAGGGCAGGTCGCGGATGCGGGTCACCCTCCAGAAGTCATTCAAGGACGCCGAAGGCACCTGGCAGCGTAGCCACAGCCTCGATGCCGAGGAGCTGCCGCTTGCTACCCGGCTCCTGGATCGCTGCGAATCCTGGATCGCCAGGCAGCAGCAGCGCGCCGCTAGCCCGGCTAGCGCCACGCTCGACGAGGAGCAGGAGCACGAGCGTGAGCCGTAGGCCGCAAGCCCTCCTTGCACTTGGCGCGGTCTTGGTCTGGGTGATCGGCTGCGCGAGCGAGCTGACCGCCCCCGCTCCCACACCGAGCGCAATCGTCGAGCGTGCGTGCCTGCCGGTCACCCCAGTCGCCGCGGTAGCGGGCGATGGAGACTGGCTGGCGCGCCACTTCCGAGCGTGCTGCTCATCTACCGCTCACCCGAACGCGCGGTCCACTACGCCCAACCACAAGGAGGCAGCCCGTGCACAACCGAAAAGAACTGACACCCGAAGAGCGGCAGCTCAGGTACGTAGACATCATCGCCCGAGCGCGTGCACAGGTCGTCTCGAACTTAGCGAGCTACCTCTACCACGCCGAGAACCATGGCTATGAATTGGAGCCCCTGATGCGCGACGCACTGCACCGATGCAAGCAGATGCGTGAAGAGGACCACGACCGGCTCCTGGATGAGGAGCACAGCCGTTGACACGAGGACGTACGCCATGGCATCGCCGGTCACGGCGCTACCGCGCTGTTACGGCAAAACGCCCCACAACCGGAGGATTTCAGGCAATGAACGCAGGTCACGCGCCTCCCCATTACCGCGCTGTTTGGTTCGACGCCTACGTCAATGAAGTCGTGGACATTCTTGAACGCTCTCGGCGACTCGGCCTTGAGCCTACCGATCTGCTGCGCGCGGCCACACACCGATTCGAGCAGCGCTATGACGAGACCGCGCTGCTTGAGCTGAAGCTTAGGGGCAAGCTCGTCGAGGAGGCCGACGCCGAACTGCAGTGCGAGCGGTGAGACTCCGCCCTGTCGAACCGCCTGGGGTGGACCTTTGAGCCCGCAATGATTGACGAGAGAGGAGAGGGCATGAGCGATCATTCGACGATTGAATGGACCGATGCCTCGTGGAACCCCGTCACGGGGTGCTCGAAGGTGAGCCCGGGCTGCAAGCACTGCTACGCCGAGACTTTCGCCGAGCGCTTCCGCGGAGTCCCGGGCCATCGCTACGAACAGGGCTTCGATCTGAGGCTCTGGCCCGAACGGCTCGGGCTTCCGCTCATCTGGCGGCGCCCACGCCGCATCTTTGTCAACTCGATGAGCGATCTCTTCCACGAGCGGGTTTCGTTCGAGTTCATCGACCGCGTGTTCGACACAATGCGCGAGGCCAGCCGCCACAAGTTCCAGGTGCTCACCAAGCGTCCGGAGCGCATGGCCGAGTATCTCGCTTGCCGTCCTTGGGCCCAGGAGCTGGCGGCGAGCTACCCCAACATCTGGCTCGGCACGAGCGTCGAGCTTCAGCTCTACATGCGCCGCGCCGAGATTGTCGTCCGACTCCCGGCCGCCGTGCGCTTCCTGTCCTGCGAGCCGCTTCTGGGCCCGCTCGATCTGTCGCTGGTTCTGGGCTCCGAGCGGATCAACTGGGTCATCGCCGGCGGGGAGAGCGGCGCCGGCGCCCGGGCTATGGCGCCCCAGTGGGCCATGGACATTCGCGACCAGTGCGTCGCCACCGGCGTCCCGTTCTTCTTCAAGCAGTGGGGCGGCAGCAACAAGAAGGCTGCAGGAAGGGTTCTCGAGGGCCGCACCTGGGACGAGTTCCCCTGATGGCACCGCGGAGGCGCCGACTGTCATAACGGATCATATGACCAAGCAGCAACCTCATAAGACCACGCGCGACTGCGCGCTCGAAGGCGCGCTACCGCGAACTGGCGTCCTCGCGCTGACCTCGAGTGCAGGACCGCGGACCAACCCGGTGGGCCGCCGATCCGCCGCGCTGACTTCGCGACCGGTCCGCGCGCTCGCCGAGCTTCTCGAGGCGCTGCCGGCGGGTAAAGAGGCCTGGTGGTCGCCCAACCTCTGGCGCGGGGACCGCAGGGCCGCCAAGCGCTGGGAGCAAAGCTTCGCAGTCGTGCTCGACCTCGACTATCACGACGAAGCTGGGCGACACGCCCGCGTGCCGGAGGACGCGCGGCGCGCGCTGGATTCCGCGCGCGAGCTTCCCATCAACATCTTTCATGAGACGCCGCGCGGGGCTCGGCTTGTCATCGTTCTCGAGCACGCGGTCTGCGAGCCCGAGCTGTTTGAGCGCGCAACGGCCGGGGCGATCGAGGGCATCGAAGCGGCGCTCTGCGCCGCGGGGCTCCAGGCGCAGCCGGGCCGCGCCGGGTTCGAGGTCGATGGCGCTGCCACCGATCTCGCTCGGTTCTTCTACACGCCCCGGGCCACCGTCAGCGGGCAACGCCGGCAGGCGAGCGTCCGCATGGTGCGAGAACAGCCGTTCGCCGCGGAATCGCTGGCGGCCCTCGCGAAGCCCCCTCTGGGCGGGTTGCCCGCGGCGAAGCGTTTCGGCGCTGGCGGCCTTGAGAACCACGACGCCGCGCAGCGCTGGAACGAGGACCACGCTCAGGACTGGGGGCCGCCTGGGCGCGGCGAATGTCCAGCTTGCGGCCACCGAGGTTGCTTCGGACGTCTTCCTGAAGTCCCCGACCGTTGGTCTTGCTTCTCCAGCGGGGCGGATGGCCACGAGGCGCGGACCCAGGGCGGCTGCGGACGGCGCGACAACGCCGGGCCCTGGTTCGGCGACGCCCTGGACCTCGAGGCGTTTCGGCGCCAGTCGACCAGAGCCCGGGTGCTGCGCGACGACGGCTATCTCAAATCGAGGTCACATCAGCGCGAAGGGACGTCATAACAGCCTTCAGAGAACGAGCACGCGGCAAACGCGGCAATGAAGGTTTGCGCGTCCGTTCGAGCACCCATCAGAAAGGAGCTGTGCTATGAGCAGCGCGTCGGAAACGAAGGCAGCGGCCGCGGTTCACAAGGAGAGGCTCTCCTTCATCGAGGCCGCGGTGTTCGAGAACGAAGTCGGGAGCGAAGGTAAGACCAGGTTCAAGGTCGTGCTTTCGAAGTCTTACAAGGACAGCGACGGCAGCTGGCAGCGGACCGGGAGCCTCGATCCCGAGGACATCCCGTACGCGGTCAAGGTGCTCGATCGCTCCCACACCTGGATCGCCGAGGAGCGCTACAAGCGCGCCAAGGCATCCGCGTAGGTAACCGACCGGCGGCGCGTAGCGGCGAGGATTGAATCTTCGCCGCCGCGCCGCATCAGGCCCCCCAGGAAGGATTTCCGCGCAGGGTTGCGTCGCTCGTTTCTCTCATCACAAGAAAGCCGCTTCGTTGGTCATCCGCACCTCGACCCTCAATCGCGCGCTGTTCTCGTCGGCTGACGAGACCTGGGGCACGCCCAAAGAACTCTACGCCGCTCTGCACGCGGAGTTCTCTTTCACGCTCGATCCGGCTCCCGCCCGCGACCCGAGTGAGGCTGGACTTCCGCTCTTTGGTACCGACGGCCTTTCGATCTCATGGGCGGGGGAAAGGGTGTACTGCAACCCGCCCTATGGCCGAGACATCGGCAGATGGCTCGCCAAGGCGCGCGAACCAGAGGTCGCTGTGTTCCTGCTCCCTGCGAGAACTGACACGCGTTGGTGGCACGAGCACGCGCTCAAGGCGGACGAGATCCGTTTTGTTCGCGGACGCCTTCGTTTTGAAGGGGCAAGGGCCGGAGCTCCATTCCCCTCTGTCATTCTGGTCTTTCGTGGCCGCACCAGAGAAACCGGTGAAGCCAATGGGCACTAGAGAGCACGCGACCACGCCAAGATCGAGCGGGGCGGAGGAACGCGAGGCCCTTCAGCGCCTCATGACGCTAGAAGACGTCGCCGAGTTTCTTAGGCTCAATCCGCGCACGATTCGCCGTCTCGTGGCTAGCGGACGTCTCCCTTGTGCGCGAATTGCCGGACGCCTACGCTTCCTCCAGGCGGACGTGGTTCGGTTCGTCTCGGCTCGGAGAGGATGAATTCCGATGCCCAGACTTCCGAAAAACCTCGTCAAACGCGGTAAGACGTACGTCTACCGTAGGGTGGAGATTCGCCCTGACGGCAAGAAGATCAGCAGGCGCGAGAATCTCGGGACTGACAGAGATCTCGCCATAGCTGAGCTTGCCAAGCGTCGCTCTTTGAAAACTTGTGTGGCCATTTCGCCGGTCGAGGAGCTCTCCGTTCGCGAAGCGGCGCGAAGGTGGCTCTTGGGCTACGTCGCGATTCACCGGGTGCCCAAGACCCAGAAACTTGCCGCCCAGCGCGTGCGCGACTACCTGGATCCCATCCTCGGGCACGTTCTACTTAACCGGTTGACCGCGAATCACGTGGCGCAGTATCGCATCAAGGTGCAGGAGTCTGCCTTCGAGGAGGTAACAGGCGAGCGGGCGCGTCGAAGAACTCGACGCCTCTCCGTGCAGTCGGTGCGACACATCCTTTCCGACTTGCGGTGTCTCCTTAACTGGTGCGAGGACTACGAGCTCATAGAGCGCTCGCCGTTTCCACGGCGAGTCCTCCCGAAAGTGAGCGAGAGGGCACCTGATCGAATCAATGAGGCAGATCTTAAGCGGGTCTGTTCCGTTGAGGAGCCCTACGGCTTTATGTGTCGGTTCCTTGCGCAGACCGGTCTTCGTTGGGGCGAGTTCGTTCGGGCGAAGACCGCGGACATCTCGGGAGCCGTGCTCACGGTTGAAGCGACGAAAACGGGTCGCATCAGGCGCGTGCCCCTTTGCGCCTCGCTGCGGGAAGAACTTTGCGGCCGAGTAGGGGAGATCAGCCTGCTAAAGCACTCGGACTCGTTCGCGAAGCGGGTGAGGAGTCTGAGCGGAGTGAAGCGCTTCCACGCGCATCAGCTCCGGCACACATTTGCGTGCCGGTGGCTTGAGGCGGGTGGGTCGCTCGCTGCCCTTCAGGAGGTTCTCGGGCACTCCTCGATCGCGATGACTCAGCGGTACGCTCGCCTCAGTGAGGCGCATGTCATGGCTGAGGCGGCCCGAATCGGGGAACAAATGGTCACACCCGTGGTCACATCGCAGTTGCGCAGAACCTCGTAAGTCGTGTAAACACCGCTCCGGAGAGGTGCCGGAGCGGTTGAACGGGGCGGTCTCGAAAACCGTTAAACCTCGTAGGGGGTTTCGAGGGTTCGAATCCCTCCCTCTCCGCCAGCGAAAAGGGTCGCCGAACCCCGCCCGCTCCAAACCTCGGACCTCTACGGCTGATCCTCGTACTGAAGCGGCTTATCCTTCTTCTTCTTCTCAGGCTGGCCGTAGTGGTACGTGAGCCCGGCATAGACGATCCGTGAGTCCCGCCGGGTCGTGACCCGTTGTTGGGTCCCGGAGACGTCCAGCTCCGTTTCCTGTCGCTGTGTCTTGAGCAGGTCCGAGACGGCGAGCGTGAGCGAGATCCGGTCGTGGTAGAGGTTCTGTCTCGCACCCACATTGAGCACGAAGCTCGGCCGCGCATCGCCCTGCGGCGTGAGCCGGGCCGAGCGGTAGTTGGAGTTCAGCTCGACCATCGTGCTGGTCCGCGGCGTGAGGGTCACGTTGCCGGTGCCACTCCAGGAGACGACCGACTTCTTGCCCGCATAGCCGAGGTTCGACGCGTCGATCTGCTCATAGAAGACGTTTGCGTTCACGTTGGCCTGCAGGGTCCGGCCCGCGGACAGCGTCAGCACCGGCTCGAGCCCGGCGGACCGGTCGCTCGCGAGGTTCGCCATGGTGCGCAGGAACGTGGAGTCCGTCAGGGCCCGCGTCACGCGGGTGAACGCGTCGGTCTTGTAGCGATAATAGAGACTCGGCACGAACGAGAAGTGCTCGGTGCGGAGGCCATAGCCCAACTCCATGGAGTGGATCGATTCGGGCTTCAGACGCGGGTTGCCCGCCTCCATGTTGTACGGGTCCGTGAACTCCGGAAACGGGTTCAGGTCGTCGCTCTCCGGCCGCCGGATCCGGCGGCTGTAGCTTAGCCGCACCTCATCGCGGGCGCTGACCTTGTAATTCACGTGTAACGACGGATAGAGCGCGGCGTACTTGTCGGTGAATGGCTCGCCACGTGAAATGAGATCGGACGTCACTGTTGCGTGCTCCGCCCGCAGGCCTCCGAGCACGTCGAACTTGCCGAGCGCCCGCTCGTAGGTGCCATAGACGGCATGGATCGCCTGGTCGAGTCGAAAACGGTATGTCTTGAACGGATCCGGCAGGAATACCTGCTGCGTGACGTCCAGCGAATCGGCGTCCGAGCGGATGTCCTGCCGGCGCAGCTCGAGCGCGTAACCTGCTTCCAGCTTCGACTGATCATCAATCGGGTTGCTGTAGTCGAGCGTGAGGTGTCCCTGCTTCTCGGTCTGCCGGAGCAGAATGTTGCTCGCCGGATCGGGCTGGGTCGGAGTGAGCCAGTGCTCGATGAAATGGGTGCTCTCGGTCTGCGGGGAGTCGGAAACGTTGGCTTCGAGCCGCACCTGATGGTCGGCCTTCGCGAAGTCGTGCTGGAATGCTGCGGTGACGCCGGTCTCACTCTCCAGCTCGTAGCCCTTCTGCACCCGGTCGAAGTCGGTGAGGATCGCGCCGCCGGCGTCTCGCGAGACGATCGTGGAGATCCCATTCCGCGTCGGGCGTCGATGGAAGTACTCGCCCGTCAGGTCGAGTTCGTTCTTCGGCGCGGGACGGTAGGTCAATCCCAGGTTGCCCATGTGCACCTCCGGGCGCATCGCGATCTCGTTGCCCTCGCGATAGGACTGGGTCGAGCCCGACCCGGTGAGGATGCGATCGTCCGTGCCGTGCCGGTTTCTCCGATCGTTGCGGTAGCTGTAGCTGCCGAAGACGTCGAGCTTCCCGGGGTGGAAGGCCAGCGTCAGGTTCTCGTTGTCGCGGCCCGCCGTGCCCAGGTGCCCCGTGGCGTCGCCGCTCGCACCCGCTCCGGCGCTCGACTTCATGACCAGGTTGATGATCCCCGACGTGCCTTCCGGCGTGTAGCGGGCCGAGGGGTTGGTGATCACCTCGATCTTCTCGATGCCGGCCGCCGGGAGCTGCTGCAGGACGTCCGCGCGGCTCTTGCCCATGAGCGGCGACTTCTTTCCGTTGATGAGGATCATGACGTCGGCCGATCCGCGCAGGCTGACTTTGCCGTCGATGTCCACCTGCACCGAGGGGATGTTCTGGAGCAGGTCGCCCGCCGTGCTGGACTTGGCCATCACGTCATGATCGACGTTGTACACCCGCCGATCGATGGCGTGGTCGAACAGGTTTCGCTTCGCAGACACCTCGACCTCTTCCAGAAGCAGTGCCGTCGGCTTCAAGGCGATGGTCGGAAGCGTGATCCGGGGGCTAGCCTCGCTGAGCTCGAATACCGGCGAGCGGAAGGGCTTGTGCCCGATCAGGCTGCATTCCACGACGTAGCTGCCCAGCGGTACGCGGGTGAAGGCGAAGCCGCCGTCCTTCGGGGTGATGGTTCCGATGACCCGCGTGGAATCGGCGCGGCTGCGCAGGGCGACGCTGGCGTTCTCGAGCGGCGCGTGGGTCGACGAGTCGGCCACGACGCCCGTGACCGCGCCCTCGGTAGGAACCTGTGCTTGGCCGGGGTCAGCGAGAAGTAGGGTCAGGACAGCGAGACTGCCGCAAAGCTTCATGGCGCCGGACTCCGATAGCGGGCTCGCATGGATGGGGTGACGCCGGCCTGAGGAGACACCTTACTGGAGACGCGCTCGACTTTCACCCGGGTTCGCGGCGTGCGCGACCCGTTCCATTCATGTGCCGTTAAGCCGCACGTCGCATCCTGTCGTCGGCCGCATCGGGCGGTTACCCCGAGCTCGTCTCGTGGCTGGAGCCGAACGCTCGGGCTCCAGGGGAGCGGGAGGAATGATGTCACGCGGCAACCGGGCCTCTCCGATCTTGACGGTTGTGGCCGTCGTTGCGTGGTTCACTCGCGCCGGCGCCTCCGTGCCGCTCGAGACCGAGACCGCACGCTTCGCGCCGCGCGGCGCGTTCGACGTGGAGGGCTCGTACGAGTTCCAGACGTCGCGCGACGGAACCGAGTCCGCGTTCCCGCTGGCGTTTGAATACGCCTTGTCGAACCGTCTCGCGCTGCTCGCCGAACCGGTTCCCTACACGCGCATCAGTCCATCGGCGGCTCGTGGAGCGAACGGGATTGGGGACGTCGAGGTCACGCTCAGCGGTCTCGTTCGAAGCGAGACGCGACATGCTCCCGCAATCGCGCTCGCGGGCGAGATCAAGATCCCGACCGCCGAGGCGCCGCTCATTGGCAGCGACTACTACGACGGGACGGGATACCTCATCGCCAGCAAGCGTTTCAGCGGGCTCGATCTTCACGCGAACCTCGGCTACACGGTGGTCGGCCACCCCGCCGGGCTCGCGGTTCACAACACCTTCGACTACGCCGTTGCGGGCGAGTACGTGCTCGCGGCGCGCTGGTCGGTGGTGGCGGAGGTCGTGGGCAACACTGCGGCACTCCCCGAGTCGGCGCCCGCGAGCGAGAATACCGTCGCGCCCGAGATCTCCGGCGGCGAAACGATCGGCATGATCGGCGCGCGCTGGAAATGGACGCCGGGCGTCGCGGCGTCGCTGGGCGTCACGATCGACACCAACGGCGCGGTGCTCTTCAGGCCGGGGGTATCGACGCATTTCTAGCACTGGCGAGATGTCGTAGGCTCTGACTACGTGGTGCCGGCCGCAACCGCTGACGAGATCAGGGAGATCTTCCAGGGATTGAACAGCCGGAGGACCACGATGAGCGACAAGCGCCTACAGGTCGGGGCAAGAAAAGTCCCCGTGTTCGCACCTCGAGGAGTGCAAGTCGTCGTCCATCCCAGCGCCGCGTTTCGCGCTCATCCGAGACAGACACCGCACTTCAAGGTATCGGTCGATCCTGTGCTGGGTCACGCGGGATCACAGATCGCGACCTCTCTGCTCCAGACATGTGAGCAGGATTACGCGAGCCTGCAGGGCATGTTCGGCGGCATTACGCCCACGGCTCTGCCGTTCCATCTCATCGTCACGGCCGGCAGTGACGGCGCCTCCCATGACAGTTGCCAGGGCACGGCGTTGTCGATCGGCGCTCGTTCCGGACCCGTGGGGTTCATGCGGTCGCTGGTCATCGCCGAGGAGGACGAGGTTTTCGAGGCGAACTTTGGCCACGGCTGGGATTGTGGCGCCAGCAATGGGGAAGGCCTTTCTCGCGTGCTGGCGAATGACCTGGTTCCAGGCGTGGAACCGCAGGGTTTCGTATCGCCACCCGTATGGCTCGATGGACCTTCCGACGCGGGCGTGCTGCGCGAGGACTGGGTCAACAAGACGGACCCGACCGACGTGAACTATTTTTCGATCGGATGCTCTGTCCTGTTCCTGAACTGGCTCAGGTTCCAGTTGAGTTTCTCGTGGGCCCAGATCGTCGCCGCTGGAACGCCGACGCTGGCCGGAACCTACAAGAACCTGACGGGCCGCGATGACGGATTCACCACGTTCAAGGCGCTCGTCGATCAGGTGTTTCCTCCCGGTCAGCCGTCGAACCTCGCGACGGACAATCCCTTTCCTCTGCAGCTCGGATCTTCGCGCCGCTAGTACACCCGCTCCACTGCGTCCTTCTTGATCCAGCCGCCGCTTCCGCCGGGGACCTGCACCAGCAGGTAGTCGCCGCGAGCCTCGCGGATCCTGACCTCGGTGCCGTCGTGAAGCAGCAGGATCTGATTGAACTCCTCGCTCGGGCCGCTCCTCGCGTTGACCTCGGGGGTGGTCACGACGGCCGGCCGCGCGTTGATCTCTCCACTCCACGCGCGCTCCGTGGCGTAGCAGAAGAGCGCCAGCGCGCCGAACGCGATGGCGGCGGCGGCCAGCGCGGCCCAGCGGCGCACGACCCACGCCGCCAGCGACAGCGCGCCCAGCATGAACGCCACGGCGGCGCCCATCGCGGCCTCTCGGCGTGAGAGTACGTGGAACGCTTCGTCCAGCACCCTCGCCAACGGGCCCGCGACGGTGAGCATCTTGTCCACGCGATAGTTGCGCGCGAATGCGAGATTCGTGTGGACGTCGCCGTCACGCGGATCGAGGTAGTAGGCGCGGCGGTAATGAAGGATCGCCTGGCCGACCTTTCCCGACTTGAACAGCGCGTTCCCGAGATTGTAGTTGGCCAGGGCGTTGGGTCCGGCCTTCAGCGTCTGCTCGTAGGCCGTCGCGGCGCCGGCGTAGTCCTTGCGCGCGTAGAGCTTGTTGCCCTGGTTGTAGGAATCGATGGGCGCCGAGACTAGCGCGAGCAGCAGCATCAGGTTCAGGAGCACCGCGGGCATCCGTTGGATTCGTGACTCGCCACTAGACCTGCCCCAGCGCTTCCCGCGCTTTCTGGAACAGCGGCCGCGGGTCCTTGTTCGCGAGCATCCCGGGAGAGAAGCGCGCGATCTCGCATTGCTCGAGCACGTCCATCAGGGCGCTCGATGCTTCGGGGCGAACCTGGAGCCGCAGCAGCTCGGCTCGCAGCTGATCCTTCGTCAGCGCGTGCGTGTCGATGTTGAAGCGATCACCGACGTATCCGGTGACGGCCTGCGCCAGCGACGCGTAGAACGCCTTCTCGTCGTGCTTGTTGAGGAAGCGCTCCGCCACCTTCAGCCGGCGCTTCACGAGTCCGGACGAGCGCACCTTGCGCGCGTAGCCGCGGTCCGATACCAGGCGCTCGCTGTGCCCGCGGTACCAGAACGCACCGGCCAGGGTGCCGACCGACACGAGATAGAGCGCGTTCGGCCACTGCGGTAGATCGAACGGCGTGACCGGCAGAGCGGAGGCGTCGGGCTTGATGTAGTTGATGTCGGTGCCGAGCACCTTGAGCCCCGTCGCCTCGACCAGCGGAGCGTTCGGCGCGGAACCGCTCGACGTCAGCTCGAACGGACCGGCCTCGAGCCGCTTGTACGACTTGGCCTGAGGATCGAAGTACGCCATCTTGATCGGCGCGATCACGAACTTGCCGTCGGTCTGCGGAATGATGGGGTAGCGCAGCGTCTTCGTCCCGCTCATGCCGCCGCCCGCCACGTGATCGTCGTCCTTGATCTCGGGGTCGAGGATCCGCAGCCCGGTGACGGAGGGGATCTCGGGCTTCTCGATCAACCGGATGTTGCCGGTGCCGGTGATGCGCACGGTCAGATTGATCGCCTCGCTGTTGTTGCTGGTCGCGCGATCGAGCGACGCGGACATCGTGAAGCGGCCGACGCCGCCGGTGAACTCCTTCGGCTTGTCCTTGTCCGGCAGCGGCAGGACGCGAAGCGTGATCGGCTTGGACTCGATGCGCACGTTCTCGGTGCTGCCGAAGAAGCCGAAGAAGTCGCGCGGCGCCTGGAGCACGGCGACGTTGAATGCCATGGGCTTGATGGCGGTCTCGCCGGGCGACAGCGGGAACAGGACGACCTTCTTGAGCACCGACACGTCGTAGGCGCGGCCGTCGACCGTCTTGCGCTGGAAGTCGAACTGGTTCGCGTCGTACACGTTCTCGGCCCAGAAGCCGTCGAACGTCGGCATCTGAGCCCAGCCGCCGCCGGTGACCCTGAGCCGCGTGGCGACGGCGACCTCGAGCGTGATGGGCTCGCCGACGTACACGGTGCGGCGACTCGGAAGGACCGACAGCACGAGGTTGCCCTCGATCGGCACCTGACCGCCGCCTGAGGGTCCGGAGGGCTGCTGCTGGGGAGCGGGTGCGGCCTGGCCCTGCGCCGCTCGGACGACGTTGATCTCGATCGGCTGGCTCTCATACTCCTTGCCCTGATAGCTCAGTTTGGCAGCCGGGATCGTGAGGCTTCCAAGCCGCTTCGCCGACAGCGCGTAGATGAACGTAATCGACGCCTCGCGCTTGAGCTGGCCGTTGATGATCGAGATGTTCGTCGACTGCGACGACGAGCTGCCGAGCACGTTGAAGTCGGCCATCGCGGGCAGCGAGGGCGAGGGAGCCGACAGCATGTTCTCGCCCTGGACGGTGAGGTTGAGCTGGAACTGCTCGCCGAGCCCGACCGTCGTCTGGTCCACCGACGCCGAGAACTGGAGATCGCCAGCAGCCGCGACGAGCGGCACGGCGAGGCTGAGCACCAGCGTCAGGGCCTGTAGCCGCGCGCCTACCAATCCTTGCCTCCGGCGGGCTGCTCTTGCGGCTTCTTCGGCTGCTTCTTCAAGTTCTCCTTCTCCTTGGTCTGGAGCGCCTGGAGCATCCGATCCGCCTGCTCCTTGCTGATCGCGCCCTTCTGCTGTTGCGCCTGTTGTTGCTGTTGCTGCTGCTGCTGCTGTTGCTGCTGTTGTTGCGGTGGCTGCTTCTGGGTCGAGTCGGGCTTCTGGTGCTGCTCGGCCTTCTTCTTCCAGCAGAACTCCAGATTCTGCTTGGCCTCCAGGTCGTCGGGCCGGATCAAGAGCGCCTGAGTGTACATGGCGATCGCGTCGTCGAGCTTCTGCTGCCGGTACTGGCAGTTGCCCATGTTGTAGAAGCTGTTCGCCTTGAGCGGCTTCTTCTTGGACAGCAGGCCGATCTGAAGGTGCTCGATCGCCGGGACTTGCTGGTCCATCTTGCTGAGGGCGCGCCCCATGTTGTAGTGGACGCGGACGTTGTCGGGCTCGAGCACGAGCGCGTCTTGATAAGTCTTGACCGCGAGATCGTACTTCCCCTGGCGCTCGAACGCGCTCCCCTGGCGCATCAGCGAGCCGACGTCGGCGCGAGCCGGCGCCGCGATCGCGAGCAACGCGGTCGCGATGACGGCGGCGCTCCCGGTCTTCGCCGCGGATCGACGGGCGAGGCCCAGGAGTCTCGAGAGTTTCGGCATCGCCAGGCTCGGGAACCACGCGCCCTTGCGGTCACTGATCAGCGTGCCGCAGAAGATCAGGATGAACGCGGCGAGCAGGAAGATCTGGTAGCGCTCCTCGTATTCGACGTACTCGCCGCCGCCGATCGCCTTCTTCTGCAGCTGATCGAGCGCCGCGACCAGATTGTCCAGGTTGATGCTCTCGGAGCGGAAGTAGCGCCCGTCGGTCGCCTTGGCCATCACGAGCAGCAGCCGCTCGGCCAGGCGCGACACCACCACCTTGCCGTCCGGGTCCTTCTTGTAGCTCGTGCCCGACGCCCCGGTCTCGGGGATCGTCGAGCCCTCGGGCGTGCCGACGCCGACCGCGAACAGGCGGATGTGGTTCTCGATCGCGAGCTTCGTCGCGGCGCCGGGATCGCCGTCCAGGCTTTCGCCGTCGGTGACGAGCACCAGCGCTTTGGAGGTCTCCTCGGTCGGGTCGAACAACGACGCCGCGACCTCGATCGCGCGCTGGATGTTCGTGCCGGGCTTCGGCATGTTGTCGGGGTCGATGATGTCGAGGAACAGCTTCGCCGCCTCGACGTCGGGCGTGAGCGGGCACATCACCTGCCCGTCGCCCGCGAACGCGACGATGCCCACGCGGTTCGTGCTGAGGTTGTCGAGCAGCGAGGCGATCTCGGTCTTGGCCCGGGCCAGCCGATTGGGGCGGACGTCGGTCGACAGCATGCTGCGCGAGGCGTCGAGCGCGATGACGATGTCGATGCCGCGACCCTTGTAGACCTGGAGCTTCTCGCCCCACTGCGGGCGCGCCGCGGCGACGATCATGAACGTGAGCCCGAGCAGCAGGCACACGGCCTTGATCGCGGCCCAGCGAGGGCTGCGGCTGTCGGTCAGGCGCGGCACCAGCGGGGCGTCGGCGAGCCTTCTCAGGCTCCGGCGCTTGAGCCACTCGGACGTGATCATGATCGCGGCGAGGATCGGCACCGCGAGCAGCAAGTAGAGGAGCTGCGGCGCAGCCCAACGGATCATCGGGGCCTCCGCGTCACGGCCGGCGCTCGATTCATGGCAACCTCCGCATCACCAGCGCGGGCGTGATCATGCCGAGCAGGAACAGCACGGTCGCAGGCAGCAGGAACATCGCCGCCTTCTCGGAATAGACGGTGTGTCGAGTGCTCTTGAACCGCGTGGGCTCCATGCGATTGATCTCGTCGTAGATCCGCTTGAGCGCGTCGGTGTCTCCGGCCGAATACGACTTGGCGCTCGTCAGGGTCGAGATGTCGTCGAGGGTCTTGGGGTCGAAGTCGGCCTGGATCATCTGCGGCCTCGGCCCCCACATCGGATCGTTCACCATCACCGTGACCGGCGTCTGCGAGCCGACGCCGATGCAGTAGACCTTGATGCCATAGCTCTGCGCCAGCCGAGCGGCGGTCTGGGGCTCGATCTCGCCCGCGTTGTTCACGCCGTCGGTCAGGAGAATGATGACCTTCTCCTTGGCCTGCGAGTGCCTGAGCCGTGCGACTGCGCTCGCGAGGCCCATGCCGATCGCGGTGCGGCTGCCGTCGAGCGTCCCGATCTGCAGCCGATCGATCACGGACTTGAGCACCTCGCGGTTGACCGTGAGGGGGCACTGGGTCATGGCACCGTTGGCGAAGATCACGAGCCCGATCCGGTCGCCCGAGCGCTTGGTGATGAATTCCTCGGCGCGTTGCTTCGCCGCGCTGATCCGGTCGGGCTTCAAATCCGGCGTGCGCATCGATTCCGAGACGTCGAGGCACAGCATGATGTCCACGCCGTGCGATTCCACCTCTTCGTAGATGCGGCCACGCTGCGGCCGCGCCAACGCCACCACGGCGAGCACGAGTGCCGCGGCGTTGATGGCCAGCAGCACCGCCTTGAGGTAACGCCCGGGCCCCTGGTGGAGGCGGAAGAACGAGGTGTCGGAAAACCGCACCGTGCCGGTGCGCTTCCGCAGCTCGAGCCAGACGAGTACCGCGACCGGCAGCAGCAGCAGCAGGTAAAGGGGCGAGGCGAAGCGCATGCTCAGACTCCCTCCGCGGGCTTGGGGATCGCCGCGGGCGCGGCGACCGGCTGCGGGACGGGCTCCTGCGGCCTCGTCTTGATCACGAACTCACGCACCTGGCCTATGGCCGACTGCGCCTCGTCGCCCAGTGGGGTGACCTTGGAATACTTCACGAGGTCCGAGCGCATGAAGAACTTGCCGACGTCGTCGCGCATAGGCGTCTTGTAGAGCCGCATGCTGGCGAGCAGCTCGGTCGTCGTCTGCTCCACGGCGCTGAACTCGAAGCGCCGCTCGATGTAGCGCTTGAGCACCTCGGACAGCGCGTAGTAGTAGCGCTTGAATTGTCCCGCCTCGAGCCATTCCTGCCACGGCAGCCCGTCGAGCGCGTTCAACGCCTCCTCCCACGGCGGGAGCGGAGCCTCGCTCAGCTCCTGGATCCGCTTGAAGCGCTCGTAGAGACGACGGCCGAGCCAGGCGAGGACGGCGAGCAGCACCAACGCGACGGGTATGAGCCACAACCAGTAGTTCGGGAACGATTCGGCGGGCTTCAGGTCGTGGATGTCTTTCATGGCGCCGGGCATCACGCTCGCGATCGTCACCGACGCGGTGTCGCTCCGCAGCGTGTCCGCCTTCGAGCCCGCGAGCACCAGGAAGATGAACGCCGGCAGGCGATGCGTGCCGGGCCTGAAGCCGGCCACGCTCAGCCGGTAGGTCGTCTCGGTCCAGCCGCCCGCGCGCTGGACCGCATTGCGCTTCTCGTCGCCGACGAGGAACACGCCCATCGAGTCGGACAACGGGCCCGTGACGAGGCTCCGCGGCGGGCTCTTGACGACCAGCGTCACGTCGAAGCGGTCGCCGACCGTCAACCTCGGGGGCGGCGAGACGCGGGTCGTGATCGACGATTGCCCCGCGGTGAGCGGGAGCACCATCAGCGTCAGGAGAGTCGCAGCGTTCATCATCGTCGGGAGCGGGGCGGGCTCACTAGTGGAATCGCCGCGCCCGCTGCTGGAAGAATTTGTGCAGCTTGGGGGTGAAGTCTTCGTGCGTGTGCAGGCTGATGCTGTCGATCCCGAGCTGCCGGAGCAGCCGGTCGCGGCGCGCCACCAGGGTCTGTGCGTGCTCCTGGTAGCTCTTGCGCAGTCGCGGGTTCGAGGTGTCGACGGTGACGATCTCGCCGGTCTCCATGTCCTCGACGTCCATCATGCCGACGCGGGGCAGCTCCCATTCCGCGGGGTCGGTGATCGGGATCGCGACGAGGTCGTGCCGCCGCGCCGCGATGCCGAGCGGGATCCGCAGCGTGTCCGGCGCGAAGCCGCGTCCCATGAAGTCGCTCACGAGGAACACGATCGCGCGGTGCTTGAGGATGTGCATCACGAACTCGAGCGCCTCGACCGGGTCCGTCCCGCGGTGCTTCGGCTGGAATAGCAGGATGTCGCGTACCAGCCGCATGACATGCTGACGGCCCTTGCGCGGCGGGATGAACCGCTCGGCGCGATCGGTGAAGAACAGCAGCCCCACCTTGTCGTTGTTCGTGACCGCGGAGAACGCCAGCGTGGCGGCGACCTGAGCCGACTGCTCGAGCTTGAACTGCGAGCGCGTCCCGAAGAACCCCGAGCCCGAGGCGTCGATGCACAGGATCACGGTCAGCTCGCGCTCCTCCACGAACTTCTTGACGTAGGGCCGCCCCATGCGGGCCGTCACCTTCCAGTCGATGGAGCGGATGTCGTCGCCCGGCAGGTACTCGCGCACGTCGACGAACTCCATGCCCGTGCCCTTGAACGTGGACCGGTACTCGCCCGCGAAGGTGGTGTTGATGATCTTGCGGGTGTGGAGCTCGATCCGCTTCAGCTTCTTCAGGAACTCGATCGACAGCATGGAGTCACGGCACCTCGACCGAGGCCAGGATCTTCTGGACGATGTCGTCTGTCGTCATCTCTTCGGCTTCGGCCTCGTACGACAGGATGATGCGATGTCGGAGCACGTCGGCAGCCAGCTCCTTCACGTCCTCGGGGATGACGAACCCGCGCCGCTTGAGGAACGCCATGGCCCGGACCGTCGTCGTCAGGTAGATCGAGGCGCGCGGCGATGCGCCGAAGCGGATCAGCGGCTTGAGCTCCGGCAGGTTGTACTTCTCGGGCTCGCGCGTCGCGAACACCAGGTCGAGGATGTAGTCCTTGAGCTTGCGGTCGATGTAGATCGTCTTGCACAGCTCGCGCGCCTTGACGATGTCGGCGGGATCGACCACCGGGGCGATGCGCGGCTCGCCCGAGACGGCGATGCGCTCGACGATCTCCCGCTCCTCGTCCTTCGACGGATACGAGATCCGGATCTTCAGCAGGAACCGGTCGAGCTGTGCCTCGGGCAGCGGATACGTGCCCTCCTGCTCGATCGGGTTCTGCGTCGCGAGCACTAGGAACGGGTCCTCGAGCTTGAACGTTTGGTCGCCGATCGTGACCTGGCGCTCCTGCATCGCCTCGAGCAGCGCGCTCTGCACCTTGGGCGGTGTGCGGTTGATCTCGTCGGCAAGGATCAGGTTCGAGAAGATCGGCCCCTTGCTGGTCACGAACTCGCCGGTCTTCTGATTGTAGATCATGGTGCCGACGATGTCGGCGGGCAGCAGGTCCGGCGTGAACTGGATCCGCTGGAACCGGGTCCGGATCGCGGCCGACAGCGTCCGGACGGCGTAGGTTTTGGCGAGGCCCGGCACGCCTTCGATCAGGATGTGCCCGTTCGCGAGCAGCCCGACGAGCAGGCGGTTCACGAGGTACTGCTGCCCGACGATCGCCTTCGACACTTCGGCGGTGATCGTCTGGACGACGATGCTCTCCTTCTCGATCCGATCGTTGACGACCTTGATCTCGTCCGTCTGAATACTCATGTCTCCTCCGATGACATCCGGATCGCCGTCGCGCGCAACGGTCGATCGCCGAATGGACGACGCGGCGACCTGCGAGGGGCGATCAGTCCCTCACACGGCGAACGGTGCCGCAAGCGCTGTTCGGGACAGAGAAAACCCGCGAAACACGCGAAGGGACGTCCGCCAGAGCGGACGCCGAGCGGGGCTCGTGCTCACGGGAACGCGCCATTTTTATGGTTGGACGCGGCTACGTCGTCAAGCTGACGCAAAAAATCCGGGCTCGGGGCGAGGCAGGCGCCAAATTGGGGCGGTTTGGGACCTTGGGGCCACCCAAGCCCCCTCCTCCCACAGACCCGTGTAGGTCCGCCCCGGATCGGACGACAACCCGGGGTTGGGAGGGCCGCATGCCTACGAACGGGAAGCCTCGAAATTTTCTGTGGCCGAGCGTCGATACGGTCGAGGACGCCACCTGGGCCACGAAGCAAGCCGTCGCAGCAGCAATCTTTTGCGCCGTTGTCACCGCGTTGGCCGCGATCCTGGCGATGTGCGGCGTGGAGTTCGTGACCAAGACGCTCAAGATGAGCGGCTGGTCGCTCATCGACGCGGCGATATTCGGCGTCATCGCGTTGTTCCTCTACACGAAGCACTCGAGAGTCGCCGCCTGGATCGGGTTCGTCGCCTACGCAGGTGAACGCGTCTACATGTGGGTCACCGTGCCGTCCTCGCTGCGCAGTCCGTTCCTCGCCATCTTCATCATCTTGGCGTTCATTGCGGGGATTCGCGGCACGACCGCCCTGCACCGCATGAAGACCACGCCCCCGCAGGAGCCGCAGAAGCTGGTCGCCTAGGGTCGAACGGGGCTGTCAGCGTCCCACGGTGCCCCAGGTGCATGGGCGGCCGTCAAGGGTGACGCTCCTGATCCTCGGCCGCGAGCGCTGAGCCGCAGCCATTCCCATCACGTCTGGGCCGGTGTTTCGGCCACCACAGGGGTATTGTCCGTCGACGCCAGGCGTGGTACGCCTCGATGTGCTCCCGTCGCGCGTCCAAGGGCCGCGACCGTCCTGCAGGCGGTGTGGTTGTATCTCGAGAAGCAGGGCGTCAAGCCCACCGGGCCGCCGTTCACGCGCTATCACTCGACGAGCGACATTCAGAATCTCGAGCTCGAGGCAGGCTTCACGGTGTCCGCGCCGCTGGCGGGCGAGGGCCGCGTCGTGCCGGGCCTGCTGCCGGGCGGTGACGTCATTGCCACGGATCACTTTGGCCGGTACGAGGACCTGCCGAACGCGGGTGCGGCACTCGACGCGTGGCTCGGAGCCCACCGTCGAACCGCCGCGGGACCGAACTGGGAGTACTATTGGACGGATCCCGGCGCGGAGCCGGATCCGGCTAAATGGCGCACGGAGGTGCTGAAGCCGCTATCGCCCCAGGGGTGAAGCCCTCCGGAGGCAGGCATGTGGGGTCGCAGGTTCGTTATCGCCCAAGCGGCGGTGACCGTTCTCGCGATCGGTCCCGCGTGGAATCGGTCTTGCGCGGGGTCACCGCGGACCGACCCAAGCGCCTCGACGTCCCGCGAGCTGGCCTCGCGCGGCCTCGAGAACCTGGTCGCGTTCACGCGACTCCTGGGCTACGTCCGTCACTTCCACCCGAGCGACGAGGCTGCGGCGACCGACTGGAACGCGTTCACCGTGGCCGCGGTCGATACCGTCGAGAGAGCGGAGAGCGGCGCGGCGCTCGCGACGACGCTGCGCGCGCTGTTCTTGCCGATCGCTCCCACCCTGCGGATCGACACCCGCCCGGTGTCCATCGACCCCGCGGTCTGGCTGCCACGCGGCGCGAAACCGGTGGCCGTCGTGACGTGGCTGCACCACGGCTTCGGGGGCGGGACCGGCGATGACGCGTCGTTCTGGAGCCACCGATTGCGCCGCGCGCTCGGACCGGGCCAGCCTCCACTGGATTCCAAGGCCGTGTTTTCCGCGAGCCTTGGTGGCGGCGTCTGGTGCGCCCTGCCGCTCGCGGTGTTCTCGGATTCCTCCGGAACCCTGCCGCACGCGAGTGCGGCGATGCCGGTCCGGCTGGATCCTCCCGGCGAGGGCGCTTCGGGCAACGAGCGCGCGACGCGCATCGCCGACGTGGTCCTGTTCTGGAACGTCGCGCAGCACTTCTATCCGTACTTCGACGTCGTCGGCGCCGATTGGCCGGGGGCGCTCCGCAGCGCCTTGCAACGCGCGGCCGCCGATCCCGATGCCGGCTCCTTCCACGATACGCTGTGCCGGCTGTTGGCCGCGCTGCGCGACGGGCACACCTGGGTGAGCGATCGCTACGAGGAGCCTCCGCTCACGCTGCCCATCGCGTGGGACTGGGTGGAGGATCAGCTCGTCATCACCCAGGTGACCGACAGCACCGCGAACGGCCCGCGGCGCGGTGACGTCGTGCGATCCATCGACGGTGAGACGGTCGATCAGCGGATGAGCGAGATCGAGCCGCTGATCGGCGCGGCGACGCCGCAGGGGATGCGCTGGGGCGCCTTGTTGCCGCTGGCTCGTGGCTCCCGCCAGGACTCGGTCGAGCTGGAGCTGCAATCGCCCGCGGGGGCGATCCGCCGAGTCACGCTCGGGCGGACGGTGAACCTCAAGCGGCTCGGCTGGGATCGGCCGGACAAGGTGGCCGAGCTGCGCCCCGGAGTTCTCTACGTCGACCTCACGCGCTGCACCAACACGGACCTCGAGTCGAGCACCGATCGGATGTCCACGGCGCGCGGCCTGGTGTTCGACATGCGCGGCTATCCGCACGAGGTGTCCAAGGACTTCTTCGGCCACCTGACGGATAGCCCGGTGACGTCGCCACGCTGGGGGATTCCACTCGTTGCGCGCCCGGACCGCGAGGACATCGTGTACGAGTACTCCAGCTGGACGGTGAACCCCGTCGAGCCACGGTTCACCGGGCGAGCGGCGTTTCTCATGGACGCGCGGGATCAGAGCGGCGCCGAAACCTATCTGCAGATCGTGGCGCACCATCGGCTCGCCGAGCTGGTCGGCGAGCCCACGGCCGGAACCGACGGGAGCGTCGTGAGGGTGGCGCTACCGAGCGGGCATCAGGTGAGCTTCACGGGCATGAGGGTGATCAAGCAGGACGGCTCCCAGCTTCAAGGCGTCGGTGTGCTCCCCACGGTGCCCGTTTCGCGCACGCTTGCCGGCGTGGCCGCGGGGCGCGACGAGCTTCTCGAGCGCGCGATCGAAGTGGTGAGCCGCTGAAGTGGGAGCACGCCGCGACGGGACCGGCGACCCCCGGCCACGAACCTACCGCCTCAGGCGCCGACCTTCGCCTTACCTGAAACGGTGATCATGATCTCGCCGACGTGAACCTGTGGCGGCTGCGGCACCGCGAACGGGATGTTCTCGCGAATCCAGTCCGAGGCAATGCGGTTCGAGGCTTCGGCGCCGGCGCGGTTCCCACACAGGGTCCAGGTGATCGCACCGTCCGGCGTTCTCATCAGGTAGTAGGCGATGAACCCTGGTGCAGCGCGCATCGCGCGTTCCAGATCCTCACCCTTCGACGTCAATGTGTCGGCCAGGCCCGGATTTCCGTTGTACGTGCGGACGCATGCAAACATGACACGCTCCTCTAATGGGGATGGGGGAGGCGGGCTCGCCATCGTGATGCGTTCCCGCATCCCCCTCCGTGGATGCCGGCCTTCAGAAATTGACGAAGTAGTCGTTGTCAGCCGCGATGGCGCGAAGCACCGAGATGGGCTCCGTGGGGTTGTCGGAGAGCTTGGCGACGCGGACCTCGCTGGCCGAAGTGAACGAGATGAGCGGTGAATGTCCGTTCGCGAGGCCCTCCTTGGGAATCCGGACCAGTTCGCCGGACTCCACCAGCAGGTAGCAGCCGATGTCCTCGATTTGATTCCAGCTCATCTCGGCGAGCCGCGACGCATGGGACGTCCCAACAGCGGGCGGTCCCTTGTGGGTCGTCATGGGAAACTCCTCCCGCGGCCCCGGTAGAAAGTGACACTGCTTCTTATGAGACACCGGTCGGCGCCCGGCACATCCGCGCCCCGTGCAATCCATCCCTCAAGGAGAGAGCGCCGTCTGCCGAGCGCTCGACCGGACTCGATGCAGCGCACTTGCGAGCGCCGTGCCACTCGCCTCGAATCGCCGAAGACGATGAATCGGTAGGGATTGAGGCGCTCGCAACGAATCTGCGATCGGCGATGACTGTCCCGATTCGCCTCGCCAGTCACGCGACACACCATCGCGCACACGCTGCCTCAGTGAATTGCCGCGTGTAGGGGAGGAATGCCCCGCTGGTGCATCGCGGGACGGCCTGTTTCGCCGGAGTAAAGGGGAAACCCGCTCGGGAACCTCGAGGGCCACGTCGGGCATCCACCCGATCAGGAACCCCTCGGAATCTCGATTCACAGGAGGAATCTCATGCGAACCCGAATCATCGTTCTCGCTTCGCTGCTCATCGCGAGCGGTGCTCGCGCCGGCAATGCGGACTCGTCCGGCATGTCGTCGACGGTCCTGCGTCCGTTCGTGGGCGCGTTCATTCCCACGGGCACTCAACACGAGGAACTGTCCAAGGCGGTGTTGACCGGCGCGCAGCTCGGCTACGACCTGCCTTTCCCCATGCGACTCGTCGGCTCGATCGGCTGGACACCCAGTCATGATCGGGACTTCTCGGATACGCGCTCGTCCATCTTCCAGTACGACGCCGGGCTCGAGCTGGGCCGGCGTGCGATGCCGGATCAGTCATGGCAGCTGAGCCCGTTCATCGGCGCCGGACTCGGCGCGCGCACCTATCGGTTCAGGCAGTTCTCTTCATCCGATCAAACCGATTTCGCCGGGTACGGCGCGGTGGGCGGGGAACTGCTGCGCAGCCGACTCGGCGCCCGAGTCGAGGTCAGGGACTACGTCTCGCGATTCCAGCCGATCGTGGGCGAATCTCAATCGACCACGCGCAACGATCTCACCGTGATGGGAGGGCTCACGTTCCATCTCTAGCCGCGGACGTCAGCCCGTACGCCGGCGGGTCTCCCGCCGGTACTGGCCGGGCGGCAACCCGGTGTGTCGCTTGAACTGTCGTGTGAAGTGACTCTGATCCGAGAATCCCGCATGAAGGGCCACGTCGCTGAGTGGCAGTTCGGACATCGCCAGTTGGCGGGCGGCCCAGTCGAGGCGCAATCGGCGGACGTAGTCGCCGAGCGGCATGCCGTGCCAGGCGCGGAACACCTTCGCCAGGTGGGCGGGGTGCACCCGCGCCTCGCCGGCCAGCGTCGCGACGTCGAGCGGCTCGGTGAATCGCGCACGCAGCAGATCCTCGACGCGCGCGAGCCAGTTGGGGCGCAGGCCGCCGGACCGAACCGTGGCGAGGTCGCGCGACGCCATTGCGAGCAGCTCGAGCAACAGGCCGTCGACGGCGAGCGGCGTCACCGCGTCCGGCGCGCGAATCTCGCTGCGGATGCGCCACGCGACGCCGCTCAGGCCCGGGTTGTCGAACACGTGCACCTGCCGGAACAGTCCGTTCAGCGGGCCTAGTCGGCGGACGGCCTCGGGCGTCGGCTCCACGACCAGGATGTGCGCGCCCGCGCGCTCGAATCGATCCTCGTGTCGCTCTTCGGCGGGCATGGTCACGGTGCCGGGCGCCGTCAGCTCGTGCGTCGAGACGTGGAATAGCTTCCGTACCGAGCCGCCCAGCACGACCGCAAAGCAGGCGCGCGAGTGGTAGTGGGAGGGGAGCCTGAGGAGCGGCGGGAACATCACCTCGGAGACTCTGAAACCGCCGAGCTCGAGGGTGTGGGGCGATGAGCTCCCGCTCATCACGGAGATCGAGGTCATGTCACGAGCCCTTCACACACGCCCGGTCTCCCGATCCTCACCTCATATTGTAGCGGCATCCGCGCGCCGGCGCAGGAGCGAGGTGGGACGGATCGCACCCCCCGCGTCAGCGGCGGCCGGGTCGTGAGGTGGTCCACCCCAGGCCGGAGGGCGCCCTCCGGCCCGCGGGTGACGGGGCGACCTAGCGGACCAAGCTCACGGCCGCACCGCCTGGGGCCGTCGTCGCCCTCACGACGATGTCCCCCAGGTCCACCGGGAATGGGCCGAAACGTGGCGGATTCGGGCTTTGAACGAACACAATCGTCGCGGCCTCGTCCCCGAAGCCGGCGAACGTGCTCTTGTCGGGCGGATGGCCGGGAGACAGCGCATTGTCGATCTGCTGCCACCAGATCCACTGCCCGGCGGGGTGATCGGGGTCGTCACTCGCGTCGATCGGACCGCCGATCTTGGCGCGATTGTTCGAGCCGCCGTCGAAGTCGTAGATCGCCATCAGCGTGAGTCGACCGCTGTAGTGGGTCGTGACTCCGTCGACCGACTCGCTGAACGCAAACACCCCGTTCACCGACCCGCTCGTGCTCTTCCCAACGACGTAGAACAGCCGGCCCACCACGGGAGTCGTCGTTCCGAATACCGAAGGGTCCGCGTGGTAGGAGATCGCCGCCGCGGCGAATGCCGACAGCGATGCGGTCGCCCTCCGCTCCTCATCCGTGCGTTGCACGACCAGACGCTCCGCCGGAGTCTCTGCCCGGATCGATTCGCTCCGTGGAACCGCGGGCTGCGTGGGGGACGACCATTCCTTCGAGCAGCCTGGGAGCAGGAGTCCGAAGACGATCGCGACATGGCCCCATTGCTTGTTCATGGGGTGCTCCTCTCGATGCCCCGGTCCGTGCTTGACTTGGCCGGTTGCCCGGCTCGCCCGGCCCGCCGTCGCCGGCTCGCGGTGCGGGCAGGCGTCGGGGACAGGCATCAGCATCGGGCCGGTCCGCGGACCATGTCTTGAACCACGGCGGTCCTCATTGAACGCCGCGAGCCTGGGAGGGCCTGGACCGGCCAACCACCGCCGGGCCGCGGGTTGTATACTGGAGCTGAACGAACCGCCCTTATCTGCTTCCCCGGGGGCGTCATGGCCCGCTTTTCCGCACTCGTCGTCGACGACGACGCAAATGTCCGCGAGAGCCTCGGCTTGCTCGTGGCTCACGACGGCTACGAGGTCCGCATGGCCGAGGGTCTGAACGCCGCGCGTCGATCCCTCGCGGACGCCCCCCCGGACGTCGTGCTCCTCGATCTCGGCCTGCCGGACGGGGACGGCCTCGAACTGCTGCGCGACGAGCAAATCGCCGCCCTGTCCGAATTCATCGTCATCACCGGGAGCGCCACCGTGGACTCGGCGGTCGAGGCGTTGCGTGATGGAGCGCTCGACTATCTCGTCAAGCCGGTCGACCACGCGCGACTGAGGAGCATTCTCGCCGGCGTATCGCGTACCCGCGAGTTCAAGGCGGAAGTCCGGACCCTGCGCGGGGAGCTGCGTCAGCTCGGGCGCTTCGGACGACTCGTCGGGCGCTCGCCGGCGATGCAGCAGGTGTACGACCTGATCGGCCGAGTGGGGCCCACCCAGGCGGGCGTCCTGCTCATCGGCGAGAGCGGCACCGGCAAGGAGCTGGCCGCCGAGACGATTCACGCCCTGAGTCGCCGGAGCGATCGGCCGTTCCTCGCCGTGAATTGCGGCGCGATCGCGAAGACGCTCATCGAGAGCGAGTTGTTCGGGCACGAGAAGGGAAGCTTCACCGGTGCCGACAGCAGCCGCCGTGGATACTTCGAGGAGGCGAACGGCGGGACGTTGTTCCTGGACGAGTTGAGCGCGATGCCCGTCGAGCTGCAGACGAAGTTCCTGCGCGTCCTCGAGACGGGGACGATCCTGCGCGTGGGTGCGTCGGACGTCGTGCCCGTGGACCTGCGAGTGATCGCGGCAACGAACCGCGACCCGGCGAAGGCGGTCCAGGAGGGCGTGCTGCGGGAGGACCTCTACTACCGGCTCAACGTGTTCCCGATCTTTCTCCCGCCGCTGCGCGAGCGGGGCGACGACGTCGAGCTGCTCGCCGATCACTTCCTCGACGCCGTGAACGCGCGAGAGGGGACGCGGAAGCGCTGGTCGCCGGAGGCGCGGGGGAGGTTGCGGGCTCACTCCTGGCCCGGGAACGTGCGAGAGCTCAAGAACGCCGTGGAGCGCGCTGCCATTCTCGCCGACGCAACCATCGGGCTCGAGCTGCTTCCGGGGCGGGATACTTCGGGACCCGTTACGCCAGCGTACGGGAGAGTCTTGCAGGTGCGAGTCGGATCTTCACTCGTGGATGTCGAACGGCGCGTCATCCTCGCGACCCTGGAGGAGTTCAAAGGGGACAAGAGGCGAACCGCCGAGACGCTGGGCATCGGCCTCAAGACTCTCTATACGCGCCTGAGCCTCTACCAGGCGACCGGCCACATGACGCCCGAACCCACCACACGCTGATTGCTGATCGGGCGGCGCATCGGTTGGCGCCGACGAGCACGTCGGGTGGCGCTCGATCCGGTCGGATGGCCGTCTGCGCGCCGATTGTGGAATCGGCACTCCTCGAGAGGACCGCGAAGGCTTCTCGATTCGATCCGTCGGAGCTAACTGACGTGATGATCGCAGGAGTGATCGAGCAGGAAAATGGCATGCGGCTTGCGGACTCGAGAGCAGCGTGAGGGCGCCTTTCGCCAAAGACGCGGCTCCATGCGGATGCAACACCACCGGAACGCACCTCGCAGTCGTCCGCTGGAGCCGCGGGCTGGCGGAATGAGCCCAAGGGTGAGGTTGGGTGCTTGTGATTCATGGATGGTCAGTACGGGACTCTGGTCGCCTGTCCCCGAGCGACTCTCTAGGGACAGGTCAGCAGACAGCGGAGCGAGGTTCATGAGGAGCCACAGTCCCAGGCGGACCATGTTTGTACTGGGGAAAACTGCCGACGGCTAAAAAGCAGGTGCGGCCCCTGCGCGAGCCGTGGCAGAGGGCGCGGGGTCAGCGTGGATCCCGCGCCGCCCTGTGGAAGCCTCGCAGCAATGCGAGGCTTCTTCTTTTTCTACCGGGGAATCGAACCGCGCGGGCCTTTCTTGACCGGCCGCTCACTTCGAGATTCTCGAGTGGAGTGGATTACAGGGCGAGGAGCCGCTTGTCCAATTCCGAACACATGCGACGACCCGCCTCCACTGCAAATATGCGACATACGCCGGTCGTGTCATTGGCCCGTCATGGTACGTCGGTTGCGCGAGTACCAGGTCAGATCGCGTCGGGCCGAGGGCGCGATCGCAGCGAAGGCTCTTTTGAGGAGGATTTCATGAGAGCGCAAGCGCATCGACTGGCACTGGCAGGGTTTGTTCTGGCCGCGACGATGGTCATGTTGGCGGCGGTGCCGGCGCCCGGACGTGCGGGCGTCGATGCCGATGTTCGCGCAGGTGTGTTCACCAGCGCGGACGCCGTCGGGGTGGGCGCCGGAATCCTGACCCCGATCGGGGACAGGAGAGACCGGTGGTACGCGAATCCGAACGCCGAGGTCGCAGTGGGCAACGACAACTTGTTCTCGCTCAATGGCGACTTCCACTACGACGTGTCCAACCAGCGAACCACCTCCGTGTGGTTGGGGGCGGGACCTGCGATCATCGTTCAGGACCACAAGGGCGACAGCAACACGGACCTGGGTATGAACCTGCTCGCCGGCATGGGCAAGACCCACGGTTCGGTGCGCCCTTACGGACAGATCAAGGGAGTCGTCTCCGACAATAGTGGCGTCGCGCTCGTTGGCGGCATCCGCTTCTAACGAGACACGCCAGTTAGGAAACGAGCGGGCGCGGCACTTGCCGCGCCCGTTTCATTTGTGTCTGGGCGCGCGGGGTGTCGCGGGGCTGGTGATGCGGCGGACCGTCACGTCGACGTCGCCATCGTTACCACCGAGCTCCCGGGGTCGTGCGTTGTGCTTGGGGTATCGCGTTGTGCAACGCAGATCGGGGGTGAAGCGCTATCGCCTCACGTGATGAACTTCATGCGGTGGCAATGTTTTTTGGCCAGCGCCGCCGAGTCGGGCGCCCACGGCACGCAGCGGATCTCCAGCGTCGAGCGCGATTTCGTCAAGGTTTGCCGAGGCGCATCGACCGCCATCGCAATGCCGAAGCCTATGAAGATGCCGAGCCAGAGTGCTACAGCGATGAGAACTTTCACGGCTTCATTCCTTCTGTGGCCCATACCTGCTCATGTGGATGTGCATATGCAATGCCCACGCGGGAAGTGGGCGAAATCACATTGCAGGTCGTGCGCTTCTTGCGCCAGCGCACCCAAATCGGCTTCTGGGCCGGCCTGCTCGCCTCAGCCCCGCGACGCACGGGGCTGCTTCGTGGGGTCCGTTTGAGCAGTAGGATCCCGAGCCGGAGCAGTGAATCGATCCCGAGGCGACCCAGAGTTGACCTGCCCGAGCTGACCGCGGCCACCGTGTCTACCCACGGTCCCTCACGGCCCCCTTGACGATGTGCTTGGCTGCGGCGGACGCGAAGACCTGCGAGCGGCCGTCGAGGGCTAGATCCGCGGCTACGCATCGCGAGTCCACCCGTACGCCTACCCCAGGTCCGTAGAGCGCACTGGGCTGATCGGATGCCATCGCCGTCAAGCACGCAGATCAGATAGTCCTTGCCGGTCGAACGCGGCGAGAGCTAGCATCTTAGCCAAAACAGGCGCTTCGGAAACCACGCTTGCCGCTTCGGGTACCCCGAACGCGGCACGGGCCACGCTTTGCCGCGAGCACGCAGATCGTTCGCCACCTCGGGATCACGCGATGGTGAAGCTCAATTGAAGCGCAGTCCTCCATTGATGTTGTGACAACTGGCACGTCGAGACGCGTGCGCGCAATCGCATCCTAGGGGCCGCAGGGGGAGATGCAGCTATGACGAGCGCAGCGCTTGCGCGGCGTGCGGCGGCTCTCGGTGCCCTGATCTCGAGCCCATTCATGATTGGAGCGCCGGCTGTTGCGAGCGCCGGAGCGCCTCAACACATCTCCGCCTCCATCGCGCTGGCCGCCGGGAACAACACCTGGACCGAGTGCCTTCCGGGTCCCCGAGCGCGCTCCAAACAGGCCGCCGTGTACGACAGCCACCGCAACCGGATGATCATGTTCGGCGGCAGGTGCCAGGATGCCTGCTGTCCGAACGGACCGGTCGGCGATGACCTGTGGATGCTGCCGCTCGACTCCGACACGCCACAATGGGTCCAGGTGTTGCCGGCGGGCACCTCGCCGGGAGCCGGTCTCGGGCCGGCCGCGATCTACGATCCGGTGCGCGACCGCATGCTGCTCGCGGGCTCGCTGGGTCTCGTGTGGGAGCTGGCGCTCGCGGGGGCGCCGACGTGGAACTCGTTGGCCGTCACCGGCACGGGTCCGACCCCCAGCGCGCCGACCGCCGTCTACGATCCGGTTCGAGATCAGATGGTCGTGGTCACGGGCAGCGGGGCGTGGACGCTGTCGCTCGCGAGCTCGCCGACGTGGACCAAGCTGGCCCCCGCGGGTAAGGCGCCGACCGGCGTCCAGAGCGCGGTCTACGACCCGGTGCGCGACCGCGTCGTGGTCTTCGGTGACAGCGTGCGTGTCTTGTCGCTTTCCGGCGCGCCGGCGTGGAACCTGCTGATCGACAATCGCATGCCACGAGCGCACTCCGTCGTGTACGACCCGATGCGCGATCGCATCGTTGCGCACGGAGGCTGCGTGGGCAACACCTGCGGCACGCAGGAGACGTGGGCGCTGTCGCTCTCAGGAACACCCGCGTGGACCCAGCTTTCGACCAGTGGTCCGAACGTCTCTTCCCACTCCGCCATCTATGACCCCACGCACGACCGGATGGTCGTGTTCGGCGGGTACGTCTATCAGTTCTACCTCGATTGGAGCGTGCGCGACCTGTGGACGCTGTCTCTCGCCTCCGTGCAGTGGCGCAACGTGACGCCGCCCGACCCGCCGCGTGCCTGCGGCATCACCGCCGTCCGAGATCCCGTGCGGCAGCGGGTGATCGCCTTCGACGACTCGGTGCGGACCATGGGGCTCACGGGGCTGCCGCGCTGGGGTGTGCTCCCCGCGGCCGGGCCCGCTCCCACCCAGCGCAACGGCTACGCGGTGATCTACGATCCGCCGCGGGATCGGCTCTTGATGTTCGGCGGCTGGGTATGGAACGGGAGCGCGAAGCAATTGCTCTCGGACCTCTGGGCGCTGTCGCTGAGCGGCCCCGCGCAGTGGGCCCAGCTGTCCCCCGCGGGCACGCCACCCGATTCAGCCGGGGTCGCGGTCTACGACCCCGTGCGCGACCGGCTGCTCCTGATGGGCGCTCAGCGGGTGTGGCAGCTCAATCCGGCGGGCCAGGGGACCTGGAGCGACTTGGCGCCCGCGGGCGCGCCCCCGGCCGCCGATACCGGCTTCACCGCCGTCTATGATGTCGTGGGGGACCGCGTGCTGGTGTTCGGTGGTGGCGGGCCCGGTGGGCTCGATAACGGCACGTGGGCGCTGACGCTTGCTCCCGGTCCGGCCTGGAATCCGCTCGCCGTGTCGGGATCGCCGCCGGCGGCCCGCGCCGGTCATACGGCGGTCCTCGACCCTTCCCGCAATCGCATGGTCATCAGTGGCGGCAACACCGGAGGCGCCAGTCCGGCCACCGATACCTGGGCGCTCACGTTGGGGTCTCAGCCCGCGTGGGTGCAGCTCGCGACCACCGGAGTCGTGAACGGCGGATCCACCGCGATCTACGACTCGGGCCGCGACCGGATGATCACCCTGGGCACGTGCGCCGAGGCCGCGACGGTGGACTGCGCGGATCCGGCCCCCGGACTGTGGGCGCTGTGGTTCAACGGCGTGCTCGACGTGCCGTCGGCCTCGCCGCTCGAGCAGCTGGACCTTGCCCAGAACCGCCCGAACCCGGCGCACGGTTCCGCGATCATTCCGTTCACACTGAAGCAGCCCGGAGTCGTTCGACTGCGTATCTACGACGTCACCGGACGCAGTATTCGCACGCTGTTCGAGGGGCAGCTTGCGCCGGGGAGCCACGCCGTGCGCTGGGATGGGCTGCAGGGTGACGGCATGCCGGCGAAGCCGGGCGCTTATTTCTACGAGTTGAGCACGACCGGTGAGCGGCGGACGCTTCGGTTGGTTCTGCTGCGATGACCTCGAGGCGGCCGCCCCGTGATTGGTGGTGTCGCTCGACACCCGGAATGGGAGGAGATTCCCAGATGAATTCGTCGATGTGGGCGACCACGCGGCCCGCGGGCCGACTTGCGTTGGTAGTCACGTCCCTCGCGACTTCTGTGCTTGTAGGAATCGCCTGGCCTTCCCCCGCACCCAGAGCAACGAGCTATCAGTACCTCTCACCCATGCCGGGGTCCAGGCTCGTCTCGCGCCTGAACAACGTCGTGATCCGCGATGGCGACGCGATCGAGCGAGCGACGGTCGACGGCACATCGCTCTCGGTCGTCGGATCGAAGAGCGGGCGGCACGAGGGCGACTTGGTGCTGTCCGACGACTCGCGGACTCTGGTGTTCGAGCCGCATCAGCCATTCGCGTTCGGCGAGACGGTCGTCGTGACGATGGCAGGTGGGCCGAGGACGGTGGGAGGGCGCAGGCTCTCGCCGGTGACGTTCAGCTTTTCGGTCGCGTCTCGGGATCCCATCCAGAGGGTGCCGCCGTGGGCCCAGGACGAGGATCTCGGATCGCCGTGGGGCGGAGCCGTCGGCGCAGATGCTCCGCTCGCGCCCCTCGCCGCGAAACCGGGTCCGACCGCTTCGAGCTTGCCTCCCGGCTACCCGACGTACAGCGTGCTCGTGAACAACGCTCCCGACCCCGGTTATGTCTTCATCTCGCCCCGAATCATCGGCAGCACTTCGTCGCTGACGATCCTCGACAACAACATTATGCCGATCTTCTACCGGCATGCTTCGTACAACCTGCTAGACTTCAAACTGCAGCCGAACGGACAGCTCACCTATTTCGATTCCCCGCGGTTCGTGTCCTACGCCCTGGACAGCGCCTACGCCGTCGTCGATAGCTTTGCGCCGACGAACGGCTACGTCCTGGATTTCCACGACCTGCAGATCATTCCGAACGGGCACTGCCTGTTGCTGGCCGACGAGACGATGGCGGTGGGCATGGATACGGTCGTTGCGGGAGGGAACCCCGACGCCATGGTGCAGGGGTTTGTCATTCAGGAGCTGGATGCGGCGAAGCACGTGGTGTTCCAGTGGCGGACCTTCGATCACTACAAGATCACCGACGCGGTCAACGTGGACCTCACGGCCAGCTGGATCGACGCCGTGCACATGAACTCGGTCGAGCTCGATACCGACGGCAACCTGCTCGTCTCCGCCAAGCATCTGAACGAGGTCACGAAGATCAATCATCAGACGGGCGACATCATCTGGCGGCTCGGCAAGAACGCCGTCAACAACCAGTTCACGTTCGTCAACGACCCCAGAGGGTTCGGGTACCAGCACGACGCGCGTCGGCTGCCCAACGGCCACATCACGCTGTTCGACAACGCCAACTTCCTGAACCCTCAGACGTCGCGCGCGGTGGAATACGCGCTCGACGAGCAGGCGAAGGTCGCGACGCTCGTGTGGGAAGCCGACCCCTTAGGGGGCTGGGGCAGCTCGAACGGCAGCGTCCAGCGGAGGTCCAACGGCAGCACCATGGTGTGCTGGGGGGCGGGGCCGATCACCCCGCGGATAACCGACTACCACGCGGACGGCTCCAAGGCGCTCGAGCTCGACTTCTTCCCGAGCGGTACGACCAGCTATCGGGCCTTCCGATGGCCGTGGAGCACGACGAAGTTCGTGCCCAATACCAAGCGGCTGGACTTCGGATCCGTTCGCGTCCGGGAGGTGGGCACGTTGCCGCTCCAGATCACCAACCACACGTCCTCCAGCCTCCAGCTCACGAGCTTCGTCGTTCTTGATACGGCGAAGTTTCATGTACAGGAGCCTGCGCCCATCACGATCCCCGGCGGGGGAGCGGCCACCATCCACGTGCAGTTCCGACCCGACACGCTCAAGCTGTACCAGAGCACGTTGTACGTCCGCTCCGACAACGACTCGGTGGTCATCGCCCAGGATGTGGTCCTCGAGGGCACTGGGGTGCCGTCCGCCGCGGCGGTCGACGAGACGCCGGTGGCGGAATTCGCACTGACGAGCGTGGCCCCGAATCCCGCCCGAGGCGGGGTACAAGTCGAGTTCACGGTCGCCCGAGAGTCCACCGTCCGGCTGAGCGTATGGGACGTACAGGGTCGATTGGTCGCCGTGCTCGCGGATGGAACGCGCCCAGCAGGACGCTATCACGTGACTTGGGATGGCCGTGCGGGCCCGCAGCGGGCGCCGTCCGGGATTTACCTCGTGCGCTACGAGAGCCCGGGGAAGAGTTTTGTCCGACACATCGCGCTGTTGAAGTGAGGGTTTGGGGCGCCGGTAGGCCGCCCGGCTGTCCAGGATGGAGCGTGCCGGGCCCGATCGGGCCCTGTAGATCGATGGCAAAGCCACGTTGGCGAGCACACATGCTCGCTCAGGAGGGGATCATCGTCATGGCACCAACCCCCGTCACTCTTGCCCGCGCTACCCTGGTTGGTGCTGCGACGGCAACGCTCTTGACATTGTCCGGAACCGCATTCTCCCAGCAGGCAAGTATCAATGACTATCAATATCTGTCTCCGTCACCGGGATCACGATTCGTCTCGCCCCAGAACACCGTGGTCTTCAGGGAGGGGCGCGCGCTGGATCCGGCTTCTGTGGGTCCCGGCCTGGTCGCGGTCGTCGGTTCGGTCAGCGGGCCGCACGACGGCAGCCTGGTGGTGGCGAGCGACGGCCGCACGCTCGTGTTTCGGCCGTCCATTCCGTTCACGCTCGGGGAGACGGTGCAGGTGGCGCTCCAGACCGGCCTGCGGGCCAGCGACGGCAGCGAGCTTCCGCCGGTCGAGTTCGCCTTCGATGTCGGAATGGTGAACCCCAGGGACCAGCTGCCGCTGCTCGGCCAAATCGATGAGTACGGCGGCGGCGCGGGCGGCGCGGAGAGTACCCCGGCGGAACCTGCCGAAACCCAGGCCACCTGCACCGATCTCCCGACCGGGTTTCCGCCGTACAACGTCAGCGTGTACAACAACCCCGACCCCGGATACCTGTTCCTCACGCCGTTTTCCGGCCAGTCCGGCGGCAACATCGCGATCATCGACAACTTTGGCCAGCCGCTGTTCTTCCAGCACTTCCCGCGCACGATCCACGATTTCGAGGCCCAGCCGAACGGACTGCTGACCTACTTCGCGACGAGGCCCGCCAGCGGGGTACCCAAGTTCTTCGCGCTCGACCAGACGTTCGCGGTGGTGGACAGCTTCGCGGCCGGCAACGGCTATGTGGCCGACACGCACGAGCTGCTGTTCTTGCCCAACGGCCACTTCCTGCTCATGATCTATGACCCCCAACCCGTGCGCATGGATCTCGTCGTCCCGGGCGGCAATCCCGATGCCACGGTCGTCGGCCTCGTGCTCCAGGAGCTCGATGCCGACCGTAACGTGGTGTTCCAATGGCGCAGCTGGGATCACATGAACATCACGGACGCCGTCAACGTCGACTTGACGGCATCGAACGTCGATTACGCACACGGCAACGGCCTGGACGTCATGCCGGATGGCAACCTGCTGCTCTCTTCGAGGCATCTCAGCGAGATTACCAAGATCGACCGCCAGACTGGCGAGATCATCTGGCGCATGGGAGCCCACGCCAAGAACAACCAGTTCACGTTCGTGAACGACCCGCGCGGTTGCTCGTACCAGCACGATGTGCGCTGGTTGCCGAACGGCCACATGACCGTGTTCGACAACGGCAATTTCTTGAGCCCGCAGTACACGAGGATGGTCGAGTACGCGGTGGACGAGGTGAACAAGGTCGCGACAGAGGTCATGGAGTACCAGCACACGCCGAGCCTCTTCGCCCGATTCCTCGGGAGCGTAAGGCGGCAGGCGAGCGGGAAGACCCTGATCGGTTGGGGCGGAGCCGCCGATCAGGCCAAGGTCACCGAGCTCAACCCCGACGGTTCCGTGTCGCTGGAGCTGGGAGGGGTGACCAACATCCTGTCCTATCGGGCGCTCCGGTCGACGTGGCGCGGCGGCCTGCTCGTGACCGATGAGACGCTCGATTGCGGAATCGCCAACCCGGGGCAGACGGTGGTTCGCAAGCTGTCCGTGCGCAACGGCTCGTCCCAGGAGGTCACGATCAATTGCGCCGTCTCGTCGGACGCGCAGTTCGTGGTGACGACGCCCCTGCCGCTGACGCTGGCCGCGGGCGCCGAGGTGATGCTGGACGTCGCGTTCACACCCTCGGCCAAGGGGGCCCGGTCCGGGAAGATCTACCTGCGCGCCCCCACCGCCACGCAGTTCGTGGCGCAGGACGTGACCGTCACAGGCGTCGGCAACTCTCCGCCCGACTGCACCCAGGCCTACGCCACTCCGTCAGTCCTGTGGCCGCCCGACCACGGGATGGTCCCGGTCGCGATCAATGGCGTGACGGATCCCGATGGGGATGACGTCACGATCACCGTGACCGGGGTCAAGCAGAACGAACCGCTGGACGGCGTGGGGGACGGCTCGACGTGCCCTGATGCCATGATCGGGAGCGGAGGCGTGCAAGTGCGAGCCGAACGCTCGGCAAAGTTTGACGGGCGCATCTACGACATCACCTTCCGCGCCGAAGATCCGCACGGCGGCGCGAGCACCGGCCTGGTGAGAGTCACCGTGCCGCACGACGTGCTCGCGACGACGCCCCAGCCGCTGTCAGCCCAGCAAGCGAAGCATCCCGACGACCCCGCACCGCCGAACACGGGCAATCAGAGCCCGGCGACGATCAGCTCGGTCGGCCCGTGTCCCGCCCACCTCGATGGAGAGATCAACACGGGGGAGACGGCCTCACCACCGGACCCGATGGCGTGGACGCTGTCGCTCGGAGGCGTCGAGGTCGTCGGCAGCCGCGCGTCCGTCAAGTACACGCTCCCCGCGGATGGCGACGCGAGGCTCGCGGTGTTCGACTTGCTGGGGCGCAAGGTCAGCACGTTGCTCGACGGCCACCAGACCGCCGGAGTGCACCAGGTCGACTGGAGTACGGCGGCGCTGAAGTCGGGGATCTACTTCTATCGGTTGCGCGCGGGCGACGCCTCGGTGTCGAAGATCGTCCGCATCGTTCGGTAGTATGGAACGACCGTAGTTGCAAGCACTGTTTCTAAGGCGGCCACTTCGTCAGCGAGGTGGCCGCCGTGTTGTTGCTGTAGTCGAGGGACGGAGAAGGCCGGGCGCTTCGACGACGA